>Ga0182018_10000939_pt1 | contig 35636 bp, 35 predicted proteins | sample 812P2MmetaG_FD_120490 | JGI IMG/M metagenome (GOLD analysis project Ga0182018, IMG submission 120490) | Permafrost microbial communities from Stordalen Mire, Sweden - 812P2M metaG | ecosystem: Environmental > Terrestrial > Soil > Wetlands > Permafrost | place: Sweden: Stordalen | collected...
ATCGGGCAGGACGCCCTTCGCATGCTGAGCGAGGCGTCATGGCCGGGCAACGTTCGCGAGCTCGCAAGCTCCATCGAGCGGGCGGTCGTGTTCGGTGTCGACCCGATGGTCGACTCGAATCACCTCTCGTCCGTCCCGAAGTCCGTGCAGGGGCGGATGTGGCCGTTCCCGGCCGACGCGCCGTGGACCCTCCGGCAATTGAGCCGAGCTTACACCGGCTGGGTGCTCGCGGAGATGGGCGGAAACAAGGAACGCGCCGCCGAGGTTCTCGGCATCGACCTTTCGACCCTGTACCGCTGGCAGCGCGAGCGAATGGACTGAATTGCGCTCGAGCGTGTCTGGCCATTGATGACCATCGTGTCGAGCTCAGCCAGGACGCTGTGCGCGAAGGTACTTCTCGACGGAGATGACCGCGTCCCGAACCGTGCGAATCGCGTCGGCCTCCGCGTCGGGGATCTCGATGTCGAACGTCTCCTCGAACACGAGCGTCAACTCGACGAGGGCGAGCGAGTCGGCTCCGAGGTCGTCGATGAAGTGCGTCCGGGCGTCGAGCTCCCGGTCGCTCGCATGAAGGTGACGCCGAATGACGTCGATCACTTGGGCCTCGACTTCCGTGCCGACCGGCAACCTAGCTTCATCCAGACTGATCATGTTCCTCCCCCCCGCTCTCGTCTCCGCGGGCGTGTGTGTTGACTCACGCTCGTGCTCGGCGCAAGCGACGGAGGCCAGTTCATAGAGTCTATTTGGCGAGCGGCAACGGCTCGTAGGGATTCCGCAATTTGCGAAATGCCAAATCGCTCGTTCAGGCCTTTGAACGCCGAGAATCGGCGAAGCGACGGGAGCGCTGCTCGATCGAGCCTGGTCGGCCTAAGCGCCCTCATCGACAAGGCCGAAGAGGAGCGGTAAAAACCCCAGGGAGCCGACCTTGTCGAAGCGCCAAGATCGAGCACCGATGATCGAGCCTCGCCCCTCAGTTGTGAGATTCGTGAACGCGATCGTCCGCGCCGAGCTCGCACGCGGCGGCAGCGCGAGCGATTCCGACATCGCCCTGCGCATCATGACGCGGCTCCACCAGCAGCTCGGCAAGGTCATCGGCCCGGCCGGGCTCGACGTTCTGCTCGCTCGGTCGCTCGTCCTCGCCCGACGCGCCCACCCGCTCCTCGCCGGGATCACCGCGGGTCCGGGCGGCGCGCTCGCGGGCTTCGACGACGCCGCGTCCGACGCTGTTGCGCTCCAAGAGAGCGCGTTGGCGATCGTCGCTCACTTCATCGAGCTCATGGTCGTGCTCATCGGAGAAGACCTCGCGATACGTCTGGTGCATGACGCCTGGCCGGCGGTGGAGGAGGACGAGAAGAAATGACGACGCGAGGCAATGGGACAATAAGGATGCTTCCGAGCGGCGTGCCAGGCCTTGATACCGTCCTCGGCGGCGGCCTGCCTGAGTACTCGTTCAACCTGATCGCTGGCGGTCCTGGTGCCGGGAAGACCACGCTCGCGCAGCAGATCGCCTTCTCGCGAGGTTCGGCGGAAGCGCCGGCGCTCTACTTCACGGTGCTCGGCGAGCCACCTCTCAAGATGCTGCGGCACGTGCAGCAGTACAGCTTCTTCGATAGGGCGAAGCTCGGAGGAGCGGTTCGCTTCGTGAATCTCAGCGCGGAGGCGATGGATCACGACCTCGACAGCATCATGAAGCGCATGCTCGCCGAAGTCGAAGAGGTCCACCCCGCGATCGTCGTCGTCGACTCGTTTCGCACGGTCGCACACGCGAGCGAGTCCCAGGCGCAGCTTCAAGAGTTCGTGCAGCGCCTTTCGCTTTATCTGACGGGCTGGCAAGCGACGACGTTCCTCGTCGGCGAGTACGAGACGGTCGAATCGCACAGCAACCCGGTGTTCACGATCGCCGACGGGATCATCTGGCTCACCCAGAGCATCGAGCGCAACTCGTGCGTGCGCCGGATGCAAGTGACGAAGATGCGCGCGTGCGCCACGATGCCCGGGCTTCACACGCTCCTGATTTCGTCGGACGGCGTCCGCGTCTTTCCGCGGATCCTGCCTCGCACCGAGCCGCGTCCGCGGGCGCCCGAAGCTGCGCGCGCGTCGACGGGTGTCGAGGCACTGGACGCGATGATGTTCGGCGGTATTCCGGCGGGCGCGTCGGCGCTCTTCGTCGGGCCGTCGGGCTCGGGTAAATCGCTTTTTTCCAGGCACTTCATCGCCGCGGGAGCCGAGGCCGGAGAGCCGGGCATCATCGTCGTCTTCGAGGAGCACCCGGGAGAGTACCGTGCGAGGGCGAGCGCGTTCGGGCCCGAGCTCTCATCGTTCATCGAGCGCGGACTCGTCGAGATCCTGTACCTTCGGTCGCTCGATCTGACGGTCGACGAGGCGCTGGCCGCCGTGCGCCTCGCCGTCGAGCGCAAGAAAGCGCAAAGGGTCGCGATCGATTCATTGTCCGAGTTCGAGCTTGCGCTCGCGCCCTCGTATCGCGAAGACTTTCGCGAGTCCCTCTTCCGCGCGATTTCCGCGCTCACCGGCCTGGGCGTCACCGTGCTCATGACGGTCGACATCGTGCAATCCTTCACGGAGCTCGGTCTCTCGCCGCACATCACCGAGTTTTTGGCAGACGTCCTCGTCCTGCAGCGATACATCGAGCTCGAAGGGAAGCTCGAGAAGGTTCTCGCCGTCGTGAAGATGCGCACCAGCCGCCACGATAGGAGCATTCGTCGCTATACGATCGAATCATCCGGCGTCGTCGTCGGAGAGCCCGTTCGCGGCTACGGCGGCGTCCTCACGGGCGTCCCGATCGTTCGCGCCGACGGCCCCGCCTCACTGTCGGGCTTGACCCGCGACGAAGCGGCGCTCCTGCACCACATTCGTCTGCTCGGCGAGGCGGACGCGCGCGCTCTCTCTCTCAAGACAGGCTTGAAGGGCTCGGCCATGTCGCTGGCCCTGGAACGCCTGCGGCACCTGAAATCAGTGATCACGCTGCGGCGCAAGGGGATCACCCTTTACCGCGCGAAGGCCTCTGAAGAGTGACGCGCGGGCGCGTCCTCGTGGTCGACGGCGACGACGCCGTGCGCTCGGAGCTCGAGAGACTGCTGCGCGCGAGTGGATTCACGACTTCGACAGCTTCGGACGCCGAAGCGGCAATCGCCGAGGCCACGCTCGTACTGCCTGACGCGGTTCTCACGGACTTGCAAGTGCAACCGGTTCATGGGGAGGGGCTGTGTCAGCGCCTCCACGAAATCGACCGCGAGCTGCCGGTCATCGTCATGACGGCATTCTCCGAGATGCCGTCGGTGGTCGAGAGTTTGCGGGTGGGGGCCGAGGACTACCTCGTCAAGCCCTTGCAGGGCGACACGGTCCTCTGGTGCGTGGAGCGCGCGATCGCGCGACGCAAGGCGAAGCGCGAGCACGAGGAGCTCTCTCGCACGCTCAACGAGCGCCTCGTGATGAGCAGCGTCCGCGAGCAGGAGCACTCGGAGGCCGAGGCACAACAGCGCGCGCAGCTCCGGGCGCTGCTCGAGAACCTGAGCGACGGCGTCGCCATCGCCGACGCGAGCGGTCGCGTCCTGATGATCAACGAGGCCGCGCGCGCCATCTTGGGCTTCGGGGACGCCGATCTGCGCACCGTCGATGCGCTCTACTCGCTGGAGGCTCACGATCTCGAGGGGCGACTCCTTCCCAACGAGCGGCGCCCTCTCTCGCGCGCGCTCCGGGGAGAGCAGTTCGTGGACCATGAGATGGTGCTCACGCGGCCAAACGGCGAGCGACGACGTCTCGTGTCGACGGGCACGAGCGTGAATGACGAGAACGGCAACGTCGCCTTGGCGATCGTCGTGTATCGCGACGTCACCGAGCTGAGGCGCCTGGAGCAGCAACACGACGAATACGTGGCTCTCATCTCCCATGACCTTCGCAATCCGCTGGGCAGCATCGTGCTGTTCGCCCACGCGCTGAAGCAGTCCATGGCGAAGAAGGGGCTCACCGAGGACGTGAAAATCGCTGAGCGCCTCGAGCGGAACGTCTGGCGAGTGCAAGAGATGCTCGAGGAGCTCACGGAGGCGACGACCCTCGAGTCACGGGGCGTCGCGCTGAAACGCCATGTGTGCGATCTGCAGGAGCTCGTCGCCGGCGTCGTCGATCGCATGGATGGCGCTCTCGTGCGACGAATCGCCCTCGAAACCGACGGCTCGTCATCCTATGTCGTTCTCGCGGATGCGCCGCTTCTCGAGCGCGTCGTTGCCAACCTCCTCACGAACGCGCTCAAGTACTCCGCCGAAGATGCTCCGGTGACCGCCCGGCTTGCGCGCAAGGAGAGCGCAGTAGAGCTCGACGTTATCGATCACGGCATCGGCATCGCGCCCGAGAGCGTGAAAATGCTCTTCGACCGGTACTATCGGACTACCGAGGGCGAAGCGCGCGCGAAGGGTCTCGGTCTCGGCCTCTACATCGCGCGCCTGATCGTCGAGGCACACGGCGGCCGAATCGACGTTTCCAGCGAGCTTGGCAAGGGCAGCACGTTCAGGCTGATTCTGCCGTCGCACGCGGTGCTGGCCTGATCTTCCAGGTGATCGGTTAGCTGCGCGAGGAGTTCGGCGTCCGGATCGCTGTCGGTGGCGGTGCGTCCGCGACCCTGATTGGCAATTGGCTCCCACTTTTGGCTTTTCACCAACCGGCCGTCAGAGGGAAGTGCGGGGACACCTTCCTTCCGACGCGCTGAGAGTTCTCAGCGCGCGAGCCCATCTCGTGTGCGTCGCTTCCAAAGCGACCCAGAAGGAACTCATCCATGCGCCATTTCCACTTCGCAAAATACTCGATGACCGCCATGTCGGTTCCCGTCTCTCTCCTCGCACTCACCGCTATTGGTTGCTCGGGGTCCTATCCTCAGGCGGATGAGGTAGCGGCACAGGCCATCGGTGGAGCTCAACACGAGACGGGGTCGCTCCCCAACACCGGCGCCGCCCCGTCGCCGATCACCGCGCCCGCCGATGACGCGGGAGCAGGTGACGCCGGGTCGCCAGTCACCGCGCCCGCCGATTACGTTGGAACTGCTGACGCGGGGTTGCCAGTCGCGGCGCTCGCCGCTGGCTCGAAGGTGGACGCGGCGCCGGTGCCGGCCCCAGCCTCCTCGCCCAATCCCGTGCCATCGGGTTCGTCAGCCGGGCTGTCGCTCCGAGTCGTCGGTAACCACTTCATCGACGCGAGTTCGAACACCGTGCGGCTGCTGGGGGTGAATCGCTCCGGACAGGAGTTCAAGTGCATTCAGGAGGGTTCCGCCGGTTCTCTCGGTTGGGGCATTTTCGACGGCCCGACCGATCTCCCCTCGGTCCAGGCGATCGCGTCGTGGCACGCGAACGCCGTGCGCGTGCCGCTCAACGAAGACTGCTGGCTCGGCATCAACGGCGTCAACCCAAGTTACGGAGGAGCCGCGTACCAGGCGGCCATCGCGGCCTACGTCAGCACGGTCCACCAGGCAGGTCTCTACGTGATCCTCGATCTTCACTGGAACGCGCCCGGAACCGTGGCCGCCGCGTCGCAGCAGCCCATGCCGGACGCCGACCACGCCGTCGACTTCTGGACGTCCGTTGCAACGACCTTCTCGGCCGATCCGGCCGTGGTGTTCGACCTCTACAACGAGCCGTTCCTCTATGGCACCTACCTTCAGGACTCCACCGTGGATCCCTGGGCATGCTGGCTCAACGGCTGCGGGCTCAACCAGTACCTGACCGGCGGCAGCCCATACACGGAGAGCTACAATTGGAACGCCGTGGGCATGCAGACCTTGGTCACCGCCATCCGCGCTGCCGGTGCCACGAACCCGCTCATGGTCGGAGGCCTCGATTGGGCGAACGACCTGTCGGGATGGCTCGCGCACCAGCCCCAAGACCCGCAGCACGCCATCGTCGCCTCGTGGCATAGCTACCCTGGCGAAAGCTGCGACACGGCGTCGTGCTGGAACTCTACCATCGCGCCGATCGCTCTCCAGGTGCCGGTCGTCACGGGCGAAACCGGCGACAACGTCAGCACCGCGACGACGTACATCGATTCCTTCCTGCCCTGGGAGGACTCGCAAGGCATCTCGTACCTCGGATGGACCTGGAACACGTGGGGCGACTCCACGGACGTCCTGATTGCAGACTATACCGGGACGCCGACCACCAACTACGGCCAAAAGTTCCATGATCATCTCGTCGGTCTGAATCCGTAGACACTCATTCGTCTGGGGCTTCTGCTTCGCTTATGCTCAGGTGCGACATGGATCGCCCGGCGGTTCCCTCGGAGTTGCGACCGGGCGTCGTGTTCGACGGACGCTACGAGATCGAGCACGTCATCGGTCAGGGGGGCATGGGCGTCGTCGTTCGCGCGCGGCACGTGCATCTCGACGAGCATGTAGCCATCAAGGTCCTCCTGCCGGAGTATGCGAGCGACGAGGCCGTCGTCGGGCGCTTCTTGCGCGAGGGTCGGGCCGCGACGAAGATTCGCGACGAGCACGTGTGCCGCGTCTTCGACGTCGCGCGCGCCGACGGCGGGCTGCCGTACATGGTCCTCGAGCTTCTCGTAGGGGAAGACCTGGGACACCTCGTCGACCGGTGCGGTCCACTCCCCGTCGATCGAGCCGTCGACTACGTCCTCCAGTCGTGCGAGGCGCTCGCTCGAGCGCACGCGCTCGGCATCGTCCACCGCGACGTGAAGCCCGAGAACATGTTCCTCACCAAGACGGCTTCCGGGGAGCCGCTCGTCAAGGTCCTCGACTTCGGCATCTCGAAGATGCACGACCGAGATGCCGAGGAGAGGGCGGGGTTCGTGACGACGTCGAAGGCGGTGATGGGATCGCCTTGTTACATGGCCCCCGAGCAGATGCGCTCGGCGCGAGACGTCGATGCACGCGCGGACGTGTGGTCCCTCGGAGCGGTGCTCTTCAATCTGCTCGCGGGGCGGCCGCCCTTCCTCGCAGATTCTCTCCCCGAGCTTTTTGCCGCGGTGCTCGGCACCCCCCCGCCGCCCCTTGCCGCGTTGCGTGCGGAGGTTCCCGCTGGCCTATGCGACGTGGTGGACCGCTGTCTCGCCAAGGATCCCGCGGCTCGTTGTCCCTCCGTCGTGGCGCTTGCACGCGCCATCGCGCCGTACGGATCGGAGTCGGGCCGCGCGTCAGCGGCCCGCATCGCATCCGCGTCATCGGCGCTGCCTGCGACGTCGGCGTCCTCGGTCGCGCTGGGAGACGCCCTCGAGCCGTCCGCGTCCCTCGCGACGAGCCATCGCACGGAGCCCTCGTGGACTTCACCCAAGACGGGCGCGCTCGGAATGCCGCGACGGACAGTCCTCCTCGGTTCAGCTGGGGCGCTCGTCGTTTGCGTCGCTGCCGTCGCGCTATGGGGCGGGCGATCCGCGTCGACCTTGCCCAGCGGGCTCGCGCCAGCCTCCGCTTCGGTCGTGCCCCCGGGCTCCGCCTCCACTCCGGCTCCGACCGTAGGCGTGCCGCCGGTGTCCTCGGAAGAGCCTTCGAGCACGACGGCGGCTACGCCGACCGCCCTCACCCCGTCCGCGGTCCCGACTGAGCATCGCGTTCCGCGGGCGCATCCCGTTCCCCCTCCCAAGACGAAGGCTCCTATGACGACGACCTCGGATCGCCATGGCTAGCTCCCTCCGCGCGAGGACGCTTGCGCACGTCTCCGCGCTCGCCGTGGCCACGATGGCGTCGTCGCGAGCGTTCGCGCAGGACTCCGCCAACGTGCAGCGCGCGGACGAGCTCTTTCGGCAAGCCAAGGCGCTCACCGATTCGGGCACCTACGACGGCGCGTGCCCCAAGCTCGAGGAAAGCAGGCGCCTCGACCCGGCTCTCGGCACGGAGTTCAACTTGGCCGACTGCTACGAGCATACTCACCGGGAGCCGGAGGCGTACGAGCTCTTCTCGGTGGTCGCGACGGAAGCGCACGTCGCGGGGAAGGACGCCCGGGAGCGAGAATCGAGAGCGCGCATGAAGGCGCTGGAGCCGAGAATCGCGCGCGTTCATATCGTGAGTTCGACGCCGGCGCCGGCGCATCTTTGGCTCGACGGGCGCGAGCTCGCCAAAGGCTCGGAGGATGTCTTCACCTCGCCGGGACGACACGTCGTCGACGCGACGGCCGACGGCCGCGAGCCGTGGCACCAGGACCTCACCGTCGAGGCCGGGGGAATCGTCGAGCTCCGCGTGCCGGAGCTGCGCCTGCTCTCTGCCACGACGCCCGTCTCGCCCCCTCCCGCGGCGCAAGCGGCTCCAGCGCCAACCGAACGAGCGGGACCCGGTGCCGGGCGAACGAGCGCGATCGTCCTCGGGGGGGTCGGCGTCGTCGGGATCGGCGTCGGGACGGTCATGGGCATCCTGTCGATCTCCGCGCACGGCCGGGCGTCCGGATCCTGTCCCGATCCGAACGCCTGCGGCGACAAGCAAGCCGCTAACGCCTGGACGACAGCGACGACCGACGGGAACCTCTCGACAGCGGGCTTCGTCGCCGGGATAGGGCTCCTTGCCGGTGCAACCGTCCTATGGCTCGTGACCGGTCACTCCGAGCCGCCGACGTCTGTCGCGTTTTGTATGACCGGTGGCTGTGGTATGCGAGGCACGTTTTGAGGCGAAGGGCGGCCGTTGCGATCGTCCTTACCACAGCGTCGGCGTTGCTCGCGTGCAACGCCATCCTCGGCAACTCCGACGGCACGTACGTACCGCCGACGGAAGGCGGCGTAGGCGACGTCTCGCCGACCGACAGCGGGGCCGACGTCCAGTCGTCGAGCGATAGCGGAGGCGACAGCTCGACGCCCGACGTCGACGCAGCGGCCGCGGACGGCCCCGTCGTTCCCGACGCGGGACAGGGCGACGGCAGCTTCTGCTCGACGGTGATGGCCGGCTACGTGTTGTGCACCGACTTCGGATCGGACCCGAACGCGAGCCCGTCATCCTTCGTCACGGGCGGCGCCACGGTCACCGACGGGCAGGCTGCCCTCGGCCTCAACGCCGAGACGTCCGTGAGTCCCCCGCTGTCGATGCTTGCGATGACCAACGCGACGGACGCCGCCGCCCTCCAGTCGCTCGTCACCGAGCCCCTCGTGGCCAATGAAGGCGCGTACGCAATCCCCAGCTACATTGCGTTCGAGCTGCTCGTCTCGAGCAAGTGCCAGGCCGCCCCCAGCGGCAACGGAATCGACACGTTCGTCTTCTACAAGCTCGGCACCTCCGGCATCTACGCCGAAATCGACCTCACCCTCACGAGCACGGGCTACAACCTCTACACGTCCACCGCCACGGCCGACGCGGGCATCCTCTACCCGCGGGCCTTCCCCTTCTCGGTCAACTCGATACCGTTCGGCACGTGGGCTGCCATACGGCTCGACTTTGGGCCAATCGATGCCGGTGCTGCGACGGTGACGCTCTCGGTGAACGAATCCCAATTGGGATCGGTAACGCTGTCGACGAAAGGCGAGTCCACGCCGCCCTTCGACCCCACCGTCGCGGAAGTGCACCTCGGCATCAGCACGTTCGACGACACGCCGGAGTGCACCGCCTACTACGACAACTTCGTCATCGGTTCGCTACTTCGCTGAGGCTCTGAATCGAGCTCCAGCTCCGATGCTATAGACCTGGCCTCTGGAGAAATACGGCATGGCATCCCATAAGACCATCGGCGCGCTGCTCTTCGAGGGCTTCGAGTTACTCGACGTGTTCGGACCCCTCGAAGCATGGGGCATGCTCGCGTCGGGGGGCGGATGGAAGGTCGTCACGACGGCCGTAAGCGCGGGCCCCGTGGCCAGCGCCCAGGGGCCACGCGCCGTGGCCGACCACTCGCTCGCGGACTGTCCGAAGCTTGACGTAATCCTGGTGCCTGGCGGCCGCGGCACACGCCGCGAAGTAAGCCACGAGGCGCTCCTCGAATGGCTGCGCCAACGCAGCGCGGCGGCCGAGGTCGTGACTTCGGTGTGCACGGGGGCTGCGCTTCTGGCACGGGCCGGCCTACTCGACGGGCGACGCGCAACGACGAACAAGATGAGCTTCGGTTGGGTCGTCGAGCAAGGCCCCGCAGTCCAGTGGGTCAAGCAGGCGCGCTGGGTCGAGGACGGCCCCTTCGCCACGTCCTCCGGAGTCTCCGCCGGGATCGACATGACGCTCGCCGTGATCGCGCGGCTCGCAAGCAACGAGGTGGCCGAGCGGATCGCCGTAGCCATGGAGTACGACTGGCACAGGGACGCCTCGTGGGATCCGTTCGCCAAAGTGCATGGATTGGTGTGAGCGCCAGACCCAGCATGAGTCACCTCGCGAGCCTAGGTTTGAGCCTGGCCTGCCTCGTTGCGGGGCTGCCGAGCTTCCTTCCGTTCGAGCCCGTGACGCCTCCCGTCGCACCGGAGGCGCCTACAGGATCAGAACCCCTCACGACGTCTTGCCAGTGCATCGCGGTCACCTGTGCCAACGGAAGCACTTCGCCAGCTTGTCAGACAACCTGCCCGGGAGCCGCGACCTGCGCATGCGCCTCCTGCATCGCAGGTCACGGCGGCTCCTCGTGGATCTCGGGACAGAACTCCTGTACGTGCCGGTGACAGAAGAGCGCCGCCGCGCCGCGGGCCAGCCGCCCTTCGTGGACGTCTGCAAGTCTCAAGGATGAGGGAAGTTGCCGCCATAGGCTCTCGCGCAGCTCGATCTGTCCGTGCTGAGCGTCTAGGCCCGTCCGCCCGAAGCCGCGACCACTCAACCTCACCTCAACCTCGACAACGCGGAGATACAGAACGATGGAACCCCGAATGAAGAACCCGGTGATGACGCTGCCCGGCGCTTTCGAAGCCCTCCAGGCGCTCCACAAGTCGATCGAGAAGGGCGGCGTACCTCGAGCAACGCTCGAGCGACCGGGCCGACCCCGTGCCGGACGAGGTCTGGAAGGAAGCCGCGCGGCACTACAACGAGACGGAGCTCAGCGCGCTCGTGCTGTCGATCGGCCTCATCAACCTGTGGAACCGTCTCAACGCGGCCACACGCCAGGTCGGCGGTGATTGGGTCGCTCAGTACGTGTGATCGAGGTGTTTAGCCCGGGAACATCTTCATGTAGGGCGCGGCCTCCGCGAGGACGCGTTCGACCGACGGTCGGCGCTTCAATCGCTCGAAGTACGCCGTGACGTGCGACCATCGCTTCGCGAACGGGGCGACCTTGTCCCCGTAGAACAGCGCAGGAAAGGCGGCGCAGTCGGCGAGCGTGAAATCGTCGCCCATCGCCCACGGTCCCTCGCGGAGCTGATCGTCGGCGAGCGCATAAGCGGTCTCCATCTGCGCGCGCGCTTGCTCGACGCCCAACGGATCCCGCTTGCCCTCGGGACGTCGCTTGTCGCCGACGATCTTCTGCATCGGGACGTGAATGTACGCGTCGTAGAGACGATCGCGCAGGCGGCACCCGAGGGCGCGGTCGGGCGCCGTCGGAATCAGCCGCGGTCCCTCGGGACGCAGTTGATCGACGTACTCAAGGATGATCGTCGATTCGGGCACGGTGCGCTCCCGCGCGTGGTCGCGCAGCACCGGGAATTTGGCGATGGGCCACAAGCGCAGGAAGTCAGCTCGCGCCGCCTCGTTCGACAGATCGACGACGTGTTTCTCGAAGGGAATCTCGAGCTCGTACAGTCCGACGAGCGCCTTCCAACAAAAGGACGAGAGCGGATGGAAATGGAGTGTCAGCGACATGATTTCGACCTCCGCAATTTGAAGCATACTCTGCGTAATACTTCGGCGCCGGAGCCTACGTCCCCGGGTTCAGCGATAGATGGGTACCCGCATAGGCGAGCGTGGTGGCGTGGCGCTCCTTGTCTTCGGAGTCTCGAGAAGCCAGAGTAGGGGTCCGTGCGCTTGATGGGCTGGCTTCCCTGCGTAGCGATGGCAACGGCCCGAGGAGGTGGGGTCGGGTCCGTCAGACGACAATTGGACGTTCAACCCGCGTCAGGACCCAGACGTCACGGCTCCGGACTTCATCGCACGAGCCGTGCGCCCGCAGGCCGACTCCGTGGGCCAACCACCGCCGGCGGGCGTCTCTCAGACGGGTGGACTGGTCGACAAGGTGCCCGCCATTACCCTCGCCCATGCCGGCAAGGTGTGCAGCGTGCGCATCTCGCTCGGCCTGACCTCCCCAATTGCGGGCGTGTGCGACCCAACGAACATCGGGATGCATCCGCTGCGCGTCGTTCACGGGCACATCGTCAGCGAGGGACGGCTGTAGCGGCGCGTCCCGGCCGCTCGTGGCGCCATTTTTCAGCGTACGCGTCGCCGGAATCGCCCACGGCCTCAAGTGCTTAATATCTGGCCCAGTGGGTACTGGCGCGCGCTGTCCTCGCCTCGTATGCCCCCCTCATATGGGCGTCAGAGGAGGGTGTACGATGACTGGGTCCCGCATTGCGCTGCCGAAGGTCGTCCCCTGGGTCGTTGGGCTCGGTGTCATGGCCGTGCATGTCGGGTGCGGCGCCTCTTCGCCGAGCAGCCGCGCCTCCCAACAGTCCGGCGACGCCTCTGCCGGCACCGGCAACTCGTTCGACGACGGCGGGGGCTCGGTTAGCGGGGGCTCCGGGAGCAGCGGCGCTACCGGGGGCACGAGCAGCGGAACCGGCACCGGCACGAGCAGCGGCGGTACCACGAGCACCTCCTCGGGCGGTGACGGGGGCACGAGCAGCGGCGGGACCGGGACCGCCGACGGCGGCTCGGGCGTCGCGCTCGTCAACTGCATGCCGGCCAGCACGAGCCCTTGCGGCTCCTACTCGGGCCCCGAAGAAGACGGGGGGACGTACACCCTGCAGCTCGGGCCCTACGGCGCCCAACTGGATCTGAACGTCGGAACGGGATTCGAAAACACCGTGACGGCGAGCTCTCAACCGGGCAGCAGCGATTGCGCATCGTTTGCAGACTTGTTCTCGGAGCCATCCAACCTGACGGCGCAGCTTCTCCAGACGACGGTCAACGGCGTCACCGTCAACTTCGCTCTTTACAGCGCCTACCAGCCCGCCAATTGGCCGAGCACCCCCGTGCCGGTCATCACGTGGGGCAACGGCACGTGCGCCCAGCCCGAGGGCTACGGCGCGCTGCTCCGGTACGTCGCCTCGTACGGCTATTTCGTCATCGCCGCCAACGACGTTCAAGTGGGAACTGCGAACTCCGACGGCACCCAGCCCATGCTCAAGGCGCTCGATTACGCGGCCGCCGCCAACATGGACTCCACGAGTCCCTTCTACCAGAAGCTCGACATGACCAAGGTCGGCGCTATGGGCCACTCGCAGGGTGGAGCGGCGACCGCCACGGCCTCGAGCGACAGCCGCATCAAGTACGTCATCGACTTCAACGCGGATGACTCGGGCATCGCCAAGCCTTACCTAGCCGTGTCCGGCGACATGGATATCACGGGATTCACGGTCTCGAGCATGATGACCGCCATCGATGCAGCCACAGTGCCTGCCGCGTATCTCTACTACCACGACCCAGTCGGTTCCTCGAGCGACGCGCTGAAGGGCCACCTCGTCCTCATGCTGACGCCTCAGCGCGTCACCAGCCAGACGGTCGCCTGGTGGCAGATGTGGTTCCGCAACGACGCGGCGAGCACGGCCGATTTCGTCGGCTCGAGCTGCACCTTCTGCGGTCAGACCAGCAACGCCACGAATCCCTACGACTACGGCGCGGACAGCATGCTCGAGTCGAAGTGAGCCACGGGAGCCGGAGCGGCTAGACACCCCATTCGGGCGAGAGATGGCCGCGTCGGGGCGCCCGTAGGCCCGCGCCCGAGGTAGACGCCGGGGCGTGCGACGCCGTAGGCTGAGCGCGCCAATCATGGCTGAATCCCGGAAGAGACACTGAGCCGTCACGGGCGTCATAGGTCGGCGCTTACGATGGCGCTCCTCGCGTCGGCGCTGGGCTGCGGGGGAGAGGCTGGGAGCGGAAGTAACTCCGAAGGCGGGATCACGGACTCATGGTCCGGCGATGCGCCGACGATCGGCGAGGGCGCTTCGGACGGCGTCGTCATGGACTCGCCCTCAGGTGACGCGGGGACGGGTGACGGCAGCTCGGACGGCGCTGCGCGCGGCTGCCCGATCACGGACGCGGGTTTGGAGGATGGCGGCCCGACCCGAGTGCCAATGAATCACCGACCCGCTGGCTCCGCATGCCCGCAGCAGCGCGCTGCGATCTCTCCCGAGGCCTCGACGTGCACGCCACCGGACAGCAGCTCGTGCGGCGCGTGCACCAAAGACTCAGACTGCACGCAGGGGACGAACGGCCGTTGCGGCTACGATGGGCCTGCCGCATACCTTGTGTGCTCTTACGATGGATGCTTCAACGATTCGGACTGCGACGGAGGGGCACCGTGCCAATGCCGCTTGTCGAGCACGAGTCTCGCCGCGAACGTGTGTCTCACGGGCAGCAACTGCCGCGTCGATTCGGACTGCGGCCCCGGTGGCTACTGCTCGCCGAGCGTCCTGGAGCTGTGCAGTTGTCTCAGCACCGCCCTATGCGGGGACTCGGGCGGCGGATGCTACGAGTACACGGGTTCCGGATCGCCTGGTCTTCCACCCGGACCTGGATGGACTTCCATTCCTTGCGAATGCGGTGACAGTTGTGGCCACGGCTACTTCTGCCATACCCGGTGCGACACGTGCGTCGACGACAGCGATTGTGACGGCGGCGATACCTGCAACTACGACACGTTGAGCAATCGCTGGGACTGCTCGTACTGCTTGCCCCCTCCGTAGCCCTCTCAAGATCTCAGACCGACAGGTCCGCCATGATCGCCTCGGCCGGTCGCGCGCCACTCAGACGCTGCGCTTCTCTGCCATCGCGAAAGAGGATCATCGTCGGAATGCTCCGGATGTCGAACCGCGCAGCGACCTGAGGGATCGCCTCGGTATCCACCTTCGCTACAACGATCTTCCCGGCGCGCTGAACGGCGACCTTCGCGATTTCGGGCGCGACCGCACGGCACGGTCCACACCAGGCCGCCCAGAAATCGACGAGCACCGGCACCGGCACGTCGCGGATCAACTCGTCGAACTCTTGGACGCTGCCAACCACAACCGGATGAGCCAGCGGCAGGAGCGCAGCCTTGCAAGCCCCGCATCTTGCCTTCTCCCCAAGGCGTGCCGCAGGCAGGCGATTCGCGCTGGAGCAGGACGGGCACGGAACGATCATCGTCACCTCAACGTGTGGCCGCGCAGCGCAACGTCAAGGTCATACGCTGCTCGACCGAGGGTTCGGCGTCACGGTCTCGACGTACGCGCCCGTGATGCGCCCGACGAACTGGTATTCGACACTCGCGGCTAGGACAAGATCTCGACGTACCCGTCCGTGCCATGCACGCGGATCCGCTGCCCATCCCGGATCAGCCGAGTGGCATGCTCCACCCCCACGACGGCCGGCAGGCCGTACTCCCGTGCGATCACCGCGCCGTGGGTCATCAGGCCCCCCACCTCCGTCACCAGGCCCTTGATCGAGACGAACAGGGGTGTCCAGCTGGGGTCCGTGTAGGCGGTGACCAGGATGTCGCCCGCTTCGAGATCGGCCTCCGCCATGTCCAGGATGACGCGGGCCCGCCCCTCGACGGTCCCTGCGGAAACCGGTAAGCCGGCCAGCGCGCCGGCCGGCAGATCGTCGCGTCGGTACTCCCCGGTGATGACCTCGCCATCGGACGTGAGCACCCGGGGCGGCGCAAGCGCTTGATACGATCTGAACGCGTCTTTGCGCTGGGGGATGAGGTGGTCATCCACGTGGTTCGCGCGCACGACGTCGTGGAGCTCCTGGAACGTGAGGTAGAAGATGTCTTCCTTCTCACGGATCACGTGGGCTGTAGCGAGGCGCTCGGCCTCCTCCAACAATGCCTGCTTGTAAACGAAGTAGTGGCTGACGATGCCGTACTTCGGATACTCCCGGTACCCGATGAAAGTCCGGACCCGGTCGATCGTCCGTTTGGTCTCTTCGGCTTTCCGCGGCCCGTCCGGCAAGGCCCGCAAGCGCTCCAGTAGCTCCTGTTCCTTGCTCCAGGCCTCCTGCCGCCCTTGCTCGAAGCGCCGCTCGCCGGCGCCCGGCTCGAAGTTCTTGATGTTGCCAAGGATCATGAGCACGAGCGTGGTGGGCCGTTCGCTCCAGCGCGGCCTCGTGATGTCGATCTCGCCGGCGCACCGCATGCCGTAGTGGTCGAGGTAGGCCCGGATGGCGTCTCGCGCTTCCCGCCCACCCGCGAGCTTGGCCAGCTCGTTCAGGAAGTCGTCGTCCTCGACTTGCTGCAGAAAAGCCACGACCTCCGGATGCGGGCGGATCACGTCCGCGACCTCGAGGAGCGCCAGCCCCATCTCCGACGTGACGTTGTGGGGGACGGACTGCGTGAGCGTGTCGGCCGCGTTCTTCTCGCCCAGCCACGCCTGCAGCTGCTCGTTGAGCCACCAGGTGGCCTCAAACGCCGCCATGATCACTTGAAGGCTTCGCGGATCGAACAAGGTCCGCCTCCGCTCCTGGAGGTCCGCCAGGATGAAGTCGAGCAGCGCCGATCCGGACTTCGTCTCGATGTCGCGCTTCAGGGCCGCGATCGAGGCCTGGCTGCGCGCGATCAGGTCGGCGGGGATCGCCGGATCGGTCTCGATCGGTGTCGCGGGCGCGCCGCCGGGTGGTGCCCAGGCGGGCCCCTCGTCCGGGAGCGACCGGATGAAGTCGCCGCGTTCGAGGAGGGTCTGCAGCGCGTCCCTGATCAGCGGATCGGATTTCCCCAAGACCTCCAGGAGGCCTGGGCGGCTCGCCGGCGAAGCCAGGCGCCGGGTGACATCGACGAACAGCCTCCCGGCGGCCTCGTACATTGGCGGTCCGGCGGTCAGCTGGAAGAGGGAGAGCCCCAGGGGCTTCATGGGGTCGGTCATCATCTGCTGATGACCAACGGAGACGTAGACATGGTTCTCCTGGTCGCTGGCCGTGGGGATGGGAAAAAGCGTTGTGATCGGCCGGCTCTGGACGATCTGGAAGCCATCGTCGAGGAGGCACCATTCGATGTCCTGCGGGCGACCGAAGTGCGCTTCGATCCGCCGGCCCAGCTTCGCGAGCCGAACGACCTGCGCATCCGTCAGGGCTGGCTGCTGCTGCCGCTCCAGGTCGATCGCCTGCTGCTGCGTCCCACCTGCCGGCGATGCGTGGACGGCAAGCCGCTTGGTGGCGACCGTCTTGGCGAGGACCTCGCCATCCCGCACCTTGTAGACGTCCGCGTTCACCAGGCCGGAGACCAGGGCCTCGCCGAGGCCGAAGGTGGCCTCCACGGAGACGACCTTCCGGTTGGAGGTGACGGGATCGGCCGTGAACAGGATGCCGGCCGCCTGCGGGAAGACCATCTGCTGCACGACCACGGCCATGTGAACCTTCCGGTGGTCGAAGCCGTTGCGCAGGCGGTAGGTCACAGCCCGCTCGGTGAAGAGCGAGGCCCAGCAGCGGCTGACGTGCTCGAGGATCGCCGTCGGCCCCACGACGTTCAGGTACGTGTCCTGCTGCCCCGCGAAGGATGCCGTCGGCAAGTCCTCCGCCGTCGCGCTGGACCGGACGGCATAAGCGGCTTGCTCGCCGGGCCGGACGAGCGCACGGGTGATCGACGCCGCCAGATCGTCGGGGATGGCGATCGCTTCGAGGGTCCGGCGGATCTCCGCGCTGAGCGCACGGATCGCCTCCCGGTCGTGCGGCTCTAGGCGCGATAGCCGATCGAGCCGATCGTCGATCGACCGCGCCTCCGCCATGATCCGCTGGAAGGCGCCCGTCGTGACGCAAAAGCCAGCCGGCACGCGAATGCCTTCGATCCGCGAAAGCTCCCCCAGGTGCGCGCCCTTGCCGCCAACGAGCGCGAACTGCGTCCGGTCGATCTCCTGGAAACCCAACACGTAGCAGCCCATCCGCTCGTCGTGCATTTTCGATCCTCCCCGCGCTTATCGTTTCTCGCGTCGGGCGGGACTGTGCGGCATGACCAGGGGATTGCGGCAAGCCACCGTGTCGGGCATAAGGTGGAAGTGAGAGGAGCGGGGGTCGCTCTCGTCTTCTCGTTCCGTGCGTGCCTCGTCTCAAACGGCGGTCGCGCCAAATTCGGCGAGCCCGGCGGGGCATGCGCGTGGGGGTCTCGACCCACCAGAGCCTTGCGCTCCGACCGCCAATGCGGCGACGGCGGGCGTCGCCCGTTCCACGGACGCGGGCACCTCAATGGACCGCGAACGCCATCTGAATCAGGACGCCGCCGCCGCCCGTGGACTGGTGGACTTCGACGCCCCGTCCGCTGGTCGGGTCGATGGCGATCGCCGGCGCCAGGCCACCCGTGGCGTACGTCTGGGTCGGTCCCTGCCACGTGATGCCGCCCGACCCCACCGTCCCGAGCGTGTACATCAAGGTGCCCGCCGTGGTGCCTTCGTGTACCTCGAGGATCCTCGAATTGTAGATCGCGAGCGCTGGGTGCGCGCCCTCGGCCTGACCGGGCAGCTGCGACGTGACGCTCTGCCACGTAATCGTCGGATTGGTCCCGCTCGTGGGCAAATCCCCGAGACGGAAGTACAAGCCCGTCGATTCATCTTGATGCGCCTCAACCACCGTCGCGTGGCCCGCCACGGGCGCCGCGATCGCGATCGCGGGATTCTGATCGATGCCATCGTCGTACGCGACCGGTGTCCCGGTCATCCAGGCGATCGCCCCGACCGTCGACGCGTCGTTGGGATCACCCGTGCCTGTCCACTGCATCGTGTAATACGAGAGCGGCCCGGCTGCGGCGCTGTTCATGTAAACGAAGACAACGTACGCCCCCCCGCCGGGTGCCGCACCCACCGACGCGACGCGCGGACGATAGCCTGTCACGCTCCCCGCCAACGCGGACCCGTTCGGCCAGGCGGCGTGGGCCTGCGTCGTATCCAGCTGGCCGAGCCACCACCAGAACGTGCCCGCCGTCGGGGCCTGCATATGCATTTCGAAGATCGAGCCCGTGGTCGTGAGCGCCGTCGCCGCGGGGAGATTCGCCCCCCCAGAGCTCAACTGTCCGTTGCCCAGGGGCTGACTGGCATCGAGTCCCTGCAGAAGCTCCGTCTGCCATACCGCCTGGCCGGCCGCAGGCGCGTAAATCTGGCAGGCCCAGGTCCCACCCGCGCTCGTCGGCCCCGCAACGACCGTGGGGGCCGTGCCGGTCGCGCTCTCCTGAACGTCGTTCGCCCACGCGATGGAGGGCGCAGCCGCATCGATCGCGTCGGGACTGGTGTCCGCGACGTTCGCCTGGGTCGCGTCCGCCACGCCGGTGTCGGTCACGCCGGTGTCACGCCCGCTGGCACCGCTGTCACCTCCTCCGGCCGGACTGCTCGCCGTGGCACCGCCGCAGCCCGCAGCCGCGACCTCGAGCGCCGCGACGGCGCCCAGACCCAGCCAAACCAGGAAGACCCCGCGACCGCCCATATGGACACGGTAGAGCAGAAACCGGAAGCGCCTCCCGTTTGTTTGGTGGCGCGGCGGCAGGGAGGCGTCGCCGGTGTGGTCGTGGACGAGACGGACCTACTCCACTCCGCCATCGGCAAGGGTTCCCGACCCGTAGCACGTCGCCTGAATCACGTTGCACTCAGCAGGCCGCGTCGCTGGCGTGGGGGTGCACCAGTTCGCGTCCAGCCAGTCGATGCACGTGGTCCACTGCCCGACCGTGCCCGAGCAACCAGGCTCACTCGCGTGCTGAAAGAACTCAGTGACGCACATGGCCTGATCCTGTGGCGCTTCGAGGGGGACGTTGCTGGCGTCGCATTGGGTGGTGCTTCCGTAGCCACCTTCCTGCTGAGCAAGCCAGTCGCAGAACGCCTGCATCTCGCTCGCAGACAGATCGGAGAAGTTCTTCGAAGGATCTACGGGGGGACCCGAGGGCGAGGCGGACCCAGTCCCGGTGCCGCACCCCATCAGGAACGCCGAGCCAAGGGCAGGAGCGAGAATCTTGGACGGGATTCGCATGGTGATCTCGTTGATAAGGTTACGCGCGAAGAAGCAGAACGTGACCCCCCAATGCACGTTCTCGCCGCAGGGCGTCGCCGCCGGCAACTGGACTCCTCGATACAGGGCCGCTCGTGGCCTTGCTCAGTAGACCTCCCCTTGCCGCATCACCAGCGCTCGTCGGTCCAGTCCGTTCCGACGCGGTCAAGAACCCCTCCGCCGCGGCGCTGCGCTTTCCTCACTCGTTCGTCTGCGAAGAGCTCGTCGAGCCTCTTGGTGATCTCGGCATCGCGTCGAGCTCGCACGGCCACGGTGAGGACCCGAGACGGCGGCGCCCTTCTGCGTCACGACGACCCGACCGTACTGCACGCCGCCGCCCGCGCCAGAAGCAGCTCTCGCTCCCTGGCGTTCTGCGCGAGCGCTGCCGCGCGCTCGAGCTCCTTGCGGGCCTCGCCGAGTCGACCAAGCTTCACGAGGAAGTCTGCGCGCACGCTCGGCAGCAGGTGGTAGGACGCGAGCGCCGGCTCATTCACGAGCGCGTCGACGAGCTCGAGCCCAGCGGCGGGCCCGAAGGCCATCGAGACGGCCACAGCCCGATTCAGCTCGACCACGGGTGACTGCGTGAGCTGGGCGAGCGCGTCGTAAAGCGCGACGACGCCCGCCCAGTCCGTCTCTGCGGCCGTCCGCGCCCGCGCGTGGCAGCCGGCGATCGCGGCCTGCAGTGCGTACGGGCCGAGCGGCTGCTTGAGGGCCTCAGCGCGGATCAGCGCCGCGAGCCCCCGGTGGAGCAGGAGCTGGTCCCAGCGGGAGCGGTCCTGATCGAGCAGCAGGATGGGCTCTCCGGACGGACCGACGCGCGCGCGAAGACGCGACGCATGGATCTCCATCAAGGCGACGAGCCCGTGGACCTCGGCTTCCGCGGGCACGAGCTGCGCGAGAATGCGTCCGAGGCGCAACGCCTCCTCGCACAAGGCGGGGCGCGTCCAGTCATCGCCCTTGGTCGCCGCGTAGCCTTCGTTGAAGACGAGGTAGATCGCCTCGAGCGCCGAGGGCAGCCGCGCCGACAGCTCCGCGCCGCGCGGTACTTCGAAGGGAACGCGCGCCTCGCCGAGCGTTCGCTTCGCCCGCACGATGCGCTGCGCGATCGTCGGTTCGGGCACGAGGAACGCACGCGCTATCTCGTCGGTCGTGAGCCCGCCGAGGAGGCGCAGCGTGAGCGCCACGCGAGCCTCCGCCGACAGGATCGGGTGACAGGTGATGAGCACGAGCCGGAGCAGGTCGTCACCGACGTCCTCGTCGAGGAGCGTCTCGAGGTCGGGGCCGGCGGGCGGCAGCCGCGAGGTCTCTTCGTCGATCGCGTCGTGCTTGCGCTCCTGCATCTGGCGCCGCCGGTGGAGATCGATCGCGCGATTCTTCGCCGTGGCCATGAGCCACGCGCCGGGGTTCTCCGGGATGCCCGTCTCCGGCCATCGCTCGAGGGCGGTGACGAGGGCCTCCTGGGCGAGATCCTCCGCGAGGCCCACGTGGCGCACCACGGCGACGAGGCCGCCGATCAGCCTGGCGGACTCGATCCGCCAGACTATCTCGACGGCCTTTCGGGAGGCCCCGCCGCACTCACCGCCCACGCCTCGCCTCGCCTGCGATCACGAGCCGCGCTGACGCGCGACCTCGGCGCGGATCTTCTCTCCCTTGGCGCGCAGCTCCGGCGAAAGCTCCTTACCGAAGTCCGCGGGGTCGAAGATGGGCCTCAGCGTCACCTCGACACCGCCGTCGAACGGCGCACGCTTGAGCCACTCGACCGCCTCCTCGATGGATTTGACCTGCCAGATCCAATAGCCGGCGATGAGCTCCTTGGTCTCGGCGAAAGGCCCGTCGAAGACCGTCCGCTGCGGGCCCGAGAAGCGCACGCGCTTCGCCTTCGACGTCGGCGTGAGGCCGTCGCCCGCCAGCATGACGCCCGCCTTTACGAGCTCCTCGTTGAACTTCATCATCCTGCCGACCAGCTCGGGGCTGGGCATGGTCCCCGCCTCTGAGTTGGCATCTCCCGGTACGAACACCATTACGCGCATTGGTCTTCTCCTCTTTGCTCAGGGGCCCATGCCCGGATCGAACATCGGACGCAGCTCGGACTCGCCCTCGAAGCCCGGCCAATGCTTGCGGTGCAGCTCCATGAACTCGGTGGCCACGCGCATCACGTCCGCCTTCGAGGCGCCCTGCAGGATGGCCCAACCGCCGATGACCTCCTTGCTCTCGCTGAAGGGGCCGTCGGTTACGGTGAGGTTGCCGCTGGAGACCCGGATGCGGGCGCCGTCCTTGCTGGGCAACAGGCCGCCGGTATCGACGAGGCTGCCGTCCTTGCGGCACCTCTGCACGAACTGCCCCATCACCTCCATGAAGCCGGGCGGCGGCGGGGACTGACGAATCGACTCGGGATGACGAACGAACGCGAGATATTTCATGACTCCTCCTTGTTCGATCAGGCGACGAACGAGCCCGGCCCGGATCGACATGCGACCCCTTCTTTTCTTCTGAGGCGGCGACCGGCTGAATCCTAGTCGGCGAGGGCGGCAGTCTCCAAGCCGCTCCCCCGGTGGCCTCCTTCACCGCGTAAGGACGGTTTGCGCTTCCTACTCGCTGGGCATCGGCGCGGATGCGGTTCGCGCCGTGGCGTCCGGACCCCCAGCACTTCGATCCGGCTCGAGAGTGTCGACCTACCCTCGTCACCGACGACGAACCCTCGTCACTTCACCCGCGCGCGTGGCGTAGATCGCGCGTTTTCCGGTGAAAACCGAGCCTCCCGCCACTCGGCACGCGCCGTGCGTTAGGCCCTCCCGTTCGCATCATCCTCCCAATCTCGGCGAGGCGCGGACGGGAGATCGCGATGAACAAGCTCACTCTGACCGGCGTTTCGATGGTCACTCTTCTTTCGGCGATGGGCTGCGGCGGTGCGGGCCCCTCGGACACCAGCCCGCCGGGCGAGGCTCCGCCGCCCACCAGCCCGGCCGGCCCGTCGGTCTCGATCCAGGGCTTCGTCCACGGCTCCGATGGATCCCCGCTTTCGGGTGCCACCGTCTGTCCCGAGGGCGTGGGCGCGGCGAAGAACGCCGCATCTTGCACGACCACCGTCAACGACGGATCGTTCACGCTGGCCGCTCCGGCCAACGAGTGGGTCGCGGTCACGTTCGACAAGCCCGGCTTCATCTCGACCGTTCGCGCCGTGCAGACGCAGACGGGCGTCGTGACGTTCCCCGGAACCGAGAACGTGATGCTCCCGGCGGTGGAGCCGCAAATGATCGCGGGCGTGCCCGCCGACCCGAGCATGGGACAGGTGGCGTTCTCGGTCATAGGACCCCAAGGCCAGGATGGGGCTGCCGTGTCCGTCACGCTGGGCGGGGGAAACGGCTCCCCTCAGCCCGCGATCTACCTCGACTCCAGCGGGTCACCTGCCGTCGGTGCCACCAACGGGACGCAGGGCCGCTTCGTCAACGTGCCTCCGGGCCTCTACGCGCTTCACTTCAGCCAGTCCTCGGTCACGTGTGCGCCGCTGAGCCTCTACGGATGGCCGATGACGGCGTACCAGCAGCCGGGCGAAGCAGCGGTCGTCGTGCCGGTCATGGCGGGGTACCTGACGGCACCGGTGGCGGCGTCGTGCGTGAGCGCGCAGTAGTCCCGGCGGGGGCAACGTCGCCCTCGCCTACGCAGACCTTTGACCGGAACGATCCACCCATTCGCGACGCCAGCTCGAACACCGTGGCGGAGACGTGAGATTATGCGAGCGGATTACGGACCCTGACCGTGCCGGTACAGCTCTCTTACCGCGCAGCGGCTTCGTCCGACGCTCATTTCGGTGTGACGCTCATCACGGTGCCCGCGCAGTAATCGCCGTCGGTAGGGCAATCTTGGCTCGTCCAGTACACGCTTGTGGAATCGACCGTGATGCCGATCGGGCTGAGCTGCCCCGAGGCGAGGGTGGTCACGTCGCCGCCGTTGAGCGGAAGCTTCTTGATCAGGCCAACGCACGCCCCGTCCCCGTCGCTGGGACATGAGCTAAGGCTTGTCCAGTAGATGCTCGTCGAGTCGACCGCGATGCCATAAGGGGAGATCTGTCCGGAGGCGAGCGTCGTCACGGCGCCGCCACCCAGAGCTACCTTCATCACGGTGCCGTCAGCGTAGGTAAAAGGTGTGCCCTCGTTCGTCCAGTACACGCTTGTCGAATCGACCACGATTCTTACGGGACCGTTCTGTCCCGAGGCAATGGTCGTCACACTACCGCCACCCAGAGCAACCTTCATCACGCCGTCCCCGGTCGTCCAGTAGACGCTCGTGGAGTCCACGGCGATGCCCGAAGGGACGCCCTGTCCCGAGGCGAGCGTCGTCACGATACCCCCGCCGAGAGCTACCTGCATCACGCTGCCGTCCGTGAAGTTGTTCGACAACGTGCCCACGTTCGTCCAGTACACGCTTGTCGAGTCGACGGCGATACCGTAAGACCCGGACTGTCCGGAGGCGAGCGTCGTCACCGTGCCACCACCCAGAGCAACCTTCATCACGCTGTCCCCGCACGCCCAGTAGACGCTCGTGGCGTCCAGGGCGATGCCAAATGCGCCTCCCGAGGCGAGCGTCGTAACGGGGCGACCGTCCAGCGCCACCTTCGCTACAGCGCCGTAGTCGTTATTGCTGGTCCAGTAGACGCTCGTGGAATCGACGGCGATGGAGAACGGCTGGGTCTGACAGGACGCAAGCACGTGGGTACATCGACCTGCCGTGCATACCGGGCTGGTACTCGTCGGGACGCAGCCCGCGTCTTCGTCTCCACCATCTGGGGCCGCTGGGCCTCCGGAGGGCTGCCCGCATCCGCTCGCGACCGCAACGAGTGCCCCGATCGCGAGGATGGCGGCGAGATGTTGACCTGCCTTCACGCTTCCCATCGTGCAACGCTTGGGCCGTCCGGTCGTCCTGGTGCCTTCGTCGTCGAGCGCGAACGCGGCCATCTCCGCGGACCTCATGAACAGGGGGCTATAGCGGTTTACGGGCACCGCGACGTCAACGTCATACCCGCGACGCTTGGATGCGCTCAACGTAGGTCCGCGTTTCCTTCGGTGTAAGCTTGCGCGTCATGCTGATCATCCACGAGAAGACGGGACGTGGGTCTGCGGATCGCATGCTTGGCTGCGCGGCGGCCGTCTTCTTGGCGCTGCCACTTCTGACAGAGTGTGGTTCGAGCAAAGGCCCGAACGGCGAGCCCATTGGCGACGCGTCCGCGCAGGATGGCACATCCTCGTCGAGCGGATCCGGAGGCGGCGGAAGCGGTGGCAGCGGAAGCGGGAGCGGAGGCGGCGGCGGCGAGGGCGGAAGCGGAGGCGATTCGGGGCAGCCGTGGTCCGGAATCATCAGCCCTGCGCGCGCTACCAACTGGAGCGGGGCCGGCATTCCGGGCGGCATCCCGTCGGCGACCTGGACGCAATGCGGCGCGACGATCGCCGCCTATGGAACGGCGGCAGCCCCAGGGTCACCGGCAGCCATCAACAACGCCATCGCCGGTACTGCCGCGGGGTACACGGGCTGCAAAGCTCCCTATGTGATTCTCCTGGGTTCGGGGGATTTCTACCTGAATGCGAGTATCAACCTCGCGAGCAACGTCGTCCTGCGGGGTGGGGGTGCGAACAGCACGCGCATCCATTTTCCGGACGGTGGCACCTACGACTGCAACGGAGTGTCCGGCGCAAGCTGCATCGTCGGAAGCAACACGTACGGGGGCGGTTGCAACCCCGTCGGCGTCGGCCAAACCCGACCGTGGCCGTGTCCGCCCGGACAATACGACACCAACGGCATCTCGGGGACCGCCAACTGGACGAAGGGATATTCCCAGGGCTCAACGTCGATCACGCTCGACGACGTCACCGGCATCGTGCCCAACGTCACGCCCATCGTCCTCGATCAATGCGACACGGGCTTCGTGGGCACGCCGGGAGTCGAAACGTGCACGGGAGTTGCCGGGGTGATCACGGCAGCCAACGTGTATCCGAGCGGCGGCGGGACCGGCTATGCGGTGGGCGACACGGGGACGATCGACCCACCCATCGACTTCGGTCGCCCGTACGGGTCGGGAACGGCGACGTACAGGGTGACCGGCGTGAGTGGAGGCGCGGTCACCGCGCTTACGATCACCGAAGGTGGCAACGCCTACACGTATACGAACATGGCATCGCTCTTCGGCTCTCCCACGACGACCGAAAAGACGAGCGGCAGCGGTTCGGGATTCGAGGTGCAAATCACGGGCGTGACCGGCTATGACAATAGCTCCGTCTTCCAATGCGCAATCTCCATGATCTGCGCGGACGAGTCGGACTCCGGAACCGCGCGAGACGGCCGCTCACAGGCCGAGACCATCGTCGCCACGAGCATCAGCGGGACGGGGCCCTACACCGTGACTCTATCCCACCCCATCATGAACCCGAATTGGGCGTCCACCCAAGCGCCGGAAGCGTGGTGGGGAAGCTCGACGATCACCAACGCGGGAATCGAGAACCTCGAGCTCGACATGAGCGCAATCAGCCAGGGTGCGTCGGGAGTCGTGGTTGGCACGGCCTACCAGGTGTGGGTCAAGGGAATAGCCAGCAGCACCGCCAATTACCTCCACGTTTATTCCTACGTGGGGTCCAACATCGAGGTGCGGGACAGTTATTTCTACTACACCAAGAATCTGGCCACGGAGTCGTACGGGATAGGTTCGGCCAGCGCGGTGAGCAACGCCCTCTTCGAGAACAACATCGTCCAAGGCGTGGTGTCCCCCTTGCTGGCGGCCGGGGACTGCGCCGGATGCGTCTTCGACTACAACTTCACGGTGAATAACGCATACACCAATACTGCCTTCCTGTTTGCGGAGATGGGCATGCACTCGTCCTCGACGAACTACATCTTGACCGAGGGCAACGTCGGCTCCGGCGTGAGCCTCGACACCATTCATGGCCCTCACTTCTTGAATTTGTTCTACCGCAACTACTTCGACGGGTACGAGGCGGATCAGGGGATGCTGCCGACGCAAAACACGATACCGATCATCATCGGAGCGTTCTCTCGGTACAACAACCTGGTGGCCAACGTGCTCGGGACGTCCGGATACCATAAACTATACGATTGCGTCCCCGATTCACCCACCCAGCAATACTGTTCGACTGACTTCGGGACGGGGCCCGGCGTCATTCACATCTTCGATCTGGGGTGGTCCCACGGCGCCCAGATTGACTACAACAACACTCCACCCGAGCCGAATGATCCGCTTACTGCCAGCTCCCTTTTGCGCTGGGGAAACTACGACGTGGTCACCGGAGCGGCGAGGTGGTGCGGAAACTCGTCGGACACCGGATGGTCGACGACGTGCGGCAGCAAGTCCGAGGTCCCGACGGCGGATCCCAATTTCCCGAACCCAGTTCCAACGTTAGGTGATACGGCGGCCGGGCAGGGAGCCTTACCCGCCTCGTTCCTGTATTCGTCCAAGCCGTCGTGGTGGCCGTCGAGTACCTCTTGGCCTCCCATCGGACCGGACGTCACCGCGGGCAACCTGGGACTGTGTTCCACCGGTACCTATAAAGCGTCCCTGGCGCTCAACGGCAGCCAATGCGGCGGAGGTTCATTTACGAGCACCGTCGTGGACGGGCACGTCAATGCCATTCCAGCCATGGCCTGCTATCTCAACACGATGAACGGCCCTCCCGACGGGACCGGAGCGTTCCTGTCGTTCAACGCAGGCACGTGTTATCCGCGGTAGGTGCACGGTCGCCGGTGTTCGGCGACGCATTGCTGCCGGAATGGATCCGAAGGTCGCCGCCTCAGAACGGCATGCACGGATACAGCGTGGCGTTCCACGCGGGGGCGGGTACCCCGCCTTTGAACGCGAGGTCGTCCCAGTGCCGCTTCGTCTCGGTGCACTGGTGCTCGTGCATGAACGCGTACGGCTTGTCCAGCGAGCACACGAGCTCGTCCCCTGCGCCCTCGTGGTAGAGGACGTCGCCGAAGGTCACGGTCATCGCCCCCGAGAGCGCGAATCCACCGCTGGGATACATCATGCAGCCGGCCGGGGTGCCGTCCATGAAGACGTAGAGGAGGCTCGACGAGATGTACGCGTCGTACCGAGTCATCCGGTCCATCCCCGCGTGCTCGAACGGCGGCTCGGCGGGAGGCATGGGCGGGCTCGATACGTAGTCCGTGTTCCAGTTGTCGTAGTCGATGAGAGCGTGAAACGGCGCCTGGTTGTTGACGGCCCAGGGCTTGCCGTTCACGAGGCCGTGGAACGCCTCGACCTCCAGGCGCATCGAGGGGCCCTCGATAGGCTGGATCAGTACGAAGTTCGAGTCCGGATTGCTCAATCCATCCTCGATGGGCGTGCGCTGATCGGTGACGATGAGCTGCGGATAGCGGCGGTCGGTCGTGACCGTGTCCACCGACCACGTGACGTGCAGGAACTGCGTCGGGTCGCTCGCCACCGTCGCGGTCATCGGCGCGGTGAGCCGCAGCGATCCGGTCACGTCTTGCCCGTAGTCGTCGAACACGCTCCAGAACTGGCCCAGGAACGGACCGAACGCGAGCAGTGGAACGCCCTTCGGGCTGTCGACCTCGTACGCCGACGGGTCCAGCAAGGAAGACGTCCAGTACCCGCACGCGCCCGCGCCGTAGTTGCACGGCGCGGAAGGAGCGGCGTCCTGGTCGCAGTTGCACGAGGCCGGGTCCGGGGCCGGGGTGAAGACCGGGGTCGACGCGTCCACGCTGAAGCCCTCGTACCAGTCCCACGCCGTCGGGTCGTGCGGCTGCGGCGCGACCTGCACGAAGGACCGCGCGATCGGGATCGGAGAGGCGCTGCCCTCGCCCATCAGCGCGAGGCCGCCGTCGAGTGCCGTCAGATCGTACTGGCCGTTGACGTAGACCTCGCCCGTGGGCGACGCCTGGGCGAGCTGCGCCAGCGTGAGGAGCGTCTGGTGAGGAGGCGACATGACGGTCTCTGGGGACAGAAACCCCTGGTACTGGCAGCCCGCGGCCAGCGCCTCGACGACCAGCGTCGTCGGCTGCGTGATCCCGGACCACTCCAGGTGCCAGAGGGGTCCGGGCCCCTGGCTCGCGGCGCGCTTGAAGCGCTCATTGCCCACCGCGAGCTCCACGTGGTTGTGCTGCGGCTCGTAGAAGACACCCATCAGCGGGACCGTCCCGGCAGCCTGCGTCGTGAGGATCTGGAACGCAGCCGCGGGCGGCGTGGTGTCGCCCGCCCGCGCCGACAGCTGGGCGCTCGTGAAGTAGTACTCCGTGTACTGGGTCCAGTTCTGGCCGGCGACCGGCATGGCCTCTTCGGAGTGGTACACGGTCGTCGTCGACGAGCTCGCGACCGACGGGACATAGAAGACGATGCCGTCGTCGCGCCCTCCCTGCCCGAGGAGCGTGGCGCGGGTGCCTGCGTCCGACGTGTAGATCTTGGCGCGCGACTCGCGCCAGCCAACCTCGCTGCTCGACGGGTGTACCCCGACCGCGTAGACGGGCACGGCCCCGGCCGCCGGATCGACGTAGACGTACCCGAGCGTGGGGCTCGATGGGACGCTGGCGACCCACGAGTACTGGCTGTTGACGTAGGCCTGCCCGGCGTCCGGACTGGTGACGTTGTTTCCGATGTTGTTGGGCAGATCCAGCGTCTGGCGCAGCCCGGCGCAGCGATACACGCCATTGTGGATCGTGATCGAGCCGTTCGCGTTCACCGTCACGTCCGACGGGGCGGGCAGCACGTACACCCGGTAATCCACCGCATCGTCGACGGGATCGAAATCGATGCCGACCGAATCCTCTCGCTGCGTGGTCTGGACGTTGGTGAGCGCCGGGAGCGGCGGGAGGTTCGAGTCCGGGGCAGCGTCGAGCTGGCCGCCCGACAGGCCGGCCTCCGGGGTCGCCGACGTGCCGCCGTCCGTCGAAGGGGAGCTGGCACCGTCCGCCGGGTTGGCCGGTGCCGACGAGTGGCCTCCGGAGCCGCACGCGAGAAGCACGAGCCCGAACGAGCCCGGCACGGTGCCCAGCAGGGCCAAGAAGATCCACGGTCGCGTAGTCCGGCGCATCGGTCCTCTCTCTGTCGGCCCGCTGTGCGGAAAGGGCTAGGAGCGATGGTATCCGAGGCCATCATGAGGTTCCATCGGCTGGTAGTGGGGCGGAGGATCGTTTGGCCTACACCCGCCACGTCAGGGTGTAGGTCGCGCCGTTGAGCGTTGGGCGCGCGACGGCGTGGGCCTTCGCGCGCCCGGTCAGGGACAGCACGACCTCGAGGCCGGCTCCAATCGAGCGAATGTCACGCGGCCCGATGCCAGGATACTGCGTCAGCTCGAACTCTGCGCGCCCCCGTGTGTTGGCTCGCACCACCATCTGACCGACGTTGCGCGTTCGCCGGTAGATGCCGGGCGTGCGCGCGATCAGCGCCTCGTCGGACGTCATGCGCAAAAGGACTCGCCAGATCGTCTTGAAGGATCGCCCCATCGCCGCGCGGAGCACCTGCTCGTGAATAGGACCGCGGATCCATGACCGGAGGCCCGCCGTGAGCAACGACGCGATCGTCATGGATGGCGGAACTGCGCCTTCGTCAATCGTCGTACTGGTGAACCCAGTACGGCGTTACTTCACGCTTCCCCAAGGGAGACACAAGGAACACACGCAGCACAGCGGAGAGGGGCGGCTCATCGAGCTCAAGCGCATCAACGGGCAAGCAGTCACGCGCCGGCACGAGCTCGTAGCCGCCTTCGGTGCGACCGTTCCACTCCTCCACCTGGCCTGTTGCGGTGTCCGGCAAGACGAAGATGCCGCGTCCGTACTCCGCGCGGACATGCACGAGGAGCTCGTGCGTGTGCGCGAACGTCCCTCGGAAGAGCGGCACCATGGGAATGCCCTCCGACGTCGGCGGCCGTTCGGTTTTGACCTTGTGGAACAACAGCAGGGCGTAGGGCACGAGGCGATGGTAGCGCGCGCCCGCGTCGACCGGGAGCTTGGCCTCGAGGATGCCGCGCACGATGAGGGGGGCAGCCCAGATCAGCACCGCGAGCTGTTTTCGGCGACAGCCGCGGCCTTGCGCCCAACGCGCAGAGGCAGGCCGTGACCCCGGGGCCCGGACCCTGCCTCTGCGCGTTCTCTACCTCTCTCGGACTACTGACTACTGCTGCGGGTGCGGCGTCGTGGCCGGGGCGCCGGCCGCGGTCGCGGTCGGAGTCACGGTCGCGGGCGCATTGGCAGCGGGAGGCGTCGCGGGCGCGGTCGTGGTGACCGTGCCCTTGATGGCCGCCTTCTGCTTGCTACCCGCCGTGTGACGCGCGACGCGCGTCGCCTTGGCCTTGGCAGTGGTCAAGGCCTTCTGTGCGGGCGTGCGGACCGCGGGGACCTTCCGCGGCTTCAGCCCGAAGTCGGCGAGCGACGTTACCGAGCCGGCAAACATCACCTGGATGGCCTGCCGAAGACCGGAGACAATCGTATTGGTCTTCGTCCGCTCGCCCTTGTCCGCCAAGACCGCGCTCTGCCAGGTGGCCCTGGTGGAGAGCGTGGTGTTGGCAGACGCGATGCGCGCCTGCAGGATCGCAAGGATGTCGGCCGTCTTGTAGGACGTACCGCCGATGGTCAAGGAAGTGATGTCCTGTTCATGCTTCGTGAGGCCGTCGATCAGGTCCTGATCGGCGTTCTGCTGCTGCGTACGGTTCTTGGTGTTCTTGGTGCTCATGATGCCTTCTCCATGTTCGTGTCATTCGGATACGAGAGCCGCTCCCGCGGAGCGTCATTGCGCCGCATCGTCGGCCCTCACAGGACTGACCGCTTCGAGAAGGCTGTTTTGCGAAAAAAACTTCACTATTTTTGACGACGGTCCAAAGGCCAATTTTATCAAGCACTTCCCCGCGCATCCCCCGCCTTGGAACAGACTTATGCCGGGTGGGGGATGAAGATCACCGTGGTGATCGGTGATTCCCACCGTGCTGGGGAGAGCCATCATCCGCAGTGGGGCTGCAACTTGATCGTGGTCACATGGCGTCCCCACGACGACACCATCGAGGCATATGGGTCCTGGGGCAGAGCCCCCATCGTGGCAAAGATGCCTTCCCACCGTCGTGGGGATCGCGAATGACCCTTGTGGGGTTTGGCGATGATCACGGTGGGAGCCCATCCCAATCGTCCTGGGGACAAGGAATATCCGCGGTGTGGGACGGCGATCACCGCGACATGGTTGGATCCCCACCGCCGTAAGAACGCGCGATCACCGTGGCATGATTCGATCGTCACCGTGGTGAAGACTCGGGACCGTCGCGGTCAAGTCTATCCCGTGCGTGATAGGGTCCCGGCGCCGTGTTCGACAAGGACGCCCCGTCGTCGAAGCTGGTCTTCGAGCAGCTCGAGGACAAGAAGCTCTCCTCCGATCTTTACAGGTACGCCTACTGGCGCACGCACACGGAGTGGGACGCGAAGGACCTCGTGGCAGAGGCCATCGTCTGCGCCTGCGACCCCGACAGGAAGCCGTGGGATCCCGCGAAGCGCACGTTCTTCCGGCACATGCGGTTCGTGATGGACGACCTCGCAGTCGAGCAGGCGCGCAAGGGGTACGCGCGCTTCGAAGACGTGGGCACCAAGCTCGAGTTCGAGCAGGTCCTCGTCGATCCGCGCCCCCTGGCGGACGAGGCGCTCGAGAACGTCAGCACGCAGGATCGCCTGGCGCGCTGGGGAGAACGGCTTCGAGAGCGGATGGAGGGGAGCGACCCGCTCGCCGTACGGGTCTTCGACGCGTGCTGTCTGGGCATCGAAGGCGACGACGCACGCGCGGCTCACACCGGCTGCACCGAGAAAGAGGCGCACGAGGCGTACAGGCGCCTCATGTACCAGGCGGCCAAGATCGTCGACGAAGAGGCGGACCTGGAAGCGCAGAGGATGAAAGAAGCGCAGCGGAGAGCTAAGAAGGGGGGGGACGCCTGACCATGCCCGACAAGCCCGAGATCGACCACGCCCGCGGATGGCTGTTCATCGAGAAGCTCCTTCTCGAGGAAGACCTGGCGCGCCTCGACAAGACGACCGACGAAGAGGTCCATCGCCAGATGCGCGCGGCGGGGATCGAGCCGGAGCACACTCCGACGGCCGACGAACTCATCGAACATGCCCTCGAGCGTGCGGGGAAACGCAAGGTCGTCGCCCCGCCCCTGCGCCCGAGGAGACGCGAATGGGTCGTATGGTTGGTCGCGGCGACGATCGGCGCGGTGGCCCTCGTGCTCGTGGTCGAGAAGAAGGAAGTGGTCGCCTGGTTTCACCGCGAGCCGGTGGAAATCGGGCCGGACCCGGACGCGAAGAAGCCGAGGCCGCCCACTCCGCAGGAGCGCGCGGCGACGCTGCGCGACGAGGCGTTCGGCTCGTGCAGCGAAGCGCTGTGGGCCGAGTGCGGACGCAAGCTCGACGAGGCGAAGCAGCTCGACCCGGCCGGGGAGAGCGACTTGCGCGTGCAGGGGTCGCGCAAGGCGGTGAAGGACGGCCTGACTCCGGTGGATAACAGCAAACCCTGATCGAAGTGACGAGCAGGGGGCGGGGTCCTCGGCGCGACGGCTCTTTGGGCGCCGGTGCACCTTGACAGGTACATCTACATTGCTAGATACGTGGAAGTGACCAAGACGGAGCGCTGCGCAGAGCAACTCGCCGCTCTGGGTCACGTCGCGCGTCTCTCCCTTCTGCGAGCTGTCGTTCAGGCCGGTCCCGAGGGCATATCCACGACCGACCTGCAGGAACGGCTCGACATCCCCTGGACGACCCTCAACCACCACCTCGATCGCCTCGTCGAGGCCGGGCTCGTCACCGTTCGGCGCGAGGGGAAGTTCGCTTACCACACGGCCGACTATCAAGCCCTTCGCGCGGTCACCGACTTTCTATGGGAGGACTGCTGCAAGCGTGGGAAGGGCGCCGCCAAGGGCTGCTGCTGAACCGAAAGGACCGTCATGAACGTCATCAAGCCGCACGTTTCGCTGAACGTCTCGAACGTCGATGCATCGGTCGCCTTCTACGAGAAGGTCTTCGGCATGCCGGCCACCAAGCGCCGCCCCGGCTACGCCAAGTTCGACCTTGTCTCACCCTCACTCAACTTGACCATGCAGGAGGCTCCCAGAACGGGCGTGAACGCCAGCCACTTCGGCATGCAGGTCGCGAGCAGCGAGGACGTGGCTGGGGCCTGGACGCGGTTCAAGGAAGCGGGGCTCAAGACGTTGACGGAGGACGACACCGAGTGCTGCTACGCGCTCCAGGACAAGGTGTGGGTCGAGGACCCGGACGGCAACTCCTGGGAGGTCTTCGTCGTGAAGGGTGACGTAGCGGTCACGGAGACGCCGATGACCAAGGGCGGCTGCTGTGTGCCGAAGGTCCTGGACGCAGGGACCACGAAGGCCGGCGGTGGCTGCTGCGGTTGATCTTCGCCGTCGGGCGGTTGCCGAGGGCCTCGGGACGGCGCTACTCCTCGCCACGGTGATCGGCTCGGGGATCATGGGGGACAAGCTGGCGGGTGGCAACGTCGCGATCGCCTTGCTGGCCAACACCGTCGCGACGGGCGCCGGCCTCGTGGCCTTGATCCTCACGTTCGGTCCGATCTCCGGAGCCCACTTCAACCCGGCCGTCACTCTCGCCGACGCAAGCCAGGGCGGAGTCCCCTGGCGCGAGGTCCCGGTCTACATCGTCGCCCAGGTCGCAGGGGCCTTCGCGGGTGTCGCGGTGGCTCACGTCATGTTCGTGAAGCCTGTCTTCTTCGCATCGACCCGCGATCGCTCCGGGGTCGCGCAGATGGTGAGTGAGTTCGTCGCCACCTTCGGGCTGATGGCTGTCATTTGGGGGTGCGTCCGGAGGCGCCCGGGAGCGGTGCCCTTCGCGGTGGGTGCCTACATCACGGCGGCCTACTGGTTCACGTCGTCCACGTCGTTCGCCAACCCCGCCGTGACCATTGCCCGCGCCGCCAGCGATACCTTCGCCGGCATCCGCCCGGTGGACGTGCCCGGCTTCGTGGTGGCTCAACTCCTTGGCGCGGCGGCGGCGACAGCCACGTTCCGGTGGCTCGTGCCGTCGCTTCCCTCAGTCGCCGCGCGAGTCGTGGATCGATCGGGAGTCGAGGAGGAACTTCGATGAAGACGGTGCTCTTCGCGTGTGTCCACAACGCGGGCCGCTCGCAGATGGCGGCGGCCCTGTTCAACGAGCTCGCCGACCCGCAGAAGGCGCGCGCCATCTCGGCGGGGACGCAGCCAGCAGCGCACGTCCACCCCGAGGTCGTCGAGGTGATCCGCGAACTGGGGGTGGACCTTCAGAGCGTCGTCCCCACGAAGCTGACGGACGACCTCGCCGCCGAAGCAAACATCCTCGTGACGATGGGGTGCGGCGATGCTTGCCCTGTCGTTCCTGGGGTCGAGCGCGACGACTGGCCCCTCGAAGACCCGAAGGGTCAGCCTGTCTGGCGCGTGCGGCAGATCCGGGACGAGGTTGAGCAACGGGTACGCAAGCTACTGGGCGCGCGGGGGTGGCTTCGCGCTACGGGATAGCGGACGGGCAAGGCAGCTCCGCGAGCCACCTCGGTGGGCCCGGCTTCAGTCTCAGGGTCGCGAGGGCGATCCGCTCAGTAGCTTGTCGATGGCGGACCGCGCGACGGAGAGGTCAACGCCGAGGGTCTCGAAGCCGGGCACGATGACCTCGCGCAGGG
>Ga0182018_10000940_pt1 | contig 35632 bp, 38 predicted proteins | sample 812P2MmetaG_FD_120490 | JGI IMG/M metagenome (GOLD analysis project Ga0182018, IMG submission 120490) | Permafrost microbial communities from Stordalen Mire, Sweden - 812P2M metaG | ecosystem: Environmental > Terrestrial > Soil > Wetlands > Permafrost | place: Sweden: Stordalen | collected...
GATGTTATCGAGTAGTTCCGGCTCCGCCTCGGTTTCGATCTCATAGGCATGAGCGAGCGCGGTATTGCCGCGGATTGCGGGACGCCCGATGCGCAACATCGACGGCGATCGTGCCTTACGCGGGCGCGGCGCGGTGCTGGACGTGCTCTTGGCGCGGCCGGAGAGTCCCAGCCGATGCACCTTGCCGATCACGGCGTTGCGCGTGATGCCGCCGAGTTCCGCCGCGATCTGGCTCGCCGAAAGTCCATCGGCCCATAGCTTCTTGAGCAGCTCGACCCGCTCGTCAGTCCACGACATGCCCTATCCTCCTTGAACGTACAGGGAGCGTTTTTCAGAATCCCCCATCGAGCCGGGCAGCGCGCAGCCGCCCAACACGCACTCACACCAACTCTTTAGAAGACTGTCCGCCGCACGAGATGTCGTACTTGACAATCAAAAGGCTACAATATGGCGGGAGTCGGGCGCAAGAGTCGCTCCGTGTGCGTCCACACATTCCTGCTGTTTGTGGATGATCTGGGTACAAAACGGGTTCGCCACGAGCAATTATCCTGTGTTGACAGTGAGGCGCGCGGAAATAGAATGGTGTTCCGTGCCGCCCGGAGAGGCGGCACATTTCGTTTTAATCGCGCGGTTTGTTGCTGCGCAGCGTCCGCGGGCATAGCCGTGACTTCGCATTTGATGCCGACTTTCGCGCGTGTCGACCTCGCCTTTGAGCGGGGCGAAGGCGTTTGGCTGGTCGCGACGGATGGCGAACGCTATCTCGATTTCACCTCCGGCGTCGCCGTCAACGCACTCGGCCACGCGCATCCGCATCTTGTCGCAGCCCTCACCGAGCAGGCGCAAAAGCTGTGGCACGTCTCCAATCTCTACGAAATTCCGGAAGACGACCGCGCGGCGCAACGGCTGTGCGAAGCAAGCTTCGCGGACGTCGTGTTCTTCTGCAATTCCGGCGCCGAGGCGGTGGAGTGCGCGATCAAGACGGCGCGCAAGTACCACGCCGTGAACGGCCGGCCGGAGCGCTACCGCATCGTTACATTTGAGGGCGCGTTCCACGGCCGCACGCTGGCAACGCTCGCCGCCGGCGGGCAGAAGAAATATCTCGACGGCTTCGGTCCGGTGGTCGAGGGCTTCGATCAAGTTCCATTCGCGGACTTCGATGCGGTCAAGCGGGCGGTCGGCGCCGAAACCGCGGCGGTCATGATCGAGCCGCTGATGGGCGAGGGCGGCGTGCGCGTCTTCGAGCCGTCGTTTCTGAGAGCATTGCGAGAGCTGTGCGATCAGCACGGCCTTATGCTCATCTTCGACGAGGTGCAGACCGGCATGGGGCGCACCGGCAATTTGTTCGCCTACCAGCGCACCGGCGTTACACCGGACATCATGCCGCTCGCCAAGGCGCTCGGTGGCGGCTTCCCGGTCGGCGCCTGCCTGGCGACGCGCGAGGCGGCGGCAGGCATGACGCCGGGCACCCATGGCTCGACTTTCGGCGGCAATCTGCTGGCGATGAGTGCGGTCAACGCGACGCTGGACGTCATGCTCGCGTCGGGTTTCTTCGATCACGTCAAGCGCATCGGTATCCTGCTCAAGCAGCGCTTGGCGGAGATCAAGGACCGCTATCCGTCGGTGATCGCCGAAGTACGCGGCGAAGGTCTCTTGGTTGGCTTGCGGGCCGCCGTTCCGGCCGCGGAACTGGTCAATGCAACCCGCGCCGAGAAGATGCTCACGGTTGGCGCCGGCGACAATGTGGTGCGGCTCCTGCCGCCGCTGATCATCAGCGAACAGGAAATGGCCGAGGGCATTGCGCGGCTCGAACGGGCTTGTGCCAAACTTAGCCACGCGACTGCGACACCGCCGTCCCCCGCTCGCGGAGGGAAGGGAGGCGGCAAGGGGGAGCCGCCCGGATGACCGACGTCCGCCACTTCCTCGACCTGATCGACATTCCGACCGCCGAGCTGCGCCGGATGATCGAAGCCGCGCGCGCCATGAAGGCGAAGCGCGACCGCACCGCTCGTCCGCTCGCCGGCAAGACGCTAGCAATGATCTTCGAGCGCCCCTCGACGCGCACCCGGGTCTCATTCGAGGTCGCCATGCGCCAGCTCGGCGGCGATGTCATCCTTTTGACCGCCGAGGAGATGCAGCTCGGCCGCGGCGAGACGCTGGCCGACACCGCGCGCGTGCTGTCGCGCTACATCGATGCCATCATGATTCGGACGCTCGATCCCGCGGCGGTCGCCGAGCTGGCGTCCCACGCCGCGGTGCCGGTCATCAACGGTCTCACCCGGCGCTCGCACCCCTGCCAGGTGCTGGCCGACGTCATGACCTTCGAAGAGCATCGGGGCCCGATCCGTGGCCGCACCGTGGCCTGGACCGGCGACGCCAACAATGTGCTCACGTCATGGATGCACGCCGCCGAGCGCTTCGAATTCCGCCTGCGCGTGGCGACGCCGCCGGAACTCGCGCCGAAGAAGCCGCTCATCGACTGGATAAAATCCGCCGGCGCGGCGATCAGCCTCGGCACCGATCCGGACGACGCGGTGAAGGGCGCGGACTGCGTGGTCACCGATACCTGGGTCTCCATGGGCAATCGCAACGGACCGCGCCGGCACAACCTGCTCAAACGCTATCAGGTCAATGCGCGGCTGATGGGCCGCGCCAAGCCGGACGCCATTTTCATGCATTGCCTGCCGGCGCATCGCGGCGAGGAAGTCACCGACGAGGTGATTGATGGACCGCATTCGGTCGTGTTCGACGAGGCCGAAAACCGGCTGCACGCGCAGAAGGGAATTCTCGCCTGGTGCCTGCACGCGAATGGCCGCTGAAGCGCGGCAAGGGCTCACAATCAGGCCGCCGGCACCTATATTTCAGGCACAATGAACAATCCCGATTTCGCCATTCCGGTGCGCGAGCCGTCGCAGACCGGCCTCGATGACACGATCCTGCCGTTCGCGGTCAAGGCGCTCGATCTGCGCGGCCGTATCGTGCGGCTCGGCGCCGCCGTCGACACTATTCTGACCAGTCACGATTATCCGACGCCGGTGGCAAAACTGCTCGGCGAGGCGATCGTGCTCGCAGTCATGCTTGGCTCCAGCCTTAAATTCGAAGGCCGTTTCATCCTGCAAACCCAAAGCGATGGTCCGGTACGCATGCTGGTCGTCGACTTCACTTTGCCCGGCAAGGTGCGCGCCTGCGCGCGCTTTGACGCGGAGCGCGTCGCCGCCGCGATCGCCGCCAACGAGGCGCCGCCGGGAAAGCTTCTCGGTCAGGGCCATCTCGCCATGACCATCGACCAAGGGCCGGACATGAGCCGCTACCAGGGCCTCGTGCCGCTGGAAGGCGGCGACCTAGAACAGGCGGCGCATGAGTATTTTACACGGTCGGAGCAGATCCCGACCCGGGTACGGCTTGCGGTGGCCGAAGAGTATCGCGCCGGCGACAACGGACCGCGCCGGCATTGGCGGGCCGGCGGCATCTTGCTTCAGTTCCTGCCCAAGTCGCCCGAGCGTGCGCTCCAAGCCGATCTCGATCCCGGGGATGCGCCGCCCGGCACCGCGCCGCATGCGCTGCCGGAGGACGAAGCCTGGGTCGAGGGCCGGTCGCTGGTCGCCACCGTCGATGATCTCGAACTGATCGATCCGGCGCTCTCGAGCGAGCGGCTGGCCTATCGGCTGTTTCATGAGCACGGGGTGCGGGTATTCCGCGCCACTGAGGTCAATGCGCAGTGCTCGTGCTCGCGCCAAAGCGTCGAAAACATGCTGCGGAGCTTCTCCCAGGAAGATCGCGATGACATGATTGAGGACGGCCGGATTTCGGTGACGTGCGAATTTTGCAGCTCGACTTATGTGTTCGCACCGCATGAAATCGAAACGCCAGATGCAGCCGAGCCTCCCTCTTAAGAATTTGAATATAAAGATATTCTTCGCGTTATCTGGGCTCTTCGCCACAGGCGTGGCGCAGGCAAATTGGCAGCGAAAGACCGGAACCAAACAGGCGCGACGAAATTGATATTGGGTATGCAGTGGAGGCTACCCATGGGCAAAATCTTGATTGGCGTTGCGACAGCTGCCGTGTGGTTCGCGCTCTCGCATGTTGCCAATGCCGAGCAGGTCTGCAAGCAGGTCTGCGACAACGGTACCTGTGTTTCGAAGTGTGTCGATCATCCGGATTCAGTGATCATTCGCAACCATGACGATGACTATTATCGGGATCACGATCGCGGACCGGGCGTGGATGTTCAGGCGCCTGGCGTGGGCGTTCAGATCGGCCGTTAGTCGGCGCGGCTTTTTGCCTGTGCTTGACGAAAATGCTGGCGCGGATTGCTTAGGCAATTCGCGCCGCATTTTGTTTGGCCTTCAAATGCAAGTCATTCAATTGCAAGCCCTTTTAATTGAGCGTGCGCTTGGTCTCGACGCTGTCGAGCGAGAAAGCCGGCACGTCGATATCGAAGTTCTCGCCGTTCGCGCTCACCATGCCATAAGTGCCGGCCATGAAGCCGGACGGCGTCTGTAGCGGCACCCCGCTGGAATATTCGAATGCTTCGCCGGCCTTGAGGACCGGCTCCTCGCCGACGACGCCGGCGCCGCGCACTTCCTGCTGGCGGCCATGAGCGTCGGTAATGCGCCAGTGCCGGGTCTTCAGCTGGACCGTTTCGGCCCCGTTATTGGTGATCGAAATCGTATAGGCCCAGAAAAAATAATTATTCTCCGGCGACGACCGGTCGGCGACGAAGCGCGGGGTCACCACGACCTCGATATTGCGCGTCACGGCACGATACATGTCGCTGTTCCTGTCGACGCCATCGGTTTGCACGTATTAGCCGATGATTCCACGTAGAAGTGAATATCGGCGTGGCCTTTGTTGCAATAACTATCCACTTTTCGGGATCATGCTCTAGATTGAGGCGTGGCGCCCCTGCGCCGAGGAACGGGCCCCGCCGCCGGGCCGCGGCCGGCGGAAACGATCGTAAAGCCCAGGTTTGCAAGGTAGATGTTTGCAAAGAACATGTTTGCCAAGCCATTGGCGGTGGCTTCACCGTTGCCGCCCGTGTCGGCGGGACGCGACCTGCGGCTCGATCTGTTCCGCGGCGTCGCGCTGTGGCTGATATTCCTCGACCACATTCCCGAAAACATCACGAACTGGTTCACCATCCGCAATTACGGTTTTTCCGACGCGACGGAAATATTCATTTTCATTTCCGGCTACACCGCGGCCTTCGTCTATGGCCGGGCCATGCGCGATCGCGGCTTTGTCATTGCCAGCGCGCGGGTGCTCAGGCGCGCTTGGCAGATTTACGTCGCGCACATTTTTCTGTTCACGATCTTCATGGCCGAGATCGCCTATGTCGCTGCCACCTTCGACAACCCGCTTTACGCCGAGGAAATGAATATTCTCGATTTCCTCAAGCAGCCCGACATCACGATCTTTCAGGCGCTGTTGCTGAAGTTCAAGCCCGTCAACATGGATGTGCTGCCGCTCTACATCGTGCTGTTGCTGTTCTTTCCGCCGATGCTTTATCTGTTGATGTGGCAGCCGGCCTTCGCCTTGGCGGGCTCGGCGCTGGTCTATGTGATGGCGTGGAATTTCGATTGGAATTTGCCGGCCTATCCGAACGGGGTGTGGTTCTTCAATCCGTTCGCCTGGCAATTGCTGTTCGTGTTCGGCGCCTGGTGCGCGCTCGGCGGCGCGCAGCGGCTGTCCGGCCTGTTGCGCTCGCCCGCGGTGCTCGCAATCTCGATTGCTTATCTGCTGTTCGCCTTCGCCGTGACCTTAACCTGGTATATCGAGCCGCTCGGCCGCTTCATGCCGGGGTGGTTAAGCGATTGGATGTATCCGATCGACAAGACCAATCTCGACGTGCTGCGCTTTGCGCATTTCCTTGCGCTTGCTGCGGTTACGGTGCGGTTCGTGCCGCGCGATTGGCCGGCTTTGAAATCGCCGTTCTTGCGGCCCGCCATCGTCTGCGGACAGCATTCACTGGAAATATTCTGTCTCGGCGTGTTCCTGGCGTTCGCCGGCCAATTCGTCATCAGCGAATGGTCCGGGGGACCCCTAGTGCAGACCGGCATCAGCCTATTAGGCATCCTCATCATGGTTGCGACAGCCAGCCTGCTATCGTGGTACAAGGAGATAGAAGGGCGAAGCCCCACGTCGCGCATTAAACCACCGGACGCGGACCTCGCGGGGGGCGAGGCATGAAGCTGGTCATTGCCACAATTCTTGCGACGATTGCGCTCGCGACGATTGCGCTCGCGGATGGCGCTGCCATTGCGGCGCCGCAGCCGGAGCAATGCGACGTGCCGGAATCGCTCATTGCAAGCGACACCGATCTCACGCGCGTGATGAACGAGGTCAAGGCCAAGCACCGCTTGGACATCAGTGTTGTCGGTTCGGGATCCTCGGCGCTTGCCGGTCCCGACGGCGCGCGCTCCGCCTATCCGGCGCGGCTCGAGGATGTGCTGAAACAGCGGCTGGTGGGCACCGAAGTTAAAGTGACCGCGCACGTGCAGTCGCGGGAAACCACCGCAACCATGGTGTCGGGCTTGGGCAAGATTCTTGCCGACGACAAACCGGTTTTGGTCATCTGGCAAGCGGGTACTGCCGACGCGCTCAACGGCGTCGAACCGGAAGATTTTCACGCCAGCCTCGACGAAGGTGTCGACAGCATTCAGGCCGCCGGCGCCGACGTCATCCTGATGAACATGCAGTACAGCCCGCGCACCGAGTCGATGCTTGACGTCTCGGCCTTTGCCGACGTCATGCGGTTGGTTGCTCAGGCGCACGACGCCTTGTTGTTCGACCGCTTGGCAATCATGCATTACTGGAACGATGCCGGGACGTTCGACCTCTATACCGCTACTAAGAAGTATGATATGGCGCGTCGCGTTCACGACTGCATCGGCCGGGCATTGGCGTCGCAAATCATCAATACTGCACATCTTGACGCCGTGAGAATGCAAACGACGCGATAATGTCTCCGAAAAATCAAACGATAGTCGCCTTCTCTAGGCGGGCCGCGGCCGCCGCTGCAATTATTGCAGTGCACACTGCCGCGCTGGCGCAGTCTGCCAATCCTGCGCTTTTTGTCGCACCCGATTTCACGCCGGTTGCTACGTCGGCCGGAACGCCCGCCGCAATGCCGGCGGTGGTTACTTCGGCAACGCATCCGTTGCCGCCCGATGTGACCAAGCAGGCCGCAACGGCTTCGGCGGCCGCGCCGGCTGCGACGCCAATCGTTTGCAGCGCCCCGGCCGAATTTTCACACCTTGATCGTCCGCTGGTGCATACGATGCGGCGCCTAGCCAACGGCGAACCGCTTACCATCGTGGCCATCGGGTCGTCATCGACCGCTGGAGCCGGCGCGAGTTCAGCTGCCGCCTCTTATCCAAGCCGGCTTGCGGTCGAGCTGAAGGAGCGCTTTCCCGGTCACGACATCACGGTGCTGAACCGCGGCATCAACGGTGAAGAGACCGACCAGATGATGGCGCGGTTTTCTGCCGACGTGGTCGCCGCGCAGCCGCAACTCGTGCTCTGGCAGGTCGGCACCAATTCAGTGCTGCGCGATCGCCCGCTCGACGCGCATTCGGTGCAACTGCATCAGGGGATCGATGAACTCAAGGCCGCAAACGTCGACGTGGTCCTGATCGATCCGCAATTCGCGCCGGCGGTTAACGTCAAGCCGGAAACCTCGGACATGGTCGAGCAGATTGCGCTCGCGGCCAAGGAAGAAAATGTCGATTTGTTTCGCCGTTTCGCGGTGATGCGTAATTGGTATGAGGTCCAGCACCTCCCCTTCGATGCCTTTGTGTCGCCGGACTCGCTGCACATGAACGACTGGAGCTATGCCTGCTGGGCCAAGCTGCTCGGCGGCGCGATCGCCGAAGCCGCGAGCCGTCCGATCGCTTCGGCAGCGGCGCCTGCCGCGCCCGCGACCAGTCTGCCGTAGCCCAAACCTGCCTTAGTCGACCGCGCGTAACGGCGCTTTACGTCGCGTCGAGCGCCGCGAGCACGTCTTCCACGATATCGTCCGGATGTTCGAGACCGACGGAGACGCGCACCAGCCCGTCGCTGATGCCGAGTTCCGCGCGTTGCGCCGGCGTAAGCCGCTGGTGCGTGGTCGTCGCCGGATGCGTGATCAGACTCTTGGCATCGCCGAGATTGTTGCTGATGCGAATAAGCTTGAGCGCGTCCTGAAAACGGAATGCGGCCTTCTTGCCGCCCTTGATTTCGAAGGCGACCAGCGTCGAGCCACCGCGCATCTGCTTCTGCACCACCGCCGCCTGCGGATGATCGGGCCGGCCGGGATAGATCAGGCGTGAGATTTTCGGATGTTCGGCGAGCGTCACCGCAAGCGACGCCGCACTGTCAGTCTGGCGCCGCACGCGTACCGCAAGCGTCTCCAGGCCCTTGAGCAGGACCCAGGCGTTGAACGGCGACATCGACGGGCCGGTTTGACGAAGCAGCACATGGATTTTTTCCATAATGAACTTCTGCGAACCGAGCACGATGCCGCCGAGGCAGCGGCCTTGTCCGTCGATGTGCTTGGTCGCCGAATAGACGACGCAGTCGGCGCCGAGCGCGAGCGGGCTCTGGAACAGCGGCGTGGCGAACACATTGTCGACGACAAGCGTCGCGCCGGCGTCGTGGGCGATCTTGGCCACCTCGGCGATGTCGATGACTTCGAGCGCCGGATTGGTCGGGCTTTCGAGGAAGAACACCTTGGTGTTCGGCCGCACCGCGTTGCGCCAGCTATCGAGGTTGCAGCCGTCGACCAAGGTCGAGGCGACGCCGAAGCGCGGCAGATAATCCTCGACGACATAGCGGCACGAGCCGAACATGGCCTTCGATGCGACGACGTGATCGCCGGCCTTGACCTGGCCAACCAGCGAGAGCGTTACCGCTGCCATGCCGGTCGCGGTGGCGCGAGCGGCTTCCGCGTCCTCGAATGCCGCCATGCGCCGCTCGAACATATCGACCGTGGGATTGGCAAAGCGCGAATATTGATAGCCAGGATCTTCGCCCTTGAAGCGCGCTTCGGCTTGGGCGGCTGTATCGTAAACGTAGCCCTGGGTGAGATAGAGCGCTTCCGAGGTTTCCCCGAACGGCGAGCGCAGCGTGCCGGATTGAACCAGGCGGGTTTCCGGGCGGTAGATCTTTTTCACGGACGCGGACATGTGGGCCTCCTTGGCCAAACAAAAACCCGGCCGGGAGGAAAAATCCTCGGGCCGGGCTCACGCGTCCCCGGCCTTTTAGCGACTTATTTTACGTGGCTGCAAGCCGGCCGGCTCAAATGACCACGGGATAGCGGGGTTTATACGCCGCGTGCATCTTTGCGTCAAACCCGGCATCGGGTTAGATCGCCGCGTGACGCTGTCATTTGAACCTTCGGACCAGGGGATATTGCCAGACCGCATGATTGCGGCGCTGGCTGCGGATGGCGCTATTCGCGCGCACTATCCGTTCGCCCCCGGTCAAATTCAGCCGGCAAGTCTCGATCTGCGGCTCGGCGCCATTGCCTACCGCGTGCGGGCGAGCTTCTTGCCCGGCCCCGGCACGACCGTGGCCGAGCGCATCATTGACTTGAAACTACATGAATTCTCGCTCGCCGGCGGCGCGGTGCTGGAGACCGGCTGTGTCTACATCGTTCCTTTGATCGAGCGGCTGAGCTTGCCTGCCGACATTGCAGCGGCGACGAATCCAAAAAGCTCGACCGGCCGGCTCGATGTCTTCACCCGCGTGATCGCCGACGAAACGCGCGGTTTCGATCGCGTCGCAGCCGGATATAAGGGGCCGCTCTATGCCGAGATCAGCCCGAAGACGTTTCCGGTTCTGGTGCGCGAAGGCACGCGGCTATCGCAATTGCGGTTGCGTCGGGGTGACGCCGTCCTCAATGCGGAAGCGCTGCGCGCGCTGCATGCGAGTGAGCGTTTAGTCGACCGCGCCGAAGCCGTCATGGGCGATGGCATTGCGGTGAGTATCGATCTCTCCGGCGCGGGTCCCACCGGACATCGCAACGGGCAAGGGATTGTCGGCTATCGCGCCAAGCGGCATACCGCCGTGATCGAAGTCGATCGGCGCGACGCCTACGACGTCGCCGATTTCTGGGAGCCGATGGTTGCGCGCGCCGACAACAGCCTGATCCTCGATCCCGACGAGTTTTATATTCTTGCTTCGACCGAAGCCGTGCAGGTGCCACCCGATTATGCTGCGGAGATGGTGCCGTTCGATCCGCTGGTCGGCGAATTCCGCGTGCACTATGCCGGCTTCTTCGATCCGGGCTTCGGTTATGCCGGATCGGGCGGCTTAGGCTCGCGCGCGGTGCTCGAAGTGCGCTCGCGCGAAGTGCCGTTCATCCTCGAACACGGCCAGATCGTCGGCCGGCTCGTCTACGAGAAAATGCTGGCGCGGCCCGATCATCTTTACGGCAGCGGCATCGGCTCGAATTATCAGGCGCAAGGTCTCAAATTGTCGAAGCACTTTCGCGACTGAATAAAATTACCCCGTCCCGCCGACCGTGATGCGATCAATCCGCAGCGTCGGCTGGCCGACGCCGACCGGAACGCCCTGGCCGTTCTTGCCGCAGGTGCCGATGCCGTGGTCGAGCGCAAGATCGTTGCCGACCATGGAGATGCGATGCAGGTCGGTCGGGCCGTTGCCGATCAGCATGGCGCCCTTGATCGGCGCGCCGACCTTGCCGTTCTCGATGCGGTACGCCTCGGTGCACTGGAACACATATTTGCCCGACGTGATGTCGACCTGGCCGCCGCCGAAATAAGTGGCGTAAATGCCGTTCTTCACCGAGGCGATGATCTCGTCCGGATCGCGGGTGCCGGCAAGCATGTAGGTGTTGGTCATGCGCGGCATCGGCACATGCGCGAAGCTTTCGCGCCGGCCGTTGCCGGTGGGTTGCATGCCCATCAACCGCGCGTTCTGCCGATCCTGCATGTAACCGACGAGAATGCCGTCCTCGATCAGCACGGTGCGGTTGGTCGGCGTGCCTTCGTCGTCGATCGACAGCGAGCCGCGGCGCAGCGACATGGTGCCGTCATCGACCACGGTGACGCCCTTGGACGCGACCTGTTGCCCCATCAGTCCGGCGAAGGCCGAGGTCTTTTTGCGGTTGAAATCGCCTTCCAGGCCATGACCGACGGCCTCGTGCAGCATCACGCCGGGCCAGCCCGGACCGAGCACGACGTCCATTTCGCCCGCGGGCGCCGGCACCGCTTCGAGATTGACCAGCGCCTGACGCACGGCGTTATCGACCGCGCCCTGCCAAGCGTCGGTCGCGATGAAGCGCTCATAACCCTCACGGCCGCCATAGCCGTCGCTGCCGGTTTCCTGGCGATCGCCGTCGCCAACGACCACCGAGACGCTCATGCGCACGAGCGGCCGGATGTCGCGGTAGGTTTCGCCGTCGCCGCGCAGGATTTCGACCGCCTGCCAGGTGGCCGCGAGGCTCGCCGAGACTTGGCGCACGCGCGGATCCTTGGCGCGCGCATAGGCGTCGATGGTTTGCAGGAGCCGCGCCTTCTCTTCGAAGGCCGGGCTGCCCAACGGGCTGTCCTCGCCATAGAGCTTTACGTTCGTTCGCGCCGGCGGTTCGGCATAGTGGCCCGAATAGCCACCCTTGACCGCGCGCACCGCGTCAGCCGCCCGCTCGATCGCCGCCTCCGAGACATCGGAGGCATGCGCATAGCCGACCGCCTCGTCCTTCACCGCGCGCAGCCCGAAACCCTGCGACGTGTCGTAGGTCGCCTGCTTGAGCCGTCCGTTGTCGAACGCCAATATCTCGGCCTGGCGATATTCGAGGAACAACTCGCCGTCGTCGGCGCCGTCGAGGCCGCGGGACAAGATTTTCGTCAAACGCGGCCGGTCGAGGCCGGCGCGGTCAACAAGCGAAATGGGGGTATCGGTCATTGCGGCATCCTGCGGGATTTCCAGGTTCAGCCCTACATAAGCGCTTCGCGGCCGGCCTGCGAGGGGCGCTCAATCCCGCTTCGGGATGCCGGCCTTCTCGATAACCGCGCCCCATTTGGCGATGTCGGCCTTCATGCGCGCCGTCATGTCCTCCGGCGTGCTCCAGCGCATTTCCATGCCCATCTGGCTCGATCGCTTCTCGACCTCCGGCGTTGGAATGATGTCCTTCATCGCCGCATTGAGCGTCGCGATGATCGCTTTTGGCGTCGCGGCGGGGACCGAAAGCCCGTTCCAGCTAGTCACCTCGTAATCCTTGATGCCGCTTTCCATCACGGTGGGAACGTCGGGCAAATACCCGGTCCGCTGCAAACCGGCGGATGCCAGCGCCACCAGCTTCCCGTCGGTGAGAAGTTCGCTGATCGCGGCGTAGAACTCAAAGGCGACATCGACGTCGCCGCGCATCACCGCGCCGGCCATGTCGGGCGAGGCGCGGAACGGCACGATCGCCGCCTTGATGCCGGCGGTTGAGGTGAACAGCTCGGAGGCGAGGTTCTGCGTACTCCCCGGATTGATCGTGCCGATATTAAGCTTGCCGGGATTTGCGCGTGCGGCCTCGACGACATCCCGCACCGATTTCAGCGGCGATCCCGCGCGCGTGATCATCAGCGCGTCGAAAAACGCGGCGGTCGAAACCGAGTCGAAGTCGGTCAGGATGTTGTAAGGCAGCGATTTGAATAGTGCGGCGGCGATGGCATTGTTGTTGCCCGTCATCAATAGCATGTAACCGTCGGGCGCGGCGGCTGCTTCGGCTTGCGCGGCGATGATGCCGCCGGCGCCAGGGCGGTTCTCGACGACGAATTGCTGGTTGAGCCGGCTCGACAGCTTCTCGCCCAAAATGCGCATGACGACATCGGCCACGCCGCCTGCGGCATAGGGCACGATCAGCGTCACCGGGTGATTGGGATAATCGGCTTGGTTTTGCGCGACAGCCTGCGCCGCAACTGCCGCTGCCGGTAGCATGGTGGCGATGACCACGATGTTGCGATCTACGTGCATGAGCGGTTCCCCCCGGTGTTGCCGGCGAGGGTACGCTCCGGAAGACAGGCGTCAATTGTCGGCGATCGGCGCGCTACGGCAGCTGGTCGTAGCCCTCGCCAAAGCCTTTCAGGCTCATGGGAAAGCCGATGCCCTCCTCGGGCGTCTGGAATATGATGAAGGTCGAGGTCTGGCCGGTGCGCAGCTGGCTTATCAGTTTGTCGTCCATGACCACTTCGGCGACGCAGCCGTTGGGCAGGCAGCGCACGAAGCCGGCGCGGCCGACGTCTTGGTTGTCGATCTTGAGGCCGAGGCCGGATGGCAAGAGCACGCCGAGCGGCGCAACCACCCGCATCAGCCGGTTCTTCTGATCCGACGTCTTGAGCACGATGACGGTCAGCCCGACATTGGGCCGGTCCTCCGCCGTCACGCTCTGCATCAAGGCGCATTGCTCGCTTTGCGCGCCCGGGGGCGTGTCGCAGCGGATCTGCCAATCGCCATGGACCGACTTGACCGCGCCTTGGGCAAAAGCCTGTCCGCCGGACGTCGCCGCGGCCGCAAGCAGGATGGCGGCGCCGGCGAGGATGCAGGCCAATGGCCGCATCCGCCAACGGCAACGGAATATCGCCATGATCATGTTCCCCTGATCAGCCGCCCTCGACAGGCTTGCCCCACGCGAATCAGCCACGCCGACGAGCGCGGCGCGAGGCTTGCGTACATGGTGGGATCACCGTGTTCAAGATTGATCCAAACCAAGGCATTGTGGCTACGCGAAGGTCAGGAACCGCGCCTTTTCGTCCCCCCGAGCGGGGTCCAAAATTACACTGTCCACGACTAAAGGAGCGGCGACGATGAGTGCATTGCAGCAGACCCCGATTTGTGGTTTGGAGAAACAGGGATCCCTCATCCCGCCGATGCCTGCCAAGGACTTGAGCGCCGTGGCGAGAGTCCCGCCGGATGCAGGCGGCGTCATACTGTTGCGGTCGGCGCTCGAGTACGGTCTGCGCTCACCGTGGATGGTCATGACCAAGACCAGAAACAGGGAGCTGAGCGACAGATGAAAGTGTTCTCACGCCTGACCGCCATCGCGGCGACCGCCGGTGCTTTGCTTGCGAGCGCGGGCGCGGCGCTGGCCGGCCTCGGGCAGCCGACGCCCTGGCAAATGGATTTGCAGGATTCGGCCTCTCCGGTCATGGAGCAGATCGCCGGCTTCCATTATTTCCTGCTCTGGGTCATTGCCGCAATATCGGCATTCGTTCTCGCTCTGCTTTTGATCATCATCGTGCGCTTCAATGCGCGCGCCAATCCGACCCCCTCTCGCACCACCCACAACACGCTGATCGAAATCGCCTGGACCATCATTCCGGTCGTCATCCTGGCGGTCATCGCCGTGCCGTCGTTCCGGCTCCTGTTCCTGGAGCTGGATGTGCCGACGCCCGACCTGACCGTAAAGGCGACCGGCAAACAGTGGTTCTGGAGCTACAGTTATCCCGATAACGGTAATTTCGAATTCGATTCGCTGATGGTTGCCGAGAAGGATCTCAAGCCCGGTCAGCCGCGCCTTCTGACGGCCGACAATGAAATGGTCGTGCCGGTGAACAAGGTGGTGCATGTCCTCGTGACCGGCGCTGATGTCATTCACTCTTTCGCCGTGCCGTCATTCGGCATTCGCATCGACGCCATTCCTGGCCGAATCAACGAGACCTGGTTCAAGGCGACGACGGAAGGAATGTTCTACGGCCAGTGTTCCGAACTGTGCGGCAAGGATCATTCCTTCATGCCGATTGCGGTACGGGTCGTGAACGACAGCGATTTCGCGGCATGGGTCGCCAGCGCCAAACAGAAATACGCCACTGACAATACCGCTCCGATAAACACGTTCGCGGCGGCAGGCGAGCTGACGACGAGCGGTCGATAACGAAGGAACCGGCAATGGACACGATGGTACACGCGGCGCACGGTGACGAGGGCGGGCACGAAATTCCGCACGGTTGGCGCCGCTTTGTCTATTCGACGAACCACAAGGACATCGGCACGATGTATCTTGTGTTCGCGCTTTTTGCGGGCCTGATTGGCGGCGGGCTATCGATCGCGATCCGGGCCGAGCTGATGTATCCGGGCATCCAGATCTTCCACGAAACTCACACCTACGACGTGTTCGTCACCGCGCACGGGCTGATCATGATCTTCTTCATGGTCATGCCGGCGATGATCGGCGGGTTCGGCAATTGGATGGTGCCGCTGATGATCGGCGCACCGGACATGGCATTCCCGCGTATGAACAATATCTCGTTCTGGCTACTGCCGGCGTCGTTCGCGCTGTTGTTGATCTCGATGTTCGTCGAGGGCGAGCCCGGCACCAACGGCGCCGGCACCGGATGGACGATCTATGCGCCGCTATCCACTTACGGCCATCCCGGCCCGGCGATGGATTTCGTCATCCTGTCGATCCACCTTGCCGGCGCGTCGTCGATCCTGGGCGCGATCAACTTCATCACCACGATCTTCAATATGCGCGCGCCCGGCATGACCATGCATAAAATGCCGCTGTTCGTGTGGTCGATCCTGGTGACCGTGTTCCTGCTGCTGTTGGCGCTGCCCGTCTTGGCCGGTGCCATCACCATGCTGCTCACCGATCGCAACTTCGGCACCACGTTCTTCAATCCCGAAGGCGGCGGCGATCCGCTGTTGTTCCAGCATCTGTTCTGGTTCTTCGGCCACCCGGAGGTTTACATCCTCATCCTGCCGGCCTTCGGTATGGTCAGCCAGATCGTGGCGACGTTCTCGCGCAAGCCGGTGTTCGGTTATCTCGGCATGGCCTACGCGATGGTGTCGATCGGCGCCATCGGCTTCGTCGTGTGGGCGCACCACATGTACAATGTCGGCATGTCGGCGAGCGTGCAGGCCTATTTTATCGCCGCCACGATGGTGATCGCGGTGCCGACCGGCGTGAAAATCTTCTCGTGGATCGCCACGATGTGGGGCGGCTCGGTCGAGTTCAAGACGCCGATGCTGTGGGCGATGGGTTTCATCTTCTTGTTCACCATCGGCGGCGTCACCGGCGTGGTGCTCGCCAATGCCGGCGTCGACCGCGAACTGCATGGCACGTATTACGTTGTCGCCCACTTCCACTACGTGCTGTCGCTTGGTGCGGTGTTCGGCATTTTCGGCGGCTGGTATTACTGGTTCCCGAAAATGACCGGCTACATGTACAACGAGACCGTCGGTAAGTTGCACTTCTGGCTGACCTTCATCGGCGTCAATCTGACGTTCTTCCCGCAGCATTTCCTCGGGCTCGCCGGCATGCCGCGCCGCTACGTCGATTATCCCGATGCGTTCGCCGGTTGGAATTTCGTCTCCTCGATCGGCTCGTACATCTCCGGTATCGGCACGCTCGTGTTCCTCTTCGGCATGGTGCTCGCTTTTGCCCGCAAAGAGCGAGCGGCCGCTAATCCGTGGGGACCCGGTGCGACCACGCTCGAATGGACGCTGCCGTCGCCGCCGCCGTTCCATCAATATGAAACGCTGCCGATGATCCGATGAGCGTCAGTGTCGCCCGCGTCGAGCCCAGCATTGCGGGCGTCGGCGATTACATCGAACTGATGAAGCCCCGGGTGATGTCGCTCGTGGTGTTCACGGCATTCGTCGGTCTACTCATTGCGCCCGGCCATGTGCATCCGGTGATCGGTCTGACCGCGCTGCTCTGCATTGCGGTCGGCGCCGGCGCCGCGGGCGCGCTCAATATGTGGTACGACGCCGATATCGACGCGCGCATGGCGCGGACGGCGGCGCGGCCGATTCCGGCCGGACGCCTCCTGCCTGGTGAAGCGCTGGCCTTCGGCTTGACGCTGGCGGCCTTCTCCGTGGTCGTGCTCGGCCTTCTGGTCAACGTGGTCGCGGCGCTGTTGCTGGCCACCACCATCGCCTTTTACGTTCTCGTCTATACGATGTGGCTCAAGCGGACGACGCCGCAGAACATCGTCATCGGCGGCGCGGCCGGTGCGCTGCCGCCGATGATCGGCTGGGTCGCGGCGACCGGCGGCGTCTCGATCGAGCCGATCCTGCTGTTTCTCATCATCTTCTTCTGGACGCCGCCGCACTTCTGGGCGCTGTCGCTTTACCGCACCGAAGACTACGCGCGCGCCGGCGTACCGATGCTGCCGGTGGTCGCCGGACCCCAGGAGACGCGCCGGCAAATCCTGCTTTACACGCTGTTCCTGGCGCCACTCGGCACCACGCCGTGGTTGCTCGGCTATGCCGGACCGGCCTACGGCATCGCCGCCGTGCTGACGGGCGCCATCATGATCGCGCTGGCGTTTCGGATTCGCGCCGAGCGGCGCGGGCATGTCGCCGCCAAGCAAATGTTTGCTTTCTCGATCCTCTACCTGTTTCTGCTGTTTGCCATGCTGTTGGTCGACCGCATGTCGGCGGTGCTGTTCGGGCATTTCACAACATGACGGCAAGCTGTGACAAGGAGCGACGTGAACAACGAGCAAAAGCCGGAGCCCGGCATCAAGCTCACGGAACAGCAGCGGCGCGCGCGCCGCGCCCGGTCCATCGCGATCGCGGTGTCGCTCGGCATTTTGGTGGTGCTGTTCTATATAGTGACGCTGGTCAAAGGGCCGGGCGTGCTAAATTGAAATCCGCAGGTCGATCGTGAGCACAGGAAATCCGAAGCTGCGCCGCATGCCGGGCCGCGATCTCCTCGTCGCGTTCCTGTGCGGCGGCTTCGTCGCGGTGATGGTCGGTGTTTCGTATGCCGCTGTGCCGCTTTATTCGTGGTTCTGCCGCGCCACCGGCTTCGGCGGCACCACGCAGATCGCGCATTCGGCTCCGGCGCATGAGGTGCCCGGCCGCACCATTACGGTGCGCTTCGATTCGAACGTCGCTCCTGGATTGCCGTGGACCTTCGAACCCGAGCGCAGGACCGTCGACGTTAAGCTCGGTCAGGTCGTCACCATCTATTACGCCGTGACCAACGAATCCGCCCGCGTGACCACCGGCCAGGCCGGCTACAATGTCACGCCGCCGACGGTCGGCATCTACTTCGAAAAGATCAGCTGCTTCTGCTTTACCCAACAGACCATGAAGCCGGGCGAGAAGCGCGACATGACGGTCGTGTTCTACGTCGATCCCAAGCTCGCTAAGAATTCGGAAGAAGACACGCTCAGCAACATCACGCTCTCCTATACTTTCTATCCGGTGCGTGAGCCGGAACAGCCGGTAGCGGAGAGCGTCTCCACCCCACCCTCCCGCGCCGGCGGGGGAGGATAGGATGGGGGAATCGGGATACATCTGATAAAGGCAACAACACCGGCGCGGCCGTCTAAGCCGCCGCGTCAAGCTGGAGAAGATGACGATGGCCACTGCGCATGCCAAACCGCACCACGATTACCACCTGGTCAATCCCAGTCCGTGGCCGGCAATCGGCGCGACCTCGGCATTCCTTGTGGCCGTCGGCGCCATCCTGTGGATGCACCAGATGGCCAGCTTCGCGCCGTTGATCATGGGCGCCGGCGTCATCGGCATCGCCTATACGATGATCAGCTGGTGGCGCGACGTCATCCACGAAGCCGAGTTTGAAGGCGACCACACCCGCGTGGTGCAGATCTCGCACCGCTACGGCATGATCCTGTTCATCGCCTCCGAGGTGATGTTCTTCGTCGCCTGGTTCTGGGCCTATTTCAACGTGGCCTTGTTTCCGGACCAATTTCAGGACGTGGCGCGGATCGCCTATACCGGCGGCGTTTGGCCGCCCAAGGGGGTCGAGACGTTCGATCCGTGGCACTTTCCGCTGCTCAACACGCTGATCTTGCTCACGTCAGGCACGACGGTAACCTGGGCGCATCACTCGCTTCTCGAGAACGATCGCAAGGGCTTGGTGCAGGGACTGGCGCTGACCATAGCGCTCGGCTTGAGCTTCACCTGCGTGCAAGCCTGGGAATATCTGCACGCTTTGTTCCACTATTCGGGGAACATCTACGGCGCGACGTTCTTCATGGCGACCGGCTTCCACGGCGCCCACGTCATCATCGGGTCGATCTTCCTGATCGTCTGCCTGTTCCGCGCCCTGGCCGGCCAGTTCAAACCGACGCAGCATCTCGGTTTCGAGTTTGCCGCCTGGTACTGGCACTTCGTCGACGTGGTGTGGCTGTTCCTGTTTGCCTGCATTTATGTGTGGGGTGGCGGACCGCACGCCGGGTAGCGCGAGCGAAATCCGGGATCGTTACAAGCTCGGAATTCGGGACGATCCGGGTCTGCGGCGCATCACTTCGCGCGTTGCGCTGCGTGCTGCGCAGCGCCCGGGAAACAAAAACTGCATCATGACTCAAAAGACAATCGACACACTCTCGGGATCGATCGGCGCCGGATTGTCCTGCGCGTGTCCGCGCTGCGGACAGGGCAAGTTGTTCCAGGGATTTTTGACCTTGCGGCCGCGTTGCGAGCATTGCGGGCTCGACTACGGCTTCGCCGATGCCGGCGATGGGCCGGCCGTGTTCATCATGTTCCTGGCCGGCGCTATCGTTGTCGGCTGCGCGCTCATAACCGAGATTCTCTATAAGCCGCCCTATTGGGTGCATGCGGTGTTATGGCTGCCGCTCATCTTCATCCTTACGCTCGGACCGTTGCGTCCGATGAAGGGATTGATGATCGCGCTGCAATACCATCACAAGGCGGCGGAAAGCCGCTTCGGCGCCGACGAGCCGTGACAATGCAGCTTAAGGCCGATCCGGGCGTGCCGCATGCGCCGCAGCGGCGGGGCCGGACGTGGGTGGGACTCTTGGTGCCCGCGATCCTCGCCTTCGCCATCCTCATTTCGCTCGGCGTCTGGCAAATCCAGCGCAAGGCCTGGAAGGAAGGACTGATCGCCTCGCTCACCGAGCGGCTCGCGGCGGCGCCGCAAAAGCTGCCGGCGGCGACCGCTTGGCCGCAGCTCGATCAAGCCCGCGATGAATATCGCCGCTTCACGTTCAGCGCCGTGTTCGACAATAGCCCGGAGGCACTGGTCTTCGCCGCCGCGTCGGCGTTCCGTCCCGATGTCGCCAACGCCGGGCCCGGATATTGGGTGCTGACACCGGCGCGGCTGGCGGACGGCAGCATCGTGGTCGTCAATCGCGGCTTTGTCCCCGAGGGCCGGAAGGATCCGAAAACCCGACCCGACGGCGCGGTGTCTGGGCCGGTCGACATCGTGGGCGCCATGCGCTGGCCAGACGGCCGGCATTGGTTCACGCCCAACGACGACCCGGCCCATAACCTGTGGTTTGTGCGCGATCCGGCGGCGATCGCCGCCGCCAAAGGCCTCGATGCCGTCGCGCCGTTCTATGTCGAACAAGAGACGCCGGCGCCGCCGGGCGGCTTGCCACAACCGGGCAGGCTCGTGGTGAACCTGCCCGACAACCACCTGCAATATGCGCTGACCTGGTTCGGCCTGGCCGCGGTTTTGGCGGCCGTTTTTATCTCCTGGGCGTTCACGTCGCGGGGGCGCGCGAGCGGCGGCGAGGCCTAACGCCACGGTCACTAGGCCTTTTGGGGACTATTTCCGCCCCCTTTGCGTTCCTTCTGAAGCCCTCTACTGTGATCGCGGTTCCGGCGTTACGGGCGGGCGGCGGTAACGCCACCCTTTCAAAATAACGCTTGGAATCAATATCTTATCCGCGTTACCGGGGTCGATCCCGGCCGAGAGAGAACGCTAAGTGCATTACGTCTCGACCAGGGGTGCGGCCCCGTCGCCCGGCTTCGCCGAGGTCATGCTCGCGGGTCTCGCCCGCGATGGCGGCCTCTATGTGCCGGACGCCTGGCCGCGTCTCGAAATGTCGGCGATCGCCGCTTTCGCCGGCCGATCCTATGCCGAGGTCGCCGTCGGGGTGATCCGTCCCTTCACCGACGACTCCGTAAGTGACGCCGACCTAGCCCGCATGGCGCGCGAGGCCTACGGCAATTTCCGCCATCCCGCGGTGGCCCCGCTGTCGCAGCTCGGCGCAAACACCTTCGCGCTCGAACTGTTCCACGGCCCGACGCTCGCGTTCAAGGATTTGGCGATGCAGCTCCTGGCACGGCTGATGGACCATGTGCTGGCAGCGCGCGGCGAACGCCGCACCATCGTGGTGGCGACCTCCGGCGATACCGGCGGCGCGGCGGTCGAAGCGTTCCGCGAGCGCAGCCAAGTCGACCTTGTTGTGCTGTTTCCGCACGGCCGCATTTCCGACGTGCAGCGGCGCATGATGACGACGGCGGAAGCCGCCAATGTCAGCGCCATCGCCATCGACGGCACGTTCGACGATTGCCAAGCGATCGTGAAGGGCATGTTCAACCATCACGCCTTTAGCGATCAGGTCCGCCTGTCCGGCGTCAATTCGATCAATTGGGCGCGAATCGTGGCGCAGGCGGTCTATTACTTCACCGCTGCGGTGTCGCTCGGCGCGCCGGAGCGCAAGATCGCCTTCACCGTTCCGACCGGCAATTTCGGCGACATCTACGCCGGTTACGTGGCGGAGCGCATGGGCTTGCCGATCGATCGGCTGGTCATTGCCACCAACGTCAACGACATTTTGTCCCGCACGCTCGCCACCGGCTCATACGAGCTGCGCGACGTGGTGGCGACGACCTCGCCCTCGATGGACATCCAGGTGTCGTCGAATTTCGAGCGCTTGTTGTTCGACGCCTATGGCCGCGACGCCGGTGCCATCAGGGCGGTTATGGGATCGCTGGCGCAGTCGCGCCGCTTCACGCTCTCAGCCCGCGCGCTGTCCTACATTCGCGGGCTGTTTGCCGCCGATCGTGCCGACGAAGACGAAGTCGCGGCGACCATCCGCACGGTCAAGCGCGAGACCGGCAATTTTGTCGATCCGCATAGCGCCGTCGGCATCGCGGTCGCCGAGAAGATATCGCGCGATCCGGCGGTTCCGATGGTGGTGCTGTCGACCGCGCATGCGGCCAAATTTCCCGATGCGGTCGAAGCGGCCTGCGGGGCGCGCCCGCCATTGCCGGAATGGCTATCCGATATTGCTAACCGTCCGGAGCGCGTCACCGCGTTGCCGGCGGATCAGTCCGCGGTCGAGCGTTTCGTCCTTAAGACGAGCCGTGCCGCGCAGGAAGGAGCGGCAGCATGAGTGTTGAGGTGACGACCTTGAAATCCGGCATCAGCGTGGTGACCGACGCGATGCCGCATCTCAAGACCGCCTCGCTCGGCGTATGGGTCAATTCCGGCAGCCGCGACGAGCGCCGCGACGAGCACGGCATTTCGCATTTACTGGAACACATGGCCTTCAAAGGCACGAGCCGGCGCACCGCGCGGCAGATCGCCGAGGAGATCGAGGCGGTGGGCGGCGATCTCAACGCCGCGACCGGCGCCGAGAGCACCGCCTATTACGCGCGCGTGCTCAAGGCCGACGTGCCGCTTGCGCTCGACGTGCTCGCCGACATCCTGTCCGAGCCTGCTTTCGATCGCGAGGAGCTTATTCGCGAGCAGAATGTCATCGTTCAGGAGATCGGCGCGGTCGCCGACACGCCGGACGATCTCATTTTCGAGCATTTGCAGGTGATGGCCTTTCCGGATCAGTCGCTCGGTCGCTCGATCCTGGGTACGGCGAAGACGGTGCGGTCGTTCGACGGCGGCAGGCTGCGCGACTACCTGGGCCGAAACTATCGGGCGCCGGACATCGTGGTGGCCGCCGCCGGCGCGGTCGAGCACCAGGCCGTGCTTACCGAAGTCGAGAAGCGTTTCGCCACTTTCAACGGCCCCGCCGGTCCGGTCCCGGAACCGGCGAGCTTCGGTGGCGGCACGCATGTCGAGAAGCGCGAGCTGGAGCAGGTGCACATTGCGCTGGCGCTGCCCGGCATTTCCATCGTCGACCCCGCGCTGTACAGCTTGCAGGTCTTCACCAACATCCTCGGCGGCGGAATGTCGTCACGGCTGTTCCAGGAGGCGCGCGAGCGCCGTGGCCTGTGCTACTCGATCTACTCGTTCCATATGCCGTATTCCGACATCGGCATGTTCGGGCTCTATGCCGGCACCGACGCCGCCGACACCTCTGAATTGATGCGCCTGATCGTCGACGAGATCGTCGGCACAGCCGAGACCCTTTCCGAGCCGGAGGTGGCCCGCGCCAAAGCGCAAATGAAAGCCGGTCTCTTGATGGCGCTGGAGAGCTCCGGCGCGCGCATCGAGCAACTGGCCCGGCAAATGATCACGCGGGGGCGACCGGTCCCGCTCGACGAGTTGGTGGCGAAGGTCGATGCGGTGACGGTCGAGAGCGCCCGCGCCGCCGGCCGCGCGCTGATCTCGCGCGGCAAGCTCGCCACCGCCGTGCTTGGGCTAGGCTCCGGGCTTGAAAGTGCGGCGGCGATTGCCGAGACTTTGACGCGCCGGGCCGCGTGACGAAACGTTGGTGACGCTTCGGTATTGAACGGTCAGTTTTGCACGGCCATGGCGTTCTTTCGCACCATCAATTTCACCGAGCCGTTGCCGAGCATCGAAGGCGACGGCGTCATGCTGCGCACGCCGCAGATGACCGACTTCGACGAATGGGTGGCGTTGCGCGAGGCGAGCCGGGATTTCCTCGTCCCCTGGGAGCCGACCTGGCCGGGCGACGATCTCACCCGCGGCGCCTTCCGGCGGCGGATCAAGCGTTATGCCGAGGATCTGCGCACCGACCAGGGCTATGCCTTTCTGATCGTGCGCTATTCGGACGGCGCGCTGGTGGGGGGATTGACGCTGGCCAATATCCGTCGCGGCGTCGCCCAAGCCGGCAGCCTCGGTTACTGGATGGGTTTGCCGTTCGTGCGCCAGGGTTACATGACGGCGGCGGTGCGTGCCGTCGTTCCGTTTGCCTTCGCAAGCTTGCGGCTGCATCGCCTCGAAGCCGCGTGCATTCCGACCAATGCCGGCTCGATCAGGCTTCTGGAGCAGACCGGTTTCGTGCGCGAAGGCTATGCGCGGGAATATCTCTGCATCAACGGCATCTGGCAGGATCACCTCCTTTATGCCCGACTGAAGGACACTCCGGCGTCTTAACCATGCCGCGTCCCTTTCCCTCCCGGGCTTGCGGGGGAGGGTAGGGTGGTGCCTTGGGATGGCCACGGTTGGATTTATATAAGATCGAGGGCATCGCGAAAGATGGCGATGTTATTGGGGATGCCGCGCGATATTCATAGGACGAAGTGGGGCGACCGCGTGCCGTTCGCGGCATTGCTCGCGCTCGTGCTTCTAGTGCCGGGATGTGGCGGCGGTGGAGTCTTCGGCGGCCCCGCCGCGACGCCGACGTCCGACGCTTCGGCTCCGCCGCCGAGTTCCCCCTCCTTAAAAGACAAGTTCGAGAGCTTCTTCGCCGGCGCATCGCAGAAGGAACCGCAGCCGGTCACCAATGCGCAGTCGAACGTCGATTGCCCGCTCATCGATATCCGCCAGGGCGCGTCGACGCTGACCATTCCGCCGCCCCCGCCGGACGGTTCGAACGAGGCAATGTCGCTGAAGTATCAGGGCATCTTTGTCCGCGCCGCGCGCGAATGCGCCGCCGTCAGCGGTCAAATGGTGATGAAGGTCGGGGTCGAAGGGCGGATCATCGTTGGCCCTGCCGGCGGACCGGGCGACGTCGAGGTGCCGTTACGCATCGCCGTGGTCAGCGCTCCGACCGCAGGCTCGAGAACGATCGTCACCAAGCTCATTCGGATCCCGGTGACGGTCGGGAATGACGACAGTACGAGCTTTACGCATATCGAGGAAGGCTTGAGCTTTCCGCTGCCGTCGCCGGCCGTACTCGACAGCTACATCGTCTATATCGGCTTTGATCCGATCGGCGCCGCGCAAGAGGACAAGCAAAAGCTGAAGCCCGCGCCCGCGATCAAGCCGAAACCCAAGCCGAAGCCGGCCGCTCCCACCGGCTGATCCATGACCGTCATTCCGGGGCCGAGCGAAGCGAGGAGCCCGGAATCCGTACCCCCAGTCGCAAAGAACTGGCTCCGTCGTAAAGGTTCTGACGTACGTGATTATGGATTCCGGGCTCGCGCTACGCGCGTCCCGGAATGACGGGCAGTAACCTACCAGCCGCGCAGATCGCTGATCGTGGTCTTCAACGCCCGCATGTCGGCGACGACTGTGCGGGCGCTGTTGGCGAGAAGCTCGGAGGCTAGTCTGCCCGGCATCTCACTGCCGCCGACAAAACCGATCGGCGTCATGCCCGCCGCGGTGGCGGCGGCGATGCCAGGCGCCGAATCCTCCACCACAATGCATTGCGCCGGCTCGACTTGGCTGCGCGCGGCCGCGAGCAGGAACAGGTCGGGTGCCGGCTTGCCTTTGCGTACGTCGCTCGCCGAGAACAGACGCGGCTCGAAAAAGGCGGATCAGCCCGGTGACCTCGAGGCTCGCGCGGATGCGATTGAGCGGGGACGAAGAGGCAACCGCTTTCGGTCCGCGGATCCATGTCAGCGCATGGGCCGCATGGGGAATGGCGCGCAGCTCCGCGCGCAGGCGCGGCAGTATTTCAGCCGCCACCGCGGATCGATCCTGATACCCCGTCGTTCACGGGTTGCCCAACAGCCCATATCTTATACGTACTTGCAGACATGCGCGCTCCTTATCCCCAGCGCGCCGCCGCCGCCTTTCTGGCTATCGACTTACGCCTCTTAGGCGAAAGTTTTGCGGCGCGCGCTTTTGCCCCGGCTTTGCCGCTACGTATCTTGCCAGACTTTTGGTTGAGCGTCTCAGTTATTTCCCCCGTCGCGATCCGCATGACGTGGACGGCGTTGCCGATCACATCGGCTGGGCGCTTCTCGCCTTTGGGGCCTCTAGGCATTACGAACCTTCCACTTCTCGTACATTGCCTTCGTCGGCAACTGATCGAACGGCGGCTTGTAGCCCCTCTCTTCGTATTTCTCGCGCGGAATTTGGCCGACCTTCGAGCGGATGCCGTGGACGTAGGCGTATTCCGCTCCACTCGGCGGCCTCTTCAATCGATAAACTCCCTTTGGGGGCATGGCTGGTCTCTCGCGCCTCCCGTAAGCATACCACGGGTCGCAGGATGAGACGATTGATCGTCAAGGCCACCAAAATTCAAACTGAGACACTACCCAAATCTAATCTGCGGATTGCGCGAGCCGACAGGCCGGCGGCCGTCAGTTGAATTTTTGTTTGACGTCCTCGATGCCCGCGATGAGCAGGTCTTCGGCGACCTTGCCCTTGGCCGCGGCGGCGAGAATTTTCTCGGCTGCGGCGACAGCGGCATCGGCCGCGGCGGCGCGAACATCGGCTACGGCCTGCGCCTCGGCCTGCACGATCTTCGCCTCCGCCATTCTGGTCCGGCGCGCGACGAAATCTTCAGTTCTAGCCTTGGCTTCGGCGGCAAGACGCTCGGCTTCGGCCTTGGCGCCGGCGATGATGGCCTCGACTTCGGTTTCCGCCTCGCGGCCCTTGCGCTCGAACTCGGCGAGCAGCGCCTGCGCCTCCTCGCGCAGCCGCCGCGCATCGTCGAGCTCGGACTTGATGCGCGCCTGACGTGCGTCGATCGCATCGAACACCTTGCGATGGGCGCCGAGATAGGCGAGCAGGCCCAGAAAGCAGAGGAAGGCGATGGCGACCCAGTTTTCGGTTTCGAGCATAAGGGCCCCTTAGCGCTTTCCCACATCGCCAAGAGCGGCGGCGATTTCTTGTACGGCGGGGACCTTGCCGATCAGGCGCTCCACGATGGCGGCGGCTGTGTCCGCCGCGATAGCCCGCACACCGCCCATGGCTGCCGTTCGCGTCGCCGCGATCGACTGCTCCGCCGCCGCAAGCATTTCGCGCAGCTCGGACTCCAGCTTCTTCTGCGTTGCCTCGGCTTCGCGGGCGTGCTCCTCACGCGTCGCGCTTGCGATCGATTGCGCGCGCGCGCGCGCGGCGGCCAGCGCCTTGTCGTAAGCGGCATGCGCCGCGTCCGACCGCTCCTTGAGCCGCTGCGCCGCCGCAAGGTCGTCACCGATGCGCTTACTGCGCTCCGCCAGGATCGAACCGATGCGCGGTAAAGCGACCTTCGACATCAGCACGTAAAGCAGCACGAAGCTTACCGTCAGCCAGAGCAGCTGCGACGGAAAGTGCTCCGCTTGGAACGGCGGGAATGCGCCGTGCCCCGCTGGCTTCTCGGTATGGGCGGTCGGTTCAGCCATGGCTCTAGCGCTGCCGGCGGAAGCTTACAGCCCGAACAGCAGCAAGAGCGCGATGAGCAGCGAGAAAATGCCGAGCGCTTCGGTGATGGCAAACCCGAAAATCAGGTTGCCGAACTGACCCTGCGCGGCCGACGGATTGCGCAAGGCCGCCGCAAGATAGTTGCCGAAGATGATGCCCACGCCGACGCCGGCTCCGCCCATGCCGATGCAGGCAATGCCGGCCCCAATGTATTTCGCGGCGGTCGGATCCATGAGAAAACTCCTTTTCCAGGTTGCGACAATCGGCCGTCAGTGGCCGGGATGTATTGCGTCGTTAAGATAGATGCAGGTGAGAATGGCGAACACATAGGCTTGCAGGAACGCCACAAGAAGCTCAAGTGCGGTGAGCAGCACCACCATGATGAAAGGCAATACCGCACCGAACAAGCCGAGTATTCCGGCACCAGCCAGCATGATGATGAAGCCGGCGAACACTTGCAGTGTGATGTGGCCGGCAAGCATGTTGGCGAATAGCCGCACACTGTGCGACACCGGCCGCGATAGGAACGACAGCACTTCGATGATCACGATCGCCGGCAGAATCGCTTTCGGGACGCCCTTCGGCACGAACAGATTGAGGAAGTGCAGCCCGTTCTTCCAGAAACCGTAGCCGACGACGATGACGAACACGAGCAGCGCCAAGCTCGCGGTCACGATCAGTTGGCTGGTGACGGTGAAGGAATACGGAATGAGCCCGATCAAGTTCGCGAACAAGACGAACATGAACAGCGTAAAGACGAAGGGAAAGAACCTCATCCCTTCGGTGCCGGCGGTGCTGCGCACCGTGTTGGCGACGAACTCGTAAGAAATTTCCGCAATCGACTGAAACCTCCCCGGCACGACCGCGCGCGGCGCCGTCGCGCCGATCAGCAGTGCCGAGATCAAGGCAACGATGATGAACATCATCAACGCCGAATTGGTGAAGTTGAACTGATGCCCGCCCATCGTGGCCAACGGGATCAAGTTCTTGATCTGGAACTGGTGGATCGGATCGACCTGCATGGTCCTGTTCGCCGGGCGCGCAACGCGCCTAATTACTTGTTCCGGTTGCCCCGGGCGCTGTCATCAAGCGCGGTGCCCGCGACGACCCCCGCGGTACGCATCACATTGAGCACGCCCGCGGCAAAGCCGAGCAAGAGAAATATCATGAGCCCCCAAGGCGAGATGCCGAGCCAGCGATCGATCAGCCAGCCGAGGCCGGCGCCGACCACCACGCCTGCAACGAGTTCGCTGGAGAGCCGAAAGCCTCTGGCGTAACCGGATGCATTCGTCGCCCGATCCGCACCAGGATCATCGGAAGGCCGGCCGGCGCGTGTGTGGCCGAGACTTTCGTTGAGCCGCTGGAGTCTCGCGGAGAGAGCGGCCTCGTTGGTTTGCTGCTTGTCCCGATCACCGTTTTCGCGTGCGTCGCTCATGCTTTCGACACTCGCGGCTAAGCGATCGCGGCACGCCCGCGCCTTGAAGCCGCGCGGACCATACTGATTGGGTTTCGGCAAGTCAAGAAACCATGGACTTACGCTAATGCGTTGAAATAACAACAAATATGGCCTGTTCGGAAGGCGTTATTGCGACCCGTTTGTGCACTGCGAAGTCCCACAAGAGGTTCTATGATGACGTTTCAAGATCGCACCGTTTTTGGAAAGCCTGAAGGAGACGATCATGATCGCCAAAGGCATCGCTCTCGCCATTGCCGCGTTGTGCTTGACCGTGCCGGCTATCAGTTCGAAAGCCGACGATGCAACGCCGGACAGCCAAGGTGGCCGCTATATTTTCAACAAACAGGCGGATGGCTTCGTGCGGCTCGATACCCAGACCGGCGAAGTCTCGCTGTGCAGCCAGAAAACCGTGGGCTGGGCTTGCGAAGCGGCGCCCGAGGATCGCGCGCTGCTCGAGAACGAAATCGCCCGCTTGCACAGCGAGAATGCCGTGCTGAAGAAGGATCTCCTCTCGCGTGGCTTGGCGTTGCCGCCTGGCATTATGCCGGAACCGCTCGCGCAAAACGACGCGCCAATAGTGCACCTGCCGAGCGACGCCGACATCGATCGCATGGTCGCATTTGTCGGCCATGTCTGGCATCGCTTTGTCGAGGCGGTCGAGCGGGCGCAGAAGCAGGTCTTGAACAGAAGCTAGAGCGCAATCGATTATTGCGGCCGTGTCTTGAGCAAATTGTCGGTCATCCATACTGCGCGCGTCGAGACGGTCGCGAGTGCTGTCTTGCCCGTGTCGACGTCCGGCGAGGGTTTCTTTGAGATCACACGTGACGTCGCGCGCTTCCTCCAACAGGTCAAAGCGCGGCACGGCGCGGTGCTGATCTATCTCAAGCACACCTCGGCTTCGCTGGTCATCCAAGAGAACGCCGATCCCGACGTGCAGACCGACCTTGTCAGCGCGCTCAAGCGCCTTGCGCCAGCGGATGCGGGCTGGGTGCACGACGTGGAAGGCCCTGACGACATGCCGGCGCATGTCAAATCCATGCTCAACGGCGTGTCGTTACAGATACCCGTCGCCGGCGGTGAATTGGCGCTCGGCACCTGGCAGGGCATCTATGTGGCCGAGCATCGCGCGCGTGCGCACAAGCGCGACGTCGTGTTGCAATTTATCGGATCGTGCGAACAGGCGTGAGCGTGTTGGGAGGCTCGTATGCGAACGATTCCTACACTTGTTTTGGCGATTGCCGGCTTTCTGGCGATTGTGCCTGCGTCATCATATGAGGCCGTGAGGTTGCCGGCAGAGGCTCGGCTGGCTCAGGCAGATTCAGGACGCATGTGCGCGCAGGTCATCTCGTGCGGCACCAAGGACGGAAAGCGCAAGGAATATCCGACCCCATGCGCCGCCCAAGATGATGGGGCGACTCATATTTCGCCCAGAAACGGGCCGACCTGCGAGAATTCCAAATAACAACGGTGCCGCGTGCAAGAAACGAACGGCCGGACCATTTGGGCCCGGCCGCCTTTGTCAATTCTTGCTAGAACCGATCGCGATCAGTTCGGCCAGCACTTCTTGCCCTCGGGACCGAGATGGTACCCGGGTGGGCAAGCGCGACCCACGGCCATCGGATGACAGCGGCCGGCCGGACCACGCCAAAATCCCGGCCCGCATCCTTCCGCAACCTTGATGACCAGGCTGTCGCTATTGCCGACCGGAACCGGGGTGAAGCCGGCGCCGGCGGCGGTCGCAAGTCCAAAAATCAACGCGGCGCTCAATACGATCGATCGAACCATAATGTGTTCCTTCCCGACTGTTTGGCGCCACCCTCATTGCGATGGGCGGCCCGGTAACTAAAGAACCGGCCTCCTGAACGGCGCCTGAACGGCATTTACAGGCAAGGGCACCCGGCATGGCAGCCGTCGCGGTGCGACGCCCGCGGGCGCGGCGGCGCGCGGTAGACGTTGCGCGGCGAAGGGCGGTAACATGCTCCGCGAGCCCGTGCGCGATCGACCGAGGCGTGAAATTGACCGACGCGGAATTTCATCACTTATTGATCGCCGACGATCATCCGCTGTTCCGCGGCGCGCTGCGCGAGGCGGTCAACGGATTGTTCGAACGCGCCGATATCGGCGAAGCCGGCACGTTCGAGGAAGTCACGGCGTTTCTCGAACGTGGCGGCGACGTCGATCTCATCCTGCTCGATTTGCGCATGCCCGGCGTGCGCGGCTTCTCCGGGCTGATGTATCTGCGCGCGCAATATCCGGGCCTGCCGATCGTCGTGGTCTCCGCCAACGACGAGCCCGCTGTGATCCGCCGCTGCATGGAGTTCGGCGCGTCGGGTTTCATTCCAAAGACGCTCGGCATCGAGGCGTTGCGCCAGGCCATTGCGCGCGTGCTCAAAGGCGACGTGTGGACGCCGCCCGATGTCGATCTGACGCGCGATCAAGACAGCGAGGGCGCCGCCGTGATCGCGCGGCTCGCGACGCTGACGCCGCAGCAGGTGAGGGTGCTGATGATGCTGTCGGGCGGCCTGCTCAACAAGCAGATCGCCTACGAGCTCGGCGTGTCGGAGGCGACGGTGAAAGCGCACGTCTCCGCGATTTTGCAAAAGCTCGACGTCGAGAGCCGCACCCAAGCGGTGATCGCCGCGGGGAAAATCGAAGCCGGCCAGTGGCCGCAACATCCGCCCCCGCGATAGCGTGGGAGAATGGTTTCTACTCCGCGGCGATGCGCTGCACCCGCCATTGCGTGATCAGCGCGCGCAATGATGCCGGCTTGATCGGCTTATTGAGAAGATGCGCGCCCTCGGTGCGGACCTCTTCGCGCACGTGCAGCGAACGATCGGCGGTGATGACGATCGCTGGCAAGTCGTGGCCATTTTGGCGCCCGAGCCGGCGGCGCAGTTCGGCGATAGCCCCGACGCCGTTGCCGCCGTCGAGATGGTAATCGACCAAAAGCCCATCGGGCTCGAGACCGCTCGCGTTCACCGCCGCCAGCGCTTCAGCCAGGTCGGCGGCTTTCAGGATGCGGCAGCCCCAGCCGCCGAGCAGCGTCTCCATGCCGTCGAGAATGGCGCGTTCGTTGTCGATGCAAAGCACGACCGTGCCGTCCAGCCGTCCGACGTCGAGCCGCGGCAGGGCGCGCAGCTTGGTCGCGGCGGCAACAGTTTTCGCGCGCGGCACTGCGATCGAAAAACGCGAGCCACGGCCGGCATTCGACTTCAGCGTCACTTCGCAATCGAGCACGCGCGCAATGCGTTCGACGATCGAAAGCCCTAAGCCGACGCCGCGCGCCACCCGCGCGCCCTGATCGAGCCGGTGAAATTCCTTGAATACCGCGCGGCGCTTGCTGTGCGGAATGCCGATGCCGGTATCATAGACCTCGACGCGCAACTGTTCGCCGCGCCGCCGGCAGCCGACCAGCACGCGTCCCGCCGGCGTGTATTTGATCGCATTGGAAATGAGATTCTGCAGGAGCCGCCGCAACAGCCGGCGATCCGAACGCACACTCTGCGAGCACGGCATGAAAACGAGTTCGAGTCCCTTTTCGCGGGCAAGCGGCGCGAATTCGACGTCGAGCCGCTGCAATAATTCGTCGATGCGGAAATTGGCGATTTCCGGTTTCATCGCACCGGTGTCGAGCCGGGAAATGTCGAGCAGCGCGGTGAAAATCTCCTCCACCGCATCGAGCGAGGCGTCGATGTTCCCCACCAGGTCCGCATCCTCGCCGGCACGGTTATTCTGGCGCTGGCGCTCGATCAGGCTCGTCACATAAAGCCGCGCCGCATTGAGCGGCTGCAAAATGTCGTGGCTGGCGGCGGCAACGAAGCGCGTCTTTGAGACATTGGCCTCGTCGGCTTCGGCCTTGGCGCGCTCAAGCTCGGCATTGAGGCGCGTCAGCTCGCCAGTGCGCTCGCGCACGCGGCGCTCCAGCGTCGCATTGGCGCGTTCCAGCGCTTCCGCCGCCTTCACGCTCGGCGTGATATCTGTGAAGGTCGTCACCAGGCCGCCGTCGGGCATGCGGTTCGAGCGCACTTCGATCACCAGCCCGCGTTCGGCGAAACGCTCAAGAAACGGCTCGGCCTCGGATGCGTATTTCGCGATGCGTTCGGCGACGAAGCCGTCGACGTCTTTGTCGTTGCGCTCGCCATGCTGCGCGATATGGCGCAGGATTTCATCGAGCGCGATGCCGACTCGCGTCAGCCCGTGCGGCAGGTCGAAGATTTCGCCGAACTGCCGGTTCCAGCAGACCAGCGCCAGTTCCTTGTCGAATACCGCGATGCCTTGCCCGACGTGATCGAGCGCGGTCTGCAGAACTTCGCGGTTGTAGTGGATCGCGGCATTGGCATCGTCGAGGAGTTTCAGCGCGGCCTTGGTCGAGACAGTGCGTTTGCGCAGGAGTAGCGACAGCACGAGCCGCGACGAGGCGCCCCCGATCGCGGAGGCCAGCAGATGCTCGCCATACTGCAGCAATTGAAAATCGGCCTCGGCTTGCGGCTCGAGACTGATACGGCGTGCCAGGGCGAAGCTGGCAAAGGATTCGCGCGTGCGTTCCTCGCCGAGATAGCGGGCGACTGTCGCGATCAGTTCCTCGACATTGACCGAAGCGCGGCGCAGCCGGAAGCTCGGCGCCATTGGGGCAAGGAGCATGGGCGCGAGCGTCGAAGGCACAAACAAGTCGGCCTGCACGCGTTCGATCGCCGTCGGGCGGCGACTCAGGGAGCAAGCGATATAGCAGGCGATGTTGACCGCGAGGCTCACCAGCACGCCGTGGACAAGCGGTGGCAGATCGATGCCGAACAGCGCCTGCGGCCGCAGGAAAACGAGACCCCACGGTCCGTCGGTCAATACGCGCGCGCCGACAAGGCCGGCGTCCGAAATGCTCGGCAGCAATAGCGTGTAGCCCCAGACCAGGATACCTGCACTCATGCCGGCAATCGCGCCCGGCGCCGTGCCGCGCCGCCACACTAGGCCGCCGAAGAATGCCGGCGCCAGCTGCGCCACCGCGGCGAAAGACAGCAGTCCGATCGCAGCGAGCTGCGCGTCGCCGGCCGAGCGGTAATAGATGTAAGCGAGGAGCAGGATGGCGAAGATCGCGATGCGGCGCGTGGTCAAAAGTTGGGCGCCGGCATCCTGCGGCTCGCCGGCGAGCGTGGCGCGCCGCTTGAGCACGAGCGGCATCACGATGTCGTTGGAGATCATGATAGCCAGCGCGACCGTTTCCACGATCACCATCGCCGTCGCGGCCGACAGGCCGCCGATGAAGGCAATGAGCGTGATCAACTCGGAACGGACGGCGAGCGGCAGCGCCACGACGAACATGTCGCTATCGACCCGGCCGGCTGGGAACGTCAGCAGGCCGGCCATCGCAATCGGCAGCACGAACAGATTGATGAGCACGAGATAGACCGGAAACAACCAGGCGGCGCGGCGGATTTCTGCCTCGCTGTGATTCTCGACGACGCTGACGTGGAATTGCCGCGGCAACAGCAGGATCGCGAATAGCGACAGCGCGGTCATAGCGCAGAAACCGGCGAACTGCGGTGCGCTCGTCAGCACGGCCGCAATATGCGGCTGTTGCAGCGCGCGCGCGAACAGCGCGAACGGCCCGTGGAACATGACGAAGGTTACGAAAACGCCGACGGTGAGAAACGCCAGGAGCTTGATGATCGATTCCGTCGCGATCGCCAGCATCAGCCCGTCCTGATGCTCGGTCGCATCGATGTGGCGGGTGCCGAACAGCACCGCGAAAGTCGCCATCGCCAGCGCGACAAATAGCGCGACGTCGCCGAGCAGCGGCTGCGCGGTGCCGCCGGCCGAGGCTTCGGCCAATATCGTCGAGACCGAGGACGAGACCGCTTTGAGCTGCAAAGCGATGTAGGGGATCATGCCGATGATGGCGATCAGCGCCACCGTTGCCGCCACTGCTTGGCTCTTGCCGTAGCGCGCCGCGATGAAGTCGGCGATCGAAGTGATGTTTTGGCCCTTGGCCAGCCGCACGATGCGGATGAGAAGCGGGTAGCCGAGGCCCACCATCAGCATCGGGCCGATATAGATGGTGAGAAAATCGAAGCCGGTGCGCGAGGCCAGACCGACCGAGCCGAAAAACGTCCACGACGTGCAATAGATGGCGAGCGACAGCGGATAGATCAGAAGCCGGGAGGAGGCGCCGCGCGCCACGCGCATGCGGTCGCCGTAGCTCGCGACCAGAAACAACAGGCCGATATAGGCGAGCGCAATGACGACAACGACCCACCCTTGCAACATGACCTTAACCCCAACGTCATCGCGACACTTTTGGGCGCTTCGGGCCTTAAGCGCTCGATTTTAAGCAAAGGTCACCACGTTTGCGAGAGTATGTCTATGCGGCGCGGCACGGTCATTTGACGCCGCCGAACGCAGCGGTCATTGATTGGTCTTTCTTGGCCGATCGATGTTGCCTGATTTTCCGCCATCGCGCACACTGATCGAGACCGCCGAGACGCTTGCAATCGCGCTCGCCGGGGGCCTCACGTTTACGGTGTTGGGCCTTCCCGCGGGGCTGGTGTCCGGCTCGGTTTTGGCCGTCGCGGCGGCGGCACTGGCGGGCCGTCCGGTCCGGGTACCGCTTGGCCTCGCCTATATCTGCTACGTCATTGTCGGCACGCTTCTCGGCGCGGTGGTGACGCCCGAGACGCTCCGCGGCGTGGCCACGTGGCCGGTGAGCATCGCGCTTTTGCTGCTCGCCTCGATCAGCATGATGGGCGCGACCACGGTCTATCTGCGCGTGGTGCATCGCTGGGATCCGCTGTCGGCGCTGTTAGGCGCGAGCCCGGGCGCGATGGCGCAGGGCATCGCTCTGGCGACCGAACTGGGCGGCGATCTGCGCGCCATCGCCGTTGTGCAGACCGTGCGCGTGCTTCTTCTCGTGATCGGCTTGCCGAACGGGCTGGCGTCGTTCGGGCTTGTGGTGCCGGCGGTGCCGGTCCCGCGCGGGCCCGCGGGACTTGCCGTGCTCGGAGAAATGATCCTGCTGGTGGCAGTGGCGACCACCTTCGCCGTCGGCTTCCAACGCTTTAGGTTTCCCGGCGGACTTCTGTTCGGCGCCA
>Ga0182018_10000941_pt1 | contig 35566 bp, 29 predicted proteins | sample 812P2MmetaG_FD_120490 | JGI IMG/M metagenome (GOLD analysis project Ga0182018, IMG submission 120490) | Permafrost microbial communities from Stordalen Mire, Sweden - 812P2M metaG | ecosystem: Environmental > Terrestrial > Soil > Wetlands > Permafrost | place: Sweden: Stordalen | collected...
CCCTCTTCCTCCGGCGGATCTTCCGCCCTGTGATTGCAATGCTATCATCGATGTGTGGCTAGCATCACGATACGACGCCTGGAGGACACCGTAAAGGCAAAACTGCAAGTACGCGCAGCCAGTCACGGCAGGTCCATGGAAGAGGAGGCGCGTGAAATCCTGAGGGCCGGACTCAACGTGAAATACGCGCCCCGGCCCAATCTCGCCGAGTCGATCCGGCGGTACGTCGAGCCTCTGGGCGGCGTGGAACTAGCCCTCCCGCCACGCCAAGCCGTCCGGAGGCCTCCCAAGCTCGCCAAGTGATCGTACTCGACACCAACGTCCTCTCGGAAGCGCTCAAGCCCGTGCCTTCCGACACAGTCCTCGCTTGGATGGCCGCCGAGATACCCTCGTCCGTGTTCACGACGACCATTACTCTGGCCGAGGTACTGTATGGAGTGGAAGCGCTGCCGCCAGGTAAACGCCGGACGCGGTTGCTGTTGGCAATCGAAAAGATGTTCGCCGAAGAGTTTGCGGGCCGGATCCTGCCATTCGACGAGGACGCCGCTCGTATGTTCGCCGGTATTGTCGCCTCGCGAGAGGCAGCGGGGCGCCCAATTTCACAGTTCGATGCCATGATCGCCGCCATTGCGCGTTCCCATCGCGCGGCCGTGGCGACGCGCAACACCGCCGATTTCGAGCGCTGCGGCATACCAGTCGTCGATCCCTGGAAATACCGCTGAGCGCCGGTCGCGGCTCGGAAACGCGGAGCGCCCATACCGGGCCTCGATCGACACCTACCCCGCATGCGTCGCGGCAGTAGAGATGCCTTTACGGAGCAGCGCGCCCAGGTAACTCCCCACCAGCCCGATGACCACCACGACGGCAGCCACGGAAGCCAGGCTCCCGTGCAGAGAGTGCTGCGCCTTTCCGAATAGGTCGGCCGCCGGCGCCCATGGTCCCACCAGCAAGGCCCACTGCCAGGCGTGCCGCGGATGCCAGCACCCCAGAATGAACGTGAAGGCCAAAATGAGAAGCACCTCCAGTCCGGTGTCGTCGGAATGCAGTTCGTAGTACGCCAGGAAGGCTCCGGCGGCCACGCAGAACCCGTAGCAGGAAAGCGTCGCGATCTTCATGCGGATCAGTATATCAATAGTGGTTTGCAATGTAAAGTACTCATCAACGCCCCACAACGCCGCCGCCCCGCCCGAATTGCTATCATGCGGGTTGAAGCATTTTCCGCTGGCCCCATGAAAGGCGACCAAGCCATCGCCACCTATCGCCGCTTGCGCGAACAAGCGTTATGGCGGCTCCTTGCCTCCGATAACGGGCCGGTCGTCGTCGGCCTTCTGCAAACCCATCTGCTGGAAGGTTCGCGCAGCCTGCCGGCGTCGGTCCTCTACGAACGCCTGGGCCGCTCGCTGGAGGATCTGCGCGCGCAAGGCCAACACCTCCCGCAAACCGCGCAAGCTTACATCGCCGACTGGCTGGGCGCCGGCTACCTGGAGCGCCGCTTTCCGCCGGGCGCGTCCGAAGAGGAGTACGAGCTATCGTCGGCCGCCGAGGGCGCCATCCGCTTCGTCTCGTCGCTCGCGGACCCGCGCACCGCGGCCACAGAAAGCCGCCTGGCGGTCGTGATGCAGCAACTCGTCCGGCTGGCCGAGCAGACCGATAACAACCCGGAAACCCGCATCGCCACCCTGCTCGCCGAGCGCGAACGCATCGACGAGCAGATCGAAGCCATCCGCCAGGGCCGCCTGCCATCGTTGGCCGACCCCCGCGCCCTGGAGCGGGCACGCGAGATCATCTCCCTGGCGGACGACCTGACGGGCGATTTCCGACGCGTGCGCGATCAATTCGAGGCACTTAATCGCGATCTCCGCGAGCGCATCATGGACGACGACGCCAGCCGCGGCGAAGTCCTGGAGTCGCTCTTCGCCGGTGTCGATCTGATCGCAGATAGCGAAGCCGGCCGCACGTTCGCCGCATTCTGGCGGCTGCTCACCGACCCCGAACAGAGCTCCGCCCTGGAGCAAGCTATCGACAGCGTCCTCGAGCGCGGATTTGCCGGCCGCCTCGAAGTGCGCGAGCGGCGTTTTCTGCTGCGCTTGACCCGCACCCTGCTCGACCAGGGCGGCATGGTCCACGAAGTTCTCCGGAACCTGGCGCGCAGCCTCAAGAATTTCGTGCAGAGCCGCGAATACCTCGAGCAGCGGCGCGTCAACCAGGTCCTGCGTGAGGCGCAGCGCGCGTCGCTGGCGCTCAAGGACAAGGTCAAGGCTGTCGAAATGCTGGAATTCACGCTGCAATTGAGCAGCAGCCGATTGCGTTCGGTGGCCCAGTGGGTGCTCTTCGACCCCGCCGCGCAAGCGCCCGGTGGAGGCATGGTGGATGGCGACGCGGCGCTCATCGGTCTCGCCACGGTGGGCGATCTGGTGGCCCAATCGGAGATCGATTTCCGCGCCCTCAAGGCCAACATCCGCGCCGCCCTGGAAAAGCACTCGCAAGCCTCCATCGGCGACGTGCTGAACCGCTTCCCCGCCGCCCAAGGCCTGGGGAGCGTGGTCGGCTACATGGCGCTGGGCGCCCGCCACGGCTTGCTCGGCGAGCGCAGCGAGAGCGTCGAGTGGCTCGGCTCCGACGAGCAGTGGCGCACGGCGCGCATTCCCACCATCTACTTTCTGAAGGAGCGGCTCCATGAACTGGCCTGAGAGCGATCCCAACGCGCCTCCCGCCGCCGCGCCTGCCGAAGTGCCCGCCGCCGGGAACTTGTATCCCGGCGACGCCGGCGAGTTGCCAAGGCAAACGCGTCGCGCGCTGGTGCAACTGCTCGCCGGCCCATCGCTCGAAGCGCGCCGCCATCCAATGTCTGAAGGAGCGGCTCCATGAACTGGCTTGAGGGCGATCCCAGCGCGCCTCCCGCCGCCACGCCTGCCGAGGCGCCCGCTACCGGGAGCTTGTACCCCGGCGACGCCGGCGAGTTGCCATGGGAAACGCGTCGCGCGCTGGTGCAACTGCTCGCCGGCCCGTCGCTCGAAGCCCGCCGCCATCCCAAACTCTGGCCCGTGCTGGTGCGCGACGAAGCGGTCATCCGTCGGCGGCTGGCGGAGTTGTTTCTCGAACTGGTGATGGATATCGACCTGAAGGTCGCCTTCACCAGGCAGGCCGACGTGGGCGACGTGGAATCTCCGATCCTGCTGCGCCGCGCGCAGCTCACCTTCCTCGATTCCATCCTGCTGCTATATCTGCGGCAGTGTCTCACACAAGCGGACGCGCGGGGCGAGCGCGCGGTGGTCTCGGGCGATGAAATTCAGGAGCATCTGGGCGTCTACCAGGCCGCCGCCAGCACCGACCGCGCCGGCTTCGCCAAGCGGGTCCACGCTTCCATCGAGAAGATCAAGAAGCATAGCATCCTGCAGAAAATCCGCGCCAGCGAAGACCGCTTCGAAGTGTCGCCTACGCTGAAACTGCTGTTTTCCGCGGAAGAGATTCAGGCGCTCACGGGCCTCTACGATCGCATGCTCAAGGGCGAGGCTGTGGCCCAACCGGCGCTGGAACTCGACGAGGAGGACGGCCCATGACCGGCCTGCTATTTGCCGCCGACCAGTTCCGCATGCGGCGCCTGCAGGTGTTCCACTGGGGCACTTTCTCGGGACTACACGATATCCCCATCGCCGAGCGCGGCTTCCTGTTCGTGGGACCCTCCGGCGCAGGCAAAACCACCCTGCTGGACGCGATTTCGGCGCTGATGACGCCGCCGCGCTGGACCGATTTCAACGCCGCCGCGCGCGAGGCCGACCGCAGCGGCCGCGACCGCAACCTGGTGAGCTATGTGCGCGGCGCGTGGGCCGAGCAGAAGGACGACGAATCGGGAGAGATCGCCACCCGCTACCTGCGCACCGGCACCACCTGGTCCGCGCTGGCCCTGACTTTCGGCAACTCCGCCGGCCGCGCGGTGGTGCTAGTGCAGTTGTTCTGGCTGCGCGGCGCCTCGAATGGCGCGAGCGACGTCCGCCGCCACTATCTGATCTTCGAGCGGCCGTTCGACTTGCGCGAAGTGAAGGATTTCGATCTCGACGTCCGCAAGCTCAAACACGCCCACCCCGACGCCTTCGCCCGCGACGAGTTCCGCCCATACTGCGAGCGCTTCAGCCGCCTGCTGGGCATCGAGAGCGAGCTGGCTTTGAAGCTGCTGCACAAAACGCAATCCGCCAAGAACCTGGGCGACCTCAATTCCTTCCTGCGCGATTTCATGCTCGACCGCCCCGAAACTTTCGACGCGGCGGAGCGCCTGGTGAGCGAATTCGCCGAGTTGAATGCCGCTCACCAGGCGGTGGTGACGGCCCGCGAGCAGGTGCAGACCCTCGCGCCGGCACGCGAACAGTATGCCGCATTGCAGGAGCTCATCCGGCAACAGCGGCATTGGAAAGAAGTGAAGGACGGTGTCGACGGATATCGCGAGACTTGCCGGCTGGCGCTGCTCAAGAGGCGCATCGACGAACTGCGCGTCGAGATCGAAGGGCTGGATGGCGAGGCGCAACGCAAGCGGGCGGTGCAGGAGAACGAGCGCTCTGCACTGGAAGACTTGCAGCGGCAACACCGCGAACTGGGCGGCGAGAGAATCGAGCGCCTGGAGGCCGAACGGATCGTCCTGGAGCGCGCTCGCGACGAAGCCTTGCGCAAACGCGCGCGCGCCGAAACCGCCTGCCGCAAGTTGGACTGGCGCCTTCCCGATACTCCCCACGGCTTCGCGGAACTGGCCGCGCAGGCGCGCCAGGATGTGGAAGACTGGCAAGTGCATCGCACCCGCACGCAGGAGCAGCAATTCGCGCTGGTGAACCAGAAGGCCGAAAAGGAGAAGGAATTCGCGGCGGCCACCGCCGAAGTCCGCGCGCTGCGCCGCCAGCCTTCCAATATTCCGGCGCACATGCTGGATCTCCGCGGGCGCGTGGCGCAGGAAGTCGGCCTCTCGGAAACCGCGCTCCCGTTTGCCGGCGAATGGATCGAGGTGGACGCCGATAGCGGTACCTGGCAGGGCGCCATCGAGCGCGTGCTGCATGGGCTGGCGCTCTCCGTAATGGTGGAGGAGCGCTATTACGCGCGCGTCTCCACCTTCGTCAACGATGCGCATCTGGGAGGCCGGCTGGTCTACTTCCGAGTGGGCCGCGTGGAGGAAGCCGCTACACGTCCCATCCCTTCGAACTCGCTGTGGCACAAGCTGCGCGTGAAGTCCGGAGTCTTCACGCCGTGGCTCGATGCCGAGCTCAAACAGCGCTTCGATTATGTCTGCGCCGATTCCGTGCAGGCATTTCGCAGCGCCGAAAAAGCCATAACGCGCGAAGGCCAGATTCGCCATGGCAAGACCCGTCACGAGAAGGACGACCGTTTCCGTATCGACGACCGCCGGCAGTGGGTGCTGGGCTTCGACAATCGCGAGAAGCTGGCGCTCTTCGAACTGCGGGCGCAAGAGCTGGCCGGCGAAATCGCCGCGCTGCAACGGGACATCGCCGGTCTGACCGCATTGGACGAAAAACGCGCCGCCCGCGCGCTGGTCTGCCAGGAACTGGCCAACATCCAGTGGCAGGAGATCGACGTGGTCCCGCTGGCGGAGCGTATCGCGGCCATCGAGCTGAGTCTGCGGGAAGCCCGCGAAGGCGACACCGCGCTCGAAGTGATTGGACGGCGGATCGAGAGTCAAAAAAAACGTGCCGCCAAGGCCGACGAGGCGGTGATCGCCGTGCGCGCCAGCATCCAAGCCCGTCAGGAGGAGACGCGCGAGCGGGAAAAGCGGCTCCGCTCGCTCGGCGAGGAGCCATCGCTTACCGCCGTCACGCCGTTGCAGAGCGCCGAGTTGTCGGTGCGGTTCGGCGGACAGAACGAAACGCTGACTCTCGATAATCTCGACAAACTGGCGCAACGCGTGGAGCGCGCCCTCGCCGCGGATCTGGAAACCATGGCCGACCGGCACGGCAAGCTGGTGCGCGGCATCGAAGATCGCTTCGCCGAGTTCCGCCGGCGCTGGGCCATGGAAGCCGGCGACATGGACGCCACGCTGGCTTCCGCCGCCGATTACCTGGCCCGCTTGAAGCGCCTGGAAACCGATGGGCTGCCGGCACACGAACAGCGCTTCTTCGACCTGCTGCGCAACCAGAGTCATCAAAATCTTGCGGCGCTCTCGACCTATTTGAATCAGGCGCGCAAGACCATTCTCGACCGCATGGAGCTGGTCAACGAGAGCCTCAGCCAAGCCGAATTCAACACCGGGACCTTCCTGCATATCGACGCCAGCGACCGCCAATTGGAAGACGTGCGCGAGTTCCGCCAGCGCATTCACGAGGCGTTGAGCCATGCCTGGAGCGACGACCGCCTGGAAGCCGAGGCCCGCTTCGTCACGTTGCGCGGCCTGGTGGAGCGGCTGGCCAGCCAGGAATCCGAGCAGCGCCGCTGGCGCGAGACGGTGCTCGACGTGCGCCAGCACGTGGAGTTCATCGCCCGCGAGGTGGATCGCGAAGGCCGCGAGATCGAAGTGTATCGCAGCGGCGCGGGAAAGTCCGGCGGGCAGCGCCAGAAGCTGGCCACTACTTGTCTGGCGGCGGCGCTGCGATATCAGTTGGGCGGCGCGGAGCACGGCGCGCCGGCTTACGCTCCGGTGGTGCTGGACGAAGCCTTCGACAAGGCCGACAACGAATTCACAGCCCTCGCCATGAATATCTTCGCCAACTTCGGGTTCCAGATGATTGTCGCTACGCCGCTGAAATCGGTGATGACGCTGGAGCCGTTCATTGGCGGCGCCTGCTTCGTGCACATCAGCGAGCGGCGCCATTCCACCATCCTCAATATCGAGTACGACACGTCGCGCCAGCGCTTGAAACTCCCCGAGCCGGTGCGTCGCGAGGCCGGCCTTGCTGCTACCTGACGGAGTTCGCGCCACGCTGGCCAAGCGGTACCGCGGCCGGCGCAGTGTCTGGCTGGCCGGCGAGGGCCCGTGGCCTCTGGTCGTAACGCTCGGCTGTCCCAGCGAAATGGAAGCGCACCGGCAGGCGGACGCGGTGCGTGCGTGGGCGGCGATATGGCGGTCATGGCAGGGCGCGGGCGAACTCGTCTGGAGCGAGCGGCACTGGCGATCGCTCGGCACCCAGAGCTTGCCCCAGCGGCTGGTACTGTCCGGCGCGGCGAGCGTGGCCGCGTGGATCGGCGAGAGCCAGCGCTGGCAAACCGCGCACGGCCGGTACCAGCATCTGGCTTCTCGTTGGCCCCGGCTTTCGCGCTACTTCGATGTCCTGGCGGATTACGCCGACGCCGACATTGAGCGCTTGGAAACGCTCCTCGATTGGCTCGAACGCAATCCTCGCTCCAACCTCTATCCACGTCAATTGCCGATAGCCGGCCTCGACACCAAGTGGCTCGAGCCGCGCACGTCGATGATTGCCGATCTGCGCGGCGGCGCGGACTCCGGCTTGCGCCCCATCCCTTATCTGGTGCGTTGCGGCATCCTGGACGAATCTCTGCGCCGGCGCATCGGCGGGTTGAGCGATATCTCGACCCGCCTGGACGATCTCATCGCGCTCGACCTCCCGGCGTCGCGGGTCTATATTGTGGAGAATCTGCAAACCGGCCTGGCTTTCGGCGACGAGCCGGGTTCGGTAGTCTTCATGGGGCTCGGCTACGGCGTAAGCTCCCTGGCGCGCTTACCGTGGGTCGCGCGCTCCACGTGCATCTACTGGGGCGATCTGGATACCCACGGGTTCGCCATCCTGGACCGCGCCCGCGCCTGTCTGCCAAATCTCGAATCGGCGCTCATGGACGAGGTCACGCTGCTCGCTCACCGCAGCCTGTGGGTCCATGAGAAGGAGCAGCACGCCGCCGGCGAACTGCCCATGCTAACTGCGGCCGAGCAGGCAGTGTACCGGGGTCTGAAGGAACAGCGATGGGGAGTCAACGTGCGGCTGGAACAGGAACGCGTCCCCTGGAGCTACGCGTGGCCCCGGCTTCGTCTTTCAAGTCGATGAAAGCATGGCCATCGGGGATCTCCTGTAACATTTACCTCTGCGAAAAGCATCATAAGAGAATCGGGAGGACCGCCCATCCGGCGCCAGGCAGCGCCGAAAAAAGCGAACTAAACCCCGCCCGCGGAGAACTTAAGGATAGAGTCTTCTGATGCGTTTTCTTATAGTTCCCATCATTCTGCTGGCGCCAGGATTGCTTTCGGCGGTGGAACACAGCGGTACGGTCCGGGCTGCGGACCAGTTCATCCCCGGAGCCACCATTACCGCCCGGCAGGGAGGCGCCAAGCTCGTCACTTATACCGACGAGAATGGCCGCTACACCCTGGATCTGACGCCGGGCGTCTGGGACATCGAAGTCAGCATGTTCGGTTTCAAGACTCTGACTACACCGGTCACCATCAAGGACGAGTACACCAGCCGCGACTGGACGCTCGAGATGCCGCGACCGGGAGAAGTGGTGGCGACTCCCAAGCCGGCTGCCGCCGAGACCAAGAAGCCGGATGCGGCGCCCGCAGCGGCAACACCTGCTGCCACCGCGACCACGGCCACACCGGCCGCCGCTCCCGCCAAGCCAGCCACGGCGACCCCAGCCGCGCAGACGGCGCGCAACGGTAGGGCTGGAGGCCGGAGCGGTCAGGGGCAGTCGGGCCGCGGAGCGCGTGGCGCGCAGCCGCAAGCCGGACAGCCCGCTTTTCAAAACGCGGACGTGACGGCCACCGACGCGGGCACCCAGGCGCTCGCCCTGGCAGGCAGTGACGCTCCCCCGGATATTGGCGGTGCCGATACTTCCGACGCCTTCATGGTAAATGGCACCACCAGTGGCGGGCTGGGTGCCGCATCGGACGAACAGCAGGCTCGTATGGCAATGGCTGGCCGCGGCGGCCGCGGCGGCCCGGGCGGCTTGGGTGGCCCCGGCGGCGATCTCGGTCTGATGTCGCTAGGCGCCAGCCTGGGCGGTAACGGTGGAGATCCGTTGGGCATGGGCGGATTCGGCGCAGCGGGCGCCGATGCCGGATTCGGCGCCGATGCCGGCGGCGGCGGCTTCGGACTGGGCGGTGGTCCTGGCGGCGGCGGTGGCGGACGCGGCGGTGGCGGGGCTGGCGGTGGAGGTGGCGGCGGCGGCGGTGGCCGCGGCGGCGGGCGCGGCGGCGGGGGCGGCGGCGGCGGTGGTGGGGGCGGCGGACGCGGCGGACGCGGGCCCTTCAACGGACAATTCGCTTCCATCGGCAACCGGCGCGGGCGCGGCCAGCAATCGCCCTATTCCGGTAACGTGTCGGTGAACGTGACCAATTCCGCTCTCAACGCGGCGCCGTATTCCCTGAACGGCCAGCAACAGCCGAAGCCCTCTTCGGCCAGCGAAACCATTACCGGCAACTTCGGTGGACCGTTGCGCATTCCCAAGCTCTACAACGTGCCGAATCCGAAGTGGCAGTTCTATCTCAACTTCAGCGTCAACCAGAGACGTAGCGGCAGCAGCCAGGTCTCCGAGGTACCCACTTTGGCCGAACGCCAGGGCGATTTCTCCGCCGCCACCGAGAAGCAGTCGGTCGGGGGCGTGGCTACCTATGTGCCAGTGTCGATTTACGACCCGTTGAGCGGTTCGCCGTTCCCCGGGAACATCATCCCACAGGCGCGCATCAGCGCGACTTCGCAGGCTCTGCTGCAATACTTTCCAATGCCGTTGTACAGCAACGTCGTTCAGAACTACGACATCTCGCCGTCCAATCCGAGCCACACCAGATCGTTCGCGGTGCGTCTGAACGGCCGCGTGAACAGCAAAAACACGCTCAATTTCAACCAGCAATTCAGCTTCAACGGCTCCGGCACCGAGCAGCTCTTCGGCTTCAAGGACACCTCGAACGGCTACGGGCTCAGTTCGTCCGTGGGCTGGACCCACATTTTCAAACCGCGATTCAACAACAACGCCAGCCTTACGTTCAGCCGCAACATCAGCCGGGCCGTTCCGTACTTTGCCTACAAGTCGAATGTCGCGGGCGAACTGGGAATCGTCGGCCCGGACCAAAGCCCCCCCGCTTGGGGCCCTCCGAACCTGAGTTTCACCAATTTCGGATCGCTTTCCGACGGCGATGTCTCGTCCACGCGCAACCAGACCACCGCCTTCACCGACACCGTCACTTACATCTATAAGCGCAACCACAACCTCTCCTTCGGTTTGGGTTACCGGCGCATGCAGCAGAATTCTCTGTCTTACGCGAATTCGGGCGGCAGCTTCAGTTTTGGGGGCCTGCTGACCAGCGGTTACGACTCCAACGGACAACTGCTCCCCAATACGGGATTCGATTTCGCCGACTTTCTACTCGGCTACCCGCAGTCCTCCACCTTGCGGGTGAACGATTCCGACATCTATTACCGCGGCTGGGCCGCGAATGCCTTCGCCCAGGACGACTGGCGCGTGAGCCGCGGGCTCACCTTAAATCTCGGCCTCCGCTGGGAATATTTTTCACCCTATACCGAATTGCACGGCCAGATGGCCACGCTCGATCTCAATTCCACCATGACGCTGGCCTGCCCGGTGGGCGCGGCCGCCGTGGCCACCAACGTCAGCCCCGCGTCCGGATGCCCGCCCGCTTCCATTCTCAACGGTCCTTTCACCGGCCGATTCCCCAACGCGCTGGTGAATGACGACCCGCGCGAGTTTTCCCCGCGTCTGGGGTTCGCCTGGCGGCCTTCCCAGAAGCACAGCCGCGTGATCCGCGGCGGCTACAGTGTTTTCTATAGCGGCGCGGCTTATTCCGCCATGGCGCGCAACCTCGCCGGCCAGCCGCAATTTTCCACCACCGCCAACCTGGTCAACAGCGTCTCCTTGGTGCAGGCCGGCGACGGCCTGACCATCCAGTGCGGTTTCATCGTATCGTCGCAGTGCCCCAATACTCCCGTGCCCGCGGCCGGCACCGTCACCAATACCTACGCCATCAACAAGAACTATCTGCCGGCCTACGCGCAGGATTGGATGATCGCCATGTCGCAGACCCTGCCTCACAATCTGGTGGTGGATCTGGAATACATCGGCATCAAGGGAACCCGTCTGGATGTCGTCGAGAATCCCAACCAGCTTCCGCCGAATTCCGCTAAAGGTCTGACGGGGCCCGTCACCAATGCTGCCGGTTTCATCTACGAGACCGACACCGGCAATTCCATTTACAACGCCGCGCAGGTCCGCTTTACCCGCCGCATGACCCGCGGCATCTCGGCAGTGGCGCTCTATACCTTCTCGAAAGCCATCGACGACGCCTCGGGATTCACCGGCGGCGGCGGCGGATCGGTGGTGCAGAATATCAACGATCTGGCCGCCGAGCGCGGGCTGTCGAGCACCGACCAGCGGCACCGCCTCTCCATCCAGTCGGTGATGTCTTCGCCGGTGGGCGTGCATGGCATGTGGCGCAATGGCGGATGGAAAACCAAGGCCTTCACCGGTTGGACTCTGAATCCCACCTTCACCACGGCTTCCGGCACGCCAAAGACCGCCATGTTGGGCGGCAACCTCGGCACCAGCAAGACCTCCGGCGTCCGCACCAGCTTCCGCGCGGAGGCCACTGGCGCAAGCATCTTTGGCGGAAATTCTCCTTACTTCAACGAGTCGGCTTTCGAAGCGCCGCCCGCCGGCCAGTACGGAAACGCCGGTGTGGACACCATTCCCGGCCTGCCTTCTTTCAGCCTCAACGCCGCGCTCAACCGCACCTGGCGTTTCGGCGAGACGCGCAAGAATCTGCAAGTACGGCTTTCCGCCAACAATGCTCTAAACCACGTGCAGATCACCGGCTTCGGAACCACCGTTGGATCGAGCACTTTTGGTCTGCCCACGGGCGCCTCCGGAACCCGAACCGTATCGCTTTTAATGAGGTTTAGTTTCTAACATGCGAAACTTTTGGATGGTCATACTGGTGGCTCTGATAGCGGCCGGGCAGCAGGCGCCGCCGCCGGCGGTGACTGCGCAACCGGCCGGGAAAGCGGCGAAGTTCTCCGCAAACGCCAACGTGGTGATTGTCGACGTGACGGTTAAGGACAAGGCCGGCAACATCATCGACTCGCTCACCCAGGACGATTTCATCGTGCTCGAAGACGGCCATCCGCAAACCGTGAATGTCTTCGAGCACTCGAAGCTGACGATGGAACCGGAACCGCCCGATCCGCCGCCCACCCTGGAAGAGAAGAACGAACTGCCGCCGCCGCCTAAGACGGTGATCTCATCGGAAGGCGCTACCAAGATTCAGTACCACGACAAGCGCCTGCTGGCCATGTTCTTCGATTTCTCGAACATGGCAATCCCGGACCAGCTCCGCGCCCAGGACGCTTCCCTGAAGTTCCTGGAAGAAAAAATGACCAAGTCGGACCTGGTGGCCATTCTGCTGTACACCACCAACGTGCAGGTGCTGACCGATTTCACCGCCGACCGCATGGTCCTCACCGACTGCATCAAGAACCTGCCGATCGGCGATGCCGCCGATCTTGCCGGCGTGGCCGATAACGGCTCGGATGACAACGAGGATACCGGCGCCGCGTTCGTCGCCGACGAAACCGAATTCAATATCTTCAACACCGACCAAAAGCTCGCGGCGGTGCAGGAAACCGTGAAGCGGCTGTCCCAGTTGCCCGAAAAGAAAGCCCTGGTTTACATCACCGACGGCATTTCCAAGTCCGGGATCGACAACCAGGCGCAGCTCGAAGCTACTATCAACGCCGCCACCAAGGCCAACGTCGCCATCTATCCGCTGGATGCGCGCGGCCTGATGGGCGACCCTCCCGGTGGGTCGGCCAGCAAGGCTTCTTCGCGCGGCAGCGGCCTCTTCACCGGCTCCACCATCAATTCGCAGCGCGCCGCCGTCAACGATTCGCAGGAAACCCTCGCCACTCTGGCCGCCGACACCGGCGGCAAAGTTTTCCTCGACAGCAACGACCTCGCGCTGGGCATCACCCAGGTGCAGGAGCAATTCCGCAGCTATTACATCCTGGGCTACAACACCACCAACAGCACCTTGGACGGCAAGTACCGGAAGATCACCGTCAAGCTCAAGAACCCCGCGCTGGCCTCCGCCAAGCTGGAATTCCGCGACGGTTACTACGGCGACAAGGTGTGGGGCAAATTCAACGGGGACGACAAAGAGAAACAGTTAAAGGACGCCCTGACGTCGGCCGATCCGCCAACCGACATCCCCATCGTCGTCGAAGTGGACTGGTTCCGCATCTCGCCCACGGCCTACTTCGTGCCGATTTCGGTCAAGATTCCCGGTTCCGTAATTGCCCTGGCGCAGAAGAAATCGGGTGGGGAGACGGAGTTCGATTTCATCGGCAACGTCATGGATGAGCGCAAGCAAGTCGTCAGCCAGCTTCGCGACTACATCCACATCAAGCTGGGCACCACCGAAGCCGAAAAACTGGCTGCGCGGAATTTCAATTACGACGCCGGCATCACCGTCTCGCCCGGACGCTACCACATGCGCTTCCTGGTGCGCGAAGGACAGACCGGCAAAATGGGCGTCTTCGACGCGAAATTCACGGTTCCCGATCTGGCGGCCGATTCCATGACGCTGAAAACCAGCTCGATCGTCTGGAGCAGCCAGCGGGAAATGCTCAAAGCCGCCGTGGGCTCGGCCGAACAAGTCACCAGGAAGATCACCACCGCGAACCCGCTGATCACGGGAGAAGAAAAGGTGGTTCCGAACATCGGCAAAGTCTTCCGCCGCGGCCAGAACCTGTACGTCGATTTCGATGTGTACGACGCCGCCCCAGACCCGGACCACGCCGACGCACGCCGCGTCAATGTCATGATGAGCCTGTTCAACCAGAAAGGCGAGAAGGCCTTCGAAGTGGGCCCGGTGAAGGCAACGCAACTGGTGGGAACGCGGCCCAACGCCGTCCCCGTGCAGATCAAGATTCCTCTCAAGGGCCTGGCGCCGGGACGCTACATCTGCCAGCTCAACGTGATCGACGAAGTAGGCCGCAAGTTCGCGTTCCCGCGGACGCACATGGTGGTTGAGTAAGAAACATTATTAGCCGGTAGAGTAGGACGGAGAGCCACGGATGAAATCCGTGGCTCTCCGTCCCCTCATCGAACCGGACATGCGGATTTCCCGCATCCGGCTCTCCTGAAAACCTTGGTCATAGGCTCACACATTGGATTCCAAGGGCTTGAGCCCAAGTCGCCGGAAGTGCCGGTAATACGTAGTTCCCTCCGGCAGACGAAAGGCCCGCTGGCTGCGCCGGTTCAGGTGTCTGAACAAGGCGCTGGCCGACATGCCAGTTGATCTCTCGAAACGCGTCCCGCGCGGCTAAAGATCGTTTTCTTCTTCGCGGCTGCGAAACCGTCCGGCAAAGGCCGGGGTTTTTCGCCGCCAGTCCCGCTACAATACGAACTGATGATTGCTCAGCTTCGCGGGGTCCTGCTTGAAAAACATCCGAATCAGGCCATCGTCGAAACCGGCGGCGTAGGCTACGACGTCATCATTCCGGTTTCCACCTTTACCCATTTGCCGGACGCGGGCGCGGAAGTCCGGCTGCGGATTCACACCCACGTCCGCGAAGACGCATTGGCTCTCTACGGCTTTCTGACTCAAGACGAGAAGGCGCTGTTTGAGAAGCTGATCGGCGTCAGCGGAATCGGTCCCACCCTGGCGGTGAAGATTCTCTCCGGTCTGGCCGCGCCCGACCTGATCAATTACATACGGCGCGGCGAGGTGGACCGGCTGGTCCGCATCCCCGGCATCGGCAAGAAGACCGCCGAACGCTTGGTGCTGGAACTGCGCGACAAGCTGCCCGCGGTGACTGGCTCCGAGCCCGAGGCCGCCGGCGCGGACACGCTTTCGCCGGCGGACCAGGACGTGCTCTCGGCGCTGCTCAACCTGGGCTGCGCGCGTCCACAGGCCGAGGCGGCGGTGCGCAAGGCGAAAGCCGCCGGCGGCGGGATGACGGAATTCGAGCCGCTCTTTCGACGGGCGCTGGAACTGGTACGTTAAGCTGGTAGCACATGTCCGACCGGCCTCTGGTCTCCAGCAATCTACAGCCCGAAGAAGCGCAGTACGAAGCCGGCCTTCGTCCGCGCCGCCTGGCCGATTTCACCGGGCAAACCAAGCTCAAGGAGAACCTCTCCATCGCCATCGAAGCCGCCAAACAACGTGGCGAGGCCATGGACCACGTGTTGCTCTACGGGCCGCCCGGCCTCGGCAAGACCACGCTGGCGGCCATCATCGCCGAGGAACTGCAGGTCTCTTTCACCACCACCTCCGCCCCGGTTCTACAGAAAAAACTCGACCTCACCGGCATTCTCAGCAATATCCGCCTGCATCAGGTCTTCTTCATCGACGAAATCCACCGCCTGACGCCCGACGTGGAAGAGATGCTGTATTCCGCGCTGGAGGATTTTCGCGTCGATATCCTGGTGGGCGTGGGACCGGGCGCGCGCACGCACTCGCTGCCCATGCCCAAGTTCACGGCGGTGGGCGCCACCACGCGGCAGGGTCTGGTGAGCGCGCCTCTGCGCGGACGCTTCGGTCTGCCGTTGCGGCTGGAACCGTACCGGGAGGACGAACTGCGGGTGATCGTCAACCGGTCGGCGCGGCTGCTGAATGTGGAAATCGAGGACGGCGCCGCGGCGGAACTGGCCCGTCGCTGCCGGGGAACGCCGCGCATCGCCAACCGCTTGCTGCGGCGCGTCCGCGACTACGCGCAGGTGCGCGCCGACGGCCGCATCACCCAGCCGGTGGCGCAGACCGCGCTGAACCTGCTGGATGTGGACCGCTACGGGTTGGACGAGGTCGACCAGAAAATCATGATGACCGTGCTGGAGAAATATCGCGGCGGTCCGGTGGGCGTAAATACCATCGCGGCGTCCATCTCCGAAGAACCGGACACCATCGAAGAAGTTTACGAACCGTATTTGATCCAACTAGGCTTTCTCAACCGGACGCCGCGCGGGCGCGTCGCCACCAGCTTGGCGTTCGATTACTTCAAAGTAAAGCGTAAGCCGGAAATAGATGGCCAGCCGGGACTATTCTGAAGGTGGAGCATGCTTTAGTGGCGGGCGGCAAGCGGAATCGTGTAAGGCAGGATTGCCAATGCCACTTGTTTTTCGCGAACCTGGAATTTGGTGGGGCGGACCCCCCCTTGGGGGGTGCCCTCTGGGCCACGGGACTTCCCCGTCCCGCTGCTAGCACAACGGCATCAGCCTTGAGCAGAACCCCAGCAGGCCGACGGTGGCGCCGGCTGCGGACCAGGGGGGGGCCGCCTCACCAAGGGAAAAGCGTGCCGCATTAGGCAAGAGTGCCTGCGCCACGCCGGTCAGGCTGGGGAGAAGTGCGGGCTAGCTTGCCCTGCCGTGGAAGTTCATGAAGACCGTCTACTTAGCGCTGGGTTCTAACATTGGCGATCGCGAGACTAACTTGCGCGCCGCGATCGACGCCTCCCGGCGGCGGACATACCGGCGCCGCGCGCCAGCCGTGACTGTTCCGGAAGTGGGGCGTGCTTTAGCTTGCCGCGCGGCGGGTGTTGGATGAGGACCGTCTACTTAGCGCTGGGTTCTAACATTGGCGATCGCGAGACTAACTTGCGCGCCGCGATCGAACGCCTCCCGGCGGCGGGCATAGCGGTGCTGCGCGAGTCGGCGATCTACGAAACCGAGCCGGTAGGTTACACCAAACAGCGCTGGTTCCTGAATATGGTGGTGGAAGCGGAGACCGGGCTCTTCCCCATGCAATTGCTCACCCGCACCGGCAAGATCGAACGCGCCTTGGGACGGGTGCGCGGCATGCACAACGGCCCGCGGACCATCGATATCGACATCCTGCTTTACGGCAACGCGGTGGTCCGCGCGCCACGGCTGGAAATCCCGCACCCGCGCATGCACGAACGCCGTTTCGTTCTGGCTCCGCTGGCCGATCTGGCGCCCGATCTGCGCCATCCGGTGACGCGAAAGAGCATGCGGCAACTGCTGGAAGCCGCGCCGCCGCAGACCATGCGGCTGTTACACTCAAAGTTAACCCCGTGCCCGACCTCTACCCAGACTTAAAACGGTACTGGGGCTACGATTCCTTCCGCCCCATGCAGGAGCGGATCATTCAGAGCCTGTTGGGCGGCAGCGACGTCGCCGTGGTAATGCCCACCGGCGGCGGCAAATCGCTATGCTACCAGTTGCCGGCGCTGGCGTTGGGCCAAACCGTGGTGGTGATCTCGCCGCTGATCGCCCTCATGCAGGACCAGGTGGCGCAACTCGCCGACATGGGGATTCCCGCCGCGGTTCTCAATAGCTCGCAACCGGCCGACGAGCAGCGGGCGGTGATGCGCGCGGCCCAACAGGGCGCGTTCCGCCTGCTCTACCTGTCGCCGGAGCGTCTGGCGCGGCAGGATACCATCGCCTGGCTGGAGAAAGTGCCGCTGGCCTTTTTCGCCATCGACGAGGCCCACTGCATCTCCGAATGGGGTCACGAATTCCGCCCCGAGTACCGGCAGCTCAGTTCGCTGCGCCAGCATTTTCCGGACAAGCCGCTGGCCGCCTTCACCGCCAGCGCCACCAAGCGGGTGCGCCACGATATCCTGCAGCAGCTCCAACTCCGCGATCCGCACAAGTATATCGCCAGCTTCCATCGCGCCAATCTCCGCTACGTGGCGCACCAGTGCGATAAGAAGAGCCATCCCCGGCTGCTGCTGGCCGCGTTGCGCGCCTACCCGGGCCAAAGCGCGATTGTGTACGCGCCCACCATCGCGCAGGTGGAGCAGACCGTGGACTTCCTGGCGGACCGCCGGATCGCCGCGGTTCCCTATCACGGCCAGATGGAGACCAACCTCCGGCGGCGCAACCAGGAGCGCTGGATGAACGACGAGGTGCGCGTGCTGGTGGGCACCATCGCCTTCGGCCTGGGGATCAATAAGCCCGCGGTGCGCGCGGTGATTCACCTGTCGCTGCCCAAGTCCATCGAACAGTATTACCAGGAAGCCGGACGCGCGGGACGCGATGGGTTGCCCGCCGATTGTGTGATGCTGTGGCAGCCCAAGGATGCTGGTCTGCTGGCGTTCTTCATCGAACAACTCAAGGACCGCGACGAAAAGGAACGCGCCTGGCAGCGCTACCATTCCGTGAGGCGCTTCGCCGAAAGCGACCGCTGCCGCCACTTGCAGATCTGCGAGCACTTCGGCCAGACCCCCAAGTGGGAGCGTTGCGAGATGTGCGACGTGTGCGGCAACCTGCCCGATTGGATCCGAACGGCGCCGCCGGAGGAGATCGGCGTGAAGAAGCGGCGGCCCAAGGCTACGGCTGAAGCGGCCCCGCCGCGCGAGGTGCGTCCCGCGGCGCCCGAGCCGCGCGTGCCGCGCGAAGAACCGCTTCGCTTCGAGCCCGATGCCGATGGCGGCCTGTTGCACTATCTCAAGGAGTGGCGCCGGCGCACCGCACAGCGGGCCGACGTTCCGGCCTACATCATCCTCAGCGACGCGGCCTTGTTCGACCTTTGCCGCAAGCATCCGACCAACCTGCGCGAACTGCTGGGCGTCATCGGGATTGGCGAGCGCAAGGCGGAGCAATACGGCAGTGAAATCTTCGCCGCGTTCGAAGCGTATGCCAAAGGCGCCCGCGCCGCGGCGGCTGAAGTGGCTCAGGTCTCACCGGCCGAGGAGACCATGCGGCTGCTGGCCGAAGGCAAGAGCTTTGAGGAGATCGCGCAGATTCGCGGCCGCCAGGTGGGCACGGTGGTCAACATGGTGGCCGACCTGGTGGAGAAGGGGAAGCTCGACTACCAGGTGAACTGGGTGGGCGAAGAAAATCACCGAAGGATCAAAGAAGCGGTCGAGCGGCTGGGCTCGCAATGGCTGAAGCCGCTGCGGGAAGCGTTGCCGACGGAGATCACCTACGAGCAGATTCGGCTGGTGGTGGCTTTCGTGCGCAATGCTGCAACGCCGGCGCCGCAAGCGCTTTAGAGTATGCTTCGAGCGCTCCGCTCCCTCACGGTCGCTAGCGGAAGTTGATCGTGATGGCGACCGAGATTGGCTCTGCCAACGCATCGCTGCCCGTCACAGCGCCGGCACTGGCGCGTTGCGCCGGCACTGGCGCGTTCGCTTGGATCGGCCGGCGTGAAAAAACCACCTGCAACTCGACGCGCTCCGGTTTGCCGAACTTCGGCAGTTGGGCTTCAAAAGGTTGCCCCCGGCGTACGGCGTGGGTCACAATCGCGCGTCCGTTGCTCCGGCTGATGCGCAAATAGCCGTCGGCATTGGGAATGATCTGCAGAATCACGGTCGCACCCGCCGCCACCGTTCGATCCGCGGCGATCTCCACCAAATCGCCGCCCGGCATGCGGCGCAGGATGCGGTAGTCCAGACCCAGCGGAGCGGCCTGCTGCCGAGGCTCCGCGGCCGGCGCCTGCTTCTTCGTGACGACCGCACCGGCCATTGCACCGCCGCCACGCCCACCACGCCCACCACCACCGCCACCGCCGCTCGCCCCCATTGGTGCGGCGATCGCCGTAGCCGCGGCGCTCACCTCGACGGTCTCGGTGGCCGTCCCCACGTCCAACCGCAAGTTCACCGGCTCCGGCTCGCCGAACACCGGCGTAACCCTGCTCACCGTTGCAGGCCGGAATCCCGGCGCGGACGCACTGATCTGATAGGCGCCGCCCGGAACTGCCGGAGCGCTAAACTCGCCTCGCTCGTTGGTCGACGTGGTAACTACTTCACCCGTGGCCACCGACTTCACCGCCACGCTTACCGACCGAATGGCCGCACCGCTCGAATCCGTCACTATTCCATGCAAAGACGCGTCGCGGGCGACCAATGCTTTGCCGGCGACGGGAGCGAAGCGCGCGTTCGATGGCAGCGCCTGGATCTGGCCCAGCGCCTGGCTCTGTTGGAACTGGTTAAGAGGCGCCGCGCTCCCGGTAACCGTAACGGCGTCTTTCTGTTCGTTTGCAGGCGCGGCCTGAGACGCCAGCGGCGGCGCCGCGACTGGAGGAGGAGCAGGCGCAGCAGCCGGCATGGCAGCGGGCAGCGGAAACGGTACCAGAGCAGGCGGTGCGGTCCGCGCCAACTCGGGCGGCGGAGGCAGAATGGGCGCCTCCTCGGCCCGCCGAATGGGCAACTCGAACCTCGCCATTTTGCGGGGCCGCGGCTCGCGCGAGTTCTGCCAGACCGCGACCCCCGTCACCGCTAACAACGCCGTCGCCAGCACAGCCATCGGGACCGGCCGCCACCACCGTCGATACCACGGCGCCGGTGCCTCATCCACCGCCGCCAGCAATTGCGCCCGCGCCATAGGATCGCTCAGCACCTCGCGCAGCGCCTCTTCGCGCGCCAGGGCGTCGAACAATTCCTGGTCCTCGAGCGCGGCCTCGAAGAGCGTTTGCCGCTCTTCCGCGGTCAGCGTGCCGGTGGCATATCCGCCAAGCAATTTCTGGACGTCTTCCCGGCTCATCGCGCTTTGGGCTCCCAGTCCCCGCCCATCAATTCCATCAGATTCTTGCGGCAGCGGTGGTCCCACGTATAGACCGTGTTGAGGGCCGCCACTCCCATGATCTTCTGAATCTCCGCAAAACTCTTCCCCTGCAACTTCAGGCGGATCAAATCGCGGCAACGTTCTCCCAACTGCGGGATGGCGCGCGTAAGCCGCTCCAGCATCTGCTTCCGCTCCAGCAGATCGGCCGGACTGGCATCCAAGTCGGGCAGCGGGATATCCGTGATGGAAACCTGGCTGTACTCCCCATGGCGCACGGCCTTGCGGCGCAGGCTCATGATCTTAAACCGCGTAATTTGCAGCGATAGCGGCAGCAGGTCTTCCACCCGCGCGAGGTGCGGGTACTTTTCATGCAGCAGCATGAGCACCTCCTGGGCCAGATCTTCGGCGGCGTCCCCCGCAAAATGGGATGCCGCGAACCTGACAATCCTTTCACGAAGCTGGGTCAAAACCTCTTCGCGCTGCACGCTTTCGCCCGTTCTCAGGCAATCATAACATCCGCGCCTTGAACCAAATCAGCTAGCAGCTAGCGCTCGACGTCGTAGTAGCTGAGGCCTGACCGCCGTGGGGCGAGGCAGCAGCCGCAAGCTACAAGCCGCAAGCTGCAGGCTGAAATCTTTTCCCCTTTCCCCACTGCTACAATTCCGTTGTGGCCCGAGTCCTGATGGTTTCTTCCGAAGCCGCGCCGCTGGCCAAAACCGGCGGGCTGGCCGACGTGGTGGGCGCACTGCCCGCCGCGCTCCGCGAAGCCGGAGACGAAGTCGCCGTGGTCGTCCCGCGCTACGGCTCCATCGACCTCAAAGGCGCCCGCCGCGTCTACGACGACATCGCCATCTATCTGGGGCTCACACGCCACGACGTCGTCATCTACCAGGCCCCCGCCGAGTTCCCCTTCTACCTGGTGGATTGCCCCCCGCTCTTCGACCGCAAAGGCTTCTACGGCGAGGCCGGCATGGACTATCCCGACAACCACATACGCTTCGCCGTTTTCGCCCGCGCCGCCCTGGCGGTTGCCCGCGTGCTCTTCCGCACCGAGGTCTTCCATTGCCACGACTGGCAGGCCGGACTGGTGCCCGCGCTCCTGCGCAGCAGCTTCGCCACCGACCCCACTTACCTGGGCGTCAAGACGCTCTTCACCATCCACAATCTGGGCTACCAGGGCCTGTTTCCCAAGACCGCGCTGGCCGAAGCCGGACTCGACCCCGGCGTCTACCGGCCCGACGGCCTCGAATTCTTCGGCCAGATCAGCTACATCAAAGGCGGCATCGCTTTCGCCGACGCGCTCAACACCGTCAGCCCCACGTATGCCCGCGAAATCCAGACGCCCGAGTACGGCTTCGGCCTGGACGGCGCCTTGCGCGCGCGCGGCGGCGTACTCAGCGGAATCCTCAACGGCGTCGATTACCAGGAGTGGAACCCGGAGATCGACACCTACCTCCCCGCCCGCTATTCGGCGGGCGATCTGACCGGCAAACGCATCTGCAAGCAGCACTTGATCGAGGAGTCCGGGCTGCCCGCGGCCGCCATCGAGCGCCCCCTGATCGGCATCGTCTCGCGTTTCACCCGCCAGAAGGGCACCGACATCCTGGCCGAAGTGGCCGGCCAGATGGTGGCCGAGGACCTCTACCTGGTGGCGCTCGGCTCCGGCGAACCGGAATACGAGGCCTTTTTCCGCCATTTGGCCGCCGAACATCCCGGCCGGATCGCCCTGCGCATCGGCTTCGACAACGCCTTGGCGCACCGCATTGAAGCCGGCTCCGACCTGTTCCTCATGCCCAGCCGCTATGAACCGTGCGGACTGAACCAGATCTATAGCCTGCGCTACGGAACCGTTCCGGTGGTTCGCGCCACCGGCGGGCTGGATGATACTATCGAGGAGGGCACGGGATTCAAGTTCGCGGAGTATTCCGGGCAGGCACTCTTGGGCGCGGTCCGGGCCGCCATACGGGCCTTTTCGGATGAAATTGGCTGGCAGGAAACGATGCGCCGCGGAATGCGGAAAGATTTCTCCTGGAAGGCGTCGGCCGCTAGCTATTCGGCCCTCTACCGGCGGCTTTTGGGCAGGGATTGAATCTTTTTGCCGGAAATCGATTCTAATTCTTTAGGAGACGAAATGGCAGGTCAGAATACATTAACCTTTACCGATGCAGCCTTCGACCAGGAGGTCCTCCGGTCTGAAGTCCCGGTTCTGGTCGATTTTTGGGCCGAATGGTGCGGCCCCTGTCGGCAGATGGGGCCGACCATCGATGTGGTGGCTTCCGAATACGCCGGCAAAGTGAAAGTGGGCAAGGTGGACGTGGATGCTAATGGCAACACGGCCATGCGCTACAACGTGCGCGGCATCCCCACGCTGCTGTTGTTCAAGGGCGGCCAGGTGGTGGAGCAGCGCGTGGGCGCTATCGGCAAGTCCGATGTCCAGAAGATGATCGACCCGCACGTCTGACGCGGGGGCATGCTTTAAGCCTTCGCCGCACATCGAAACGTTCGAAAACGTACGGAAATCAAAACCGGGACCCCACAAAGGTCCCGGTTTTCTCTTTAGCTTCGCCTTCCCGTTCCAATCTTTTCAACCTGCTGGCCCTCCGGAGCCGATTAACGCGCGAGGCAACAAGCATTCGGGCGCCAAACGGGTCGGCGAAGGCGTCGCCAGCGTATAATTAGTGGTTGAAAACCACCAAAGGGGTGGCTGAAATGAGTAGATAACCTTAAGGCACCCTGAAGCATCTATAGTGGTGAAGGCAAGGAGGTGGCGAAAATGGAACGCCGCTCAATGAAATCATGGTTTCGGCAGGGACTATCGTTAAGCTGTGTGTTGCTCATGGCGGGAATGGGAAGCGCCGCGCTGGCGCAGCAGGCTCCCGTTGCGCCGCCCCCGGCGCAGGCTCAATCCCAGACTTTTGCTCCACAGCAACTGGAAAATCTGGTATCGCCCATCGCGCTCTATCCCGACCCGTTGCTCGGCCAAGTGCTGGCTGCCTGTACCTACCCGGTGGAGCTGGTGGAAGCGCAACAGTGGCTACAGGCTAACGGCGGCCTGCACGGTCAGGCGTTGACCGATGCCGCCCGGCAACAGACTTGGGACGCCAGCGTACAAGCCATGGTGGCCATGCCGGACGTGTTGACGAAACTCAACCAGGACATCCGCTGGAGCACCGATCTGGGCAACGCTTTCCTGGCTCAGCCGGCCGACGTCATGGGTGCCGTGCAGCGCTTGCGGGCGCGCGCTCAGTCGAACGGCAGACTGCAGTCCAGCCAGCAGGAGACGGTGACCTCGGAGAACCAGAACGGTCAGACGGCCATCGAAATCCAGCCGGCCGACCCGCAGGTGATCTATGTGCCGACTTATGACCCCGCCTATGTTTGGGGCCCTTCGGCATGGGGGGGGTATCCTTCCCTCTATTATCCGGCGTATGGATACGGGTATTACCCCGGATACAACATGGGACTCTTCTTCGGCGGCTGGGGCGGTTGGGCTTACGGCGGCTGGGGTTGGGGCTGGGGACCGAATTGGTTCGGCGGAGGCTTATTCATCAATAGCTCCTTCTTCAACCGCTACGGCTACTCCGGTTACGGTTTCGGCGGCGGACGGACCCTGGCGTGGGCGCACGATCCCGGCCATCGGTTGGGCGTAGGTTATTCGACGAGTGGGTTGAGCAGCCGTTACGGCGCAGCTTCCCAGGCTTCGCGGATCGCCGCAGGCAGGAACGCCAGTAACTATCGCAGCTTCAGCCAAGGTAACGTTGGTAGCTCCTATCGAGGCGCCGCCGCTCAGTCGGGTGCGCGAAGCACCACGCAGAGCACGTCGGGCTACCAGCGCTTCCAGTCTGGCCGTCAGAGCTACCAAGCGCCGGCGGCACGGTCGCAAGCCACCACGACGCAACGCTATAACGCTCCTTCGACGCAGCAACGCTACAACGCACCCGCAGGGCAGCGTTACTCTGCCCCGGCCGCGCATTACTCCGCGCCGGCGGCGCACTACTCGGCCCCCAGCGGCGGTGGCGCTCGTAGTTACGGCGGTGGTGGCAGTGTATCCCACAGCTCCGGCGGCGGCGGCGGCTCCCACGGGGGCGGCGGCGGCCACGGCGGCAGAAGGTAACTGATCACTCAGTGTTAATCGGAGCGGACCAGCCAAGTGCTGGTCCGCTTTTTTAGTTTGTCCCGGAAATGCATCCACGGAACGGCCCCCTGGAACGTCGAGACAGTATGATCAGGTCCGTACTTTGCCTTCTCCTTGCCTTTGCGAGCGCTGCCCTCGCTCAGAATCTCCCGCCACCGGCAGACAACAGGTCCGCGAGTTATGCTCTGTCCACTTACAATTGCAGCTCGAAAACTGGCTGCGAACCGCCATTTCAGGGCCATCGAGGGGACTGGTCGGTAGGAACTGTCGATCGTGTGGAGATGGAAACCGGAGCCCCATTCCGCATCGACACCGCCTCGGGTCCTACCTTCTACGGCAAATCGGCCGCCGCCATTCAGGGTGATCGGGTCAGCCTCCAAAATCACGTCCAGATGGCTAATTTCGAGAAGTGGACTGATCTACTCCAGGTCCCCAAGAAACCCAGAGCCGGACCGGCACATGCGTCTGCCAGCGTCCGGGACAGGCTGACCATCACCGGTGCCGAAGGGACTGCCTACCTGTTGCCGATTTATGAACTAGACGGGTCTTTCGTCATCGCGGGTGAGAAGTTCCTCGACTCGTGGATCGCGGTGTGCCCCGGCACCGGACCCAGGTGTATTCCCAAGCTCTGGGGCTCTTCAGCAGGAGTTTCGAGCGTGCACGAGTCTTATCAGCCCGCGCCGGACCAAACCTTGGAGGTCCGGATGGGAAAGCCGTTCCTGTACTTCGCCACTATCTACTCCTTCATCCTCCCGCAGCGAGCGAAGGTAACTACCGCCCTATCAGGCACTTTCCGCCAAGACCACAGCGTCGAGTCTACCGTCCGGCTAGTGGGGGTATCGATTACCGACCAGCAGGGCAAAGAGATCCGAGGCGTGCAGGTCACCTCGGAATCCGGATTTCCCTACCCGGTCATGCCCCCTGGAACCGCACGCTGAAGTTCTCGGGCCGCCCCTATCCCAGCGACCCCAGTAACTCCCGCTGGCCTGCGATCCGCTGCTCCCGCTCGCGCGCGAACCGCTCGATCCCCGCGAAGATCGACTTCGGATCCAGGTGCGCTTCGGCAATCACCTCAAGCTCCAGCCCGCCCGTAAGCCACTGATTGTCCCAGTCCGAAGTCAGCGAGTACGCATCCGTCAGCGGTCCCACTCCGCGCACCGGCCACACCCGCCGCGTGCCCGTAGACACCACCATCAGGTCGTAATGAGCCTCCGGAGGAAGCACCGAGTGGCGATATGCTTCGGGCTGCCGGTCGAAAAGGTCTTCGCTGATGGCCGAAATCACCTTCACGTTGATGCCCGCCCGCTCCAGGTGCGGCAGTTCCTTCACCAGATTGACCGTCGAGCTCGACCCCTGCACCATCACGTACCCGTGCCGCGGACCGGAAGCGAAATCGCGCAGCACATAGAAGCCCTTGGCCGCCGCTTTCAGATCGGTATCCGCGAAGCCGCTGCGATCCGCCACCGGGAAATCGGGACGCGCCACTTCCAGCGTGATGATCCCCACTTTGGGATCGCGCGCGGCAATCTCCGCCGCCGCAAAATACCCCGCCGCCACGTCGTTATAGTCCCAGAAGTTGAGGTTGATGGCCTGCCCGCGCGGGAACAGCTTCCACACCTGCGGCGCGAAAATGCCGAAGTGCGTGCGGGCGTCGGCCGCCGTCTCCGGCCCCGAATGCGCCGACAATATATGCAGCACGCCCACGCGGAAACGGCTGTCCTGATTCTGCTGGCTCCAGACGCGTGCCGGCGTGTACATCAGCGGCGTAAACGCGCCGTACGTGCCGCTCAGCGCCCACACGCCCGCGAACTGCGCCGGGTCCACCGACGCGCTCTGGCTGATCAGCCCGATCGCCGTGGACACGTTGCCGGCTTCCTGAATCGGCGCTTTGAGCCGCGTGCCCAGCGGGTTCCGCTCGGGGTCGTAATGGCCCCACAGGCTGCCGTGCTCCACGTTGATCGATTCGGAAAGGTCGGCCGCCACGGTGAAGAAGCGGTTGCCGGTGACGTAATTCATCCACTTGATGATTTCCGAAATTCCGCGCCGCGCTCCGGCCGTCTCGCCCGCCTTGCGGAAGAGCGTGATCTCCACCTGCTTTTCGGCGCCCGATACCGCATTCCGCACCGTCACCTTTTGCGGTCCCACGGGAAGCTGCGCCACCCGCAGACGGTCGTCCAGGAACGGATCGCGATGCGTGTCGATGCGCAACGGCATATCGTCTTTCACGCTGTCGCCGATAGCCACCAGCCGGTCCGCGAGCCAGTCGCCCAGGCCGTTGCGGTCGAGCAGCGACATCACCACATCGAGATTGGTCTTGAACTGGATCAGCCGCTCGCGCGGATCGCTCACCGCGCCCTGCCGGATGCCGGCAAACTCCACCCCGTACTGCTTCTCGAAGGTCTGCGCCAGCGCGACGAAATAATCGGAATTCATTTTCATCGCGAACGGGTGGCTCTTATAGCCCACCAACTGGTCGCCGAAGCCGGGAATCTTGCCATCCACCGCGCCCGGCCAATACCCCTTGGTGGTCTTGCCGATCAGCACCATCGGCCGCCGGTCCTTGGGATCCCAATCCTCCATCGTCTTGAGCGCCGCCAGCACGGAAGGGTAGTCGTTGCCGTGCTCCACCTCTAGGACGTTCCATCCGTACGAACGCCACTGATCGGCCAGCCGGTAAGCTTCATAGCGCGACTGGATCACGCCGCCCATCAAACTGTCGTCGATGCCGGCGTTGTTGTCGGAGAGCAGCACGCGTAGCCGCTTGCCCACCTGCAGCGCCAGGGCCTGCGTCTTAAATTCCTGCGCATGGCCCTCGGTAAGCGCGAACTCGCCTTCCAGCGCGAAAATCTTGGGCGAACTGAGGCTCGCGACGCCGGCATAATCCCAGAAAGCCGCTTTCCCGGCGGCCGACGCGATGCCGATGCCCGAAGGCCCGCCGTTCACGTCGTTGGTGAGGTCGGTGGCTTCCGCATGGCCCGAGAGCGCGCGGATTCCGCGATCTCTCGCCTGCGCAAACAGCCGATGGTCCGCCAGTCCCGCATCCTGCAGCAGCGTGGCAAGTGCGCCCGCGCCGCGGCGGAAGCCCAGTGCGTCGATGGGCAGCATGGCGATCCGCGGATCCACGTAGTAGCGCCGGTCGCCCGTGGCCTCGAACCTGCGCGCGAGCGCCTGCCCCAGGATCATCCACAACGCATAGCAGGTGGGGATGCTGTGCCCTGCGGCCAGCATGAACTTGTCGCCGTAGGGATGTTTCGGACGGCGGTAATCGTAGCGCAGCCCGCCCAAATCCGGCCCCGCCAGGTGCACCGCGACGTTATACGGCGTATAAGCCAGCGGCCCGCCAAAGTGCCCCGTCTGGGCATAGTTGCCGAGCATGGTCAGGGTCATGCAGGTCATGTACCCGACATCTTCCAGATTCTTCAGATCCTGCGACGACAGCAGTTCCGACGGTGATACGAGCGATTCGATGCTTGAGGACAATTTCGGACTCCCAAAGCGTGATGATAACAGGTGGGCATTGCTTTAGCTTGCCCTGCTTGTTTCCGCAAAGTATCGCAAAAATGCAATACTGACGCCGGATTGACGGCCTGATCCAGGTCCATGGTCTCGAACAGATGCGCGAGCCTCACGTAAAAAGCATCCGGAAGGCCCATTGTCCTCCCGCCGGGGAAGTCATTCAAAAGCTGAACGCTGATCGCTGACGGCTGACGGCTGGCTGTTAATCCGTCACAATCCTTCAATATAATGACCGAAACTGACGTGAAGGCGGCAAGGATGCTTCCAGCGCTGGCGACGATATTCCTGCCGACTGTGCCCGTGTCCGCAACAGATACAAAGGATCCGGCCCCTAACTAGTTGAAAATAAATTGGTTAGACTGGTGAGTCGGGCGGGACTCGAACCCGCGACCCTGTGCTTAAAAGGCACATGCTCTACCACCTGAGCTACCGACCCTGATTTTGGCGAGTGGTAAACGATGCTGCTACCCCCAGTTTATCAAACACCATCGACCACTATAAAGCTTTCCTCCCGCCATTCCGATCTGTTGAGTGTGACCGGCCAATACCAACCGTCCGAAGAACGAGTCCGTTCGAAAGGACAAGCCACGCTCCTGCCCGTTGGGCATGCGGAGTTTCCCACCAGCATCCGCGACATCAGCGTCTCGGGAATCGGCGTGATCGCGCCCAATCCCGTCAGCCCCGGAACGTTTGTCCGGATCGATATCCACGGCCACGCGGCCCAGGGGGTGGTTCGGAGTTGCCAGCCCGAACGCGACCAGTTTTACATCGGGATCGCGCTCGATCAACCGGCGGCGCCAGAATTGCCTGCGGCATAATCCCCGTGCCGTTCCCGCTATACTTGGTCCTGACGGACCGATGAGCCGGCTCGCAAAGCGTCTTCTTTACATCCTGGTGGCGATCGGAGCGACGCTCACGATCGGAACCGTGGGTTTCAGGCTGATCGGCGGATACCCTGTCTTCGACGCCTTCTACCTCACCCTCACCACCATGACCACGGTGGGGTACGGAGATTCGTTCCCGCGCACCGTGCGGGTCTTCAACGCACTTCTCATCATGGTCGGCGTCAGCACTATCTTTATCGCCATCGGCGCCATGACCCAGACCATTATCGAGTTCGAACTGGGAGACGCTATCGGCAAGCGGCGGAATAAACGCATGATCGACAAGTTGAAAGATCACTACATCATCTGTGGCTTCGGGCGGGTGGGCCGCGGCGCGGCTGCGGAGCTCCATCACGCCGGCGTACCCTTCGTGGTGGTGGATAGCCAGCCGGAACGCGTGGAACGCGCCATGCTGAGCGGCATTCTGGCGGTTGCCGCCGATGCCACCCACGATGAAACTCTGCATCAGGTCGGCATCGAGCGAGCCCGCGGGCTGGTAACGGCCTTATCCACCGATGCCGATAACCTCTTTGTCCTGCTCTCGGCCAAGGGCCTCAACCCCAAACTCTTCGTGGCGGCCCGCGCCGCCGAAGAGGGCGCCGAAGAGAAGATGCGGCGCGCCGGCGCGGACGCGGTGTTCGCACCCTACTCGATCACCGGCCACCGGTTGGCCCAGTCCCTGTTGCGGCCCCACGTGGTGCAGTTTCTCGATTTCACCACCAAAGATATCGCCATGGATATCAGCATCGAACAGGTACGCGTATCCGCGGACAGCGAGGTGGCGGCTAAAACCATCCGCGAGATGCAGCTCCGGCGCAATATGGGGGTGATTGTCATGGCTATCCGCCGCCACGACGGCAACATGCTCTTCAATCCCCCCGCCGATACCTCGGTGGAAGCTGGGGACTACTTGATCGTCATGGGAAAACAAGAAGACTTGCTCGCCTTGGAAGGGTTGGCGGAGCCGCGCGCCTCGCGGAAGACATAGTCCATCCGATCCTGGCTCCGCCGGTGCTGGTTGCGGAGTGATTGCGGCGATCGACCTTTTGCACCCGCAAAGCCCCGGCGCCGTCAAAGAACTTACCGCGGAGGAGGTTGAGGCAAAGGTCTTGCCGAACGGCAACACCCGATTACCGCGGCGGTGGTCGTGCTTGATGTAGCGGACGGGTCCGGTTCGCAGCTTAGCGGCATCACGACTACCGGGACCAATCTGGCGCCCGGCGTGGTCCGGAAGTTCCCCCAAACAATCGAACAAACCACCGCGATGTATGCCGTGGTGCGCGAAGTCGACACGCAGGATTCCGCGTCCCGATTTTACGCGGCGGGCGGCGCAAACAGATCCAAAGGGTCGAAAGAAACGATCCGCCACTTCTTCCCATTTTTCCCGATCCGGCACTTGACGGTTTTCTGGCGGCGCGTCGAACCGGGATTGTTGTCCTTGGGGTCGATGCGCAGAATCCAGTCGAGCGTCAGGGTGCGTACGGCGTCGTCTCCCTCATTACTCAACACCTCGATGGAGCAGCTCAGGTCCGCCTGACTGGTGAGTCCGGCCACCTCATTGCGCAGTTTCTCGAATTCCGGCATCGAGGGATCGAAAGCCTCCAGAAACACTTCCGGCTTGCCGGCGCTCAGCCCGGTAGCCGCCGACGCAATGAGATCTTCCACTTCTTTTTCGGCGTCGGCCCGCAAGCAGGCGGCCAGGGGAAGGAGCAGCAGAAGGCGGCGCGTCATATTCAAGTCCTGTAGCTGGCGTTGATGCGAATGTAGCCTTCCGTGAGGTCGCACGTCCAAAACCGCGCCGTACCTTTGCCTTTGCCGCGGATGGCCACCAGGATGTCGCACTCCGGGGCATCCAGTTTCTGTTTCAGTTCCTCTTCCGGGAAGGCTGCCGCCAGCCCGCCCCGGCAGACCAGCAACTGTTGCATGCGAATATCGGTCTTGGTTGGATCGAACGCTACTCCGGCATTGCCGGCGGCCGAGAGGATGCGCCCCCAATTGGCGTCGGAACCCGCGATGGCGGTCTTCACCAGGGGCGAGTTGGCGATGGCCCGGGCGATGCGCGCTGCGCCATCGCCGGTAGCCGCGCCGGTTACCCGTATGGTGACGAATTTCCGAGCGCCTTCGCCGTCGCGTGCGATGGCCTGCGCCAGGCTCTCCATGACGCGCGTCACCGCCTCTTCGAATTTGGGCCGTTCCTTGGGGTCGGGCCGCACGCCGGATGCGCCGTTGGCCAGCAGCACCAGGGTATCGTTGGTGGAAGTGTCGCCATCCACCGACAGGCGGTTGTAACTGCGCTCCACCGAGCGTTTCAGAATGGCGCGCAGGACGGCCGGCGGAACATCGGCGTCGGTCATGACGAATCCCAGCGTGGTGGCCATTTGCGGCTGGATCATGCCGGAGCCTTTGGTCATGCCGGCAATGCGCACGGTGCCGCGGCGCAGTTTCACTTCGGCGGACGCGGTTTTCGACACCAGGTCGGTGGTCAGGATGGCGCTGGCTGCATCGTCGAAGCGATCCGGGTGCAGGCCGGCGCACAGGCGGGGCAGGGCACTGGTGATCTTGTCGGGGTCGAGTTCCACGCCGATGACGCCAGTGGATGCGGGCAGCACCTGGGCGGCTGGCAGCTTCAGCATTTTGGCCAACGCTTTGGACGTGGCCAACGCCACCGCCTCGCCCGTGCGGGTGGCGCAATTGGCGTTTCCGGCGTTGACCAGAATGGCGCCGGCCGATCCGCCGGAGCGTTGCAGGTTGCGGCGGCTGAGCCTCACCGGCGCCGCCTGGACGCGGTTCTGGGTAAACACGGCGGCGGCGGAGGCGGGAAGGCCGCTGACGATCAAAGCCAGATCGTCCTTCTCCACCTGGCGAATGCCCGCGTAGGTGGCGGAGTAGAGGTATCCGAGCGGCAGCTTCAAATGTGTGAGTCTCCTAGACTTTCATTCTCGGTCAATCGTTGGCCATTTGCGAAATCGGCCGCCGGGATGCGCTTGCGGCCTTCGAGCTGTACTTCGACCAGTTCCAGACATCCCGAACCGCAACTCACCACCGGCGGCTTCAGGCTGACCAGTGTCCCCGGGCCGGAAACCTGCGGCACGGTCCTCCCCCAAAGCCGCGATTTCCACACATGCAGCGGCTGGCCGCGGAAACTGGTAGACGCGCCCGGCCAAGGCTGCAGACCGCGCACCTGATTGTGAATCGTTTGGGCATCGCGGGTCCAGTCGATGCGGCCGTCTTCCTTCTTCAACAGCGGCGCGTAGGTGGCCTGCGCGTTGTCCTGCTTTTCGGGGATGATGCGCGCTTCGGCCAAGCCCGCCAGGGTCTCCACCAGCAGGTCCGCGCCCATCACCGAAAGGCGCTGGCCCAGTTCGATGGCATTCTCGTCGGGTCCGATTTCGGTTTCGGCCTTGAGAAGCATATCGCCGGTATCGAGGCCGGCGTCGATCCGCATGGTGGTGACACCGGTGCGCGTTTCGCCGTTCAGGATGGCCCACTGGATTGGTCCCGCGCCGCGATAGCGCGGCAGCAGGGAGCCATGCATGTTGATAATACCGAGCGGCGCCAGGTCGATCATGCTCTGTGGAATGATCTGGCCGTAGCCCACTACCACCATGGCATCGACGGGCAGTCCGCGCAGCGCCTCGACGGCTTCCGGACGGCGCACGCGTTCCGGCTGGTAGACCGGCAGCCCGAAGCGTAGCGCCGCTTGCTTCACGGGCGGCGGGGCGGCATTTTGACCGCGGCCGCGCGGACGGTCGGGCTGGGTCACTACCAGGAGCACGCTGTGCCCGGCGGTCACGATGCGCTCCAGCGTCGGGACGGCGAACGCCGGCGTACCCAGAAAGATCAGGCGCATGGGCGTCCTGGCTCCCTCCGAAGCCAGGAAGAAATCCGGCCCCATTCCGCGGAGTTTTCCCGAACGTGGGATTCTGTGGGGCGGACCCCCTGGTCAGCGGTCGACACCCTCGTCTTTCTACCCGGGCCTTGCGGGAGGCCGATATGATTAACTCGCCCGGCGGGACGAGGGCGTCCCGCGCGGACCAGGGGGTCCGCCCCACCAATCATGCAGAATCTTAGGTTTGGGAACGCGTTGCGGCATTCGCCTGCCGATCCGGACGCCGCGAGGTTTTTCCGTTGGAGCCCCGTCCGCGCGGGCGGACTGGAGGGAACCGGCGCCGCCACTTAGTCCCAATCTCCGGCGCGCTGCAGCTTCTTGATTTTGCGCTTCATCAGGTCCCGCTTCAGGGCGCTGATGTGGGTGATGTAGAGGCGGCCATGCAGGTGTTCGGTCTCGTGCAGGAAGGCGCGCGCCAGCAGATCTTCGCCGGTCATCTCGAACTCCTCGCCCTTGGCATTCTGCGCCTGGATGGTCACGCGCTTGGCGCGCCGCACCTGTTCGCGGAAGCCCGGGATGCTGAGGCAGCCTTCCTCGCCGACCTGTTTTCCCTCGAAATGCACGATCTTGGGATTGATCATGACCAGCTTGTCGGCCGGGTTCTCGCCATTGGAAACATCGATTACGGCGATCTTCTTGCCGATGCCGATCTGCGGCGCCGCCAGGCCCACACCCTTGGCGGCGTACATCGATTCGAACATGTCCGCAAGCAACTGATTCAGCTCGGGCGTGTCGAACTCGCTCACCGTGTCGGCTACGCGCTCCAGCACGGAGTCTCCGAATTTCACAATCGGGTAAACCATATAGAGATCAAAAATCCTTCACTTGTTGCAGATAGCCCGCATAATTGCGGCGCGTTTCGGCCATCGAATCGCCGCCGAACTTTTCCAGGAACGCCTGCGCCAAAACGATCGCCACCATCGCCTCGCCGGTCACGCCGGCTGCCGGCACCACGCACACGTCGGACCGCTCATAAGCTGCCAGCGCCGGCTCGAGAGTGGTCATGTCCACCGATTCCAGCGGCCGCCGCAGCGTGGAGATGGGCTTCAGCAGCCCGCGGACCAGCAGATCCTGGCCGTTGGTGATGCCGCCTTCCAGGCCCCCGGCGCGATTGGCGCCGCGGGTGAAACGGGCCGCCTCGCGATCGTAATGAATCGTATCCTGCACCTTGGACCCGAAGCCGGCGGCGCTGTCGGCGGCGGAGCCGATCTCCACGCCTTTCACCGCCTGTATGGAGACGATGGCCTGTGCCAGGCGGCCATCCAGGCGCGAATCCCAGGTGGCGTGCGATCCCAGGCCGATCGGCAGGCCGCGAGCCACTACCTCGAAAACTCCGCCCACCGTATCGCCCGTGCGATAAGCTTCGTCCACCACTTCTTTCATGCGGAGCTCGACGGCGGGGTCCACGCAGCCCAGCAGCACGTCCTCCTTTTGGCTGAGCGCCACCAACTCGTCCCACTGCGCCGGGCGTTCGAGGCGTACCGAGCCCACCGCCAGGGAATGGCTGAGCACCCGGATGTCGAATTCGGCGAGGAGCGCCTTGACGACGGCGCCGACGGCCACCCGCGCGGCCGTTTCGCGGGCGCTGGCACGTTCCAAAATATACCTGGCATCGTGAAAATTGTACTTGATTGCACCCGCCAGATCGGCATGGCCGGGACGCGGCCGCGTGACCGGTTTCCGCTTATCCTCCGCCCCGGGGAGATCTTCCACAGGGAGCGCTTCCGTCCAGTTGTCCCAGTCCTTGTTGCGGATCAGGATGGCCACCGGCGAGCCGATGGTGTGGGAGTGGCGCACTCCGGCCACAATTTCAGCGCGGTCCGTTTCGATCTTCATGCGGCCGCCGCGGCCGAAGCCTTGTTGGCGGCGCCAAAGGTCACGGTTGACTGCTGCTAACGAAATTGGTATACCGGCGGGTAGTCCGACGAGTGTAGCTACCAGGCACTCGCCATGGGACTCTCCGGCGGTCTCAAAGCGCAACATGAGAGCGGAGTTTTCATGGTAGCAGACTGGAACAATTGCTTGCCTTTGTTCGTATTAGGCTGAGGACGGAGAAAAGCCGCGATGAAGCTTCTACTGTGGTGTATCCTGCTCTTCTTTTGTTGGCCCCTGGCCCTGGCGGCGCTGGTGCTCTACCCCTTGGTATGGCTCTTGCTGCTGCCATTCCGCATCGTCGGAATCGCCGTGGAGGGCGCTCTGGAATTGGTTTGGGCGGTGATTACTCTGCCCGCGCGGGTGCTGCGGGCACTGTAGGCTGTACTCGTGCCGGAACACCGGAATACCGGTGTAACTAAGCTTGCCGCGGGCCCATGGTCAACCGGATGAACAGGACTGCGACGCTCACTACCAGCAGGATGTGGACGAAGCCGCCGAGTGTATAGGCAGTCGCTAAGCCCAGTAGCCATAACGCCATCAAAATTGCCGCCAACCAGAGCATCTTACTCTGCATGAGGCAATTGAAGTGCCACTCGCGGGGAGCCCAAAAAAGCCACATCGGATACCGGCCGTTGGAACGCCTTGGAAACCCCGGGTGCGGAACTCGTATCGCTCGACTGAGACTGCGGCGCCCTTCTCGTTGCTGCGCACCGCTCAGCCGTAAATCATCCGAGAAACGGCGGTTGAACGCGATCTCGTCTGCCAAACGCCCGAGACAGTTGGATTTCCAACTGCTGCGCAGTTCACCATTCGGGTGACAACCAGCGCCTTTCCAATCGCTTGCAGGCGCGA
>Ga0182018_10000942_pt1 | contig 35565 bp, 36 predicted proteins | sample 812P2MmetaG_FD_120490 | JGI IMG/M metagenome (GOLD analysis project Ga0182018, IMG submission 120490) | Permafrost microbial communities from Stordalen Mire, Sweden - 812P2M metaG | ecosystem: Environmental > Terrestrial > Soil > Wetlands > Permafrost | place: Sweden: Stordalen | collected...
ACAGGCCGGTACACCAAATTCCGGTTCGTTACATAAACAAAGTGACGCACAAAATGTTTGGTCGAGGTTCACGTATTCTGGCCGCCGTCGCGGTGGCCGCCTTGTTGCTCGCCCCTTCCATGGTCGACGCCAGGCTGGGTGGCGGGAGTTCCATGGGCAGCCGCGGCAGCATGACCTTCTCAGCGCCGCCATCCACGAACACGGCGCCCGGCATCGCCTCGCCGATGCAGCGGAGTATGACGCCGAACTCGCCAACCCCGGCGCCGGGCTTCGGCACGCCGGGGTATGGCCAGCCGAGGTCGCCATTCATGTCCGGTCTGATGGGCGGACTGATTGGCGCCGGTATCGGCGGATTGCTGTTCGGCGGCGGATTCTTCGGCCACGGCCTGGGCTTTGGTGGGTTCCTCGGGTTCCTGCTGCAAATCTTCCTGATAGTGATGATTGGCCGCTTCCTGTGGCGGATGATCATGGGCCGGGGCTCTCCGGCACTGGCGGGAGGACCCGGTCTGTTCGCACGGGGGGCCGGACCAGCCGGCATGATGGGCGGGATGATGGGCGGCGCCGCTGGCGCGCGGCCCGCCGGCGGCCCGCCGCCGATCACCATCACACCGGCCGACTTTCAGGAATTCGAACAGTTGTTGCAGGCCAGTCAGGCGGCATGGAGCGCGCGTGACCTGAATGCTCTGCGCGCGATGTCGACCCCGGAGATGGTCGGCTACTTCTCCGAACAGCTTTCCGATCACGCGAGTCAGGGGGTGACGAACACCGTCACCGACGTTCGGCTTGAGTCCGGCGATCTGGCCCAGGCATGGGCTGAGGCCGGACGGGAGTACGCGACGGTGGCGATGCGGTTCTCGATGATCGACGTGACTCGCGATGGGGCGGGCCGTGTCGTGGATGGCAGCCCTGACGAGCGGGTCCTGGCGACCGAGGTCTGGACGTTCGTCCGCGCCCACGGCGGGCATTGGATCCTGTCGGCTATTCAACAGACGCGGTAACGGCGGCCTCGCTGTCGCCGCGGCGGGGCCTCGCTGTCATTGCGAGGAGCGGAGCGACGCGGCAATCTCACGATACCCCGCACCGGGAGATTGCTCCTGCCTACGCCGAAGCGGCTTCGCGCAGGCAGGTCGCTTCGCTCGCAATGACATGCGGGTGGCGTTACTCCCCTGCCTGACAGGAGCGCGCGATGTCCGCACTTGATCCTATTCCCTACACCGACGCGAAATTGCGCCGCATTCTGTCCACCGTGCGCACCATCGCGATGGTTGGCGCCAGTTCCAACTGGAACCGGCCGAGCTACTTCGTAATGAAGTACCTGCAGGGCAAAGGCTACCGCGTCATTCCGGTCAATCCCGGCACCGCCGGTAAGGAACAACTGGGCGAGAAAATCTACGCCTCATTGCGCGATATCCCCGACAAAATTGACATGGTCGACGTGTTCCGCGCTTCCGACCAGGTTGGCCCGATCGTCGACGACGCCATCGCCATCGGCGCCAAAGTCGTCTGGATGCAATTGGGAGTCCGCAACGACGCGGCGGCCGAAAAAGCCGAGGCCGCCGGCCTGGAAGTCGTCATGAATCGCTGTCCGAAAATCGAGTTCGGCCGATTGGGCGGTGAACTTTCCTGGAGCGGCGTGAACTCCGGCATCATCCGCAACCGTGCGCCTGAACCGCCGACCGCCCGGCGAAGCAAGCCGCGTCCATTGCCCGCGGCGAATGTGAGCTATGGCTTTGAGACCCGCGCCATCCACGCCGGCGCATCGCCCGATCCCACCACCGGCGCACGGTCCACACCGATTTACCAGACCACGGCTTATGTTTTCGACGACGTCGATCATGCCGCGTCGTTGTTCAACCTGCACAATTTCGGCTACATTTACTCGCGCCTGACCAATCCGACCGTTTCGGTCCTGGAAGAACGCATCGCCAGCCTGGAGGGTGGTCGCGCCGCCGTCGCCGCCGCCTCGGGCCACGCCGCGCAGTTCCTGGTGTTCGCGACGATGCTGGAACCGGGGGACGAGTTCCTGGCATCACGCGCTTTGTACGGAGGGTCGCTGACGCAATTCGGGTTAAGCTTCAAAAAGCTCGGCTGGCATTGCCATTTCGTCGACCCGTTGGACCCGGAGAATTTTCGGCGGGCGTTGACGCCGAAATGCAAAGCGATCTTCGTCGAAAGCCTGGCGAATCCCGGAGGCGTGGTCGTCGACCTCGCCGCGATCGCTGAAATCGCCCATTCGGTCGGCATTCCGCTGATCGTGGACAATACGCTGGCGACACCATTCCTGTGCCGGCCGTTCGAGTGGGGCGCCGATCTCGTGACTCATTCGACCACCAAATTTCTGGGCGGGCATGGTAATTCCATGGGCGGCATGGTCGTCGAGTCGGGCAAATTCGACTGGGCCGCGAGCGGCAAATTCCCATCGCTGACGGAGCCGGAACCGGCCTATCACGGGTTGCGCTTCTACGAGAATTTCGGCGACTTCACGTTCACGACGAAGGCGCGCGCGGTGGCGCTGCGCGATTATGGCCCGACGATGGCGCCGATGAATGCGTTCCTGACCATCACCGGCACCGAAACGTTGCATGTGCGCATGGAGCGGCATTGCGAAAACGCACAACAGGTCGCGGAATTCCTCGCGGGCCACGACAAGGTCGCCTGGGTGTCCTACGCGGGCCTTGAGTCGAGTCCGTATCGAGCCCTGGCACGCAAATACATGCCGAAAGGCGCCGGATCGGTGTTCACTTTTGGCATCAAAGGTGGCTTCAACGCGGGTGTGAAACTGGTGGAAAGTGTAGGCTTGTTCTCGCACCTCGCGAACATCGGCGACACCCGCAGTCTGATCTTGCATCCGGCTTCCACTACCCATCGTCAATTGACGGATGAACAACGTCTGGCGGCCGGCGCGGGAGACGATGTCATCCGGCTGTCGATCGGTCTGGAAACCGCGGCGGATCTGATCGCGGATCTGGAGCAGGCGTTGGCCGGGGCGTAACAGAACTCCGCTATCCCGTGACCACATGGATCGGCGACGCGGCGTTGGTTACCGATAGTACCGCGCATCCCGCCGGGTCGCCGTCAGTTTGCGCCGGTACTGGTTCGTTACCCATGAAATCGACCCGATTCGCCCGGATACGCCTCACTCCAGGCGCGTGTCCGAGAAGATTCAGCGGCAGGGCCGCGCCATACATCATCGCCGACCAGGGACCGCCGCGGTCGAACAATACCACCGAGAATCCGGGTTCACCGGGCGCCGCATCCGCCGCCAGGCGGAACCGTCCGCCATACAACCGGCCTTTTGAAACGATGACACTGGCGGCCTGGGTCTCTACCTCATCAAGCCGCACACGGATTGGCGGATACGAATATCGCGTCAGTTCCGTCATCGAACGCAGTACGTAAGCACCTTTGCCAAAGAGTCGTTTCATCGGAAACGATACGCGCTTAACGACATGCGCGTCGAAACCAACGCCCAACATTTGCACAAACAACCGGTTGCCCTCGGCTGATGACGCGACGCCCGGCCACAACGTCGTTGTTCGCCCGAACGCGAGCGCCGCCGCGACCGCCTTCGGTGAAAACGGCAATCCGAGTTCATGTGCCAGCACATTCGCGGTGCCCAACGGAATAACCCCAAGCCGCGCGCTGGTACCTATCAATCCGTTGGCGACTTCGGCGATCGTCCCGTCGCCACCGGCGGCGACGACCATCGGTTCGCCGCGCTTCACGGCTTCCAGAGTCAGGGCCTCGGCATGACCCGCCCGGCAGGTCTCCGCCAGTTCGAGCCGCACACCATTCGCCACCAGCACGTCCAGCACGCGCCAGAGCAAATGCGCTCGCCGCCGCCCGGCGACCGGGTTAAATACGATGACCATCCAGAGGTGGCCTTTCGGGACGCAGGTGCGAATCCATACACCGCTGGGACGTAAGATTATGTCGATGCCACCCGCGCGCGACGGTTTCATGACGTTCCGATGACAGAACCATGACTTTGATCATTGGTGTGGATTTTCCACCTGGTCATCGAATCTTCACTGACGCGGCGCGGGCCGGGCGGTATGTGCTCCGTATTAATGAACGCACCGCACCTCTCCGCTTCCGGATTCGGCGTCAGCGCCCAGTACCGGAGCATCTTCATCTCCGACACCCATTTAGGGACCAGGGGATGCCGTGGCGATTTTCTCGCCGATTTCCTTCGCCGTACGAGTTCGCAACACCTTTTCCTCGTCGGGGACATCATCGACGGATGGCGGCTGCGCAAATCGTGGTACTGGGATGAGAATCACAATGACGTGCTGTTGCAAATTCTGCGGCACGCCCGCGGCGGCACCAAAGTGACTTATATCCCCGGTAACCATGATGAGATGTTTCGATCCTGGTTGCCGGCCGGCGTGGACATCAGCGGCATCAGGATGTGCCGGGAGGCCGAGCACATCACCGCCGATGGCAAGCGCCTGTTGATCATGCACGGCGATGAGTTCGACAACGTCGTCCGCTACGCCAAATTCCTCGCTCTGCTCGGCGATTGGGCTTACACCACGGCCCTCGCGATCAATCGCTGGTTCAATGCCGCGCGCCGCCGCATGGGCTTGCCGTACTGGTCGCTGTCAGCGTGGTTGAAGCGCCAGGTGAAGGAAGCCGTGAAAGCGATCGACCGGTTCGAATCGGCGCTGGCGGCCGAAGCCCGCCGCCGCGGTTTCGACGGTGTGGTCTGCGGCCACATCCACCATGCCGAAATGCGCGAGGTCGACGGCGTCATGTATATGAACGACGGCGACTGGGTCGAAAGCTGCACGGCGCTGGTCGAACATCATGACGGGCGAATGGAACTGCTCGATTGGGCCGCGTTGAACCGGCTTTCGTTCTTTGAGCCGCGGCAGATCCGGGTCGCGCAAACTGCCTGACCTGATCCCATTCCCAGATCTCATTGAGATGCTGCCCGATCGCCAGTCGCACCGCATCCTGATCATATCGGATGCATGGCATCCGCAGGTCAACGGCGTGGTGCGTACGATGACGACGGTGGTCAACGAATTGCGCGTCATGGGTCACGTCGTGGAAGTGATTGGCCCGGACCGGTTCAGGACCATTCCCTGTCCCACCTATCCGGACATCGCGCTGTCGCTTTTTCCGAGGCGCGCTTTGGTTCGCATGATTCAGGAATTTCACCCGGACGCGCTGCATATCGCAACTGAAGGCCCCCTCGGCCAGGCCGCCCGACGTTGGGCTTTGCGCACCGGATTTCGCTTCACCACCGCGTTTCACACGAGGTTCGCGGAATACCTGCATGCCAGGACCCGCATCCCGGTACGCCCGATTTATGCCTGGATGCGCCGCTTTCATGATGCCGGCGCCGGCACCATGGTCGCCACGCGGTCATTGCAGGATGAGCTCGCATCGCGCGGTTTCAGCCAGATCCGGCCCTGGTCGCGCGGTGTCGATCTCGATCTGTTCAAACCCGAGCCGCGGGAAGATTGGCACCCGCCACGGCCGATCTTCATTTATGTCGGCCGCGTGGCGGTGGAAAAGAACATCGGCGCTTTCCTCGATCTTGACCTGCCGGGCTCGAAGGTCGTGGTTGGCGGCGGACCGCGACTTGCCTCATTGCGGCGGGAGTATCCCGCCGTGACATTCACCGGACCGCGTTACGGAGAGGAACTGGCGCGGGCTTACGCGGGAGCCGACGTGTTCGTGTTTCCGAGCCTGACCGATACGTTCGGACTCGTGATCCTGGAGTCGCTGGCCTGCGGCACACCGGTCGCGGCGTTCCCCGTAACAGGACCCAAGGATGTGCTGACGGGCGCGGCTGGCTGCGTCGGTGCGATCAACGCCGACCTGCGCCAGGCCGCCCTGGACGCGCTACAGGGTGACCGGCAGGCCTGCCGCGCGCACGCCGAACTTTATTCGTGGCGCGCCTGCGCCGAGTTGTTCCTCTCGCATTTGATGCCGCTTCGCGAAGCGTCTTGACTAACCCGCCCCCGTGGCCGTTGATCGCCCGCGAATACGGAGCGAGGAGACGATGGCCGCGAAGTCAAAAGTCATAGCTGGCTTCCGGGAGGCGGTGGCCGATATTCCCGACGGCAGCACAATCGCATTTGGCGGCTTCGCCATGCCCGGGACGCCGTTCAATCTGATCAAGGCGCTGCTGGAGCAAGGTGCCAAACGTCTGACGCTGGTCGGCAACACCACCGGGGGGGCGCAGCAGCCGCGGATGCCGGATATGGGCATGCTGGTGGAGAATGGCCAGGTCGCCAAAGTGATCTGTGCCTTCACCGCCGCCACGCGGCCCACCGATACGTTACCCTTCACCAAATATTACGAGTCCGGCGAATGTGATGCCGAACTCGTTCCGCAAGGCACGTTGGCGGAACGGATGCGCGCGGCCGGCGCCGGCATTCCGGCATTTTACACGCCGACGGCGGTTGGCACCGAACTCGCCGCGGGCCGCGAAACACGAGTGATCAACGGCCGCGAATATTTGTTGGAATACGCTCTGCCGCTTGATTACGCGTTTATCCGCGCGCGCCGGGCCGACACGTTCGGCAATCTTCAGTTCCACCGCGCGCAGCGTAACTTCAATCCGGTGATGGCGACGGCCGCTCGTTGCACGATTGTCGAGGTTGACGAACCGATCGTTCCGGCTGGTGAAATCGACGCCGACGCCGTGCATTGCTCGGGCCTGTTCGTGCGACGGCTGGTGCGGGTGCCACCGGCCCCCGAGGGACTCTGGCCCAATAAACGGCAGGAGCGACGGAGATGAGCGGAACCAAAGGGATCAACCGTCAGCAGATGGCCGATTTGATCGCGCGGCAGTTTCAGGACGGCTGGGTCGTCAATTTGGGCGTCGGCATTCCGACGATGTGCTCGAACACGGACATTGGCGATATGGACATCGTCTACCACTCGGAAAACGGTGTGATCGGTTACGGTCCCGTCGCGGCGGAAGGGCACGAGGATCTGAATCTGGTCAACGCCGGCGGACAAAATGTAACGTTGAAGCCAGGTGCCGCGGTCGTGCACCACGCGGATAGTTTCGGCATCATCCGCGGTGGGCACATCGACGTTACGGTGATGGGTGCGTACCAGGTTTCCCGCGGCGGCGATTTCGCCAACTGGAAGTTGAAGGGTCAGAAGGGCGGCGGCATCGGCGGCGCCATGGACCTGGCGGCGTGTGCGAAGCGCGTGTTCATCATCCTGGAGCATACGACGCGTGACGGTAGTTCCCGGCTGGTGCCGGAATGCGATCTGCCGGTGACCGCGCGTGGCGTGGTGAAGCTCGTCGCCACCAATTACGGGCTGTTCGAGCCAACCGGCGACGGGTTCCTGTTGCGAGAGATCGCGCCCGGAATGACGGTCGATGAAATTCGTGCCGCGACAGGTGCGAAATTGACGGTGGCGGATCCGCTGCCGACGGTGCGCCTATAGGAGTGAACGCCGGGGTGAGCGCTGGCACGGTATTCGCGCTCGCCTCGGGCGCGGGCCGTGCCGCCATCGCGGTGCTGCGGATCAGTGGGCCGGACAGTGAAGCGGTTCTGACTGCTTTGTGCGGGAGTTTGCCGCCGCCACGGCGCGCCGTGGTGCGGGCGTTGCGCGACGCTGGTGGCGAGTTGCTCGACCGCGCGATGGTGCTGTGGATTCCCGGTCCCGGGTCCTACACGGGCGAGGATTCCGCCGAACTTCATTTGCACGCCGGACGCGCGGTGATCGACGCGGTGGCCACCACACTCGCCAACGTTGGCCTACAGCCCGCGGAGCCCGGCGAATTCACCCGCCGCGCCTTTCTGAATGGCAAGCTGGACCTGGTTTCAGCCGAGGCAGTGCATGACCTGGTCGCCGCCGAAACGGACGCGCAACGGCGCCAGGCGTTGCGGCAATTGGAAGGCGCTCTGGGCGATCTGTATCGCGACTGGTCGGACCGTTTGCGGATCGCTCTGGCGCGGCAGGAAGCATTGATCGACTTTCCCGACGAGGATTTGCCGCCCGAGGTCGAAGCGGATTTGCTCGCGTCGGTGCGTTCGCTACGTGCGGAAATCGAAGGCCACCTTGATGACAATCAGCGCGGCGAGAGGTTGCGCGAGGGCCTGTTCTTCGCGATCACCGGCGCGCCCAATGTTGGTAAATCGTCACTGATCAACGCGCTGACGGAGCGCGATGTCGCGATCGTCTCCCCGACGCCCGGCACCACGCGGGACACGATCGAAACGCGCGTGGTGTTGGGCGATGTGCCGGTAACTCTGGTCGATACGGCCGGGTTGCGGGAGAGCGCCGATCCGATTGAGGCCGAAGGTGTGCGTCGTGCCCGGGCGCGTGCGTCGTCGGCCGATTTCGTGATCACGGTGATCGAAGCGGGCTCTGCGTTCGATCCCGCGGTTGGCGGCCTTGTCGTCGCCAACAAGATTGATCTCTGTCCGGAACAAAGACCTTATGTCCTGCCCGTCAGCGCTTTAACGGGAGCGGGTTTGTCGGATTTGCGTGCCCGATTGTCGGCTCAGGCGATCGCCTTGACCCAATCCAGCGGGCCGCCGCCGCTGACTCGCGCGCGCCACCGAACGGCGTTGCGCGAGGCGGCGCGCTGGCTGGCGGACGCCGAGGATGCGATTGAACCCGAACTTCGCGGCGAGGCGATGCGGCTTGCCTTGCGTGCGCTGGGAACGATTACTGGACAGGTCGGTGTCGAGCAGATCCTCGATTCCATTTTCCGCCAGTTCTGTATTGGGAAATAGGTGACAATTCTGAGGTAGGTCCCGGCCTCTGTCGTTTCGAGTTCCGCACGAGCCGGCGACCGACCCCCGTCGATGGAAACGTCATGGCCCGGCTTGTCCGGGCCACCTGATCCAGACACCGTACCGCAACAGGTGGCCCGGACGAGCCGGGCCATGACGGGGTTTTGTAACGGTGTCAGAATGTCAATTTCCTTGTTAGCGAAGCGACCTGTTTACGCGAAACCGCTTGTACGAAGGCAGGAGCAATCTCCATCAGAGGGGACATTGAGATTGCTTGCCTCGGTCAAGCCGGGGCACCGCTCCGCTCCTCGCAATGACAGATGATCGTTCCAGCACCCGGCCAGGTCATGTCTCCCGCCAGATCGTCACGCGGGCGGCGCCATGTGTCCGTTCCGCGAGCGGCTCGACTTCCAACGCCGGTTCGTCACGACCCGTCTCCGCCACGATCAGGCTGCCCGGACCCACTCGCCTCACGGACCGCAGCCGCGTCAGTGCACGGACGACCAAATTCTGCTGATACGGTGGATCGAGGAACACGATATCCGATCGTTTCCCATCCGGTACGGCCAGCGCGTCGATAGCCAGCACCTGGCATCGATCGGTGGCGCGGCACGCTTCGATGTTTGCTCGGAGTGCCGTCAGCGCGGGCCGCGAACGCTCCACGAACACCGCGCTCGCCGCGCCGCGCGACAACGCTTCCAATCCCAGCGCACCGGTGCCGGCGAAAACATCCAGCACCGTCGCGCCCTCCATCGTGGACCGGCCGGCCCAATGTGCGTGCATCAACATATCGAACAATGCCTGGCGCACGCGGTCGGCGGTTGGTCTCGTTTCGGTTCCTGGCGGAGCGATCAACGTCCGGCCTCGCCAGGCGCCGGCGACAATGCGCATTCAGCGGTGCCGGGCGCGCGACGCCGGAGGCACCGGCGTTGTTTTCGGCAGTTGTTCGCGCAGGACGCGGGTGGGAACTTCCTCGATTCCGCCGCGTGGCAAGGTACCCAATTGGAACGGTCCGTATGCGATCCTGATCAGCCGCGTCACGTCCAGCCCCAGATGCGCCATAACGCGGCGGATTTCACGATTGCGACCCTCGCGAAGGCTGACCGTCAGCCAGGCATTGTCGCCCTTCTTCGCATCCAGACCCGCGTCGATCGGCGCGTAACGAACGCCGTCGATGGTGACGCCTTTCGCCAGAGCGGCAAGCGCCTTCGGGTCAACCGCCCCATGCACACGGACCCTGTACCGCCGAATCCAGCCTGTCGCCGGCAGCTCCAGCATGCGAGCCAAGGCGCCATCGTTGGTCAGCAGCAACAAGCCCTCGCTGGTCAGATCGAGCCGTCCAACGCTGATTACCCGCGGCAATTGCTGCCGCAATTTGTCGAACACGGTGGGCCGGCCTTCGGGATCGCGATGCGTGGTCACCAGGCCTTCGGGTTTGTGGTAACGCCACAGCCGGGTGCGATCGGGTTCCTCGACCAGTTTGCCGTCGACGGTGACCAGATCGCCCGCGGTGACGAAGGTCGCGGGGTGCGTGATCGTAACGTTGTTTAAACGGACCTTGCCGTCGGCCAACAGACGTTCGGCGTCGCGCCGGCTGGCGACGCCCGCGCGCGCGAGGTATTTGGCGATTCGGTCTCCTCGCGCCGCCGCGATTTCGCTCATGGCCGGCAGGCGGCGATCAGCGCGTCGAAAATCCGCCGGTCGCCGGGATCAATGAAATATTCCGGATGCCACTGCACGCCGAGGCAGAACCGGTAGCGTGAATCTTCGACGCCTTCGATCACGGTATCCGCGGCGACCGCGTTGACGATGGCGTACGGTCCGGGATCGCGCACCGCCTGATGATGCGCGGAGTTCACCCGCATCTCTGTCGCGCCGATGATCCGGTGCAGCAACGTTCCCGGCACCACCGACACCGCGTGACCGGGTTCATGGCGTGGATTGGGTTGCTCGTGCGCCAGGGCATCGGCGACGGTATCGGGAATATGCTGGATCAGCGTCCCGCCCAACGCCACCGCGAGTAATTGCTGGCCACCGCAAATGCCTAGTACCGGAAGGTTCCGCCCCAGAGCGCCTCGCGTCAGCGCCAGTTCGGCCTCGGTCCGGTTTTCCTTCAGCGTGACCGTGGCGTGACGCGCACCGCCGCCATAAAGCGCGGGATCGACGTCGAACGCGCCTCCGGTGACGACCAAGGCATCCAGATGATCCAGGTAATCTCCCGCCAAAGCCGCGTCATGTGGCACCGCGACCGGCAGCCCTCCAGCGGCGGCGACGGCATCCAGATAATTCTTCCGCAACGCGTACCACGGATATTTCGAGTAACCGCCGGGCGGCTCGGAATCCAGGGTCACGCCGATGACGGGCCGTCTGCTCATACGCCGTTGCTAGACCCCTGAGGTTGGAACGGGCAAGAGGACGGACATGACCATGCAGGCCATGGAACTCGCCCTGGGGGAAGCTCGAGCCGCCGCCGCTCGCGGTGAGGTGCCAGTAGGTGCGGTCGTTCTCCGTCCCGACGGCAGCGTGCTGACTTATGCCGGCAACAGGGTCGAGGTTTTGGGCGATGTCACCGCCCATGCCGAACTCCTGGCGATGCGCGCGGCCGCGAAGGCAATCGGCGAGCCGCGGCTGAGCGGCTGCGACCTGGTCGTGACGCTGGAACCTTGCCCGATGTGCGCCCATGCCATCAGTCTGTTCCGCATTCGCCGTCTGATCTTTGGCGCCTATGACCCCAAAGGCGGCGGGGTGGAGCACGGTGCGCGCGTCTTCGACGCTCCATCCTGCCACCATCGGCCGGAAATCATCGGCGGCGTGCGTGAAACCGAAGCCGGCGACCTGCTGCGCGCGTTCTTCGCGGCGCTGCGTTGAATGCGGTGCGCATTGCCGGAAATGCCCCGCGACCCCATACTCCGGGCATGAGAGACGTCCTCACTCTGCTCCTGAACGGGGAAAACCGGGAGTTCGAGACGCCTGTACGGGGCTCCCTGTCCGTGCTTGGGCTGCTGACCGAGCTCGGCCTCGACATGCGCAAGGTCGCGGTGGAGCGGAATGAGGAAATCGTGCCGCGCTCCCGCTACGCTGAGACCTGGCTCGCCAGCGGCGACCAGTTGGAGATCGTGCACTTCATCGGTGGAGGCTGAGGATGGACCAGGCAATGACCGCTGAAGACACCTGGACCGTGGCTGGCCGGACGTTCCGCTCGCGCCTGATCGTCGGCACCGGCCGCTATAAGGACCTGGAGGAAACCGGCGCCGCGATCGCCGCCAGTGGCGCCGAAATCGTTACCGTCGCGGTTCGCCGGGTCAATCTGTCCGACCCGAAAGCGCCGATGCTGCAGGACTACGTCGATCCGAAGAAATACACTTACCTGCCGAACACCGCTGGCTGCTTCACCGCCAACGAAGCGGTGCGCACGCTGCGACTGGCCCGCGAGGCTGGCGGCTGGAACCTGGTGAAGCTGGAGGTTCTGGGCCCGCCTCCGTTGTTGTACCCCGACATGCGCGGCACGTTCGAAGCCGCCGAGGTGCTGATCAAGGACGGTTTCGAGGTCATGGTCTACTGCGCCGACGACCCGCTTGCCGCCAAAAGGTTGGAGGACATGGGCTGTGTCGCCATCATGCCTCTCGGTGCGCCGATCGGTTCCGGTCTGGGTGTGCAGAACCCGGCGATGATCAGCATGATGATGCAGCACATCACCGTGCCGTTCCTGGTCGATGCCGGTGTCGGCACCGCCTCCGACGCCGCGATCGCCATGGAACTGGGCTGCACCGCGGTGCTGCTGAACTCAGCCATCGCACACGCGAAGAATCCGGTGCTGATGGCGCGGGCGATGAAGCACGCGATCGAAGCGGGGAGACTGGCCTATTTGGCCGGGAGGATGCCGCGGACCATGGGCGCCGATCCGTCCAGCCCGCTGACTGGGCTGATCCGGTAGGATTTCGCGTCCGATTCCGTCAGCCTACCAGCACATGGTCCATGCTCCAGGCTCGTACCGATGACAGGTAATCTTCCAGCGCGACCGCGATCGTGCCGACTTCTTCACGGGTGGGCGCGATCCCCTCAAGCGCAGCGTGCTCATAGGCCTCGCCCAGTGCTTTGAGCCGCGGCGCGGCGACGGTGCCGGCGGCACCTTTCAGGGTATGCATTTCGCGTAGCTGAGTGGCCAGATCCTGATTACCCGCTTCCAACCGCCGTAATCGCAGTCGTGTCTCCGTTTCAAAAATCTCCACCATTTCCATGACGCCATCTTCGCCAATCATGTCGCTGAGTTCGTTAAATTCCGCCGCGTTAAATGCCGGAGTTTCTCCAGAGCATGGCAGGCCGCGCTCCGCTATCGCGTCCTGTGTCACCGCCGGCCCGTAGGCCATCTTCAAGAATTCCTTTACCAAAGCCGCGAGAAGATGATGCCATCAATTCCTTAACGGACCGTTAACGCCGTGACGGGAAATAAACCGGCGTCCCTTGCGCCTTTCTGATTCGTCATCCCCGGGCCTGACCCGGCGATCTGTTCCAGCACAGTACCGCGATTGATCCCCGGGTCGAGCCCGGGGATGACGAACACGCGTTGGTCGGGTGCCGTTCTTGGGGTTCACCGTACGAAGTGAACGATCTCCGCGCCGAACAGCCCGTCGAATTCCGGCTCATAAACGCCAGAATGACCTTTTGGCGAGGCCGGCTGAAAGATCGACAATAAGTTCCCGCCAAACCGCGTTCGCGCGATCGCCAGCCGCCGCGGCGGATCCGGGTCCCACGGATCATCCGCGAGTTGCACCAGCACGACATGCGTGCCGTCGTTCTCCGCCGCGTCCCACAGGGCGGTCCAGTCGGCCATCGCCTGAGCCTTCCGATCCTCCCGCGCGCCGTGCGCGGCGGGCGAAAACGCGACCACCGCATCCGCGAGGCCCGGATGCGCCAGCACGGTCAACGCGATCCACGCCCCACGTGAGTGACCGGAGACGATGACGCGCCGATACCCAAGATCGCGTAAATCCTGAACCCCACGCGCCAAAATCTCGGCACCGCGCGGCAGAGGATCGTCGCCGCGATCCCGGTTGAAGTCCCATACGTCAAGTCCGGTCGCGGCTTCTCGTCCGACAAAATCCGGCGGCGGGGGCGGCCCGGTCTGATCCCGGCCGTAGGTCCCATGGATCCATACCAGAGCACCCCGCGCGACCGATGGTCCCGCGTAAGTAAATTCCGGCGCTCGAACGAATGCCAGATCGGCGGCGCTCACCGGACCGCACAAAACCACCAACCAGGCAACTACGCGAAGCAAGACGTCATAACCTGGGCGAACGCACGTGCGCGATGACTGAGAGTATGTTTCTCCACCGGTTCCATCTCGCCGAAAGTTCGCGTATCGCCCTCGGGAATGAACATCGGATCGTAGCCGAAACCTTTATCACCCCGCGGCGGCCAGACCATGTTCCCGTCTACCCGCCCGACGAAGATTTCCGTGTGCCCGTCCGGCCACGCGAGGCACAGGGCCGCGACGAACCACGCTCGCCGATCAGTGGCGTCGCCAACTCGTTCATGCACCTGAACCATTGCTTTTACGAAATCTTTTTCCGGACCGGCCCAACGCGCTGACAGCACGCCAGGTTCGCCGTGCAGGGCGGCGACGCAGAAACCGGAGTCGTCGGAAAACGCGGGCAGACCGGTCGCGGTCGCGGCGGCCAATGCTTTGATCCGGGCGTTACCGGCGAAGTCAGGTGCGGTTTCGTCAGGCTCGGGCAGCCCAAGCGCTCCGGCCGAGACGATTTCAATTTGATAAGGTCGCAACAGATCCGCCAGTTCGACCAATTTGCCTTTATTGTGGCTGGCGAGAACGAGCTTGCTGGCCGCGGACAATTTGCGGCCCATCAGTCGCCCACCGCCTTACGCTGCGCCTCAAACAACGCCGCCGTACCGACGCGGGCAAGGCGAAGCAATTGCGTGAATTCGTCCTCGGAGAATGAATTCTTCTCCGCCGTGGCCTGGATTTCCACGAGACCCCCGGCATTGGTCAATACGAAATTGGCATCCGCGTCGGCCGTGGAATCCTCGTCATAATCCAGATCCAGCACCGGTGTGCCACCGACGATCCCGCAGGACACGGCGGCGACCTGGCCAGTCAAGGGAACGGTCTTCAGCACATTCATCTTCACCAGATGCCGAAACGCCAGCGACAGCGCGACCCATGCGCCGGTGATCGAGGCGCACCGCGTGCCGCCATCGGCATTCAGCACGTCGCAGTCGAGTGTGATCGACATCTCTCCCATCGCCGCGCGGTCCACCACGGCACGTAACGATCGCCCAATCAGGCGCTGGATTTCCTGCGTTCGGCCGGATTGCTTGCCACGCGCGGCCTCGCGGTCGCCCCGGGTGTGAGTGGCGCGCGGCAACATTCCATATTCGGCGGTAACCCAGCCCAAACCGGAATTGCGCAGGAACGGCGGCACGCGGGATTCGACGGATGCGGCGCACAACACCTCGGTGCGGCCCATGCGGATCAGGCAGGACCCTTCGGCGTGGCGGGAAAAGCCGGTGGTCAACGAAACGTCGCGCAACGCGTCGTCGGAGCGGCCGGATGGGCGCATGGCTGGGATCCTTCGAGGGCGTGAAGCGTCGCCTCATATCAGCAAAGCGGCCTTCCGGCGAAGCCCCATCGAGGTCCGCGTCGATCGTCATCCCCCGGGCTCGACCCGGGGATCATTATCAGCACGGTGCCGTGATCGATCCCCGGGCTCGACCCCGGGGATGACGACGAGTGAGGCGCGGGGTGTCCGTTTGGGTCGCGGTTTTCGCCGCGGTTTGACAAAACAGTCGCCGGAAGGCGGTAATCCACTTCGACGATCGCAATACGGACCCCCACCAATGAACCATGTCAGCGCCACGTCTCGAGGCCTCGATCCCATTGCACGGGCGCGCGAGATCGGGCCATTGATCGCGGAAGCGGCTGACCAGATCGAACGGGATCAGGACATTCCGGGGCCGCTGCTGGCGAAAATCATCGAGGCCCGGCTGCCCAGAATGCTGTTGCCGCGCTCGGTGGGCGGCGATGAGGTCGAGCCTTGGATTTATATGCGGGCGATCGAGGAACTCAGCCGCCATGACGGTTCGGTCGGCTGGAATCTGTTCGTCGCCAACAGCGCGGCGTTAATCGCGCCGTTCATCCCGCTCAGCGCGGCCAAGACGATTTTTGACGATCCGCGCGGTTGGATCGCATGGGGTCCGCCCAATCAATACACCTTGACCGCGGTTCCCGGAGGATATCGGGTCAACGGCCAGTGGCACTTCGCCAGCGGTTCGCGTCAGGCCACCTGGATGGGCGCGCATGGCCATGTCATTGAACCGGACGGCAGCCGCCGGCTCAACCGTTTTGGCCGGCCAACGGTGAAGACCGTGCTGTTTCCGAAGCACATGCGGACTCCGGTCCAGGACTGGGACACGCTCGGCATGCGAGGCACCGCGTCGGAAGGCTATCGCCTGGACGACGTGTTCGTGCCGGAGGAATTCACCGGCACGAGAGAGGATCCCAGTCTTCGCCGCGATCCTGGCCCGCTCTATGCCTTTACGATGCCAGGACTTTACTCGGTTGGCGTCGCCGGCGTCGCGATGGGTATCGCGCGCGCCATGCTCGACGAGTTTTTCGAACTCGCGAGAGCGAAAACGCCGCGTGGGTTGACCCGGCTGGCCGACATGCCGGTAGTGCAATCCGAGGTCGCGCACAGGGAGGCCGCGCTTGGTTCGGGGCGCGCGTATCTCACGGAAATCCTGCGGGACGTTTGGGATGCCGCCGACGATATCGCGCCGATCGACGTAGAGGCACGTATCCGCGTTCGCCTCGGTTGCGCCCAGTCGATCAAGGTTGCGATTGAGACGGCGGATTATGTTTACAAGGCGGCGGGCGTGTCGGCGATCTTCAAGGGCACGCCGTTCGAACGGCGGTTTCGTGACATGCACACGTTGTCACAACAAATGCAGTCGCGCGACGCGCACTTCGAAACGGTCGGCCGGATCATGCTGAATGGCGATCCGGACGGACTCTTTCTTTAATTCTCATCGGGAAGGACACGCACATGGCCAGTATCACGCTTGCACAGGCGCAGACGATCGTTTCAGCGGGCCTGGCGTTCAGCCGCGAAAAGAAATTCAATCCGATGGCGATCATCGTGCTGGATGCGCGCGGTGTGCCGAAGGCCTATGGCGCCGAGGACGGTACCGCGCTGCGCCGCTACGACATCGCGCACGGCAAAGCCTATGGCGCGCTGGCGATGGGTGTTGGTTCGAAAACACTGGGTGCGCGCGCGGTGGAGCGGCCGCATTTCCTCGCCGCGGTCAATGGCGCCATCGGAGGCGCGATGGTGCCTGTCGCGGGCGGCGTGCTGGTTCGCATCGATGGTGAAATCGTCGGTTGCGTCGGCGTGACCGGCGATAGTTCCGACAATGATGAACTTGCCGCGCGCGCGGGCATCGCCGCGGCGGGACTGACCGGGGATCCAAGCTAACCCATCATTAACCGGTCCGGGCCCATCATTCACCGGTCACGAGTGATGGAGCACGGACGTGGATGGGGAACCGTCGGATCCAGGACGAAGCCTGGCGTTTAATATCGTCGACGACCCGGTCGTCACGTACGCCGCTGCTGAATTCACCAGCGGGTTTGAGGCGGGCACGCTCAGCTATTTCGATCGCGTGTTGCCGCATTGCGACCGGATGATCGATTTCGGTGCCTATATCGGATTTACCGCGTTGCATGCGGCCTCCCACGGTGTCGAGGTCCACGCGTTCGAGCCCAATCCGGTCGCGTACGATCTGTTGGCGCGCAATGTCGCCGCCAACCCGAATTGGGCGTCGCGCATGCATCTGTTCCGCTACGGTATCGGACCGCGCGACGAGGAAGCGATGCTGTTCGCGAAAGCGTATGCCGATTCCGGAGCCTCGGTGCATCAGATCATCGAACGGGGTTCGGTGGTCCAGACGATGCCCGCCGCGAAGGTCCGTTTGCGTGAAGCCGTCGCCGTCTTGCGCGAGATCGGCGTCGAGCGCCGCGCACTGCTGAAAATCGATATCGAAGGCGCCGAATATCAGGTCCTGCCAGCGATCGCGGCCTTATTGGCCGAGGTCAGACCTTGGCTGCATGTCTCATTCCACCCGTTCAATCTCATCGCGGTTGGAGATCCTTATCGCACTGAATTGTCGCGCCTGCGTGGCATGTTGGACGTCGCCGAAGCCCTGGCGCCATACCGGTTCCTGCATGTGTTTTCGCAAGGCGGATGGGAGACAATCGAGGCGGACGACCGGCTGGAATTCCTCCGCCATTATTTGCTGCGCGCGAAGCCGGTGCCGCGCATTCGCACGCCGCAATATGGGTTCATCGACGCGGTCGCGTTTTCCGATCAACCTCTGCCGGACGAAGCGTGAGTCTCACGCGTCATACAGCGCCAGATGCGCTTCCGCCATCGCGATGTGCGTCGGTGGCCTGGGCACGGCGCTGTGCAGCCTTTCCCATAAGCCGTCCTCGGTGCAGGCGCGCCGGATTGTCGCGGCGAGCGCGGCCGGGTCGCCCATTTCGAAATGCAGGCCGTCCACCTCGTGCGTGACCCGTTCCGCCATGCCGCCGATGTTCGAGCAAATCACCGGCCGGCCAAACATCCACGCCTCTGAGATGACGAGGCCGAAAATCTCCCACCAGACCGAGGGCACGATCGTCCAGTCCACCCGTGCCATACGCGATTGGATCTGGTCGAGGCTGTAAGGTCCGTTGAACGATACGATGCGTTGTGCGGCGGGCAGTTGCTGTTCCGCCTGCTGGAATGCCTCGATTTCGCGGCGTATCGGCGCTGACGCGTGCTGGATGCCACCGCCGTTGATGTCGATGCTGAACTGAGTGAACCCTGCTTCACGCAGCAGCGCCGCCGCGCGGAGCAGCACGTGGACGCCCTTGTCATCGTGCAGCAGGCCGAAAAACCCAAAGCGATTCCGTGCCCCGGCCGGGGGAGCCAGCATTGCCCGCATGACACGGGAGCGTTGGCCGTTGGGCACGTGACTGATCCGGTCCCGATCGATGCCCCAGTTCACATAGTGCTCGATCATGAACTGGCTGGGGCAGATGAAATGATCGACCTGGCGCAGATGATGATCCAGCCAAAGCTTGCGGACCACGAAATCGTCCGGTTGCCGATCGGGCAGGCATTGATGGCACCGCACCGGACTGGCGCGGTCGCACAACGAACGGTCAGTGCGCCTGACCATGTGTCCATCGGCGGCGCAGATCGCGGTGAACTCATGGAAGGTCAGCAGGATACGGCACGAAGGCAATACGCGCCGCACGACGCCGATCAGATCGAGGCCGACCGACAGGAAATGATGGAAATGCACGACATCCGGATCGAGCGCTCGCAGCAGCTCGATAAACGCCTCAACCAGCATCGGTTCGTTGTTGCGGTGCAACCATACGTCGTGGTCTGTTTGATGGAGCAGATAGACACCGTCTCGCCCGTCGAAACCCGTGATGCCCGCGTTTGGCTGGTGCATGTCGCCGGCGTCGCGACCCACGGCCGCCAGCATGGAACATTCGACGTCGTCGCGTTCGCGCAGAGCGTCGAACAGTTCCTGGCACACCACTGGCGAACCGCCGAGCACGAGTTCCGGATGGCCGAGACTGATCAGCAAAACTTTACGCATGCCGCTCACGTTCTCGGGGGTCCCAACAGGTCCGGCACGATCATCGAGTCCCATTGCCGATGCAGCAACCAGTTGTTGAGGATGGTGCCGCCCTTCGACGGATCGGCGCGAGCCGACTGCCTGCGCTCAAACTGCCAAAATGGTAATGGATGCATCCACGCCGGGACGCCCTGTCGCCGGCTGCGCAGACAGAAATCGATATCCTCGTGGGCGGCGCGGCAATACTGCCGGGTGAAACCGTGCAACGTCTCGAACCAGGCGCGGTCGATCGACATGAAGGAGGCGGAAATGCCGGACACTTCATGCGCCGGCGGCAGATTCCTGCCGACCGGATGGGTCACGGTCTTCAAATTGATCGTTGTGATCGGTTGCGGAATATCATTTTGCCTGGGCACGAAGCACGTCTCTTGCTCGAAATAATAACCACCGTGCGACAGCCTGCCGTCAGGACGACGCGACAGGCCGCCAAACAGCCTGGTTTGTAGTGCCGGAGCATTGTCCAGCAGTGTGGTATGCCGCGCTGCCCAGTCGGGATCACGCGGCAATACGGATTGGTCCATGAAGATCAGGCGGTCGGATCGCGCGAGGTCCGCGGCGGCATCCTCCCCGGTACCGGCGGCATCGCCGCCAGGTTGCAACACCAGGGTCAATGACAGGTCCAGTGTCGCCGCCGCCATTCGCGCCGCCCGCAACGCGAGTTCGAACTGGTCCGGGTTGGTCACGACCACGATAAACTCGTATTCACCCGCACCGGGGCCGCCGCCCACCAGAGCCAACCGCGGAACGATCTGATCCGCTCCGCCGCGTAGAGTCGTGATCACCGACCCGCGATAGCGGGCTCGCGACGGTCCGCGCCGCTCGATCATGCGGCGCGCGCGCGTCTGCTCGACAATCAACCGGTTGATCGCCGCGATTTGCGCGCCGACATGCTGGTCCAGGATGCGAAACGTGACCTCCAGGTCGAGTTCTCCGGCGGACGCGGTCGTCAACGCCGCGAGTGCCAGGTCGCGTAGATCCCGGTCGCTCGCCACCACGGGTTCCCGAAGTAACTTTGCTTCGACTCCGCTGGCGAAATGAAAAGTTGGCGCGTTCGCCGCGCGCGCATCGATCGCGGGCGCGGATGCCCCGCCGACGGGCGCGGCGACCAGGAGGAAGCCGAACCGGTGGCCGGGCGAAGCATCCAGGTTACGGTCCACGTCGGTCCGCACGAGGCGCGGGAATGCGAGCCAGTTGTGTCTTGTGTCAGCACGAGTGGCCAGATTGATTTCAGTCAATCGATCGAAACGGTCATCGCTCCATCCGGTCATCAGCGTTGAACCGGAAGGCGAGAGGGTCAGGGCGTCCACCGCCACCTGCGGCGGAGCAGGACCCGCATAGGTTTCCCGCAGTGCGCGATATTCGGGCTTTTGCAGCCGCAGTTCCGCCCGTCCGGTCCCCCGGAAATGCGCGAGGCCCGAGGCCAACATGCCCCGGCGCACGGCCTCGGCGATGTCGGGAAACGCCCGCAAATAAGTGGGTTCGTCGAAATCGGCATCGATCGGGTCTTCCTCCGCGACGATCTGACCGGTGACCGCCGGCCCCGCGCCACTCGGGTCCTCCCCATTCTGGGCCGCGCCGGTTTCATGCGCATCTGTCTCTGGCGCGCCGGCAACGTCCTGGTCGTCGACGTCCTCATCCGTCTCGTCGGCGCGAATGAATGCTCGAACTATTCTGGGACGGGAGGCCATCGGGGCCATCAACCGCGTGCCGGGCGTGAGCGCAATAAACGTCTCCATTGTTGACGAGGGTGGTCGTCGGATACCAATCTGCCTGCCAAATCGTGTCTCTTCATTCGTGTGCCCGGATACGCCTTGGGATACAATCCCGATTTAATGAAATCCACTCCTGTATGCAACCATGGATTGCATAATGTATGTCGATTCGCGCGACGGTGTCGCCGGACCGCGCCGTGCGACCTGGGAGGCGAGGCGGGATGACCGGCGCCGGGAAACACTCCGCACCTCGGGACGGGATCGAAGCGGTGGTTCTTGAGGTATTTCAGGACGTCGTCTCTCGCCGGCCGACGGAGGCGGAGCGGGCGGAGTGGGCTGGCAAATTGTCGCGCGGCGTGCCCGTCCGGGAATTGCGAGCGCTGTTGGAGGCGTCGCCGGAACACGAAAGCACGGCGGCGCTGAACAAGACCATCGGAGCGATCAAGAAATCCGGCTTGTTCGACGCGGACTGGTATCGGCGCCGCTATCCCGACGTCGACGCCGCCGGAATCCAGCCGATCCGGCATTATGCCGAGTTCGGCGCCGGTGAGGACCGGGCGCCCAATCCCTGGTTCGATCCGGTCTGGTACCGTGCCACGCATCGCCTGAACGCCCATGATAGCCCGTTATTCCATTACGTGTCGCGAGGCGAGGCGGCGGGCCTCCGCCCATCCCCCAATTTCGACCCGTCCTGGTATCGCGCCACCTACAAACTGGGCGCGAAACGATTGGCGCTGGCGGATTTTCTGCGCCACAGGCGTACGCGTACCGTTGCGCCCAGTGCGAAAATGTGGGCGGCGCTGGGAGTGATGGAACCGCGATTGACCGAGGTCGCTGACGACGTGTTCCTCAGCATTGGAGATGAATCGGCGGACTACGTGGTGCTTCAGGGCGAAGGCGTATTTGACGAAAACTATTATGCTTTGCACAGCGGCGATGTGCTGGCGGCGGGGACCAACTTGTTGCTGCATTATTGCGAATTCGGTTGGCGGGAGCGGCGGCAGCCGAACTTTTATTTCGACTCGGACTGGTACGCGTCCACCAATCCGGAGGTCACGGAACTCGGAGTCAATCCGCTGGCGCATTATTTGCTGGTGGGTGAGCCGGAAGGGCGGCGTCCGATCGTGTTTTTCGATCCGGCCTGGTATCGCGAGACTTATGACGTGCCGGAAGAGATGTCCGCTCTGGCGCATTTCCTCGCGAATCGTCGAGGAGGCAAGGTGTCTCCCAATATGTACTTCGATCCGATCTGGTACGCGGCCCAAAGAGGCGAGACCCTCCGTCCTGGCCGCGACCCGTTCGCGCGGTTTCTGGTGGCCGGTATGACCGAGGATATTTCGCCGTCGCCCCAGTTTGACCTGGCGGACTGGCGGCGATATTCCATGGGCCGGGTGTCGCGGCATTTCCGGCATTTGCTGGACCCGGCCAAGGACAACCCATTGGCGCATTATCTCCTGACGACGTACCGGTAGCGCGACCCCGGTTACTCGCCCGCTTTCGCACGGCTCGTCGCCAGCCGATCGACCTCCGCCTGGACCGCCGCCGCCGCCTGACCAACGAACGTGTCGTGATGGTCGCGGGCATAGACATAGCTGTCCTGGCGCCACTCGCGAGAGCCCTGGAAGTGCGGGTGCACGTAGCGCGCCATCAACTCGTAATGGCGTCGCGTCGCGGCGAAGTCAGCCCAATTGTGGGCGAGTTCGAGGATCGCGCCGAAGCCGCCGGAGCCTTTCAGCAGACGTTCGATGTGGGCGATGGCGTCGTCAGGCGTGCCGATGCAGGCGTTGCCGCTTTCGATCATGAATTTGTAGCGGTCGGTGATGTCGCCGGGCACGATAGGGAAGGTGGCGACATCACGGAAATAGTCGGCGAAGTGATCGAGACCGAAACGAACGTTTTCGCGCGCCTGCTCTCGGGTTTCGGCGATGTGGAACAAGGTCACGAGACGCCATTTGCCGCGGTTCGGCTGATGGTGGTTGAGACGGGCCTGCTCGCTGTAGAGGCTCCAGTTCTCGGCGTGGTGCACCATCGCGTCGTGGCTGGTGCCCCCGATCGACAGCATGCCGATGCCGTGACGGCCGGCGGCGAGGGCTCCGGCCGGAGAACGCGCGGCGGCGACGGCCATTTCCATGACCGGTTGGGTGTAACTCGGCAATTGCAGTTTGGCGTCTTCCAGATTGTACCAGTCGGTCTTCTGGGTGACCGTCTCGCCTTTCAGCAGGGACACGATGACGTCGAGCGATTCGTTCATCATGCGGCGTTGATTTTCCGGTTTGATGCCGATCTTCTTCGCATCATGCACCAAAGCCCCTGGGCCTATACCCAGCATGGCGCGACCGCGGGTCATGTGGTCGAGCTGAACGGCGCGGTCGGCGAGGATGAATGGGTTGTGATAGGGCAACGACACCACGCCGGTCCCCAGCCGGATGTGTTTCGTCCGCTCGGCCGCGGCCGCGATGAACAGTTCCGGAGAGCTGATGATTTCGAAGCCGCCGGAGTGGTGCTCGCCGATCCACGCCTCGTGATAGTTCAACTTGTCGAGGTGTTGCAGCAACTCCATGTCGCGCTCCAGCGCGAGCGTGGGGTTTTCGCCGAGGGAATGAAACGGCGCCAGGAAAATGCCGCTGCGCAGATAGCTCATTGGGGACGGTCCTTATGCTGGTCGCCGGACGTTCTATCACACATCCAGCCGGTACGTCTCGCCGTCGCGCACGATGCGTCCGGCGGTGGCACCGGCGAAATGGGTACCGATGACGAGGACGGGCGAACCCGCCAATTGCTCGAACATGATGCGGCGGGTGCGGATGCCTTGTTCTTTGTCGGTGTCGGCGGTGGTGTCCCACTCCGGATGCGCGATCTGACAAGGGTGGTGCATGAAGTCGCCGGTGATCATGCCTCGTTCGCCGCGCGATTCGATCATGACGCTGACATGGCCGGGGGTATGACCGACGGTGGGCAGGAGACTGATCTCAGCGCCGATTTTGTGGTCGTACTCGACCAGCGTGGCGAGACCGGCATCGAGGATCGGCGTCACCGAATCAGCCAGCACGTGCGGCATGTCCTCGCGAGTGGAGGCGCGTGCCCAATGCTCGTGCTCGACTCGGCCGAACAGATATGACGCGTTGGGGAAGGTGGGTACCCATTTGCCGTCGACTTTCATCGTATTCCAGCCGACATGATCGACGTGCAGATGGGTGCACAGTACCGTATTGATCGAATCACGGTCAAAGCCCTGATCCGAGATGTCAGCCAGGAACTTTGTCTTCATGTTGTTCCAATGAGGGATACGGCGGTTTTCCTTGTCGTTACCCAGGCAGGTGTCGACGATGATGCGATGCGTGGGCGTTTGGACGAGGAAGGTGTGGATGCTCATGCGCAGGCGGCCGTTTTCGTCGGCGAAATGCGGATGCAGCCAGGCGATTGGTTTGATGGCTTCGGGCGTGGCCTGAGGCAGCAGGAAGCGGCTACCACCGGTGACTTCCAGTTCGACGACTTTGGTGATCGTGACGTCGCCGATCCGCCAATTGCTCATGCGTTCTCTCCCGCGATCGGCGGGACGATCGCATTTGCGCGGCGCGGTGTCACGCCGCGATCCACTCGATCCAGGCGCCGTGCGGCTCGGTCCAGGCGGTTGGCTCGCCATTGACCGCCAGCAAGAACGCCCCTTTGGGCCCGGGCGCGGCGAGTTTGGCGGCGATGTCAGGGAATACATTGGGTGCTTCGTTACTGATCCAGACAGAGCCCAGTTCGCGCACCGTGCGAGCGAAGGCGGCGCGGGCATCGGGATCGGCGATATAGGCGAGAACGGCGGTATGAAATATCACCAGCGTCGCATCGCGTGGCGCTTCCGCCGCGAGTGTCGGTAATGCTGTCAACAGATCGCCGGCGGTGATGCGTGGCGGATCGGTGCGCGCGATCGCGATCGCCGCACGCAGGCGGGTGTGGCGATCGGGTTGATCCGGCCACACCAGCGTTTCCAGCCAGGCCATGTCATCGTCGTCGTGAACATCGAGCGGATTGAGATCGAGCCCGGCGCGCCAGACGACGTTCGGGCACGCTGTTGGAACCGGTGTCGCGGTGCTCGCCCGGCACGGGAACCGCGGCTCCGATCCGAACGGCTCGTGTCCATCATAGGCATAGCCATAATGATCTGGCAGTAAACAGAGTCCGCCCGAGGCGCCCACTTCGAGTAGCGCCAGTGGTCTGGGCAATCGCGCCAGGACCGGCAACAACACCGCGCATCGGGCCGGTTCATTGGTCTGCGTGCGGCGTTTGAGGATTTCGGCACGAATGGCGTTGCTTCGTGCCAGAAATCCATCACGGAACGCATGCCAGTCCACGGGTGTGCCGGAGACGAAGCGGCAAGCGGCGAGGAACAGATTCGGCTGTTGTTTCGCCTCCGGCAGATCGGCGAGAAATCCAATCATGTCGGGGTCGGCCGCGACGCCGTGGGCCAGCATTTCATACAGCGGTGAATGGCCCCTGGCTTCCATCTCGGCGAAGCGGCGGAAGCGGCGGCCGATATCGCCTGTCATGATCAGTTGTCCCGCGTTCTCTGGACCGGAGCATGGCGGCAACCGCCGTGCACCGTCCAGCCCACGCGCGTGGCGCCGGTCGATTCATCATTCCGCAACTTTCCGCCGGTAGACCACGACTGCCGACAGGCCGGAGGCTGGATGAGTCATTTCAATATCGTGCACGCATCGGGCGTGGGGATCGGTGGCACCGAAGCCTACCGGGAGGTCATCGACTCGGTGCTATGGGGTCTGCGGCACCTCGGGCATGATGCCACCTACAGCCTCAATCAGTTTCATCCGGAGGCGACCAACATTCTGTTCGGAGGCCATCTGTTGGGAAGATTGCTGTTGGATATCCCACAGGGCTCGATCTATTATAACCTGGAGCAAATCAGCGGCCATTCGCATTATGATCGGAATGCCCCGAAAGATACCGTACGGCTGATCGCGGCTAAATTCCGTATCTGGGATTATACCGGTGCGAATATCCCGACCTGGGAGAGGCTCAATCCGGCCTGGCCGATCAAGCTTGTTCCCATTGGCTATGCTCCCGTGCTGACGCGGATCGAAAGTGCCAGAACGCGGGATATTGACGTACTGATTTACGGTGCCGTGGGCCCGCAACGACTTGCCGTGTTCGCGTCCCTTGGCAGATTGGTGAATGAGGGCCTGTCCGCCGTGTTCGCCTCCGGCTTGTACGGTACGGCGCGCGACGATTTGATCGCGCGGTCGAAGATCGTGCTGAACGTCAACAACATTCCTCGAGCGAAGATATTTGAGATCGTCAGAGTGTCCTATCTGCTGGCCAACTCCAAGGCGGTGGTTTCGGATATCTACCCCGACTCCTATATCGAAGAGGATATCGCTGGCGGAGTGACGTTCGTTCCGCCTTCTGTCATCGCCGACATTTGCCGGGATTTGCTGGCGGACGAGGAGCGCAGATTTCAGCTGGAACGCGACGGGTTCGTGCGCTTCTCCCGGCGCGACATCCGCGCGTTTCTGGCCGCGGCGCTGGCCTGACTTGCTCCCGGTCTCCGCCTCTATCAGGATCATCGCACCAATGGAGGATCCGCCGGCATGGCCTTGCACATCGATTACTACGCCTCGCTCAACTCGCCGTGGACCCATATGGGCGCGGCCCGGATCGAGGCCATGGCAGGCGCGCATGGCGCCTCGCTGCGAATCTACCCGGTTGACTTCGGCGAAATCTTCGCCAATTCGGGAGGCTTGCCGCTCCCGAAACGCGCACCGCAGCGCCAGGCCTACCGGCTTCAGGAACTCGCCCGCTGGCGCGATCATCTTGGTATCCCGATCCATATCCAGCCGAAGTATTTTCCGTCCAGCGAGGCAATTTCGTCGGGTTGCGTCATCGCGATGCGTGAAACCATGGGCGACCAGCCGGCTATCAAGCTCGCGCACGCGGTGCTGAAAGCGGTGTGGCAACGTGAACTCAACGCCGGCGAGCCGGCGACAATGGCAATGTTGATCAAGGAATGCGGCCTGGACCCCGACGCCGTGCTCAAACTGGGCGTCGAGCCGCGGTGGGCCGAGCGCCGTGTCGCCGATACAAAAGCGGCCCTGGAACGAGGCGTGTTCGGCGCCCCATCCTACGTCATCGGCGAGGATATTTTCTGGGGTCAGGACCGGCTGGAGTTCGTCGAACGCCGGCTCGCCCGCGGCTGATCGATGCGGGTCTTCACCATCCTGCCGCTGCGCCACTGGCGCGACGCCGCGCTGGCGGCGAAAGCAGCCGAGGCCGCCGGATTCGACGCGGTCATGACTGTTGAACTGCGGCACGATCCATTCACGCCGCTGGCTCTCGCCGCGCTCGCCACCGAAACGGTCGAACTGACTCCATCCGTCGCCATCGCATTCCCGCGCTCGCCTACCGTGATGGCCCATATCGCCTGGGACCTGCACGCCAACTCCAACGGCCGTTTCGTCCTCGGATTGGGTTCGCAGGTCAAAGGGCACAATGAACGCCGTTACGGTATCGAGTGGACCCCGCCAGCGCCGCGGCTGCGCGACTACGTGTTGGCGTTGCGTGCCCTGTGGCGATGCTGGGAAACCGGCGAACGCCTGAACTTCGAAAGCCCGAACTACACTCTTTCGTTGATGACTCCCGCGTTCGCTCCCGAGCCGACCGGCCTGCCCATGGTTCCGGTCACCATCGCCGCCGTCGGCGACGCGATGCTGCGCGTGGCGGGTCAGGTCGCCGATGGCGTCCGCCTGCATCCGTTGTGCTCCCGACGCTATCTGGAAGAAATCTGCATGCCTCAGATGTTGGAAGGCATGCGCCGCGGCGATCGCTCTCGCGAGCATTTCGACATTCATGGCGGCGGATTCGTTTGTACCGGCCCGGATGAACAGACGCTCGCCGACGAAATGAACAAGACCCGTGATCGCATCGGTTTCTATGCCTCCACCCGCACCTACCTCCCCATCCTCCAACTCCACGGGCTGGGCGACCTGGGTCTGAAGCTGCACCGCATGTCTGTGGCGAACCAATGGGACAAGATGAGTGCCGAAATCTCCGACGACGTCGTGCGGATTTTTGCTGCCTGCGGCACTTACGATCGATTGCCGAAAGCCATCGAAGAGCGCTTCGGCGGCGTAACCGATTCCGTCGACATCCACTTCCCGCCTAACGCGCCGCCGGGCCTGACACGAGAGCTTGTCACCGACATCAGGCGCATCCCCCATACGTTCAAAGGCTTTCGAACAAGCCAATAAGAGGAACCTTCCATGGTCACTCCCACCTTCCGCTTCGACCCGGTGGAAATTCCGCCCGAAGCCGAGGAACTCCGCAAGGAAGTCCGCGCCTTCATCAAGGAACACGAGCATCTGATGGGATTCTCTCGCAGCTCGTTCAATCGCGATTTCAGCCGCGCCATGGGCAAGAAAGGCTGGATCGGCATGACCTGGCCGAAGCAATATGGCGGCCACGAACGCACGTCGTTTGAACGCTACGTGATGATCGAGGAAATGCTCGTGGCCGGCGCTCCGCTCTCCGCGCACTACACCGGCGACCGCCAGAGCGGACCCAACCTGTTGCGGTTCGGCACCGAGGAACAGAAGAACGACTTTCTCCCTCGCATCGCCGCCGGCGAACTGACGTTCTGCATTGGCATGAGCGAGCCCAACTCCGGTTCCGATCTCGCCGGCACGCGCACCCGTGCCGTGAAGGTCGACGGCGGATATAAGATCAATGGCACGAAACTCTGGACCTCCAACGCGCATCGCGCCGATTATGCGATCTTGTTCTGCAAGATGTCCGGCAAAGGCGAGGAGGAACCCGACCGTCACGCCGGCGCCACCCAATTCCTGCTCGACCTGAAATTGCCCGGCATTGACATCCGGCCGGTGATCAATCTGCTGGGTGAACATCACTTCAATGAAATATTCCTGACCGATGTCTTCGTCCCTGACGACCGGCTTCTGGGCAAGGAAGGCAATGGCTGGAACCAGGTCACCAGCGAGCTGTCCTTCGAACGTAGTGCGCCGGACCGCTTCCTGGTGCTGTTTCAGATGCTGCGCGAAATGATCCGCATGGCGGGACCCGAACCCGACAAAGCCACCGCCGCCGCGCTTGGCAAGCTGATATCCCAGTTGGCCACGTTGCGAAGCATGTCGATCTCCATCGCCGGCATGTTGCAGGAAGGTCTTAATCCCAACAACGAAGCCGCCGTGGTGAAAGACCTCGGTACGCGTTACGAGCAGGACATACCGGTGGTCGCGCGGCAACTTTTCCCCACCGAACCGGAACTGGAGGCGATCGATCTGTACACCTCGATGATCGCCCGCTCCACGATGAACGCGCCGCGTTTTTCAATTCAGGGCGGCACCCGCGAAATCCTGCGCGGCATCATCGCTCGCGGCCTTGGCCTCCGTTGATCACATCGGGCTGAAGGGGAACACGGACATGGCCATTCGCGATGAAACCCGGATGCTGCTGGAAAGCATGACCCGGCTGTTCCAGGATCACTGCACCAAACAGGTCGCCGACGCCGCCGAAACCGGCGTCTTCCCGCGAAGCTTGTGGGATGCCGTGGCGGAAACCGGCGTCCCTTTGGCGGCGTTGCCGGAGTCCGCCGGCGGCGCGGACGCCGAGTGGTCCGATCTGTACGCGGCCTTGCGGGTCGCGGCCCGATTCTCCGCCCCCATTCCGTTGGCGGAAACCATGCTCGCCGGTTGGGCGGCTGCTTCTTGCGGTCTTGAAACAAGTGACGGTCCGATGACAGTTGGCCCGGTCCGCACGGCGGACAAACTGACGCTGGAACGCGATGGCAATGGTTGGCGCCTGGCCGGGGTGGCGACCCGTATCCCATACGCGTCATTCGCGAGTCGCACCGTGCTCATCGCCGACGGTCCGGATGGCGAGATGGCGGTCGCATTCGATGGCACTGGTGGTGCCGAACTGACTCCGGGCCGCAACATCGCCAACGAGTCGCGCGACACATTGACGTTTAATAACATCAGGCTATCCGCCGATCAGGCGGCGCCGGTTAAATCCGGCGTGTCGCGCGCGGCGCTGTATCGAAGGGGTGCGCTGGCCCGGGCGACGATGATGTCGGGTGCGCTGGAAAAAGCGATGGATCTTGCCGTCAACTATGCTCAGGACCGGCAGCAGTTCGGCCGTCCAATTTCCAAGTTTCAGGCGGTGCAACAGAATCTCGCGGTGCTGGCGGGCCAGACCGCGGCCGCCGTCGCGGCGGCCAATCTGGGTATCCAGGCGCTGTCGGATGCAGATCCGGAGCGCGAGCAATTCTTCATCGCCGTCGCCAAGACCCGAGTCGGCGAAGCGGCGACCCTGGCCTGTGAGATCGCGCATCAGGTACATGGCGCGATCGGCTTCACAAAAGAGTACGCATTGCAACTTTCGACACGACGCTTGTGGTCCTGGCGCGAGGAGTTCGGCGGCGACCCGGAATGGGCGGCCAGGGTCGGCGCTTATGCCTGCATGCGCGGGGAAGCCGACCTATGGCCGATGCTAACGGACCGATGATGATGTCTGCACTCGCGGAATAAATTTTCTTATGAAAACCGTGTCATATTGAGCGGGGTGGTTGGCAAAGGCGAAGACTTTGGGTTAAACCCCTTGTAGCCGCGTTGCCGCCGGCATTGAATGGGCGGTCACCAGGCATGGGGGTGGTTTAAAAAGCAGGTCTCCGAAAACAACAGGCGGAATGATCGTGCCGCGAGAATGTGTATCATTAAAGTCAACAAACGGGGCTGCATTGTCGGACAACGAGACAATGTTTGGTGAGGGACCAAACGCACCGCGTGCTGGCGCCGATTTGCGCGAGGCGCGGGAGCGGCTTGGTTGGGCTCTCCCGGACGTGGCCGCCATGTTGCGAATCCGGCCCGCCTACCTGGAAGCCCTGGAGGCTGGGCGGCTGAAATCATTGCCTGGCAATGTTTACGCGCTTGGCTTCTTGCGCAGCTACGCGACCGCGCTTGGTCTCGATGTCGAGGAAGTCGCCCGCCGGTTCCGTTCGGAGGCTGGCGACATACCCCGCCATTCCGAACTGGTCTTTCCCGTTCCCGCGCCACAACGCGGCCTGCCCGCCGGTGCGCTCATACTCCTTGGCCTGATCCTGGCTGGTGGCGCTTATACCGGCTGGTACCGGCTGTCTGGCGAAGGCAAACTCCCCGCTGAGACGGTGCGGCCGGTGCCGGCTCGGCTGGCCCCGTTGGCGGATCAGGCGCTACCCGGACCCGATGGGCGTATTCCGGTTCCGGCCCTTCCGCCAACCCCCGCGCCGGCGCCGAGGCTGGCGGACGACAACCAATTTGAACCGCGTCAGGCGGCGGCGGAAAACCCGCTTCTGGCGCCGGAACCGCCGCCCACCGCGCCGGAGCCGGTCGAGGAGATGCGCTCAGCATCTTATCCCGGTGCAACCGCGACCACGGCGATCGCCATGCCGGTCACGCCGCCGATGCGGCGGGCGGAGCAGCCGCCACAAGCCGCGGCAGCCCCTCCGACGACCTCGGTTGACCCGCTGAACCCCGATGGAGCGAGGGTCGTGCTGCATTTCACCGGCGATACCTGGGTGCAGGTGAAGGAACGCGGCGGCCAGGCGTTGGTGACCAAGGTAATGAAGGCGGGTGACATCTTCCCGGTGCCGACTCGCGCCAACCTTGTACTGAGTACTGGCAACGCCGGCCGGGTCGAGATCCTGGTCGACGGCGTCGCGGTCCCCTCGATCGGCGGCCCAGGATCGGTGCGCAAGGACGTGGCGCTGGACCCCGATCAGTTGAAGGCTGGTCCGGTGGTGCCAGTGTCCGGCAAGCGGTAGCGCCGGCGAACCGGTCGGCGGGCCTCGCTGATGGCCTCTCTGGCGGAACGATTCCGGCTGACCTATCTTCCGAGGTAAGGCGCCCCGCCGGACCGGCTGGGCCACGTGGGAGTTCCCGATGAGTCTTCGTCCCTATCAGGATATTCAACGGCGCGCCTCGCGGCGGGTTTACGTGGGTAAGGTCCCGGTCGGCGATGGTGCGCCGATCACGGTGCAGACCATGACAAACACGTTGACCACCGACGTCCCGGGCACGGTCGCGCAAATCCGGCGGGCCGAGGCGGCCGGCGTCGACATCGTCCGGGTCTCCTGCCCAGACCAGCCAAGCGCACTGGCGTTGAAGGACATCGTGGCGCAGGTGAGCGTGCCGATCGTCGCCGATATCCACTTTCATTACCGGAGAGCGATCGAGGCCGCCCAAAGCGGCGCGGCCTGTTTGCGCATCAATCCCGGCAATATCGGCAGTGATGAGCGAGTGAAGGAAGTCGTGAAAGCGGCGCGGGAGCACGGCTGCTCGATGCGGATCGGGGTGAATGCCGGCTCGCTGGAGAAACACCTACTGGAAAAATACGGCGAACCCAACCCGGAAGCGTTGGTCGAGAGTGCACTGTACCACGCCAATATCCTGCAACAGCATGACTTCCACGACTTCAAGATCAGTGTGAAGGCGTCCGACGTGTTCCTGGCGGTCGCCGCCTACCAGCAATTGGCCGAGGTCTGCGACCACCCGCTGCACATCGGCATCACCGAGGCCGGCGGCCGCCGCATGGGAACCGTGAAGTCATCGATCGGCCTGGGCTCGTTGCTATGGGCCGGGATAGGCGACACGTTGCGCGTTTCGCTGTCGGACGAACCCGAGGAAGAGGTCCGGGTCGGCTGGGATATGCTGAAGACGCTTGGCATCCGCCATCGCGGGGTGAAGGTGATTTCTTGCCCGTCCTGTGCCCGGCAGGGGTTCAACGTGATCGAGACGGTCCGGGTCCTGGAGGATCGGCTGGCTCATATCGAGACGCCGCTGACCCTGTCCATCATCGGCTGCGTGGTGAACGGTCCCGGGGAGGCGTTGATGACCGACCTCGGCGTGACCGGCGGCGGCAATGGCCGGCACATGATCTACAGCGCCGGCAAGACCGACCACACGACCGAGGGTGCGACGATGGTCGACCACATCGTCGAGTTGGTCGAAGCCAAGGCGGCGGACCTGAAGCGCGCGGCGGAAGCGGAGAAGCTGGCGGCGGAGTGACACCGGCCCGGCGGGTCCGGCGTCAGGGGTGCGGCATCAGCCGCATCGCCGCGAGCAGAACACCGACAGCGACGAAAATCATGCCGCCGAGTTTGATCGTCATGTCGCGGCGCAGGAGTTCGATCTTCGCTTCGAGGCGTGATTGCAGCGAGGTGATTTTCAGATCGAAGTTCGTTTCCGACGATCCGATTCTTGCTTCGAGGCGGGTTCCCATCGCGGCCAGATCGGATTTGGTCGCCAGATCGGCACTGATCAACGCGTCGGCCAAGGCGGACGCGCTGCCCGCCGCGACCGGGGGAGCAAGTCCGGCCGCTTCCAGATCGCGAGCCAGCTTCAATATGTCGAATGGGACAGCGTTCATCAGCTTCATCCTATGGCATTGGCCAGAGCGCAGTCCACCATTGCTTCCTTAAGCAATCGTTGCCGGCGACGTGGTCCACAAGATGCCGTTGGGGCGCTCATAGCTGATCGTCAGGGTAAATCTGGGCGACGAACAACAGAGCGCGTTTTTCCGCTGATGTTAGTTTGCCATCCTCGACGTTGCGTGAACCATGATACCGTCTGTCCAGACCGACCAGTGCATCATGAATTTCGTCGGGAAGCCTGGCGGTGGAATGGATCCTTGCCGGGGCCTGTTCTCGCCCTTGAAAGGTCCAGTTCGCCTCGCCGGTGCGACGATCGAATTCGAACGATAGCTGTGTGGTGATGGTCCTGGCGCTGATCGAGGTATCCGTCACTGATGTCACCAGACAAATCATACTTGGATGATTCGCGCTCTCGGCATGAAAAATATCCCCGATGGCCAGGGTCGTAAGGGCGCTATCGCGGTCCATCATCTTGTCACCGCACCACGAAATGCAGTCAGGACCGCGTCGCCAAAGCAGGCGAATATCACCTCGCCGATTGTTTCGTCCGTGGCCAGGAACGCCGTAGTCGTGTCGATCGCGATTCGAGCGGCGTCCGGTATTGGGTAACCATAGACGCCGCAACTGATCGCGGGAAACGCGATGGTCCGGATGCCATGCGCTACGGCGAGCGACAGGCTTTGATGGTAGCAATTCGCTAACAGCTTCGGTTCGTCGTGCTTGCCGCCGCGCCATACCGGGCCGACGGTATGGATGACGTGCCGTGCTTTCAGGCGATAGCCGCGCGTGATCCTGGCATGACCAGTCGGGCAGCCGCGCAACGTCCGGCACTCCGCGAGCAACTCCGGCCCGGCGGCGCGGTGGATCGCGCCATCGACACCCCCGCCCCCGAGCAACGACTCGTTGGCGGCGTTGACGATGGCGTCAACGTCGAGGGTGGTGATGTCGGCGGCGCGAACGGTTATCCGGTGCATGGGCACACACCGTGACGCTGTTAGTTCCTGGTCTTGTCCACCAGCGCGTTCTTGGCGATCCACGGCATCATCGCACGCAATTTCTCGCCGATCTGCTCGATCGGGTGTTCGGACAGCCGGCGGCGCGTGGCCTTGAAGCTGGACTGGTTCACCTTGTTCTCCAGCATCCAGTCGCGGGCGAAGCGGCCGGACTGGATGTCGGCCAGCACGCGCTTCATTTCGGCCCGGGTTTCGGCGGTGATGATCCGCGGCCCGGACACGTATTCACCGTATTCGGCCGTGTTGCTGATCGAGTAGTTCATGTTGGCGATGCCACCTTCATAGATCAGGTCGACGATCAGCTTCACCTCATGCAGACACTCGAAATATGCCATTTCAGGAGCGTAACCAGCTTCCACCAGGGTTTCGTAGCCAGCCTTGATCAGCTCCACCAGGCCGCCGCACAGCACGACCTGCTCACCGAACAGATCGGTTTCGCATTCTTCCTTGAAGGTCGTTTCGATGATGCCGGCGCGGCCGCCGCCGATCGCCGAGGCGTAGGACAGTGCCACTTCCAGCGCGTTGCCGGATGGGTTCTGCGACACCGCGACCAGGCACGGCACGCCGCCGCCGCGCTGATATTCGCTGCGCACGGTATGACCCGGACCCTTTGGCGCGATCATGAACACGTCGATGTCCGGCCGCGGATCGAGCAGGTTGAAATGCACGTTCAACCCATGCGCGAACGCCATCGCCGCGCCGGATTTCATGTTGGCGTTGAGTTTCTCGCGATACAGATCGCCCTGACCCTCGTCCGGAGTCAGCACCATCACGACATCCGCCCATTTGGCGCAATCGGCGGGATCCATCACCTTCAGTCCCGCCGTCTCAGCCTTCGCCACGCCAGCCGATCCTGGGCGCAGGCCAATGGCGAGGTTCTTCGCGCCACTGTCCTTCAGATTATTGGCATGAGCGTGGCCCTGGCTGCCATAGCCGATGATGGCGACGTTTTTCGCCTTGATCAGGTTCACGTCGGCGTCGCGATCATA
>Ga0182018_10000943_pt1 | contig 35497 bp, 28 predicted proteins | sample 812P2MmetaG_FD_120490 | JGI IMG/M metagenome (GOLD analysis project Ga0182018, IMG submission 120490) | Permafrost microbial communities from Stordalen Mire, Sweden - 812P2M metaG | ecosystem: Environmental > Terrestrial > Soil > Wetlands > Permafrost | place: Sweden: Stordalen | collected...
AACCAAGCCGCTGATGCGGCGCCTCGGAGCTCCCGAGAGCTTCTCAAGCGAGGAGTTCCAGTCGTTCTGCGGTTCCGTGTCGCTCGTCGGGTGGCACATCAGCCACCGATTGCTCCGCAGTCGAAAAGGGATTGTAAAAAATCTTTGACATCCATACCGATTTGGTGCATTCTTCTAATGTTAAAGATTTTTGACAAGGCGGTGATTTGCCATGGGAACGAGCCTTTCCTACCGGGAGAAGACGCTTTACGCCTCGCTGGCGGCGGAACTGGTTGTGTACGGCCCTTACTTCTTCCTGCACCAGCAAAACTCGGTCAACAAGGTGGCAGGCATGATTTTCGCCATTATCGTATTGGAGATCATCCTCCAGTTGGCGATTGCCGCCTTCACACGCAACCGCGTCACAGACGAGCGGGATCGTCTGATCGAGTTGCGCGGCTATCGTGCAGGTTATCTAACTCTCGCGTCCTTCATGGTGATCGGGCTGGGCATGTTATGGTTTCACGCGACTGTCGGCCATCTTCAATTGGAAAACCGGATGGTGGGACTTCATTTCCTGAGCGTCTTTTTTGGCATGTTGGTCCTCGCGGATATCACGAAGACCGCCACGCAAATTGTGGCTTACCGGAGAGCACTCTGATGCCCGCAATACGCAATCAGATTCGAGAACTCCGCGCCCTCCGGGAGATGACGCAGCAGGACCTTGCCGATCAAGTCGGCGTCACCCGGCAGACGGTCATTGCGATTGAACAAGACAAGTATTCGCCTTCGCTTGAAACCGCGTTCAAAGTGGCCAGCGCGCTTGGTGTGCCGCTCGACCAATGCTTCCAGTATGACCCTCGAGGTAAGCGCTGACCCAGGCTGGGATCGACTGCGACGCGGCTGGAGCCAAGGAATCGGAATCACTGCTTCGTCTTCTGCTGTCTCACAGAAAGGGCAGACCACCTGGAACCGGTCACATCTCAATATGGCAGGCGCGGCCGCAGCCATCCGTAGGCCCAGGTGCCTGCAAGGGCGCTCACCACTGCCACAATCATGACCGTAACGCCATTGCCGATGAGCGCGAACAGCGGCCCAGGACATGCACCGGTGAAGGCCCATCCTAACCCAAAGATCGTGCCGCCGATTGCGTACTGTATGCCACGGCCCAACGGCCGCGCCGGGATCGCAATGGGCTCGCCCGTTGCGGACTTCAGTCCCGTCCTCTTGATCAATACCAGGGAGACAGCTGCTGTAACCACTGCGGAGCCGATGATGCCATACATGCGAAACGACTGGAAACGGAACATCTCCTGGATACGGAAACAGGAAAGCACTTCGGATCGGGTAAGCACGATTCCGAAAGCGATGCCTAACAAAAGGTAGACGGGCAGGAATGCGGTATGGACCTTCGGCTGGTCCCCGCTCACGACGCCGCAGCCCACTAGTTCTGGAAGGGAGGTCTGGGTCATAGGCTTCCAATCACAAACGGCAGGATAAAGTACGTTGCGGCAAGACCCCCGGCGAAGAAGCCTAGGACCGCAATGAGCGACGGCAGTTCAAGGTTGGCTAGGCCGCTGATGGCGTGGCCCGAGGTGCAGCCGGCTGCGTAGGCCGTTCCAAAGCCAACCAGAAACCCGCCGACTACTACCGATATGAATCCGCGCAGCGTAAGGAGAGCGTGCCAGGTGAAGAGCTCACGAGGCGCAACGCTGGAGAAATCGTGGATTCCCAGCCCGCTCAATGAGGCCCTGGTTTCAGCTGAGATAGCAATAGCATGCGGGGTCCCGATATGGGACGCCAGAAATCCGCCGATCAACACTCCCACCAAAAACACCAGGTTCCAAAGGCCCGCACCCTTCCAGTCATAGCGGAAGAATTCAACCTTGCCGGGAATGATGGCCGAACAGAGATGGCGTAGATTGCCAGAGATGCCGAATACCTTATTTCCGGCTAGCAGTAGCGCCGGAACGAAAAGGCCAATCAATGGACCCGCCAGGTACCAAGGCCACTCCGTATTGAACAAGGCTGTCATTTCGGCTTACATCCTCTTTGTAAGGCACGCTACGCAAACTGCCTTCAACTTGTGATCAAACGAGTCCGGGGCTGCGCCCCTGGCGCAGATCCCACAACGCCGCAACGAGCGCATCAACTTCTTCGCAGGTGTTGTAGAGAGCGAGCGAAGCGCGGAGTGTGCTTTCCACCCCAAAGCGCCGCAGGATCGGCTGCGCGCAGTGATGGCCCCCGCGTACCGCGATCCCCTTGAGGTTCAGGTAGTCTCCTATTTCCTCGGTGCGGAAGCCATCCATTACGAAGGAAAGAACTCCAGCCTTCTCTTTCGCAGCGCCGATGATGTGCAACCCTGGAATGCGTTCGAGAGCCGCTGTGGCATACGTGAGCAGCATGTGCTCGTGGCGTGAGACATTCGCGATGCCTATGCGGTCAAGATAATCGATCGCTGCACCGAGACCAACCGCGTCGGCGATGTTTCCAGTCCCGGCTTCAAAGCGCTGAGGAGGGGGTTGGTAAAGCGTCTTCTCAAAGGTGACGTCCTGGATCATGTTTCCACCGCCTTGCCATGGCGGCATGTTGTCCAGTTCCTCGGACTTCCCATACACCACACCGATACCGGTTATCGCAAACACCTTGTGACCAGAGAAGACGTAAAAGTCGCAATCGATGGATTGCACGTCGACGTGCATGTGCGAAACCGCCTGCGCGCCATCCACCAGCACGCGTGCTCCATGACGATGTGCGGCCTCGACCATCTGGTTGACCGGCACCACCGTGCCGAGAGCATTCGAGACGTGCGCGATGGACACCAGGCGGGTCTTTGGTCCCAGCAGCTTCTCGTACTCATCGAGCAGTACCTGGCCGGAATCGTCTACCGGGCAACGCGGAGCAGCGCGCCCTTTTCCGCGCACAGCATCTGCCACGGAACAATGTTGGCATGGTGCTCGAGCCATGTGATGACGATCTCGTCGTCTTTTTGAATGTTGCGTCGCCCCCAGCTTTGCGCGACAAGATTGATCGCCTCTGTCGCACCACGGACAAAGATGATTTCACGCGTTGCTCCTGCATTAAGGAAGCGGCGCGTCTTCTCTCTGGCGGACTCATATGCATCGGTGGCGCGGGCGGCAAGCTCATGAGCGGCGCGGTGCACGTTTGAGTTCTCGTGTTCGTAGAAATAGCTGATCCGATCGATGACCGACTGTGGCTTCTGGGTGGTCGCGCCGTTATCAAGCCAGATGAGCGGGTGGCCATTGACGACCTCCCGGAGAATGGGGAAATCGCGCCGAATTGCCTCTACGTCGAAGGAGACAGAAGAGAGCTCAAGATTGGGCAGAATCGGGGACTGTCCGGCACCCGGCGCAATGACCGGCGCAGCATTCGCCGGATAAAGGGGGCGAGGCTGGTCTTGCGGGTCATGTGAGACGGGCGCGCGAAAATCGGGTGCATGGACAACAGCGCCGGGGAACTGCGGCGCGTTCGGATTAAGCGGCGTTGCGAAGGGATTGCCGTTCGTCGCGGCTTTCTCATGGGGAGGGGCCAGATTGTCCTTCGCATCCGCCGGCACGGGACCGGGAAGCGCGGGCGGGCTTGAACAAAGTGGCCGCGCATCCTCAAGGAATGAGAAGGCCGGGATCGCCTCATAGTCCTCATCGCTGGGAACCGCACTCCCAAATGCCAACGAAGGCGCATTTGCCGGGGACAGCTGTGTGGCTGGCTCGACAAAAAGCGGCCGGGCGTCGGCGAGAAATGCAAAGGCCGGAAGCGATGCCGGATCGATTCCCCCGCTGGGCACATCAAGTGGTATAGGCACTGGAGCGGCCGGGCGCGCGCTTGGTGCAGCTCCTGTATCTTGAACTCTACCCAACGCCCCGGGGTGTGCCTCGCTCAGGCCAGACAGGAAACCTGGAACTGCAGGTGCAGTTGGACTGGGCAGCGCCGCATAGGGATTCCCGGTGAATACAGAGTTCGGCGGCAGCGCTGCTGCGGCTGCTGTGGCAAGTGGAGCCTGGAGCTCCTGGGGCAATGCATTAAAAACCTCGTTGGCCATGCGCGCCAGCAGCGCCGGGGCAGGAATCCCGCCGGGCACGCCTTCCAGCGCGTGCAATCCGGCAGCCCAGTTACCTGTCTCAGGCGGGGTCCCCTGCTGCTCCTGCGTCCGATCACTTGTACTCATGATATTGGCCTACATCCGCGTCCTCTAGCAGGGCAATCGCGTCGTCTGTGAGCACGGCCGCAGAGCAATAGAGAGACACAAGGTAAGAGGCGAGCGCTCTCTGGTCGATTCCCATGAACCGCACTGAGAGCCCTGGGCTCTGTTCGCCTGGAAGTCCCGGCTGGAAGAGACCAATCACGCCCTGTTTCTTCTCACCAACGCGTAGCAGCACAATCTTCGACTTCTGATCCTTGCTGCGCACCGCGATCTTGTCAGAAGGCACCAGCGGAACTCCGCGCCAGGTCAAGAATGGGGCGCCGAATAGAGTCGCAGTTGGCGGGGGCACGCCGCGACGCGTGCATTCACGGCCAAAGGCCGCAATGGTGCGAGGATGAGCCAGAAACAATGACGGCTCCTTCCAGACCTTTGTCAGCAGTTCGTCCAAATCGTCCGGTGTCGGCGGGCCTTTCCGCGTCTTGATCTTCTGCCCTTCGGCAACATTATGTAGGAGCCCGTAGTCCGCATTGTTGAGAAGCTCGCTCTCCTGCTTTTCCTTGACGCTCTCAATCAACAGACGCAACTGCTCGCGCACTTGATCATAGGGACTGCTAAGCAGATCTGAAACGCGCGCGTGAACGTTGAGAACCGCATTGATGCTGCTCAGACGATATTCGCGCGGCTTCTCCTCGTAATCGACGAACGTGGAGGCCAGCGTGGACTCGTCCTCGTGGCCACAGGTCGATTCGACGGCTTTGGATTCGTCAACCTTGTTGAGCCTGAAAGTTCCGGATTCAAGCGGCTTCCAGTCCAGCAAGCGAACCAGCCAGCGGGGTGTGATGGCCCCAAATTGTGGAGCCGTCTTGGTGACATTTGCTAGTTGAAACGCCGATTCCTCACGCAACGAGACCCGACTCACTTCTTCTGGCACTTTTTGTCTCTTTCTGAATCAAGAACAGTAAGATTCTAGCCCATACTTACGGGTGAAGCGCTTGTGAAAAAGGCCTCGACGCAGTGTGGCGCAACCCCTTCAAGGTGTGTCGAGAGCCAAATGTTGAAGATCCAAGCCAGGGACAATGCCCGCTTGCATTCGCTAATACTTGCGCACTCGCCGATCGACGCGATCTGACCAGGCATGGATCCCGCCGGTCAGGTTCCACACGTGATTGAAGCCGGCATTATGCAGAACCTGCGCCGCCTTGGCGCTGCGCGCCCCCATCTTGCAGATGGTGACAATCTGCCGGTTTGCATCGAGTTCGTTCATCCGCTTCGAAAGCTCGGGCAGCGGGATCAACTGTCCACCGATATTCGATATCTCGTACTCGGATTCATCGCGTACATCGAGAAGGAAGAGGTTTTCGCCGGCATCCAACCGTTGCTTTAGTTCTTCCACTCTGATTTCAGGAACACCCATTGTTTTCTCCCTGCCTGGTACCTGTTCGGCGAATGCGCTGTTGCCTCAATCGCCTCAATTTCGACACAGAATAGAAAACCCACCTGCCAGTTCAATTCCTGGCGGTGGGTCAAAATGAGGTGCCGGCTTGTAAGTTACTCTAGCCCAGCCATTTCCTCACGCCAGAAGACATATGCACGCAACACATCGCTGCGCAACAACATGCTTCGGCCTTCATGGAGGAAAGGTTCTTCACTCAATTAATTTAGCACTAAAGACTCCCGGCAGCAAGAATTCAGAAATGACATGTTCAACCACGGCAGTGAAAAGGGAAACGTCTCCTCGCGGATAGCAAGTGCTTTCGCAAGGGATGCAAACAAGCCCGATTCGTCGGACCCTGCAGCAATTCGCCACCATTCGGGAATGCACCCTCTGGAAAGGCAACGACCGCGCAGGCGATGCATTTGTCCAATCCGCTTATCAGCGTGTGCCCCATGTCCATCGGCGAGTCGATGCCACAAATCCGCAGGATCGCTTCGGAAATGTGTTGCCTACAAGCTTGAACTCCGACGCCACGTAGCAGTGCGTCTTTCAATATAGATAAACAACCCAGTTCGCAATCCTAGATCGAGATGGCCGGCCTCTGCCTCTGCTCACACGCGAGGCAATTCCGGGCTCGGGAGGATAATGAGTAAACGATGCCCATTCAATGGAATGACGGCGCGCTTGCGGAAGGTCTGCGGTGCTACCAGAATGAGGAGTTTTTCCTCGCTCACGAGCACTGGGAAAGTGTTTGGCTGATTGCTGAAGAGCCAGAGAAGACGTTCCTGCAGGCATTGATTCAGGTAGCAGCGGCATTTCATCATTTTCAGAAGAAGAACTCAAAGGGTGCCGCATCCTTGCTGCAAGCATCACTTCGGCGGCTTGATTCATTTCCATCTGTTTATGGAGGCATAGAAGTTGAGTCACTTCAGAAATGCATTCGCGAGTGGCTGCAGAAACTCCTTCTCGAAGACCTGTCGCCACGACCTCCATACCCGCGGATTCGATGAGTCTCGAGAAGTCGGCCGCGAACAGCAGAGCTCATCCAGGCACCTTCGAAGGTAATTGTCCAGGTTAGCGTCAAACCGGAGAACGGGCGGTCAAATGGTGATAACTGTGGTCTTCTCATCATTTCAGGCCCGATTCGCTTGGGATTTACCATGAAGGCGTCCTCTTTCTGAGCGGAGCTTCTGGAGGAACCACATCAACCCGGCTATTAATTCCAGATTTAGGTCGAGACAGGACTGCCAGAATCTCGGTCCCAGGAGCGTGCATCAAACAGACCTGTATAGCCACTCATCGGTCGAGTTGAAAGCGTGCGAGACCTCCGTTTGGAATCCTCAGAAACTCACTTTGATTCGCAGTTCAACCCGGCGATTTGGGGTGGGGCCTCTGCCTCCACCGAAAGGATGACAGTACGCTCATCAAAAACGGTGTAGACAAACGTGGTTTCCGGCGAGCAGACTTCGTAGCTGAGGGCGATTCCCCGCCCCCGAGGTCAACTGTTGATTCATCTCTGCCGGGTCCGCGTTCTTCTGCGCTCAACCGCAAGCATTTTCGGTTTTTCACTGATAGCCGCTACCGGGTTTGCTCAAAATCAGTCGCCCTCCCAACCGCCGCTCTACGGCGGGAATGCGGCCTCTTCTCCCCCTCAGGAGCAAAGCGGATCGGCCACCGCGGGCGTGTTTGCGCCCGTTCTCGATTCTGAGAACCGCCCCATTACCGCGGGCGGCTTCGTCAAGGATGGTCCGGTCATCTTCCAGGACATTTCAGAGAAATCTGGCCTTACAACCTGGAAGCATACGATGGGCACGCCGGAGAAGAGGTACCTTCTTGAGACAATCGGCTCCGGAGTGGCCCTGTTGGACTACGATCACGACGGCTGGCTGGACATCTACATGGTCAATGGATCGACTTTCGATGCTGAGACTGGCAAAACCACACCTCCCCACGCAGCTCTGTTCCACAATAACCACGACGGGACGTTTACCGACGTAGCGGAGCAGGCTGGGGTAACCAACGACCGCTGGGGCTTCGGCGTGGCCGTGGGTGATTTCGACAATGACGGCTGGCCCGATCTATACGTGGCCAATTTTGGCAAGAACCGGCTGTACCACAATAACCACGATGGCACATTCACTGACGTTGCCGAGGCGGCAGGGGTTACACTCGGCAACTGGTCCACAGGTCCAAGTTTTGGTGATTACGATGGCGACGGGCGACTGGATATTTTTGTTCCGGGGTATGTTCACTGGGACATGAATAATCTGCCCTCACCCGGATCGAAAGCGGTCTCCTATGCAAATTGCGCATTCCGAGGCGCCGCAACCATGTGCGGACCGCGAGGCTTACAGGGAGAGCAAGATCACCTATTCCACAACAACGGCGATGGAACTTTTACGGACGTGAGCGAAAAGGCCGGCGTCAGCGACAAGCGGCGCTACTATGGCTTTTCTTCCACTTTTGTAGACGTCGACAACGACGGCAAGGTCGACCTGATCGTGACCGACGACTCTTCGCCCAACTACCTGTACATCAACAAAGGTGATGGCACTTTTCAGGACACAAGTTTCTACTCCGGCTTCGCCCTCAACCAGGACGCCCGCGAGACTGCCTCGATGGGCCTTGCTGTCGGCGATTACACCAATAACGGACGGCTCGATCTTTATACCACCACCTTCTCCGACGACTACAAGACGCTCTATCGCAATGATGGAGACGGCAACTTTGTTGACATCACGCCGCAAATGGGCATCGCGGAAGGTACCTATCCGTTTCTCAGTTGGGGTACCCAGTTTTTCGATTACGACAACGACGGCTGGAAGGACCTGATGTTTGTCAGCGGTCATGTGTACCCGCAAGTGGATCACCACAATTGGGGTACTTCGTGGTCGGAGCGGCCACTGCTGTTTCACAACCTCAATCACGGGAAGAAATTTGAAATCATGCCGGCGGTCGAAGGCACTGGGCTGGCCGATGTGATTCCAGCTCGTGGAGCTGCTTTCGGCGACTTGTTCAACGACGGCAAGATCGATGTGGTCATTAACTGCATTGACCACACACCGGTGCTGCTGCGCAACGTAAACGACGACCACAACCACTGGGTCGGACTGCTGTTGATAGGCGGCCCGAAAAGTCCGCGCGACGCGGTGGGCTCAACCGTATATCTCACGGCGGGCGGCCAGCGCCAGCGCGGCGACGTGATGAGCGGCGGCAGCTTCGAGTCATCCAACGACTTCCGCCTCCATTATGGCCTGGGTGCGAACACGAAAGTGGACAAGGTTGATATTCGTTGGCCGGATGGCAAACTGGAGACAGTCCTGCTACCCAGCGTCGATCGTTACTTCGCAATTGAAGAGGGCAACGGCCTCGTGCCCAGCGTGTATGACTCAATCGCCGCGGAGCGGGCCAAGATCAAATTAGCCGGCGCCCATCTAAGTAAGTGAACGGGATTCGAATCGATCAGAAATCGCTTGGGAACGGCTGAGCGGTAAAAGCAGGAGCTAGCGTGAAACGCTTTGCGAGCACAATGTTGTTTATTGCCGGGCTGTCAGCCGCCGAGTACTGGATCGTTCCCGTCTGTGCGCAACAGAATGAAGCACAGCCAAGTGCACCGCAACAGGATGCGCCGAGTCTGGCTCCCCCACCTCCGTACGCGCTTCCACCGAGAGGAGCCGCGCCAGTTGAGGATACTCCGGCACAGCGTGAGGCGATTGCCAAGTGGAAGGCCAAGGCCGAGCTGGCGGCTGAAGCGGCACGCAAGGAGTACAACGCAACAGTGACGCCTGCCTACAACTTCCACTACGGGCAGAAGAACCCATTCACTCCAGGTAACGTGAAGGTGGTGGGCGAAGGATTCATCCAGCCGGGAGCTTTCCCAAGTGCGGAATACTGCGGGACCTGCCACCAGGAGGCATACAGCCAGTGGCGACAGGCGCTGCACTCGAATGCATTCCGTACGCCGTTCTATCGGACCAGCGTCAACCTCCTGATTCGAGACAAGACGCGCGGAATTTCATTCGCCCGCCATTGCGATAGTTGCCACAACCCGATTGGGGTTCTCGGCGCTGCACTGACTGAGGACTCGAAGGTTGATCGTGGACAAATTGACTCCGACGGGCTCACTTGCGCGACTTGTCATTCGGTCGTCAGTCTGGACTCGACCAACGGTAACGCCAGCGTCAAGATGGGCGTGCCCGCAGTGATCGTGGACGAGAACGGTGAGCGCATCCCGGGCGAGGTTCCCTTCTCCATGATTCTGAGGCATCCTGAGCGGCACTCCAAAGCAGTGATGCACGATTTTCTGCACACGCCGGAATTCTGCGCTGCCTGCCATAAAGCGAACCTGCCGAGTCCCCTCAACGACTATAAGTTCCTTCGCGCCTTCACCGCTTACGACGAGTGGCAACAGTCCAAGTTTTCGCAGCGCAATCCGCTGACCTTCTACACTGCGGACTTTACGACGTGCCAGGGCTGCCACATGAAACGCAACGCCATCACGCTGCCAGACTATGGCGCAAAGAACGGTACCTTTGCCTCCCACCGCTGGCTGGCCGGCAACACCGCCGTTCCTTTCTACTATGGCTTTGACCAGCAACTGAGCAAGACAATCGACTTCCTGCGTGCAGGCAACTATCTCAACGTGGATATTCTTGGCCTTGAGAAGGCAGCGGAAGTGGATGCCACTGGCAACGCCAAGCTGATTGCGCCGTTGGGCAAGGTTTCTTACAACCTTGCACCGAACGATGTAGTCACGGCATTCGTGGTCATCCAGAACAAGAATATCGGACATTCCTTGATTCCCGAGGTGCGCGATCTCTACGAGGCCTGGGTCGAGTTCACGGTGAAGGACGCAAACGGCAAGGAGATTTATCACAGCGGCTTCCTCAAGCCGGATGGCATGCTCGACCCACGCGCCCATAGCTTCACCAACCGTCCGGTTACCGATGAGGGCGAATTTGTCGACAACCACAAGGTGTGGACCATTCACTCGGTTGCCTACGACAACACCGTGCCGGCTGGCCGCTCAGTGTTGGTGCGCTACCAGTTCCGGTTGCCCTCCGATGCAAGCGGCGCTTTCTCGGTTACTGCCAAGGTGAATTACCGTCATCTGCGGCAGAGTTATCTCAACAATATCTTCGGCAAGGATGATCATCCCGCTTATCCAGTGGTTGAGATCGCTTCGCGCACGCGCGTGTTGAAGATTGGCGACAACCAACCGGAAGCGGCAGACCCCGCGGACAACGCTGACTGGATGCGCTGGAACAACCTCGGTATTGCCCTCCTCGACCAGTTCCAATATAAGGAGGCGGTTGATGCTTTCACTGAGGTGGTGAAGCTGCGCCCAACCTACGCCGATGCATACACCAACGTCGGCCTCACCGAGATCGTTTGGGAAAAGTACGGATCAGCGCGCACGGCCATCCGCAAGTCGCTGTCCATTGAACCAAACAATGCGCGGACACTCTACTACGACGGTCTTCTTCAGCGGCGCGCCGGAAATACTGCGCAGGAGATCGCAGACTTCAAAAAAGTGGTCGAGATGTTCTCGCAGTCACGCGATGCGCGGCGCGAACTTGGCATCACCTACTACCAGCAGAATGACAATCCGAACGCACTGGAACAGTTTGAAGCGTTGCAGAAAATCGACCCCGACGATCTGACCGCACACTACAACCTGTCCATCCTTTACCGCCGTATGGGAAAGAAAGCGGAGGCTGCTGAGCAGCAGGCGATGTTTGTCGACAAGAAGGTCGATGACGGTGCCCCGACTTACTCGCTTGACTATCTCCGCATGCATCCTGAGATATCCACTGAAAGCATACCGTGGCACATACACTCCGATCTTGAGGATGGGGCGGGGGGCATGCGGAATGGTAAATAATTGGGCAGGTCTCAAGAAAGCAGTACGCCAGTTCGGCACGATCGCTTTGGGAGCCTGTTTCGTGTGTCTGCCCACGTTATGCCGGGCCGCCAATAACTGTCCCTGGATCAACGAGGCCACTGCCTCTGGCATTCTTGGCGGGGATGCGGTGGGCCAATTCACAGAGGCCGCCCCCGGCCAGGCGCGCGTTTGCGTGTTTACTCAAGAAAACGCAGGTTTCAGGCACACTCTTCTTGTCAGCGTGGAGGTAGCCGCGGATCCCCATGAGAGGCTGGGCATGGTTGCTCAGATTTGCGGCAGTAATGCAGCCCCCTTGAAAGCTATTGGCAACGAGGCAATGACCTGCTCGGCGAGCGATCACAGCTCCGCGATGGGAGAGCATATCGTGGGACGAGTCCGTGACCAGGTTTTCACGATCACCCTCAGCACCACACTCAAGAACGACCCCGTCCTGACTCGCGATGCGCTCAAGATCAGGATCTTCACGGCAGCTGAGCAGGTTTCAGGCAACCTCTTCTGACCCGTTGACTGCGCTGTGGAGATGGTTTAAGAGACACCTTCGCGATTGCCATTTCGTACGCTTTGATTAAATGGCACAGCCTTAGAGTTGACAAATCTAAAGCAGCCCTTATCGCGCAGTATTCTTCGACGCCGGTATGATTGGGAGTGGTTTGACCATTGGTCTTAACCGCTTGCTGCGTTTGGGCGCGGCTTGCGCGTGGGCCTTATGTTTATGATTGTTTGTCTCGGCTATGCTCAACCCTTGTTGATTCGTCTTGTTCGTTGGGAAAGGTTGATTGATTCGCATGTCCAAGTACGGTTTTGATAAGGGCGAGACACTTGTTCTAAAAACGCTCAAAACACCTGAGAAGATCCAGCACTTCCTCGACCACGATATCGCTTACAACAAAGAGCCAGATGGCGAAACGATTCGCTCTCCTCGACGGGTGCTGCGCGATAAGGTGGCCCATTGCCTGGAAGGCGCTCTTTTAGCTGCGGCGGCACTGAGGGTACATGGCTTTCCGCCATTGCTGCTTGATCTCGAGTCTGTGCACGACGATGACCACGTGCTCGCGGTTTTCAGGCTGCAGGGCTGTTGGGGCGCGGTCGCCAAATCGAACTACAGCGGGTTGAGGTTTCGGGAGCCCGTTTACCGTAACCTGCGCGAGCTCGTTATGTCTTATTTCGAGAGCTACTTCAATACTTCCCGCGAGAAGACCCTCCGCAACTACTCCCGGCCGGTGCAATTGTCGCGGTTCGACGGCATGGGCTGGATGACTTCGGAGGCAGATCTCTGGCTGATCAGCGAGCACCTCGCGAGGATTCCTCACGTGCCACTGCTGCGCAACGGGGCCGGACGGCGGTTAACTCGAGTGGATGATCGAATGTTTGCTGCAGGGTCGGCTGGTCGGGCGTAGTAACCCGGCACGCGCCCTTCACCGAGAATGACAGAAGACCATTTCTTGGATGCCGACTTTCGGGACCTCATCGCCGCTCCTACTGGTTTACAGTCAATCCGGTAATAACTGGTCAGTTGATAGAGACCGGTCATTCAGTATCTTGAGCTGCGACATGCAGGCCTACCGTCGGTTGTTTGCAGCAGCACAAACTATCGACCGGGAAAGAGACCGCGCCGACAAAAAACGATGGAGTACTTAAGGCGCTGGACACTGTGTTGAGCAAACGGTGCGCGGATCCATGGGTGAGGCTTTCCAATTGGGAGGAACTACTGGACTATCTTGCGTTGGACCCTAGCGTCTCCAAAATCCCTCATGCACCTCAGCTGCTTCTTCTTCCAGTAACGGTCCTGCGACCACAATCTGCCTCTGCCCGCGCGCAAAGACCTCGCGGCAAGGCAGGTCAAGAGTCGGGTTCTCTTGATCATTGCCGGTGAATTTCAGCAGGCCAGTCTCGGCTAATGCGTACACCACACGTCCAATCCCAGTCCAGTAGATAGCCCCGGCACACATCGCGCACGGCTCGGTGCTTGTGTACAGCGTGCACCTGGCAAGTTCAGCTTCGGAAAAGAGTCGCGCCGCTTCACCGCAAGCCACCATTTCCGCGTGCTGGGTGGGATCGCCTTTGGGTCGCACCGCATTGTTGCGGGAAGCAACAATGATCTCGCCCGCTTGATTAACAATCAGCGCGCCAAATGGATGGCGTCCATCGTTGCAAGCTTCGCGGGCCAACTCAATCGCGCGCCGCAGGAAAATCAGGTCCTGTTCAGTTACATCTTGTTGGATCATGCGGATTGGCTCTCCGTTTTTTTGGAAAACAACAAGTTGAGAAATACGGCACTCGCAGCGCATAGAAAGATTCCGCTGTTCAAGAAGAGCCGTGCGGCATCGGAAGCGTGCACAAAGAGTTGGGGAGTCGCGATGGGCAGCACGCCAAAACTCAATGAGACTGCAACAATGATCCCGTTGTTCGTTCCCTGGTAGCGTACACGTGTCAGCTCCTCAATGCCGGCCACTGCTGTCATGCCAAACATTACAATCGACGCCCCGCCTAAAACAGGCCGCGGAATGGCTGCGATTACAGAAGCAAGCTTTGGCAAAAACCCAAGCACCACCAGCAGCCCGCCACCAGCCGCGACCGCGTATCGGCTCTTGACCTTGGAAAGCAGCAGCAACCCTGTATTTTGCGAGTACGCGTTGTAGGGAAAACTGTTCATCAATCCGCCCAACATAGTCGACAGCCCATCTGATCGGAAAGCGGCGGTCAGTGTCGCTCGCCCAATCCTACGGCCGGCGATCTCGCCGATCGCCAGGCAGTTTCCGGTTGTTTCGGTCATCACCACGATCATCGCGATGCACATCACCAACGCGGGCAGCAGCGCGAAGCGAGGCCATCCAAACATAAGCGGCCGCGCCATCCCAAACCACGGCGTGCTCCCCACTTGCGTAAAGCTTGCGTGGCCGGCCAATGCGGCAAAAGCAGTCCCCGCGACCATACCAAGCAGGACACTCAGGTTGGCAATCAAGCCGCGGCCGAAGCGTTGGATGAAAACAATTAACGCAATCGTCAGCAACCCCAATCCAAGATGAGCATAACTCCCGAAATCGGCGGCCGAGCTATCGCCACCACCCAGCCAGCCGCCAGCGACAGGCAACAGCGACAGTCCGATCACGGTGATGACCGAGCCAATCACAACAGGCGGAAACAACCGCAGCATGCGGCTAAACAAGGGGCCTGCCAGCATGGTGAAGAGACCGCAACAGATCACCGCACCATACATGGTCGGAATGCCGTATTGACCGCCTATTAAAATCATCGGCGCAACGCAGATAAAAGAGCAGCCCTGAATCAAAGGCAGACGGGCTCCGAACTTCCACCAACCAATCGTCTGCAAAAGGGTCGCCAATCCAGAAGTAAAAAGATCGGCACTGATGAGCGCGATCACCTGCCCAGGAGTCAACCGCAAGGCACTGCCCAGGATCAGCGGCACAGCAACCGTGCCCGCATACATCACGAGCACATGCTGGAATCCGAATGGGAGGAGCCGAGCTAACCCGTTAAACTCGTCGATTGAGTCGACCACTGACTCGTCAATCGCATTGCCCGCGAGCGCAGGCATCGTCGCCGCCTCGGTTGGAGCGGCATTGGCGCGCACTGTGTGCGGCGCCCTGGAATCCTTGTCTGGGCCGGTGGGGAGTGTCACAGAGGTCCATCATAGCCTGAATCCGCGGGAGAACCGCATGATGGATCAAGGAATTGCCCGGTGTAAACTAGCGTCACTGAGAGACAGTTTCCGGTCCACTCATCCCCCTGGGAGGCGATGCGGGCTTATGGCATCCGATGTGGTTCCTTCCCTTGCGCCCCGCCAGGCTTCGCAGCTTGACGACCCGCTACTCAACGGTGAGTGGCTCGCCATCGCATGGTCGCGGGAGATCGAACCGGGAAAGCTGCTGGCGCGCCGCCTGATGGCCACAGATCTTGTTCTTTGGCGGTCGCAAGAGGGACTCCACTGTTGGCGTGATCTGTGCGTTCATCGCGGTGCGCGGCTTTCGCTCGGCGCCATCCGGCCTGCGATGGTTCCTTCCGTTTCAGAGCCTGGTTCAAGCCGCAGCGAATGCCTTGTTTGTCCCTATCATGCCTGGGAATACGCGCCCTCCGGCGCATGCGTGCGTATTCCGGCCCATCCGGAGATGAAGCCGCCTTCGAAGGCACGGGTGGAATCCTTCCAGGTGCGTGAGCGCTATGGGGTCGTATGGGTGGCGATGGGTGAGCCGCGTGGCCCTCTGCCAGACTTCCCTCTTCCCGAGTCTTCAGGATTCCGGACTGTCCTCGCCGGCCCTTACCGGTTTCGCGCCCTCGGACCGCGCGTGATTGAGAATCTTCTCGACGTTGCGCATCTGGGTTTTGTTCATGCCGGATTGCTGGGTGATCCCGAACGCGGACAGGTGGAGGACTACGCTGTCACTGCCGGTTCATCTGGGATGGATTGGCGAGGCCCGGAGGCCCGTGAAATTCGCATATGGCAACCTGACCCCGACGGGACAGGAATGGCTGCGCTCGTCAATTATCGATACTGGGTAGATGGACCGTTGACAGCGGGCTTTGTCAAAACAGAGGGCGTTCGACGCTTTGGGATTCTGGCCCAGGTTGCACCGGTTAATGCGGATAGCTGCGAGTCGCGCCTCATCATGAGCCTGAATTACGGAGACGAGGTTGCCGATGCAGAGCTTTTGGAATTCCAGGATCGTGTAACGGAACAGGACCGGGTTGTGGTTGAATCGCAACGGCCCGAGCTTCTGCCACTGGATCTTCAGGCCGAACTTCACCTCCGCTCCGACCGAATGGCAATTGCCTACCGCAAATGGCTGCGAGAAATCGGATTCACCTACGGGACGGCATGAGCCAGGCCCTCACTCCCATGAACGCGCCACTTCATCATCGCCCTGCGTGGTTCACCTCCGGCGACATTGATGGCTTCTTTGGCCTGTTCTTTTCCGGGTTTCCCGATCTGCTGCTGATTGTGGGGCTGGCTCCTGTTTGCGGTTTTCCGGTGGAATTCGTAACTCACCAGGTGTTGCCTGGGGTAGCCATTTCCATTCTGGTGGGCAACCTGTTCTATGCATGGCAGGCGCGCAGGCTCGCGGCGCGAACGGGGCGCGACGACGTGACCGCGATCCCGTTTGGCGTCAATACACCCACGATCTTTGCCTATGTGTTTTTGATTATGGGTCCCGTGTATGCGCGAACCCATTCCGGAATGCTGGCCTGGCAGGCCGGTGTCTTTGCCAGCCTCATCAGCGGCGTGGTCCAGACCGCTGGAGCCTTTTGCACGGACTGGTTGCGGCGCCATACGCCGCGTGCGGCTCTTTTGTGTCCACTGGGCGGTCTCGCACTGGCTTATCTGTGCCTGGGGTTCATCTTCGGAGTCTTCGATCAGGCCTCAATTGCGCTTCTTCCCATGCTGGTCTTGTTCACCCTTTATGGCTCACGGTTGAAGCTGCCTTTACGAATCCCTCCCGGCCTGTTGGCCATTGGACTCGGCGCAATTTTGGTCGCTGTCCTTAGCCGCCTCCACTTGTATAACGCTCCGTCGACGCCGGCCGCTGCACCGGGTCTCTATCTGCCGCATGCGGCAAATCTATGGGCGCTGTTTAGCCACCGTGAGTGGTGGAGTTACCTGGCCATCATTCTCCCGCTCGCCTCCTTGGACACTCTGGCCTCACTGCAGATCCTGGAAAGCGTGAAAATTGCCGGCGACGATTATCCAACCACACCTTCGCTGTTGATGAACGGCCTGGGAACGCTGGCCGCGGCGGCGCTGGGCAGTCCATTTCCCACCACGCTCTATGTAGGTCACGCCGCGCACAAGGCCAATGGCGCGCGCTCCGGCTATTCGGCGCTCAACGGGCTGGTCACGTTGGTTCTCTGCACCACAGGCATGTTGCCGCTGGTCTTACGCATTATTCCTCTCGAAGTAGCCGGCCCGGTGATTGTCTGGTTTGGACTGGTCACTGTAGGCCAGGCCTTCGCGGAGGTGCCGAAGACACAGACGCTTGCCGTGGCGCTGGGTCTGCTGCCGATGCTTGCTCAATGGGTGTCAGGAATCGCCGACACCGTGGCGCGCAAGGCCGGGAGCTCGCTGGCTGAGATCCTGCCACGCATGGGCTCTGAACTTGCTCTGGGTGGATTGCTCGCACTGGGTCAGGGAGGCCTGCTCACATCCATGCTGTGGGCTGCGACTCTGGCGCTGGTCATCGAGCGAAAGTTCGCGGAGGCGGCGGGATGGATGGCTGCGGCAGCCATATTGGCGGCTTTCGGAGTCATTCACGCTTACACCCTTACGCCAACAGGAGTAGAGGGCCGCATCGGATGGGGTGCCGCTCCGGAGTTTGCGCTCTCGTATGCAGCAGGAACCCTGTTCCTGCTTTTGTGCGGGTGGTACGCCGGCCGCCAGCAACGCTCTCAGCAGCTGTGGTGAGAATTGCGGCCGACCGTCCACTTCGCTTGGATTGTACGCATGAGAGGCCGCATTGAGAGGTGTAACGCGTCGAGTATTGACGCTGACTCTCAATGAATGCCAATCCTGATGGCACATCCCTTAGAGTGATCAAGAAGCCTGGAGGAGCTCCACATGGCAATTCCGTATTACCACGTTGATGCATTCACGAGCGAGCTCTTTCGAGGCAACCCTGCGGGGGTCTGCATCCTTTCCGCATTTCCCACCGCAGCCACTATGCAGAAAATTGCAGCTGAGAACAGGCACAGCGAGACCGCCTTTATCGTTCCTCGCGACGATGGCGAATTCGATTTGCGCTGGTTTACTCCCGAAATCGAGGACGATTTATGCGGGCACGCGACCTTGGCTTCCGCCTTTGTGCTCGCGCTGCGCAAACACAGCGTGTGGCCCGTTCGCTTCCACACCTGCAGCGGCATCTTGACCGTCTCCAAAGGCCGAGACAGCATTGAAATGGACTTTCCCGCCCGCCCACCCCAAACCTGTGGAACACCAGTCGGTCTCTTGCCAGCCCTTGGTTTGACAGCGGCGCTCGTCATGAAATCGCGCGATTACCTTGTGGTCGTGGATCAGGCTGAGCAGGTGCGAGCGCTCTCGCCCAATTTTGCCGCTCTTACCAAAGTGGACGTCGGCATCGGCGGATCGATTGTTACCGCGCCCGGCGAGGGTGATGTGGATTACGTGTGCCGATTATTTGCGCCAGCGGTCGGCATCAATGAGGACCCCGCAACCGGCTCGATCCACTGCACACTGGCGCCGTATTGGGCAGAACGGCTGGGCAAGAACACGTTGCGAGCGCAACAACTCAGTGCCCGCGGTGGAACCATGCAGTGCACAATCGCTGGTGATCGCGTGAAAATTGCCGGCACGGCGCGCTTGTATCTTCACGGCACGCTCGAACTCTAAACTGAATCCCAACCGCTACGCGACGTGTTGACTTATCGTTCTTTCGGCGATTCTGCCGAGCGGCAGCAAAGGTTCGAAGAACCTTCGACACAGATGTCGCGTACCGCTGATGCCAGCTTCTGTTCCATCGACTGATACAAAGGCGGACGGTGCTTCGCAGTTATGCTGACCAGGCAGCGCGAGTGCCGCGACCGCTGGAGCTGTACCCCATATCCGTGGAGATGCCGCGCACACACTGCAGCAACTGATTGGCGATGGAAGGCAGCTTCTGCGCGGTTACGCGGAAGGACGGGCCGGAGACGCTGACCGCGGCCACCGGCATGCGCTGGGCATCGAGAAGTGGAACGGCGATGCAGCGCAAACCTTCTTCGAGCTCTTCGTCGTCAACGGCATAGCCGCGGCGATGGGTCTTCTCCATCTCAACTTTCAAGGCCTCAGGAGTGGTGATGGTGCGGTGCGTGAACCGCTCAAAACGGATGCGCCGGACCACCTCGGCGGCACGCTCTTCAGGCAGGAAGGCAAGAATCGCCTTCCCTACCGAAGTGCAATGGACCGGGTTGCTGGCGCCGATTCGGGTGATCATGCGAACCGAGCGTGCCGGTTCAATCTTGTCGATATAGATGACGCGCGCTGCCTCCAGAACACAGAGGTGAGCAGTCTCTTCGGTCACGGCGACCAGGCGACGCAGGTGTGGCTGAGCACGATCCCTGAGGTCATACTGCTCGATCGCCCTGTTCCCAAAATCGAATAACCTCAATCCCAGCCTGTACTTGCCGGTTGTGGTGCGTTCCACCATGCGGTGCCGCTCCAAAACCATGAGGAATCGGTGCGCGGTGCTTTTATGCAACTGGAGTGAGGACGCCACCTGGGCGAGACCGAGCGGTGTTTCGCTCTCTCCGAGCAGGTCCAACACGGCAAACGCCCGGTCCAGGGCCTGAACTTTGTAGGTACCTTGCGGCGCCGTGTCTCGCATTATGGTCCTCCGTGTCGCCGGATGGTGACATTTCTAGTCTGCAAGCACACGAGAGCCATGTCAAGTATTGGGACGGAATTTCTTGAATTGGGATTCGATGGGGCGGATATTGGGATACGTCTCCCGTTTCGGGATCATCGCTGGTTCTACACAGGCACGATGTCGCCCTCTCCGGGTGCAAGGAACAGATTCGCCTCCAGCCCATGCTGGCGAGTGTAGAGATCGAAGTAGCGGCCACCCAGCGCAAACAGCTCGGCGTGATTGCCGCGCTCGACGATGCGCCCCTGCTCGACGACCAGAATCTGGTCAGCGCGACGGATGGTGGAAAGTCGGTGGGCGATGACGAATGTGGTGCGACCTTCCATCAGCTTGTTAAGACCGGCCTGAATCATGGCCTCTGACTCAGAGTCGAGGGAGCTGGTGGCTTCATCGAGGATGAGGATGCGTGGCTCGGCAAGAAGTGCGCGCGCGATGGAAAGACGCTGCCGCTGTCCGCCGGAGAGCTTCACGCCGCGCTCGCCGACGATGGTGTCGTAAGCCTCTGCGAAGCGCTCGGCAAACTCGTCGACGCGCGCAGTGCGGCAGGCAAAGAGAAACTGCTCCTCGGTAGCCGTTGGACGGGAAAACATAATGTTCTCGCGAATCGTGCCGTCAAAAAGAAATGAGTCTTGAAGCACAACACCCAACTGCGAACGGAAGGTATTCAGGTCCACTTGCGCAAGATCAATGTCGTCTACAACCACGCGCCCGCTTGTCGGCGTGTGGAAGGCACAGAGCAGGCTTATGATCGTCGATTTGCCTGATCCGGAAGAACCAACCAGCGCGGTAGCGGTTCCCGGCTCGGCCAGAAAGCTGATGCCATGCAGGACTGGCTTGTCAGCTTCGTAAGAGAACTCGACATCCTCAAAGCGCACCGTGCCCTTTATGGGCGGCATCTTCAGTGAGCGGCCGGGGACCTGATTCTCTTCAATCTCCGACATGATCTCGTTTGTGCGATCAAGGCCAGCAAACGCTTCGGTCAACTGGGTGCCAATGTTCACCATCTGAAAGACCGGGGCGATCATGAAGGCAAGAAACATGTTGTATTGAAAATAGGTACCGACAGTCCAGGTGCTCCCCAAAACATTGTGACCGCCCAGCCACATGACGATCGCAGAAACAAGCCCGAGAACCGTGGTGGATGCGGCAGAGAGCGTGCTAGTCATGGTCAGGGACCGCATGACATTGGCCAACAGACGCTCAACTCCGGCGGCAAAGACTGTGGCCTCGCGCTCTTCCGCATGGTAGCCCTTGATGACGCGCACGCCGCCCAGTGACTCGGTGAGCCGCCCCGTGACATCGGCATTGATCTTGCCGCGGTCGCGAAAGATGGGGCGAATGGTCTTGAATCCGTACTGCAGGAAAAAGACGAAAATACCGAGCACAGCGAAAACTGTGAGGGTAACCACGACACTGAGATGCAAGAGCCAGATAAATGCCAGCACCGCCGTCAAAAGTCCGCCCACAAAATCAACCAGGCCAGTGCCCACCAGGTTGCGCACGCCCTCGACATCGGTCATGATGCGAGCCACAAGCGTGCCGGTGCGGTTCTCGTCGTAATAGGCCACAGAGAGCAGGCCCACATGGCGCTGGACTTGTCGGCGCATCTCGGCAATCAAACGCTGTCCGGCCTTTGACAGCAGTTGTGTGAGCGAGTAAGAGGTAATGGCCTGCACCAACATGGCCGAGAAGACAAGTGCGATGATCCTGGGCAAAAGGTCAGGCCGTGGATGCTGCGCAGAGAGAACTGTGTCGAGCAGGGGCTTTGAAGAGATGGGCAACACAAGGCCGGCCACGCGGTTGATGACCATCAGAACCATGCCGGCCGCAATCAGGCCTTTGCGTGGTGCAACCAACGCACGAACCTGTGGCCAGATCTTCTTCAACTCAGGCTTCCGCTTGGGCAGGTCAGCCTGGCTGCGCCCTCCGCGTCCGTGTGACGAGCGCTCGGCTCGATTGCTCAATCCCATCGCCCCGCCGCGCATGGTTCCCATGCTTTAGACCTTTCCCGAACGGCGAGCAGCAATAAACGAGCGAACGCACATCACCACGTAAATAAGAAGCAGCACCGCCATCGTGACTTTTGAGGCCAATGCGATTTGGTCAGGCGGCATGCCGGCCGACGTGGCATGAACGTATCCCCGCACAGCTTCAACCGTAGCGCCGATAAAGCCAAGCAGCGCAACGGTGACATTGATGTGCATGAACAGCTTGCGCCGGTTCTCGCTGGGGCTAATCGCCAAGAATCCGCCAAGACCCAAGGCCAGGCCAAACCACAAGGGAATGAGCGCGGTGAAATGAATACTACCCGTGCCCAGGTAACCAGCCAGGCCCAATGCAGCCAACAGAACCCCAAACACCAATGTAACTTTCGCCATGCAATACTTCCCTTCCACTGAACCTTAAGGATACTAGGGCCTGCCCTCTAATCTACAGGGCAGGCCCCAGATGCATGGATGATGTGGAAGAGGCCAAAGATGCGAATGATTCAAACATCGATGGCAGCCTCGGTGACTTGGGTATTCTGTCTACCTTTGAATGCGCGCCGATCCGCCTTGGGCAAATGCACGCACCTGGTCCAACGTGGCCATGGTTGTGTCGCCAGGGAAGGTGGTTAGCAGCGCTCCGTGAGCCCATCCCAGCTTAATGGCCTCATCCGGCGTAACACCGCTCAGCAGGCCGTAGATGAATCCGGCCGCAAAGCCGTCACCGCCTCCTACGCGATCGATGACATCCAACTCAGCCGTCGGAGCCGTGTAGGTCTTGCCATCAATCCAGGCAACCGCGCTCCAGCTATGGCGGTTGGTGGCGTGTACCTCACGCAAAGTAGTCGCGACCACCTTCACGTGCGGATGCTTCTTAACCACGTTGTCGATCATGCCGAAGAACACGCTGGGATCGAGCTTCGACTTGGCCGCAACTTCCGGCCCCGGGATTCCCAGGCCCTTCTGCAGGTCTTCTTCATTGCCGACAAGGACGTCAACGTTCTCAACGATGGTGCTGATGATCTCCACGGCACGCTCGTTGCCGCCAGAGATCTTCCACAGCTTCTCACGGAAATTCAGATCAAAGGATGTGATGGCTCCCGCGGCCTTGGCCTCACGCATCATCTCCGCTGCCAAGGGGGCCGTGGTTGGCGAGAGCGCCGCGAAGATACCGCCGCTATGCACCCACTTCACGCCCCCGGCAAAGATCTTCTTCCAATCGAAGTCGCCAACCTTGAGTTGCGCCGCCGCCTCATTGGACCGGTTGTAAAAAACCACCGGCGCACGCACGCCAAATCCACGGTCGCTGTACACCGCCGCCATATTCGGACCGGTGACGCCGTCATGCTTGAAGTGCTTGTAGAAGGGCTTGACGCCCATGGCGCGAACTCGCTCGGCAATCAGGTCGCCGATGGGATAGTCAGACATCGCCGAGGCGACGCCTGTCTTCAATCCGAAACAGTCGGAGAGGTTCGCAGCCACGTTGAACTCGCCGCCGCTGACGTGGATCTGGCACTCCGTTGCCTTGCGAAAGGGGATAATCCCCGGATCGAGCCGGTGCACCAACGCTCCCAGCGACAAAAAATCCAACTCCGCTCCCTTGCGGATATTTAATCCATGGCTCATCGGTTCTTCACTCCTTGTCTGTTTGAGGGTGTCCTTTGTTGATCTGTGACTTTCCTCGGATGATATACTAGTGGTCTGACCACTACTTGGCCTTTCTCAGCCCTTGCCACCAGCCATTCGCTTGAGTTCCGAGAGCACGTCCTCAATGGTCCATTCGTTCCCTGGGTAGAATCGCACCACTTTGCCATCAGCGCCAATCAGTGTGGTTGAAAGCGTGTGGGTGATGGTACCGTCCGCCGCGTTCGTAATTCCCACATCGAAGAACTTGGCCATCTCCAGCAGCACTGGCTTCTGCGGCACAGCAAAATCCCAATCCGCAAAAGCACTCTTTGAGTCGCTGCCAATATAGGTAGCCCCATAGGCCCGCAGCCGCTCCGGCGTGTCGTTTTCGGGGTCAAAGCTCACACACACCAGGTGCGTTTTGCCGCGCAACTCCGGATCGGCCGCGACCTGCTTGTCCACCGCCGCAAAGTTGCGCGTGACGCGGGGGCAAAAGTCTGGCAGTGGACAGCGTGTGTAGATGAATGTGACCAACAGCGCGTTGCCTTTGAACTGGCCAAAGTGAATTGTCCGCCCATCCTGATTGCGCAGCTTAAAATCCGGTACCACATCTCCAGGTGCCGGCACGTGATAAAAGACCGCCGGCTTGTAATCCGGCTTGGCCTGCGCTACGACAACAATGTGGTCGAGAAGGACATCCGCGTTTGGATCCTGCGAAACCAGGACGTCGGCTGTGATCACGTCACCCGGATGCAACTCGCTCAGGATGGTGGGGTCCTTCAGGTTATAGGGCATGGTCATCGCATCCATAAAGCCGGGAATGGCCTCATGGTCCACTGTGACCTCGCCCTTGGCCATATTGGTGGAGACCACCTTGCCGCGCAGCTTGTATACCTTGAAGTTCTGGCTGGCAGTTGCCTGAGAGGGAGTCGGTTGTCCGGAATGGCACCCGGCAAGCGCGACAAGAGCGAGAAGTGAAAAAGCAACAAGACGGCGAATCACCCAACAGTGTACAACCGGCCACTGCTGGCAAATCTCCACAGAATGGCCCTCGCCCCGGCTCACGGCGTATAACGCTGGAATGGGGCCACCAAGGAAAGGCGAGATTGACGCATGGCTGCGCAACGGCGGCCTGGTGGTTACAGCCAGCGACCGCGCCGCGCGCGCCCTGCTCTCCGACTTCCATCGCGCCCGGCGAGTCGAGGGACTGACAGCCTGGCAGACGCCCAACATTCTGGATTGGAAGAGCTTTGTCCGCAGCGAGTGGGATGCGCGCGGGCGCGACGGCCGCCTGGTTCTGAATCGCACTCAGGAACAGGCTATTTGGGCGGGGATCCTTGGCAGGCGTGAACACATGGCAACTTTGCTTGAGGGCCCGCGCTACCGCCTGGCTAACCTGGCCATGGAAGCATATGAATTGCTCTGTTCGTATGCACCCAGTCTACTGCGGACCGGAGCCCACAGCGCCTGGCAGCAGGACGCGGCAGCCTTCAGCGAATGGCTGACGGCGTTTGACCAAATCTGCCGGAGAGACAGCCTCCTCAGCCCCGCGCGTCTTTCGCTGGAACTGATTGCGCTCCTTGAGAGTCCGACGAAGGTGACCACCCAGACGCAAGCCGCGCGCCCGCCACTGCTGCTGGTCGGATTCGACCGCATTCTGCCCACACAGCGAAGCCTGTTCGACACCTGGGGAGAGTGGAGGCAGGCCGAGCACGCACCCCCGGCCGAACGGATTCTCTTCCACAAAGCCTCCGATGCACAATCCGAACTGGGCGCGTGTGCACTGTGGTGCGCTCAGCAACTTGCCAGCAACCCGGAGGGCCGCCTGCTGGTGGTAACCCAGGATGCGGGAGACCGCATGCGGCGCGGCCAGATCGAACGGGCCTTCCTCAAGCACACAGGTGCAGGGCAACGCGACGAGGGCACTTCTCCGCTATTCGAGTTCTCGCTTGGAATCCCGTTGAGTCTGGCTGCGTTGCCAAATGCTGCGCATCTGCTGCTTCGCTGGCTCTCGGCTCCGATCGCTGAACACAAACTTGACTGGCTGCTCTCCACCGGTTACGCCGCTGCAAGTGTGCAGGAATCCGCCGCACTGCAGGCTCATATGCGCGGGATCCGCCGCAGGAGCCAACAGCAACCGCAATGGACGCTGAACGCATTTGTAGGAGCCGCCAGGGGCTCGGCTATTCCTGAAGCCTGGGTAAATCGCATGACGAATGCGCAGCGTCGCCTGGCTGACTTCGCTCTCCGCCCGCAAGCCCCGCTTGAATGGGTCGAATTGGTTCCGCATTTATTAGAGGCGGCGGGCTTCCCCGGCTCCCGTCCGCTGACGAGCACGGAATTCCAGGCCGCCAACCGTTGGCAGCAGGGCTTGGAAACTTCTGGCTCTCTTGGCTTCGATGGGCGGCGCATTGCATGGGAGGATTTTCTTCCTATACTCTCCCGAACACTCGACGAGACACTGTTCACGCCCGAGTCACGCGAGGCGCCCATTCAGATTGCGGGCCCTGCCGAGTCGGCGGGGTTGACCGCCGATGGCGTCTGGTTTCTGGGAGCCAATGAAGAGGCCTGGCCGTCGGGTGGCGCGACGCATCCGCTGCTGCCTCCGGAGGTGCAGCGCCAGGCAGGGATGCCACATGCCAGCGCCCAGCTTGATTGGGAGCTGGCCCATGCCATCACCACGCGCCTGATCAGCTCTGCTTCAGAAGTTCACTTCAGTTTCGCAGCGCAGGTGGAGGCTGCTGAGACTCGGCCCTCTCGCCAAATTGTCCAGCTTGCCGGCGCTCCGCAAGCGATGCCGCCGGAATTGATGCTGCCGTCCGGCTCAGCCCCGCTGACAGTCCCATATGAAGATTTCAGCCGGATTCCCTTCCCTCCCGGAAAGGTCCGCGGCGGAGCAAGTGTGCTTACCAGCCAGTCGCAATGTGCCTTCAAAGCATTTGCGACCGGGCGCCTGTCTGCCCAAGGTTGGGAACCCGCAGAAGCCGGCCTCTCGGACGCGCAGCGCGGAAAACTTTTGCACGAAGTGCTGCACGCCATCTGGGCCGGTCCGCCGAACGGGATTTCCAATCACCGTGCTCTTCTTCAACTTGGCGACGGCCGAGCCGCCTTTGTGGCTGCGCACGTTGACCGCGCTCTTCGCACCGGCGTCAGCCCGGGACTACGCGATCGGATGCCCCCGCGTTATCTGGATCTTGAAGCGCAACGACTCACGCGCCTTGTGATTGAGTGGCTGGACTATGAAGCCACGCGAATCGGTTTTGATGTGGCTGAGACGGAGGTAGAGCGCACCATCCACCTGGCTGGGCTCACCTTCGATCTGCGGCTCGACCGGATCGATCGGCTCAAGGACGATTCACTGCTGGTCATCGATTACAAGTCTGGGGATGTTGCCACAAAACTGTGGGATTTGCCCCGCCCGGACGATGTGCAATTGCCTCTCTATGCCGGCTTTGCCGTCGAAGGGGACCTCGGCGGACTTGCATTTGCGAAAGCGCGTGCGGGAAACCTCAAACTTGTGGGCCACTTCTTCAATGCAGCCACGGTTCTTTTCGACGGCCTCAAGGTTTCCAGTTCCTTGGTCAAGAAGAAGCTGACTGATGAATTGCTATCCAAATGGCGCGCGCACATTGAAGAGCTCGCCAACGACTTTCTCACGGGCCGGGCGGAAGTGAATCCCCGCCAATACCCAAAGACCTGCGAGGGGTGCGGCTTGCAGGCTCTTTGCCGTATTCAGGAGAAGAAATTCCGGGACCCACTTGAAGACGAGGAAGATGGCTATGATGCGGAGGCTGTAGATGAATAGCCCACATAAGCCCTCGCCTCCCGACCAACCCGAGCGCATTCGAGCCCTCGATCTCTCGCGATCCATTCTTGTGCAAGCACCGGCGGGCTCGGGCAAGACGGACTTGCTGACGCGCCGCTTTCTGCGCCTGTTGGCTGAGGTCGACGAGCCCGGCCAGGTGGTTGCGATCACCTTTACCAATGCCGCAGCCGCAGAGATGCGACATCGCATCCTTTCTGAACTGGAGATGGCTGCCGCCAGTGATGCTCTGCCAGCCTCATGCAACGAGTTTTCGATGGAGGCCCTGGCTCGCCGCGCCCTTGCACACTCCCGCCAGCGAGACTGGAAACTGCTCGATCTGCCGGCGCAACTCCGCATCGCCACCATCGATTCCTTTTGCCGCGACCTTGCTCTTCAACAGCCGCTGCTCTCCTCGCTGGGCGGCGGCATTCAAATCGCCGCGCAACCCCGGGAGCTCTATCGCCGTGCAGCCCGCCAGATCCTGGAGAAGATCGGCCACGCAGATCGGGCCCTGAACGAAGCGATTGAAGCGTTGCTGCTGTGGCGCGACAACAACTGGCGAGAAATGGAAGATCTTCTTGTTGAGATGCTGGAAACGCGCGACCGCTGGATGCACAACTTTGTCATGGATCGCGATCCGGATTGGGACGATTTGCGCAATCGCCTGGAGCGACCGTTCGCCAACGCAATCAGCGAGAGTCTAACCGCGCTCGACGAATTCATGAACCTGGTTCCGGGCGCGAGAGAAGAGGCGCTCGTCCTGGCCCGCTACGCCTGCCAGCATGTTGAGAGCGCGTTTCTTCGCGAACTGGCCGAGATGGCGGAGTTCCCTGCTCCGCCGTGGCTCTCCACCGAAGATGTTGATGAGGCGCACCGGGCCTATTCCAACCTCGCCGAATTGCTGCACGTCAAGGAGGGTCGATTCAGGAGGCAAGTGGACAAAAAACTCGGCTTCCCTTCTGACAGAAAATTCGAGAAAGCCCAGATTCTCAACCTGATTGCACGCCTGAACGCCGTCCCCGGCCTCGAAGCAGCGCTCGACGAGGTTCGCAATCTTGCTCCAGCCCGCTACACCGACGCAGACTGGAGAATTGTCCGGGCCTGTTTCACGCTGCTCCGTCGTGCGGCTGGCGAGTTGCAGGTCGTCTTCGCAGAGGCAGCAGCAGTCGATTTTATCGAGGTAGCACAGATCGCTCAGCAGGTGCTTCGTGGCCCTGACGATCTGCCCACCGACGCAGCCATTGCCGTTGCGGACGGCATTCGCCATTTGCTGGTCGACGAGTTCCAGGACACGAGTCGCCGCCAGCACCAGTTGCTGGCCAGCCTGATTGCGGCCTGGCCAGACCGAGAGGGTCGCACGTGCTTTGTCGTTGGCGACCCTATGCAGTCCGTCTATTCGTTTCGCGACGCGGACCCTGAGCTTTTTGCCCGCGTCAGGACGCTTGGCCTTGAGATACCTGAGGCTGAGCCGCTGCAACTCGACTTTGTTCCACTCAAAGCTAACTTCCGCACCGTTCCAACTCTTGTCGATCGGCTCAATGAATTCTTTGATGAGGTCTTCGCGGAAGCGGACGGCAGCGGAGTTTGTTTCTCCAAAGCCGAGCCAGCCAGGGAATCCCGGCTCAGTCAGATCCCGGATTTCAGTTTGCACCTCACCTTTTCGCCGCAGGCGACTGGTGGCAAATCTGTTGACTCCGATCAGCCGAGCGCAAAAGAAGATGCCCGGGCGGCCCAGACGGAGCAGATCGTTGCGCTTGTCCGGAGCCACCTGGACCGCATGGAAAAGGCTCGCGCCAATGTTGAAAACATCGGTGAAAAGTATCGCATCGCCATCCTTGGCCGCACCCGCGCTGCGCTGGCGCCCGTCGCTGCTGCACTTCGAGAAGCGGCCATTCCATTCCGCGCCATCGAGTTGGAACAACTCTCTGACCGGCCCGAGGTGCTTGACGCCATCGCGCTGGTTCGCGCCCTCTTCAATCCCGAAGATCGCGTAGCCTGGTTGGGCGTTCTGCGTGCCCCATGGTGCGGGCTTTCGCTCGAGGACCTGCATCGCCTGACCAGCGCGGATAACCCTGATCTTCTCTCCCGACCCGTGCCTGAATTGCTCGGCGAACGCATGCACCTCCTCAGCAAAGATGGGCGGCAGGCCGCCCAAAGATTGCTGGACGCGCTTGCTTCAACCCAGGCAACGCCCGACGACCTGGCGGCGACCTTGAAGTCAGGTGTTCGCCCGTGGGGTGGTGGCCCGATCTCTTCGCTGGGAACATGGCTCGAGCAAGTCTGGCTCCGTCTCGGAGGAGCCGATTGCGTTGACTCCACAGCGTGTTCCAACGTTGATCTGCTTTGGCGTTGCCTGGACAGCCTGCCTGGTGGCGAACAGGACCTGCTTGGTCCCGGCCTCGACGCAGCTCTCGAGCAGCTCACGGCGCTGCCTGATCCAGGCGCAAGCAGCCAGTGCGGTGTGCAGTTGATGACCATTCACAAGTCAAAAGGCCTGGAATTTGAAGTGGTGATTGTGCCGGAACTCCAGGCCAGGGCGAGAAACGGCGAGCGACGGATGCTCTCCTGGCTGGAGCGCGGACTGGCGAGCCCGGACGATTCTGGTGAAATCACAGAATTCCTTGTCGCGCCGGTGCAGTCGAAAGGCGCCGAGCGTGGCAAGTCAAAGACATGGGTGGATCGCTTTCGTCGAAAACGGGAAACACAGGAGATGCGTCGCATTCTCTACGTAGCGGCAACTCGCGCCCGCGAAGAACTCCTCTTCTTCGCTCGTCCCGCTTACAAAGTTGAATCTGACGGTGTGTTGAGCCTGTGCGAGCCCAAAAACAGTCTGCTGGCCACCGCATGGCCGGCGCTTGAGGAAGAAGTGCGCCTCCGCTTTGAAGACTGGAGGGCGGGGCAATTGGCGCCGGCCATCGACGAGGAGAATGAGATTGCAAGCATCGCCGCCGCAGGCCAGAGCGATCTGCTGGTCATGCCTCCACCACCTGAGCCAACAGAACCGCAGGAGCCAACCAGAATGCGGCGCCTGCCGACGGTCTACCAGACGAGCGGGGTATCTGCTGCTGATGCTCTTCCAGGAAGTGTGAGAGCCCCTCAAACTCGACTTACGGTCTCTGCAATCGACGAAGGTGAAGGGAGCTTCTACGCCCGCCACCTAGGCGGCTTGCTTTCTCGCGCTCTCGGCACCGCCGTCCATGCACTCCTTGAAGAACTCTCGCGCCTCCGGACGGAACTGGATTGGGATGGTGCCCGCACCGCCGTTGCGCGACTCACACCGAAGATTGCCGCAAGCATCCGATCCGCAGGCATTGATGCGAAACAAGCCGAGGCCATTGCTTCCCAGGCGCTGAAACTGGCGCTTGATGCGTCTCACCATCCTGACGGCGGGTGGATTCTCTCGCCCCACGCCGATGCCGTCAGCGAAGTTCGATGGAATGGCGTCGTCGAGAGGAGCTTGCGCACGGTTCGCGTCGATCGCGTCTTCCGCGCCGGGTTGAACCCTCGATCGGAAGGTCAAGAGGCATGGTGGATCATCGACTACAAGACAGCCCACGCAGCCAGCCCTGGTCAGGACCTTGGAGCCGCAATGGCCGGATTGAGAGAACTGTTTGCGCCCCAGATTGAGGCCTACGCTCGGATTCTGCGCAACTTGTACGGCGCCGACGCGACTCTTCGCGCCGGGCTCTACTACCCCCGAATGTTGATGTTGGACTGGTGGGAACTTTAGGCCCTGTTCGATTTTCCTTTCCGGCGGAAATTGCTTTTCTCCTAACCCCCGGATATGATCTTGGTATGCACTGCCTACCCTGTTGTCGCTGCTGTCCTCTGTTCCGCGCGCACAGGTGACCTGGGTCTGTACTGTTGATCGAAATCCAAGGTTTCCAAATGCCCGCGAAGCAGCCATGCTGCCGCGGGTTTTGTGTATCTGCTGAAAAAGGGACAAATGACTGAAGTGGTTAAAAAGAAAGAATCAGGCGCCCAGCGAGCCGAGCGGCTGAAGCAGGAGAAGAATCCCTGGGCGGCCTTTGACGAGGTTCGCGCCTTCGCGCGCGCCGGCCGGTCGAGTGTGGTTCCCGAATGGGCCTCCTTCTACTTCAAGTGGTGGGGCATTTACACGCAGGGCGACGGCGTGGGTGCCGTTGGCGGCAAAGGCGGTGAAGGCCTGGTCTCCGACTACTTCATGATGCGTATTGCCATCCCCAATGGCATCCTCTCCTCCAGCCAGCTGCGAACCATTGGTGGAATCACGCGGAAGCATGCGCGCAATCTGGCCGACATTACAGTTCGCCAGGCCATCCAACTCCATTGGCTCACCATCGAATCACTCCCCGAAGTCGTGGACGCACTCGACTCAATTGGCATCTCTCCCAAGGGAGCTTGCGGCGACGTGGTGCGAAACGTAACCGGCTGCCCGCTGGCCGGAGTCGCAGCCGATGAACTGATTGACGCCTCCCCGCTTGCAATTGAGATTGCCCACATGCTCAACGGGAATCCCGAGTTCTTTAACCTGCCGCGGAAATTCAAAATCTCTGCGTCCGGCTGCCCCTCGTGGTGCAACAACCCGGAGATTAATGACATCGGGCTTTCGGCCGTGAAACACAACGGTCAGGTTGGCTACTCAGTACGTGTGGGTGGAGGGCTTTCCGCAGATCCGCATCTTGCCGTTCATCTCGACGCCTTCATACTGCCTGACCAGGCGCTTCGCGTGGTTCGCGGGATCACTGAAATATTCCGTGATCAGCAGGGCTTGCGCGAAAGCCGTGACCGCGCGCGCATGAAGCACCTCTTCATGAAAGAAGGTTGGACTGCCGAGAAATTCTTGGCGGAGCTCCAATCCAGGCTCGACTTCACCCTGCTGCCCGGAGTGCCTGAGGAGGTGCCCAACGACATTTTTCGCGATCACGCAGGCATCCATCCGCAGCGCCAGGCGGGATTCAGTTCTGTGGGCGCGTCGGTTCTGCGCGGACGGTTGACCGGAGAACAGCTTGAGGCCGCGGCGGACTTGGCAGACCTTTTTGGCAGCGGTTCATTGCGCACGACCGTGTCGCAGAATCTTTTGTTCATCGATGTTCCCAACAGCAAGACTGCGGCACTGGCCGGCGAGCTCGGCAAGATCGGCCTGCAGGTGGATGGCTCTTCTTTCTGGCGCGGCGCCATCGCCTGCACCGGAACGGAGTTTTGCAAACTTGCCATCACTGAGACCAAGGGCTTTACCAAGTGGCTGGTGGACGAACTCGAAGACCGCCTGCCCGGGTTCGACCAGGAGTTGAAGCTCAATGTAACCGGCTGCCCAAACGGCTGCGGCCAGCATTGGGTTGCCGACATCGGCATTGAGGGCAAGAAGATAAAGCATGAGGGAAAGCTGACCGATGCGTTCTACTTCTGCCTTGGCGGAGCAGTAGGACAACACGCGGCGATCGCACGCCCCGTGGGCTATCGTTGCCCGGCGCCGCTTATCCCCGACGCGATTGAACGCTTGCTTCGCCAATACCTTGCCGACAGGCAACCCGCTGAGAACCTTCGCGCGTGGTTCAGCCGCCATACCAACGACGAGCTTCGCGCCCATCTCGCAGGCGAAGTTCTGGAGCCGGTTGAACGCGACCTGCCCGCCGGCCGGATGCCGCAAGGAGTGACTGATTGAGGGTAGTTCCATGAGCATGTTGCCGATTTTCTTGAAACTCGACGGCCGCTGCTGCCTCCTTGTTGGCGGGGGGAATGTCGCGTTGGATAAGATCGGCAGTCTGCTGACGACAGGATTAAAGCTTCGTGTGGTTGCACCGGAAGCGCGGCCTGAAATTCAACAGCTCGCTCTCGAAGGCAAGCTTGAATTGATCCTCCGGCCTTTTGAAAATGCCGACCTTGACGGCAACTTTGTGGTGGTCACGGCCACTGACTCCGCCGAAGTGAATGCCCAAGTCTATCGGGAGTCAGTTGAGCGGGGGATTCTCTGCAACAGCGTTGACGACATTCCGAACTGTGATTTTTATTTTGGATCCATCGTCAGCCGCGGCGACCTGCAGATTGCAATATCGACTGCGGGACAGAGCCCTGCGGTGGCCCAACACCTGCGGCAGGAGATCGACGAACAGCTGCCCGCAGATCTTGGGCCGTGGCTTGCAAGCCTTGGCCAGCTCCGCCGCGAGGTTCTCGAGATTCATCCCTCTGGTGAACCGCGCAAGCAGCTGCTGCATCAACTAGCGCAACGGCAGGTCTGCGAATCTGAAGCGTGCCCGGCGCGCCTGTTGGCTCAAGCGCCGCTTGAACCAGAGCAAGGGGACGACGATTCATCCGGCATCGTCGATGAGAGTATGGATTTCTCTGAGCCGCTCTCACCGGAGTTTGAAGACGAATCCAATGCCGTGCCTGAAACAGTGCATCTGGTGGGCGCCGGACCGGGCGACCCCGATCTGCTGACGGTCAAGGCACTGCGCACGATTCAGACTGCCGATGTGGTGCTTCACGACGACCTTGTTCCTGAAGCAATTCTTGACCTCGCTTCTCCGTCCGCGGAGGTCCTGAATGTCGGCAAGCGATGCGGCGCCAAGACCATTACGCAAGCTGAAATCAACTCCATCATGATCGACTATGCGCGCGCCCATCTGAGCGTGGTGCGCCTCAAGAGCGGCGACCCGTTGATCTTTGGCCGTGCGGCGGAGGAGTTGAAGGCACTGACCGATGCGGGCGTTCCGTTCGAGATCGTCCCTGGAATTACGGCCGCATTTGCTGCTGCCGCTGCGATCGGCTGCTCGCTCACCAGCCGCAATAGTGCATCGAACCTGATCTTTTCGACCGGGCACCACGCGCAATCGCACAATCGGTCGCCGCTGCCGGAGATTGAAGACGCCACGCGCGTGGTCTACATGCCGGGCCGCGACCTGGGTCTGCTTGCGCAGGAATGGCTTCAGCAAGGCCTGCCACCGGACTTCCCCTGCGCCGTGATCTCTCGCGTCGCGCAGCCCGGCCAGCAAATTCGAAGTACCACACTCGCCGCCCTCGGCGACGCCGAACCCACTCTCGCCCCCAGCTTGTTGATTGCAGGCTGGGCCATTCGAGAGATTGCCGCAGTGAACCTGCTGGCAGCGAGCGGCGTTTCAGCTACAGCCTGAAATTCAAAAACAGTTCATTTGGAGAGACAGTATGCCCGAATCTACCCCCGCGCCTCGGCGCGGAATCTCACTTGACGTCTATGCCGTTGCGCTTGCGCTGGTTCTGACCCTGCTTGTCCGCTTCAACCTTATCCCGCCAGTGAATTGGTAAAACTTGCGATTTCCGCATCTCGGAAGGAGAACCCAATGGCCACTGCTGCCATCGCACCGAGTAGTTCGACCGGCCTCGCCCACCGCATCGCCGCGCTCATCCCCGGTCTGCTGCTGTTAGCCGCCGTGGGTTACGGCGGAAAGTTGATCGAACAATCGATCGCCATTTACACCAAGACCAACCACATCACGTTTCCGAACATTGAATACGTTTTATGGGCCATCGTGATTGGCCTGATCATTGCTAATACCACCGGCATCCCGCGCATCTTCCAGCCGGGAGTTGCCACGTACGAGTTCTGGCTCAAGGCCGGCATTGTGCTCCTTGGCTCGCGATTCCTCCTCGGAGACGTCCTCCACCTCGGCGGCATTTCTTTGTTGCTGGTCGCCTTCGCGCTCACCTTGTCGTTGACCTTCATGCACCTTCTTGGCCGCACATTCAAGCTCAAGCCAAAGCTTACTTCGCTGCTGGCCATAGGCTCGGCCATCTGCGGCGTCTCGGCCATTATTGCTGCCAAGCCCTCCATCGATGCGGACGATGAAGATGCCTCGTATGCCATCGCCGCCATCCTTGCCCTCGGAGCAATCTCGCTGTTTACCTTTCCGCTGATCGGCCATTCGCTTCACCTTAGCGACAAGGCATACGGCCTGTGGGCCGGCCTCGCTGTAGACAACACCGCCGAGGCCACTGCCGCCGGAGCTCTCTACTCCGACGCCGCCGGCAAGGTCGCAGTCCTCGCCAAGACCACACGCAACGCTCTCATCGGCTTTGTTGTCCTCGCCTACGCCATCTACTGGGCTTCCCGCGGCGAGGCTCATGCAGTCGGTAACAAGGCTGCGTTTCTATGGAATAAATTTCCAAAGTTTGTGCTTGGGTTTCTGCTGATCTCGCTTCTTGCCACAATTGGCTTCTTCACGAAAGGCCAACTCACCAGCCTTGCCAATCTATCGCGGTGGGCATTCCTGCTAACC
>Ga0182018_10000948_pt1 | contig 35276 bp, 30 predicted proteins | sample 812P2MmetaG_FD_120490 | JGI IMG/M metagenome (GOLD analysis project Ga0182018, IMG submission 120490) | Permafrost microbial communities from Stordalen Mire, Sweden - 812P2M metaG | ecosystem: Environmental > Terrestrial > Soil > Wetlands > Permafrost | place: Sweden: Stordalen | collected...
ATTCTGGCGTTCACGTACCCGGACGGGAACTATGTCGGCAGCATCTCGGGCGTAACGGACGCAAATTTCTTGTGCGCGGCGAAGACCGGCAACTGGTGGGTCGTTGCGTCGGATGAAGTCTTGGAGTACGCGCATGGCGGGACGACGCCCCTCAAGACGCTTAGCGTCACCGCCGGCGACCCCGAGGGCTGCGCGGTTGACCCGATAACCGGCAATCTCGCGGTTACAATCGGGAGTGCCGGCGACGTAGTGGTATTCACGGGGGGCTCAGGGTCGGGCACAACCATTGCCGATGATTTAAGCGCATCGTACTTCGCCAGCTATGACGACAAGGGCGACCTTTTCGTCAACGGCATCACCCCGAGTGACACGAATGCTATTGTCGAGCTTCCCAAGGGCAGCAGCAAGTTCGAGACCATCACGCTGCAGCCGAATATCCAGACCGGCGGAGTTCAGTGGCACGGCGACTATCTCGCGGTCAAAGGCATAGGTATCGTCGGTGGCGGCATTTACCATTTTGCGATACACGGTACAAAGGGCAAAGAGATCGGATTTACGCAGCTAAGCGGTTTCGATGATGTCGTGCAGTTCTGGATCGCGGGCAAGTATGTTGTCGCGGCCGATTTTCCAAATGATACCGCCGAACTGTGGAAGTACCCAGCCGGCGGACCGGTATTCAAGCATTTGAACGGCAGCTACGACGGTCCGATCGGCGCAACAGTCAGCGTAGCCCAGAAACGTTAGCAGCATTTCGCAGTACATGGTACGAACGAGAAGGAGACCGGCGTCACCCGGCTCACCGCCTGGGATGACGGTTTGTTTTGGATCCAGGAGCCGGACGTCGTTGCGGACGGCACGGGAAGTGGAGCAGCCATCCTGGAAATATCCCGCTGGCGGTACTCCGATCGGGATGCTCCCGCTTGAGTTCACGACAGGCGTGACGGTCAGTGCGGCCTAGAAACGCCAGGAGGCAATTCGATGAAAGCGTTTTCTTTGAACCTCAAAGCATTAGTTGTTGGGGCCGCGATTATGCTCGCCGCCGGCTGCGGCGGCGGTTCGCAACTCGGGTCAAGCCAGATCCAGCCGAATGCAGCGCAGGCTCGAGCCGATCTGACGCTCATCGATCGAGGTGCCGGGGCGCACGCCGCTCCCGGCCGGTCATGGATGGCTTTGAACCTGACGAAAAAAGATCTTCTTTACGTCTCTAGCTTTTACTCGGGCGACACTCTGGTCTTCACCTACCCGGGCGGGAAGCTGGTCGGCACGCTGAACGTCGGTGGCACGGTCGCGTGCGCATCGGCGAGTAGCGGCGACTGGTGGGTCGCTGCCACCGACGAAATGTTGGAGTACGCGCATGGAGGTAAGACCCCGATCAAAACGTTGAACGGCGTCAGCGGATCCTGCGCGGTCGATCCGACGACCGGCGATCTTGCCGTGATCAATTTCAACGGCAACGACATTATAATTTATCCCGGCGGCAGTGGCTCGGGAACTCCCTATTGCGCGGGGATTGGTAGAGGGTATTTCGACGGTTACGACGATCGCGGCGATCTTTTCGTCGACGGCATCACCTCGGGTCAAGCGGTCAGTTTGGTCGAGCTTCCCAAGGGCGGCAGCACCTGCGAGAACATCACGCTAAGCCAAAAGCTCGAATTTCCCGGCGGCATCCAATGGTACGACAAGTATCTTGCGGTTGAAGATCAGGAGGCTGGGGCGATTTACCACTTTGTCGTACATGGTACGAACGCAAAAGAGATCGGCAGTACCGAACTGGGTGGTTCGTCGGATGTTGCTGCGTTTTATATTCAGAAACCATATGTCGCTGGCGCCGATGCGGGAAATGACGATGTCGAGCTGTGGAAGTACCCGGCCGGCGGTTCACCCGTAAAGCTCATTACCGGCCAGTCCGATCTCCCGCTCGGCCTGATCGTCAGCGTTGGTAAGAAACATTAGAGGTTGGGCTAAACCTCTACGGGCGTAGGCCGTACACGTCGAGCTCGGTCTGCGTGCCGACGTAGACGCGGCCGTTTGCGATCGTAGGAACGGAGAACTTGTTTGCAGGGCCGGCGCGGTCGCGAGCGCCGGATTGGTCACTGGCGTAAAGCTCGTGAGTCACGTCACGGGCGTTGTATGCGCGCAATACCGCCGGTGGGCCGCCACGAACTCTGCCGGAGACTCCAACGACCCAAACGATCCCGTTCTGCTCACCATTGGAGGAGACCGACGGCGTTGAGCCGGGATAGTTGAACGTCTCAACGCTCTGGGAGACCGGCGTGCCGGTGAGCCGCGCGCCGTGAATGGCGTAACGATCCAGATGCGCGCTGTTGGCCGCATAATAGACCGCGCCGCCGAAGTAAGCCGGGCTGCTATAATAGCCGTTGCGAAGATTGGCGTCGAGTTGCTGCACGACGTGGTTTCCATCGCGATGGAAGGTGCCCATGGCGTCGCGGTCGAGCACGAAGAGCCGGCCCTCTTTGCCGCCCGTGACGGCTTCGTGAGGATGGGGCCCGGGATGATCGGGTATCAACATGACGCCGCCGGATCCTAAATCGCCATCACGCCGCGACATCGGACGTTCGTTGTACGGCGCGAAGTAATCGACGACGTTTAGTTGGTTCGTCGCCGCGAGGCGTAAGACCGACATGCCGTGATTTGGTCCGCCGACCGCAGCGTTGAATGCGCCGTTTCCCGTCGAGATGTAAAGGTCGCCGCCCTCATCGACGGCCGGCGCGGCCCCACCCTCCCAGATACCGCCGAGCGTTCCCTTCGGCGTTACGCAGAAGACGCGCACGACGTCGAGCGTCGCGGCATCGAACCCGATCATCCATCCGCGCGCGTCGTCATTGGACGCATAGGGGACGTAGACGATTCCGCGGTCCAGCGCCAAACCCGAGCGTTGAAACGCAGTGTACGGATGAAACTCCACTCCGGGGAAGCCGGGCGCCGTCGCACGTACGGTGACCGGGCTGCCGGGTACTTCGGCGCCGCTCGAGACGTCGAGGACGTGCAGCCGGTGGATGAACGTGCCGCGTTCGTCGGTTTGTACGTCGACGTAGAGCCGTCCGGTTGCAGCATCGACCACCGGCGTCCCGGTGATCCCGTGTTCCGGCGCCATGATCGTCGGATCGCATTCAGGTTGACGTGGGCTCGTACATGGAACCGTCGTAATACCGCGGCCCGGATCGATGAAGCTGTCGTGCCAAAGCTGACCTCGCGCAACCAACGCGTCGAATGCATAGACGCTGTCGTGCTCGGTTGCGACGATCACGACGTCGTGCGTTCCACGACCGCGAACGCGCGGCACGTACAGCGGCTGCGCGTAGATTTGACCGTCGACGCGATAGGAGAAGAGTTTGCCGAAGCGTTTGCCGTTCACGAGCGTTGGCGTAAGGAGCGTTTCGGCGCGATTTTGCCCCGTTCGCGCACGGTCGTTGTGCCACGTGAGCACACCGGGGAAGATGTTGGCGGGAGGGCTTGACGCCGGAGGCCGCGGCGCCGGCAGAGGCGATGTACACGCTCCGAGTGCGATCGCCGCCATTGCGAGCGCGGGCAAAGCGAATAGGCGTAGTTGGATCACGGTGACGGGCTATTGAGCACTTTGGTAGTAAACGGTGGTATGAGTCTCTGCTTTCGGATGAAGTTTGAAATTCGCTCGCTCCCCGCAAGACAAGAAATCGATCCTGCGTGCCCAGCTATCGGGGTGCATCGCGCAGTCGTGCACAGCGCGTAAGTGCTCTTGCAGAGCGTAAAAGGGGCCAGCGCCACGAGAGCTCTTGTGAGCTGATTGCTCATTTCACGTCTTTTCGGACCCTTCTGTTTCGCACCTCGATAACGGCCGCGCCCAAGTTGCGACGGCCGCATGTTTACACCGGAGAGAAGTCTAAGACGACCCTACTCGACTAGCCTAACCTCTCCGGTTCCAAGGCGATAGATTCCCCCAACGATGAGTAGGTGACCGGAGGCGGCGCCGCTCGCTATCACCGGGGGACTCGTTCGCAGCTTTGCGACCGCCGCGCGCACGTTTGCCTCCACCGCCGCGTCCTCCGTGCCGCGCGCTCGAACGACGCCGGCAATCCCAGGAGCCATGAGCCTCTCGATCTCCGCGAGGTGGGTCGGCAACGGTGTGTTGGTCGCAAGCGCCGAGTAGACGGCCTTAACGGCTCCACAACCCTCATGACCGAGCACCATGATGAGTCTCGTTCCTAAGTGTTCGACGGAGTATTCGAGGGACGCGATCACCAAATCGTCGGGAACGTTTCCGGCGACCCTTGCGACGAACAAGTCCCCGAGACCCTGAACGAAGACGAGGTTAGGGATGACTCGCGAGTCGGAGCAGCCGAGAATCGCGGCAAAGGGTGCCTGGCTGGCTGTGAGGAGTTCTCGTTTCTCCGCCAACCTGTTTACATTCGGAAAGTCGTCGTCGATGAAGCGCTTGTTACCGGCCATCAATCGTCCCAGCAGCCGCTCTGGCGTCACGCCGGGTGGCACCGCCGTTGCAGCTCGGCTCCGCTCGGGAAGCGCGACGCCTATCGTTGCTGCCCCACCGGCCAAAAATGCCGCGCGATTGAACAGTATGCGGTCATCCGATGTCGATTCACTCATGAGCCTCGTCCCTCCAGAAGTTACCTCCTAGATTCTCCCCCGTTTCATCCTTTCCCAGGACGCCGAACGGCATCGCAGCCGTACGACGCTCGCGAGGTGAGATACAACAATCTTGCGTTCGAATAGCCAGAGGTTTGGGGGGATCGGGGTCAAAGCGAAGAACCTACTGCTTGGAGGCTCTCATGAATAATCTATTCCGTCCGAGCGCGGCCGTTGTGCTCTTTGTTGCGGCCCTGCTGGTTGCGTGTCAGGGTGCCAATAGAGGCGTGGGCTACAATCCCACTACGTCGCAAGAACTCTCGCCGCTTTCATCGCCGCAGCACGCGATCGCATCGCCGCTGTCGCTCGAGTGTAAAGCGAAGCAGGAGGGCCCCCTGGGGACCTTCCTGAGTTACATCGCTGCTGGAAACGTTAAGGGGACGACCTTTACGGCAACGTCGAGCTCGTCGATTTGGATACTCGAGAAGTACACGAAAGTAAAGCCGTCGCCGACGCCGAGTCCTTCGCCGTCGCCGAGTACTTCGCCCACGACCTCTCCTAAGCCGGTGTCGTACTACTTTTACGTGGGAACCTTCGCGATGAAGAACAAGCAGATCGGCTGCGCCTATTTGATAACGACGGTGAACGGCAAGCCGATTTCCGGCGAGCATTTCAATGGCGAGGCGGACGGGTTTCCGAATCTGAAGAGTGGGAGCAACCACGTCACGGTCTCGCAGGAGGGTGAAGTCTCGTCGCTCGTCATCTCGCACCTCTCAGCCAAGGGCGGTTCGGGGTCGGCGACGCTGATCGACTCGAACAAAAAGCCATACACGACGGGCTCGATCACATTGACCGGACGCGAGGTGATCAAAGAGATAGAACAGGTGCAGCGACTGCTGCAAAACACCTCGCCGGATCAATAGCCCGTCCCCTCACTTGCTATCACGGGAGAAGTCGAACATGAAACGTTCTCCGATCTTCACCATCGGAATTACAGCTTGCTCCGTTATGTTGCTGGTGGCGTGCTCCGGTGCGCCGAACGCGGGTCCCACGTTGCCTGCATCGCAAATGTCACGCGTCGCGCCGCCACATGGGCTCACGCTCGCCGGCAACGCGACGCGCTTTTTCAGTGGCCCACAAAGCCGGCTCATGAGAAGCCTGCGCGCGATGCCGGCAAAGAGAAAAGTTGAAAAAGATTTCTTCGTCAGCACCGCCTCATCGGACGTGCTCATCTATTCGAACAAGAGCTACAGCGAGATCGGTGAGCTTACGAACGACCTTACTGGCACGGACGGAGTCTGGGTCGACAAGAAAGGCGATATCTACGTCGCCAATGTCTCGACCAACGTCGTCGAATTTAAGAAAGGCGGCTCGTCACCGATCTGCACCTATACCGGTGCGACCGATCCGATCAACGTTACGACCGACGCGAAAGGCAACGTCTACGTCGTGGACCTCTTAGGAGGTTTTGTCGACGAGTATGCCCAGTGCAGTAACACCATCGAGAAGCAATTCGCAGCAGCCGACGCCCAAGGCGCGGCCGTCGATAAGTCCGGCGATCTCTTTGTTTCCTATGGCGGTAGCAGCCTCGAAGAGTTCAAAGGCGGATCGACCACGGGGACGCCGCTCAGCGCTAGCGTTGGCGAGTCAGCCGGCCTGATCATCGATAAGAAGGGGAATCTTATCGCGGACGACCAGGCGGGCGACATTCTCGTCATCGCCCCGCCGTACTCGAGTGCGACGGTGCTCGTTAGCGGTTTGAGCGATCCGTTCCACTGCTCGCTCAACGAGAAAGAGAACCTTCTCTTCAACGCCAACTCGGGCAGCGGGGACGTTACGGTCTACTCGTACCCGTCGGGTTCGCTCGTGCAGACCGTGAACACCGGCGCCGCGGAAGGGGTCGGCGAGTCGCCCAACGCGGTCTTTTAAGCGCTTCGGCTAAATCGCGACCAACGCTTTTTCAATCTATCGATGCCGCGCGTAGGAGTTATTTACTGACCGTCGCGCCGAAGGGTTCCGAAACGCTGATCGTCGCAGTAGGCGAACCGCCTGCAGGGTATTTGTAGATGCCGAGAACGCCACCGTCCTGACTCGGCGCGGCAATGCCACCAGCCTTGTGTTTCTTCCTACCGCTCGATGCGACGATCCAAAACTGGTTGACGTAGTTTGAACCGGACAGCTGCGTCGATCCTTTCACCGTGCCGGCGGCGTTTGTTCGATAAATCGTCCCCGTGTCGGTGTCGCCGACCGCGACGAATTTTCCATCCCACTGCACGCCGCCTGGCCATTCGATCTTCTGTGTGAAGTCGATGTTCGTAAACGAGCTGCTCCCCTCGGGAAGCTCGGCGAGGACAAAAGACGAGCTGTTGTTGACGCCGTCGACGAAAAGGTTGCCGTTCGAGTCGTAACCGCAGAAACGATAGTTCGTCATTCCGGGGTCCGAGTAGACTTGTGGGTTACCTCGTGCGCCTGCATAAATCGAGACGCTGCCTGCGCCGGATGTGCTGTAGAAATTCGTGACCGCGAGGTTACCGGTCGTGGGATCTACGGAGCAGCCTTCCGGATACTCACCGGTATCGGCGAGCGTGGCGATCGGACTGGTGCCGCCGTGGGCGTATTCGATGATCTGCGAAGCTCCGTCGTTAACGACCCAGACGTTCGCGGATTTGTCCGCGCAGAGCCCATAGGGCTGCGTGAATCCGGTGAGCGTTCCGAGCAGCTTCTGCGTCGAGTAGGAATAGACGTAAACGTCGCCGGTTAACACAGACGAGACGTAGAGCAGGCTCTTGGTCTGCGCTTGTGGATCCATCCACGAACGCGCTCGACCCCCGACGCCGCCGGACGGCGCGTTTAGGTCTGCACCGGCGGGTCCTGCGATCGGCGATTGCAGGCCGCCGCACGACGCGAGAAGCACGCCGAGTGTACAGAAACCGAAAGCCCTGCCGAATGTTCTCACGAGTCCTCCTTCAAAGAATGCGTGTGGCTGCTATTTTCTGGCAGTGATATTCAATTTATTGCCGGCCGAGCGCCGTTTCGCTACTGGTCTTCGAGGAGCCGGGTCGTTTCACCGCAGGCTGCAGGTCGGCGGTCCATCATGTTAGAATTTGTGCGACACTGACCTTCTTCTAATGTAAAGGGCCATCATGCTTTCTTTTCGCGAGGCTACCGCAGCGCTCATCGCCGTATCACTTGCGGCATGTGGTGGGTCCCAAGTTCTGAACGGAACGAACGTCTCCAATTTCGCTGCGCCCGACAGAGCGCCAATCCCGCTCTGCAAGGGGCAAAAGAACACAAAACAATACGCGAGCATCGGGGCGAAGCCGCTTTCCAGCAAGGGCGGCGCCCTCTGCGTTCCGAGCTTTGGAGACTGGGGCGGCACGATGGACTATCCCGGCCCAACCTCCTCCCATTCCTCGATGGGATTGATCAGCAGCACGACGGCGTACAACCCCGGCGCGTTTCCGCCAGCGGGTTCGGTGAACCCGATCTTCTATATACAGTTTAAGCTTAACACCTATGGCGTGATTTTCGGTGCGAAGCTTCCGGATACCGGCGGTCTGTCGAGCAAGTCACTGTCAGTCGGGAAGTCGTACACGGCGCAGGGGGCGTCCGATGTAGGCAGCCTCTGGGACGCCCTTGGAGAGTGCTACACGACCGCATTTTCGAGCAAGTACGGCGCGACGATCCGCGGAAGCGGATTCGTCCTAGAAAACGTGCACATGGGGGAGGCCTCGTCCGGAGTCATCAGCATTCTTCCGGGAAAACTCGCCACGAAGAAGTGCTGATCGACACACACCCCTGCGAAAAACAGCGCGCGCTCGGGATGAAGTACCATCATTTGGGTTTATGAAAAGCGCTGTTGCGTGAGAATTAGCACGTAGAGGAGCCCCATTACGGCATCTGCACAGACGACTGTAATAGTTAGGCGTCGCTTGCGCAACGGGCTCGCGATGACGAGGATGCCGAAGACGAGTTTCTCCGCGGCTCCAATGATCATGGCTGGCAGGCGAGCTTCGGGATGATAACCGGCGTACACTAAGAAGCCGCCAACGAGCGCAGCGAGCAGACTCCAGTGGCGAGCCATCAAGATCACCGTCGTATCGCTCGTCGTCTCGCCGAGGAGAAAGGCGAGGAGTTGGCGCGGTATCACCACACCGACGCCGACCACGGCGGTCAGAGCGCCGGTAACGAGAAGGATCGTGCCGGTATCGGTTGCGGTCAGCCGTTCACTCCTTTGAGAACGCGCGTCTGATGCGCAGCTTCGTGGAGGGCTGCGTGTTCCGCTGGGCTCTTCGGCATGGGCTCCAGGTCGAACGTCACGGTATTGATCGTCCCGGTAAACGCAAACGGAGACTTATAGGTCGGAGAGACCGGCGCCCGATTGTCTCTACCGATATCCATACCGGCGTAGCCGGAGAAACGCCCGGGGACCGTGTGCTCCAACCTTCCCTCGGCAACGGTAGCGCCGTTCACTAGGAGTTTCGTGGCGCCGCCGGTTGCCGGTTTCGGCGCATCCGCACTGAACTCAAACCGTACTATTACGTGGCCGGCTGGAAGCGGTTCGGGCGACGAGATCGTCCCGCCTTTGGCGATGCCGCGCAGAAGCCGATTCGTGTCGCCCAACTTCTCCAAGAGCTTTACCAGCCTTGGGTGGGACGAGTCTTGCACGAGAGGAATGCCCAAGAAACTGTACGTGTGGTGCAGTTTTCCGTTCTGAACGTAGAGCGAGAAGCCGCCGAGGAAGTCCGCGTTGGCAACGATGGCGCCTTCCGCACCGGCGGCCGGAATGACGATATCTGCCTCGATTGCGTATGACGTGCCGTAGATATGTGGAATCATTCCGGGTCCGACGTTCTCCACGCCCGAATAGAACGTAAACTTCGTCGTTTTGCCTGCACCCGGAGGCAGCACGCCGAAGAAGCTCGCCATCCCGCCGAGCAAAGGCGTAACGTTATATTTCTCCGCCTCTTCCCAGAAGAGCGCCTTCAGTTCGTTTAACTTCTCGGGGAACTTCTGCGCGAGGTCGTTTGCCTGCGAGAAATCCTCTACCGTGTCGTACAGCTCCCAGACGTCTTTCTCCGGGTCCCAAACGCCCGGCGCAAAAGTCTCCAAGGCCTTGGGATCTAGTGCCCACGGAATGCGACCGAGCTTACAACTCGCAATCCAGCCGTCTTTATACATCGCGCGATTGCCGAGAATCTCGAAGTATTGCTGCGTGTGGCGTTCCACGGCCTCAGGGTCGTCGAAGGTGTACGCGAAGCTCGTGCCGTGTATCGGCATCTGTTCGATCCCATTGACGAGCTTGGGCGCTGGAACTCCCGCGAGCTCGAGAATCGTCGGAGCAACGTCGATCACGTGGGTGAATTGGGATCGAAGGCCGCCTTTGTCGCTAATTCGTTTCGGCCAGGATATGACCATCGGATCGCGCGTCCCGCCAAAATGCGATGCGACCTGCTTGCCCCACTGGAACGGCGTGTTGCCGGCCCAGGCCCATGCACAAGAAAAGTGAGGGGCGCTGCCGGGTCCGCCCCAGGCGGCGGCACCGCCGTAGATGTCGGCGAGGTCCAATTGCTGTTCGGCGGTCAGGGGGACTCCGTTAAGCACGGTCATCTCGTTGAAGCAGCCCGTCGTCGTGCCTTCCATACTCGAGCCGTTGTCGCCGTAGATATAGATAACCAACGTGTCGTCGAGGATACCGATCTCCTCGATGGCAGCGACGACGCGCCCGATATTGTGATCTGCGTTCTCTTGGTAGCCGCAGAAGACTTCCATTTGGCGCGCATAGAGCGCCTTCTCCGCCGCGGAGAGCGAGTCCCAGGCGGGCATCGCCTCGTTGCGAGGCGTTAGCAGCGCGTCGGCCGGAATGACACCGAGCTTCTTTTGCCGCTCGAACGTTTGCACGCGCAGTAAGTCCCAGCCGGCATCGAACTTTCCCTTATATTTATCGGCCCATTTGCCACCGACGTGGTGCGGCGCGTGACTAGCTCCAGTCGAGAAATAGATGAAAAACGGCTTGTTGGGGTCCTGAGACTTCTGCCCGCGAATCCACTGGATCGTCTTATCCGCCATCGCATCGGGGAAGTAAAAATCCTCGTCTTGCGGCGGTCCCAGCACCGTGTTGTTTTCCGTAATCACGGCATCGTATTGGCTTGCTTCGCCGCCGAGGAACCCCCAAAAGTAGTCGAACCCAAGGCCATTGGGCCAGCGGCGAAACGGCCCGGCCGGCCCCTGCTGGTCGTCGGGCGTTAAGTGCCACTTCCCGAACGCGGCCGTGTTATAGCCATTATTTCGCAATATCTCGGCGACCGACGCGGCGCTCTTGGGCCATGTCGCATTGTATCCGGGCCATCCGCCACAGAACTCGGCGATCGAACCGAATCCAACCGCGTGATGGTTGCGCCCGGAAAGCAGCGCGGCGCGGCTGGGCGAGCAGAGGGCGGTCACGTGAAAGCGATTATACCGAAGACCTTGCTGTGCGAGCCGCTCGAGTGTCGGGCTCGCGCTAGAGCCACCGAACGTAGCGGCGTTGCCGAATCCGGCATCGTCAACGAGCACCAAAAGGATGTTCGGCGCCCCGTTGGGAGCCTGGACCGGGATCGGAAAGTCTGCCACACTGCCCGCGAGCGTTCGGTTTGCGATACCCTTGAACGGACGATCGGGAATCGGCAGGATGGTACGGTCGAGCGCTTCACCGTCGGGACGCGCGGTGGACATAGGGCTACTCCTCAGGAGCTTAGGCCAAGGGAAATTGATAATAGCACCGCTATCGCGTCCGCGGTGCGAAGTTCGTGCTCCGATCGACGATCGTAAGGTTCTTACTCTGTCCGTTCACCGTTGTGGTCGAGGCATAGCGCGTGCCGTCGGGCAGACTCGCGAAGCGCACCTGCATGGTTACGACATCGGAGGGTCGAGCGAGATACGAAGAAACGTCTATCGAAGTGAGCGTTTTTGGGTTGTTGCGCAGCGTTAGCGCGATCGCATCGCCCTGCTTGAGGTAGTTCGAAATCAGGATGGTTGAATAGCCGGGGCTTCCTGCGGATTTAATCGCTACCGAACCCCGTGCGTATAGCTGTTGAATCTTCGCCGGGTTCAAAGGCGAATAACTCTTCGCGAGCGCACCAACCTGCTGCGCGTACGCCTTAAAATCTTCCTTGACCCGGTGTATGATGCCGTGCTGCCGCCCACCGCTCGATGGAGCGACGGGTTGCGCGATCAGCGTCCGTACCTGCTGCCCGTCGGGCCCGAGTTGAACCTGGTATACATTCTGCTCCTTGACGCCGCCATTAACGCTGATTGTTTCTTGCATCTGCCAGGTGTAGTGCGAAAGCTGCTGTTGGTTGGCTACCATCAGTTGCTTCGCTTGCTGCACTTTTTGCGCAAGCGACGCATTCTGCGCCAGACTAGGTGCTGCGTAGACAAAAACTCCGGCAAGGAATAGAGCGACGGGAATGCCTGCCTTCACGAATAGTCCTCCATTAGTTCTCTAGCCATCCAGAAGTCTAGCAGGCGGTCGTACAGTTCCTGCTCTAGGGGCGCCGGAGAGCAACTGAGCGCTGGGCTGAGGCCGCTTCTCGAATCGCAGCTTGGGTGCTAGGATAGAGCACCTAGCCCGCGAGCGCTTGGCATCCGTTGGGACGCACGGCCTTGTTGCGCAGTCGAATCTCTTGCGCTCAACGAAAGGATTCAATCATGAAGCCAGTTGGACTGATCGTCGTCGCGTTTGTCCTCGGCCTGAGCGCGCCTGCGTCGGCGACCGGGAACGTCCGAATTCAGCAAAGAGACGGTTCCGTGCAGACGTATACCGGCGTGACCTTGAAAGTGGCGAACAAAACGCTGACCTTGATATCGGCCGATAAGGTCTCGACGGTCGTCATCAGCGGTGCTGACTGCGCTCACGACGGCGCTATCGTTCGCTGCGCAGGCGGACGGTTCTCGTTCCTGCGAGACGGGGAGCGGCACACCGTCGCGTTCAAGACGGCCACGTTCTACTTCAACTTAACCGATCAAGATCAGTTGTTGCCCCTTTCGACGACGAAGATCGCCCCCCACTCGGTGATCTTCGCCGTGCAGACGGCAAAGGGGACGTACATAACCGGAAACGGCAAGCTCGACCAGGAGTCCGCACAATGAGAACCTTATCGATTTTACTCGTCATCGCACTGGCGGCCGCGCCGATGACGGCCTCGGCGCAGCGTGCCGGCCGCGGCGGTGGCGGCGGCGCTTCCCGCTCGGCGCCGAACCAAGGTCGCGGCTTCAACATGAGCAACGACGTGCCCTCGAAGGGCGCCGCAACCGGAAAGAACGGATCCGCCGCCTACAATAAGAACACCGGAAACGCCGCGGCGTACAACAAGAACACCGGAACCGCAACGACGTACAATAAAAACACGAACACGACGACGCAGTATCATAAGAACACGAACAATTCGACCACGTACAATAAGGGCAACAGCAACTACAACAGCGGCGCCTACAACGGCAAGAACTCCGCGGGGGCGTACAATAAGAACACGGGTAACGCCGCGGTCTACAACAAGAATACCGGCAACATGGCGGTGTACAATAAGAACACCAAAACGTATAGCACGTACCATTACAATAATAACGGCAGGAACGCGTACTATTACGGCGGCCGCGTCGTCGTGAATCCCAGATACTACCCGGCCTGGGGATGGAACCGCGGCGTCGCTTGGAGGCCGTATGGAACGTATTGGGGCGGCGGATTTTGGGGAGCTTTCGCGATCGGGGCAGCGACTGCGGCGACCATGGGATACGTCTACTACGCAAATCAGCGATACACGTCCTATTCGGTCAACGCAGGCAGCCCAGGCGCGACCTTGTTGTCGAACTACGGTCTACAGCAGGTTCCGTGCGGACCACCTGGCCTGGTCGTGATCTACGGGCCCAACCTCGGCATCATTTGCGCGAATCCGAACAACCTAGTCGCTGCGGGCAACTACGCAGTCAATGTCGACAACTTGACGCTTCAATCGCAATAGCGAAAGGCGCCGGTCTCCCGCCCTTCGCCTAGATACCGCCTTGATAATCCCTAATTTCACCGATATGCCGGGACTCTCGAATGCGCTAAAATGAGTGGCTGGCCGTCGACAGGCCAGCCCGCCCAGTCCGATCCGGTCCGCAGTCGGCCCTCATCGAATGGCGGATTAAGAGGGAAACGACATGCCTAGAACAGATCCTGAGGCGGCTCGTGAGATTGCTGTGAAACACCTGTTCCGTCACCTGCGTGACGATCAGCAGCTGCTTCGAAATCCGTTGGTAGGCCCGGATCTGCTTGGCGGCAAATTTACTGCGCAGGAGCTTCGCGCCGGGGTCGCCCGCGCTGCCACCATTATTCGTGACGACGATGCGCGTCTCGGTCGATCTGAACGAGGGAAGCGTCAATCGGCCTGCCTGATGCAATGTGACCTTGGCTCCCAAAGCGTAGCTAGCCTCGCGGGCGAGTTCGAGATATCGCCTCGGCAACTGGCGCGAGAGCGACATGAAGCCTGGATACGCGCGCTACCGCACATCTTAAGGAAGACGGCGCATCTAACGCCGGCGTCCCTCCACGACCTCGTGCACAATCGAGCGCTTGCGCTTTTTCGCATCGGTCGAGTTCGCGACGGCGTTGAGCTCATCCGGGCACACGTTGCAAACTTGGCGCCCGAAGCGGCCACGTTCGGCCTCTGCAACCTGGCGCTGATGCAACACGACTTTAAAAGAGGTTACGACGCCCAAGAAACCTACAAGGAGTTAAACGCCCGTACTGCGTTGGCCACGTGCACGCGCTCGCACTCGCGCCTAAATCTCGCGCTGTACCTCTTGGCGATCCTTCTTGGCCAAGCGGCCACGACGAACATCTGGAACGTACGGTTCCGCGACCTCGTGCGACGCGCGACGCTAGAAGCGCCGACCGATTCGTGGATGTCGCGGACGATACTGCGTCTGTTGTTTGCACTGGCGCAGAAATTCGTGTATGCGGACGACCTGCGGAGTCTCGTTGCCGTTTCCTGTGCCATCGACGACATTTGTCCAGAGTTTAACGATCTGGACTGCTACGAGACGTTCGCGCTACACACGGCGAAAGCGATTAGCGAGTGGAAGCAGAATGGGTTCACCGTCGACATGGAAGCGCACACGCTGAGGTTGCTGCATGTCGCGCTTTCAAATGGCTGGACGAGCATAGTGGCTGAAGGAGCGTCGCTGTTAGCGTCGGTGTACTACATGAGCGGCAATGTCGTGCTGGCACGAGGCTACCGCGACGTGGCGCTGAGCGGTGTTGCGCTGACGGACGACAAAAGCGTCGTCGCTCGGACGTATAACAACCTCGCAATTGCCGCGCTCGAGTCGGGCTGCATCGGTGCGGCCGCCGAGTTCGGGAGCCGATGCCTGTCCGCGAAGGGTGAAGAGCATCCCGTGCTGCAGCATCTCCCTTTAACGACCGCTGAAATCCTGATCAGGCAGGGTCACGCTAAGCAGGGAGCAGTCGAAGCGCGAGAAGTGTTGCAGAGGGCGAATAGGTCGGGTAACCAAAGACTCGTCGCTACGGCCGGAAGGGTTGTCGCCTTGGGTTTGGAGGCTGCCGGCGAGCGCCGCGAGGCCGTTGCCGTCATGAAGCAGTCGGTCGATCTCGCGAACGCGGGCTGCTGCTCGAAATTCGACGTGCACCGCATCGACAGCTCCTACCGGAATATAGCTCGTTTGAAGCAGCTCCCCGCCAGAAAACTGGACTACCTAGACTTCTGCGGCTGACGCGGCTCCCGGGATACCAAATGACATGGGTTTGACACGTTTGGCCAATGTGGCGCGAGCGTCAACCTGGAAAGCACATCGCACCAGTTTCTTGGTTTGAAGGAGAACATCGAATGCGTCGTGACAGTCTAGCAGGTCTCGCGCCGACCACCATCGCAACGGCAATACTTCTTGCCGGCTGTTCGGGAAGCTCGCAGCTCGGGAGCCCCGTAACGCCAATGTCGGCTAATGTGCCGCAACAGCAAAGCGTTTTTCACCACAGCCGGCAGGCGACGAGCTGGCTGAACCGGCTCGACGCACGAACGCGTCTCGCATACATCTCCGATACCCTTGCGAACAACGTGACCGTGTTTGACCTCAATGGAACCATGCAAGGTCAAATCGGTGGCCTCAGCAATCCGGGAGGCCTCTTCGTCGATTCCAAACACAACCTCTGGGTCGCAAACGGCGGCTCGAACAATGTTCTCGAATTCGCGCGCGGTGCGACCACGCCGTTCAATACACTCGACGACGCGGGCGCCGGACCGCTCGACGTAACGATGTGCGCGAACGGTACCGTCTATGTCGCCGGTTCCGACTCCACCGCCATCGAGGTCTACCCTCGAGGCAGCGTCAACCCGACGCGCTCCCTGACCTACCCGGGAGCAGAGCAGAACGACGCTCTGACCTGCGACGCCGCAGGTAACGTGTTCGCGACGATCGTCATAAGCTTCCATGGCGGCGTCGTGGAATTCCCTCGCGGAAAGCAGCACGGAGCCACGCAACTCCCTATCAGCCTCGGAGGGCCCGGCGGTATAAAGCCGGACAGTGCCGGCAACCTTTTGGTCGACGATCAGTCGGCCCAGACGATCACCGAGTACACAGAAGCGGGTTCGCCGACGGGTAGTTCGATCGCCACGGCCTTTGACTGCATCAACTTTGGCGTTACAACCAACAGCAAACTCGTCGGATGTGCGGTCTACGTCGCGTACCACACGTCTTACGGTCAATCGTACACCTTCCCGGGCGGCACGATGCGTCAGACGTATTCCGGCTCTTTCATGCTGCCGTATGGCTTCGCGTTCGATCCTGGCCAAAAGGGTCTTTAGGAATGCGCACATCTTCGTATCTTGGCTTTGTTCTTCGTACCGCGGCAGCTGTCGCATTGCTCGCCGGCTGCTCCGAAGGCGGTTTGCAGCCTCCGGCAGCGAATGCGCCGAGTTCGGCGCTAACTCGACTCGGCGTGCTGTCCCAGGAGATGAATACGAACTCGCCGGGCGCCGATCAGGTCATCGTTTCCGACAGCTTCGCCAACACCGTTAGCGTCTTCGATGCCAAAGGGCGCCTGCAAACGCGCCTAAAGAAAGGCATCAACGGCCCCATGGGCCTCGCTACCGATTCGGCCGGGAACCTGTACGTCGCAAACTCCCAGGATTCAAACGTGCTCGTCTATTCGCAACCGTACAAGTCGGTCAGCCTAACCTTGAAAGAACCGGGCCGGTATCCCTTGGACGTTGCGGTGAGCAAGGCCGGTCTCGTCGGCGTCATGAACCCGACGGAGCCGTCTGGCCCCGGCAACGTGACCTTCTACAAGGAAGGCGCGACCTCGGCGTGCGCAAATGTGAGCGGTCCGACTTGGAACGAGATGTCCTTCGGGGCATTCGACGCTTCCGGGAATCTCTTCGTTGACGGCGTCGACCGCGACGGGAATCCGCTCGTCGGCGAAGTCTCCGGCGGTTGCACGGCTACGTCGGTCACGACGCTGCGCGTCGGTAACGCGATGTCCGGCGTCGCTGGGGTGCAGGTCGTCCATGGTAACATCCTGATCTTGGATCAAAACTATGGCTCTTTCGCCCCGGAAATCTATACCTACGCGCCCCCTTCCGGCGGTTCGCTCGGCTCCCCGATTGCGACGACAAAGCTGTCGGCCGGAATTGAAATGGAGAGTTTCGCGATGACCCGGGGCGATCGCGATCTCTGGATCGCACACTCCGACGTTGCTTACGGACGAATCGAGTACACGTATCCTGGCGGCCGGTTCGTCAAGTCGTTCAACGAGCCTCATTTAGTAACTGCGTATGGTATCGCCGTCAATCCGGCTGCGAGCCCGTAACGTGATAGAGACAACTAGGAGCACTGATCCCATGCGCACACTATCTTGTGCCGCCGCCGTCGCGTTCCTCGCGGGCTGTTCTGGAGGTGGATCGTCGCCGCCGGCGGCCGCAGTCGTCGCCGCGGGGCCGAACCAAACCGCGCGGTCCCCAGTCACTCCGAGCCACGTGGCGCCGTTCGTCAACGTGGCCGGCATAAAGGCACCGCATGGCAACAATACTTTCGTCACAGACGCCGGGACCGCGACAGTTACGGTATGGGGCGCCAATGGCCAGCTCAACGCGATACTTTTCGATGGCATAAGCGCAAACCCTCAGGGCCTGGCAACCGATGCAGCGCAGAACCTGTACGTTGCGAACCTAGGTTTCAGCAACATCATCGTGTATGCAAAGCCATACGCCTCGATAAAATCGACGTTGAACGATGCAGGGCAGAACACGGAAGACGTCGCGGTCGACAAAACGGGCCTCGTGGGCGTCACGAATTACTTGAGCAGCGCACTTTCGCCCGGGAGCGTAAGCTTTTTCGCGAAGAATGCGACGCAGCCATGCAGCGTCGTTAAAGATCCCAACTGGATATATTTCTTCAACGATGCGTTCGATGCGTCGGGGAATCTGTTCATCGATGGGCAAACTGCGGGCGGTACGACACTCGTCGGTGAGGTGTCCGGCGGCTGCGGGGCGACATCGATTACGACGCTAAGCGTTGGAAACACAATCTCGTGGCCGGGCGGTGTTCAGGTGTCCGATGGGAACATTCTCATCGGCGATGTGAACAAGCAGGCAATCTACACGTACGCGCCGCCGTCGGGTGGTTCCCTCGGTTCTCCAACCGTCGTCACTACGCTCGCCGGGGCAGAGGCTCCGGTGACCTTCGCGATCGAAGAGAATGGTAAATACGTGCGAACCGCCGATTTTGCGGCGGATAAGTTGTATGCGGCACTGTACACGTATCCGAAAGGCGCCTACGTCAGCAAGCTCGCGGACCACTTATCGGCGGTTGCAGTTGCGGTCTATCCGCCGGCGCGGCCATAGCATCTAAGATTATGGATGGGCCAGCCTACCCAGGCGGTTGTGCTAGTCCGAGGCGTCGGCCGTATCAAACGAGCGTATCGCTTCGACGAAGGCGGTGCCATAGCGCTCGAGCTTGACGTCACCAACTCCACCGATCTGCCGGAACGCCTGCAGTGTGACCGGTTGCTGCGTGCACAGCTCGCGTAAGGTCGCGTCAGAAAAAACGACATAGGGCGGAACGCCTTGATCGTCCGCGAGACGCTTGCGCAACTCCCGCAGCCTCTCGAATAGCGCGTCGTCATGGACGGTGGGCAGTACCCGAAGCCGGCGGCTGCGCCGCTTCTCGGTCTTGGCGACGAAGCGCGGCATGGCAAAAGCGAATGCACGGTGCTCCTTGAGCGCGCGCAATCCTTCCTCGGTTACGAATAAGGTACGATGTTCGTAACTCTGTTCGACGCAACCAGTCCGCATGAGCTCCGAGAGCACCGCCATCCAGGCGCCTTTGCTCTGCTCGGCACCGATTCCGAAGGTCGATAGGCGATCGTGGCCCCATGCGATGACCTTATCGGTACGCTTTCCGAGCAGCACGTCGACGATGTGGTGCGCACCGCTCGAAAATCCGCTGTGCTCGCGCACCCGATAGATGCATGAGAGCGCCTTGCGAGCGACCTGCGTGCCGTCGACTCGTTCCGGCGGTTGCAGACAGTTATCGCAGTTTCCGCATTGGTCGGCGACTCCGCCCTCGCCGAAATAGTGCAACAGGTGACTCCGCCGGCAATGCATCGTCGCTGCGAAATCGAGCATTTGTCGCAGAAGGCGCTCGGCCTTTTCGCGTTCCTGCGGATTCTCTATCTGACGAATGAAGTGGCGCTGCTTCGCCGCATCGCCTCCGCTGAAGAAGAGCGCACAGTCGCTAGCGAGGCCGTCGCGGCCGGCCCGCCCGGTCTCCTGGTAATAGCCCTCGACGTTCTTGGGCAGATCGTAGTGTACGACGTAGCGCACGTTAGGTTTGTCGATGCCCATGCCGAAGGCGATCGTCGCACACATGACGCGGATCTCGTCGCGAATGAATAGCTCCTGGTGGCGAGCGCGCTGCTGCGGCAGGAGGCCCGCGTGGTACGGGCGAGACGAGATGCCGGCCGCGCTAAGCTTCGTCGCCAGCTCCTCTGCCGAGTTGCGGCTCTGCACATAGACGATACCGCTCTCGTTGGCACGGGCCGTACACCAAGACAGCAGTTGTTTAACCGCGTCGGTTTTTTCGAAGACGGCATAACGCAGATTCGGCCGGTTAAAACTTGCAACGAAGCGGCGCGGCTTGCGCATCTCGAGAAAGCGCTCGATGTCGTCGCGCACTCGCGCGGTCGCCGTCGCGGTGAGCGCCAACATCGGAATGCCGGGATGGCGCGAACGTAGCGATGCGATCTGGCGGTACTCGGGCCGAAAGTCGTGCCCCCATTCGCTGACGCAGTGCGCCTCGTCGACCGCTATGCGGCGCAAGTTCCAGCGCGCCAAGCCGGCGAGAAACCCTGCCATCACGGTGCGCTCCGGAGCGACATACAGCAGACGGTACGCACCACGGTCGAGTGCTGCCAGCCGGCGCGCGGTCGCCGCCGGATCGAGCGAACTGTTGAGGAAGGTTGCCGGAATGCCATTGGCTTCCAGCGCGTCGACCTGATCCTTCATCAATGCGATCAGGGGCGAGATAACCAGCGTGAGCCCTGGCTCGAGCAGCGCCGGCAATTGATAGCAGAGCGATTTCCCGCCGCCGGTCGGCAGGAGCGCCACGACGTCGCCTCCAGCCATCGCGGCTTCTACGATCTCGCGCTGCAGCGGACGAAACATGGTATACCCGAAGTGATGCTTCAGTGCCTCGTCGAGCGTCATGGCTGGCTTTCAACGTTCGACGCGCGCCGCCGATTACATCGCGCATTCGCCGCACGGGTCGAACTCACGCTCGGAAAAGAGTGCGCGCAACTCGCGCGTGAAATCCTCCAGCGGAGGATTGGTCGGAACCACCCCAAATATCCGTACGTTGCTCCGAAACGGAGGGTCACGTGTTGCGCGGATTTTGGATCGCCCTAAGCGTGTCGGTTACGCTCGTCGCATGTGGGCGAGCGCCGTCGCCTGGGCCCGCGCTTCCGGCGCTGCCCACCGGTGCAACGGCGCAAGTCGAACGCTCCACGCTTCCGTCGGGGAAGATCACGCACATTGTCTTCGTCATTCAAGAGAACCGGACGCTCGACAATATCTTCGGAGGTCCCAAGCCGTTCCCCGGAGCCGACGCTGCCTCGAGCGGGAAGACGATCGACGGCAAGACGATCGCGCTCGCGAAGATCGACCTCGGAACTCTAACGGGCACGCAGGATCCGGACAACTTTCATAAGCCGTGGCTGTGGGCGTGCAACCCGCCCGCCGGACAGCCGCCGTTTAAGGTCGGCGAAGCGTCGCCATGTAAAATGGATGGCTTTAACGTCGCGGCGTCCCCGCATCCCAACTACACGCCGACAGCCTCTACGAACACGATTTACTCGTACGTCGATTACCCGCAGACCGAACCGTACTGGAACATCGCGCGGCAGTTCACGCTGGGCGACCACTTCTTCATGGGCCACAATAGCGAGTCGTACACGGCCCACCAGTTCCTCTTCTCGGCTCAGTCCGACAATGTCGCTAGCGCGCCGGACTACCACAAGGATTCGGGGTATTGCGGCGCTCTCTATCTCGGTTGCGCCTACACGCCGTGGGGCTGCGATTCTCCCGCCGGAACGACGACGTCCCTGCTCGACGCGCAGGGCATACTGAAGCCAGACGGACCGTTCCCGTGCTTCAAGTACCCGGCTCTTGCCAATCGTGTCGACGAAGCCGGCTTGAAGTGGCGCCTCTACGCGCACTCGCTCTGCGCGAACATCAATGGACTCGACGCGAACGCTTCGATCAGCATGACATCCCTCTGGCCAAAGTCGCGAGGCTGGATGTCCCGCTGCCACTTCCGGACCCCGTTCGAAGCCTTTCTCCCAACTCGAATTGACACCACAAATTTTCGCACGCCGGAAACCACGTTCCTTACCGACGTCGGCGATAGTCACGGGCTTGCAGACCTCACGTGGGTCTTGCCAGGTCTCGTCACGTCGGACCATCCCGGCGTGCCGGCAGGCTATTGCGGGCCGTGGTGGGTCGCGAACGTCGTGAACGCGATCGGCTTGAACAAGAAGTATTGGGCTTCGACGGTGATCTTCATTTTATGGGACGACTGGGGCGGATATTACGACCATATGCGGCCGTACGTCGTGCGCGATCAGCAAGGCCCTGGTTTCCGCGTACCGCTCCTGGTCGTTTCTCCCTATGCAAAGCATGGATACGTCGCACACACCGACATCGAGTTCGCGACGTTGCTCAAGTTCACGGAAGAGACGCTCGGGCTCAAATCTCTCGGAGCTACGGATGCCTCTCCGTATCTCCACGACCTCGACGATTTCTTCCAGACGCAGGCGCAGCCGTTTACGAAGATTAAAGTCCCGGCCAGAATCTCGTTCCCGTGCAGCGTCCTGCCCAAGTCCAAACCGAATTCCACCTCGCGATGGCTCCGGATGGACGACGGCGACTAGTCCGCGGTGCCACAGGGGCTGGGTCGCCGTTGGAGAATGGCGGAGGGCTCAGGGCCGACAAGGAGTGCAGGATGACCAAGCGAGTTATACATGCCGCGCTTTGCGCGTTCGTCTTTTTGATTTGCGGCTGTTCGGCGGCGACCACCGTTCCATCGGTTACAGGACCAGTTCCGGAAGCGCTTCCAGCGAAGACGACGTCGGCGCAGTACCTATACGTCTACAATTTAGGTTCGCCCGGCCTCTACCACGGACAGCATGCGCGCTACAGTCTGCCCGACCTGAAGCTGCAGGAAACCACCGAAGGGGATGGCGTGTCGAGCCCGACGGCCTTCGGAACCGCGGGCTTGCCGTTTTTCGTGGATGAGGCCCCTCAGGGGAATTTCGGGGTCTATCTGCAGCCCGTGAAGAGCGGCAGCGTGCCGGCACGGGAGGAGTTCTCCGGTGTACCGTGCGACACTTCGTCGCTCGCCACCGGCCCGACCGGCAACTTCTATGCCGTTCAGTATTGCTCTGGAAACGTGCTCGAGTTTTCTGCCGGAGCAAAGAAAGGCGGGAAGGCGAAGAAGCCGATTGCGACCTACACGGGGGGAAACCTCACCGGCGACGTCCTGCCTACCTACGCGACGGTCGATCCCAAAGGCGATCTTTACGTCGGGGACGACGGCGGCGGCGTGACCTATTTCGCTGCTGGAACGACGAAGGGTACCATTGCCTTCGCCACCGGGCAGAGCCAAGCCGTAACGCAGATGGTCGTAGATTCTCACGGCAACGTTTGGAGCGTGCACTATGCTAATCCGACGATCGTGTATTTCAAGGATAAGAAGATGTGCATCCCCGATCCCAGCGGTACCATTAAGCGCTTCGAAGGGGCAGAGGAGTTCTCAAAGGGTACGTTGGTTAAGCAACTTTACAGTTCGACGAGCGATAGCCCCGTGTTCGCTGTCGGCGGCCTTTCAATTGCGATCGATTCTTCGGGAAGGACCTACATCGGAACTCAAAACAGCAGCGACGAGGGCGTACTAGTCGACTACGATCCGAGTCAATCGTGCCCGAACGATGGCCTTTCCTTTGTCTTGCCGATCCGCGCCTTTCCGCAGGTCGCCGTCGATAAGGAAAAACGGTTCTACGTAACGGACTTCAACGATAATACGATTTCAGCTTACGAAGGCGGCTCGAAAACGCGGCTCAAACGCATAACCCAGGAAAAAGGCGTGATCGATATTTCGTCCACGGCCATTAACCCCTAGCCTTAAAGGCGCTCGGCCCGAAATAGAGCGGCGTGGCAATCGTAGCGTTCTTGCGCGGTGCGAACGTTGGCGGACATCGGCGGTTTCGCCCTTCGCTCCTGGCCAAGGAGTTGCAGCGTTTCGACGTCGTCAACGTCGGAGCCACGGGCTTGTTCGTCGTTCGCAATCCTGGCTCCGTCCAAACGTTTCGCTCGGAGCTCGTCGGTCGTTTGCCGTTCGATACGCAAGTGGTTTTTTGCGAGGGTGCGGACGTGCTCGCTCTCGAGAGCCGCTCGCCGTTCCAAGGAACCCCGGTGGATCAAGATCACGTTCGCTTCGTTAGCATCCTTACGGGACCAGTGCCGGGACGGCTTCCTGCGATGCCATTCGGGATCCCTTCGAACGACGATTGGTACGTGCGCATCGTGGGACGGAAAAACCAGTTCGTTTTCGGCGTCTACCGGCGCCACATGAAGACGATTTCGTACCTCGGCCGGATCGACAAGGCCCTGGGTGTGCCGGTTACAACGCGAAATTGGAATACGATCGGCGCGGTGCTGAAGGTCCTGAAGACGTAGGCTGCACGCTCGGCTCGTCCAATTGCCAGAAGAGGAAGGCGTACTCGTCGGTGATGAGCGCTTGCGTTTGCGCTCGAGAGGCTCCCAGGGCCCCGTGTCCCGCGTCGTAATCGACGCGCAGCAATACCGGCCTTCCGCTCGACGTCGCCGCCTGTAGGCGCGCCGCGAACTTCGCCACGATCCAGGGCGCGACGCGTGGGTCGTTCGCTCCGGTGATTGCGAGAACGGCCGGATAGGCAACCCCGTCTCGTATGTGTATGTACGGGTCGGTCTCGTAGAGCGCTTTAAATCCGACCGGTTCGGTGACGCTTCCAAACTCGGGAATATTCGCGGGACCGCCCTCGGCAAACTCGTCCCGCGTGGGATTCGTATCGCCGACCACATCGAGCGCAGCGTGGAAAAGCTCGGGATGCTGCACGATGGCGTTACCGATCGTGACGCCGCCGGCGCTCGTACCCGTGCCGGCAAGCTTCGCCGACGTCGTGTACCGGTTATCGATCAGGTAGTGCGCGCAGCCAACAAAATCGTCGATCGTACGCTGCTTGGTGGCGATGTGGGCGGCAAAATGCCAATCCTCCCCGAACTCGCCTCCGCCGCGAACGTGGCACTCCGCGAAAACTCCGCCCCGCTCGAGCCATGCGAGACGAGTCGGACTAAACGAGGGGGAGATGGCAATCCCGTACGCGCCGTAGCCGTCCACGAGCGTGGGATTCTCGCCATTGCGCGTGAGGTCGGCGCGCATGACGATCGAAAGCGGCACGTCGGTGCCATCGGCGCTTTTCGCGAAGACTTCGCGAGCGACGATTCCGGAATAATCGACAGGCGACTTCTTTCGAAGCCCCGTGTCGCGAACCGCAGTGATTGCCGAGGCGCGGTACCACAACGGCGATTTGGTCCACGATTCCATGTCGAAGGTCACACCTGGACGCAATCGGTCCGTTGCGATTTCCGAAATCGTACCGTCGAACGGGAGCGCCACCTCCATCGTGCTTCCGGGAGTCCCGTCGGAGCGTATCGCGAGGCGGCGAAGCTTCGAGATCCCGCCGTCAAGATCTTGGAGATAAATGCCGTCGGCCGCAAGGCTCAAATCTTCGATCACGCGCCCGCTTTGGGCGACGGCCACCCGCGCATTTGCCAGCGAGGGGTCAGTTAAGTCGACGGCCAGGATCCGATGGCGCGAAGCGCCCAAATGTGAGCTTAAGTATAGTGTATCGTTGACGACTTCGTAATCGGTGACATCGTCTTCGTAGCCCACGATTTTGCGCCAGGGCCCCTGCCCATTTGTTGCCTGGGAGGCGGGCACGGCGTAGAGGGCGATTTCGTTTTGCACGCCATGGTAGATCGCGGCCAGGGCCCATCTCGTTCTGCGCGATATGCTGATGATGGCCGCATCTTCGGGCGCGAACGGAATGCGCGGCGACAAGCCGTAACCGAAGATAGCCGGATCGAGATTGGCGCTCCGCCCGAGGACGTGCAATCGAACGAGGCCCTTTGTGTCACGCGCGCTCTGGGGAGCGTCGGGTCCGAGCTCCGGCGTTCGAAAATAATAAAATGAGCGAGAGTCGTTTCGCCACTGCGGACCAAAGTAAATCGCGTTTTGGATAACGTCCGATAGTAAGTGTCCGTCCTCGACGTCGACGACGTGCAACACGGTCTTCTCCGAGCCGCCTTCGGCGGTCCCGATCGCCGCGTAGCGCCCGTCGGGAGATACGGAGTAGTAATCGAACGTGTAGTGCTGCATCGGCGACCGTGCGAACGTGCCCGGATCGAAGACGAGACGTTCGGGGCCGCCGGCAATTCGCCGGCGGTAGAGCTTCGCCGTATTCGCTCCTGGCGCTCGCTTCAGGTAAAAGTAGTACGATCCGAGTACCTGAACGGAGTTCAAGCTCTCGTTGGTGTTATCGAGTTGCGCAATGCGCTTGCGGAGCGCCGCCCGACCGGGCAGCGCGTCGAGAATCTGTCGCGTGTAAGCGCTTTGCTCTCGGAAATACTTTGCCAGGCCTGGATCTTTTGGATCTTCAAAGTAACGGTACGGGTCCGGCACGGAAATCCCGTAATACACCGTAGTAACGTTGCGAACGGCAGGCGGCGGTGGGGGCGTCGGAGACGCCGCAGCAACGAGTCCGATTGCAAGAATCGAAAGAAAGGCCCGGTCCTTCAGCGTCATCTCTCTATCCTCTCATATCTATGTCGACGGCCGTCGTTTACTGCGGCGCCGGAAGAAGGTTGCGCGGCGTCAGCGTCACGGTTCTGTCGACGCCGGCGCGATCCAGCGTTACTGTAAACGGCGCGTTGCCGGTGGAGTACGGTGACAGATCGCCTAACCCGAAGCCTGCCGCCACCTGATTTCCAGCAAACGCCGTGATGCGGTCGCCCACTGCGATGCCGGCGTGGGCGGCCGGGCTTCCCGGCGCGACTTGGTGGACCACAAAATCGCTGAGATCTTCTTGACCGAGGCTCCACCCGATGTGGTCGGCTCGGAACGGCATCGCAACGTCACGATTCGGAATGAACGTGACGGTTTGCGCCTTGTAATCAAAGACGACGGTAAAGCGCGAGAGGAAGGCCGAACCGAGATTCCCCGCGACGCCGCGCGTTGCGAAGAAACCTGAAGTCACCTGCGGGATGCTGACCGGAATGTCGTGGTAGGTTTGTCCCGCGAACGCAAACGTTTTCGCCGCGGCGTGCGTCTCCACGTATCCGCCGCCCACTCCGCCGGGCGATCGGTAGATCAGGCCGCCCTTGGGAAAGAGGCGGTGCTCTTTCACAAATGGCGTGGTGAGCACGATGCCGCCGGCGTTTCCGGTGTCGAGAAGATAGTAGCCGGAGACGTTGTCGACGGTTGCCAGCACGTAGGCGTGCGCGCCGTCGGATTTGAACGGCAGCGTGACGCCGCCGGAAGGCGCCGGGTCGTCGAATGGCGCGAGGTCCATTTCGCGATCCGCGTAGCGTACGCTGACGCGGAAGTTGGCGAGATATTCGAAGCCGATCAGACCTTCGATTGCGAGGTCTTTGCGTGGATGCAGTAGCGGATAGCCCAGCGGCGTGACGACGAAGTTCTGATCCGATAGGCGCGCTCCGCCGAAATCGACCGATGCAACGCGAGCGTAGGCGGTCATCTGTTGCTGCGTGCCGGCGCCGCCCGTGGCGATGCCGCCTGAGGCCTGCAGGCCAAGACTTTTCGCGGCGTCGGGAACCAAGAAGTTCGCGCCGCCGGAATCGAAGACGAGCGTTGCCGGTTTATCGTTGAGCGAGACCGGAACGACGACGTGGCCGAGCCCGCCTACGAGATCGCTAACGAATGGAATCGATACGGGCGCTGCGAGGGTGCCTTGCGAAACGTACGACGGGCGCGCGATTGCACTGGGTTCGAGGCTCGTCGAAAATTGGATCGCCTTGAGCGTCGTGACCGACGTCGTGCCGGACGCATTGACGTCCACCGAGCGCATTGCCACTGGGACGCCCTGCACGACCTGAAAATCGGAGTTCGTGGTGGTGTCGATACCTTGCGCCGTCTGCGCGACGACCTTCACGAGACGATACGACGATGCGTCGAAATACAGATCGGCAGGAGAGCCGCCGGGAGGCTCGGCATGCAAAACGTATGCGGGCTGCCCGTCGACGTTCTCCTCGCGTCCCGACTTGAGCGTCGAGAGCTGATCGCGCCGAAAGAAGGCGTAGCTGCTCAGGTAGGCCTGGGTCACGGCGTCGGCGACTAACGATGGCAGGCTCACAATCGCGAGGACGCCGTTTTGTTGGCCCCACTGTGTACCGTCGTAGCCTTGGAGGAACGTTGCCGGGCCGACGACGAGCTGAATCCGCGAGTAGCCGTTGCGCAGATCGACGATGCCTTCGAACGAGTTCGACGGCCCGCCATTTTGAACGAAGCTGCCGGATTGCGTCATCGCGGCGTAACCGTCGAGTTGCGACCCGCCGGCCGCGACGTGCGCCTGCACGAGGACCTCGTCGATCTGCGCGGCACCGATTGAGGCGGGGCTCGGCGCGGCGCTCGCCGCTGCCGACGTGACGACTGTTGAGAGAAACAGGGCAGAAAGAAAGACGATTGGACGCATCATGTGACGGGATTTCTTGCCCGTCGAGCGCTTACCTGGATGCCGCTTTGTTGTCGGCGAGTACCCAGGGCCCGTGATTCGCGCGTACCCACGGGTCGCCCCATAAAAGGCGGTCGGCCTCCCTTCTGATGCATTGCGGCCACCAGCGCGTGCGCGTGCCAACGCCGATCAGGGCGCTCGCAAACTTCAGTGTCGCATCCGGGCCGAGCGCATACATGATGCCCGTGATGATGTTTTGTGTCCGCTGCGTCGCAGCGATAGCGGGGCGCCGTTGTTTCTCGATTGCGCGAGCGGCTTCAGCGAGTGGTGCCCCGGCGGCGAACGCCGGTACGAGGCGTTGCGCCGCGACGACGGCATCGTAGATCGCCACGTTGATTCCCTGCCCCATCGACGGCGACATCGGGTGCGCGGCGTCGCCGAGCAGCAACAGGCCCGGTTGCGACCACGTCTCCGCAACCTGACTGACCGCGGGCAGGAGCGACAAATCGTGCCAGCCGTTGAGCGCCTGTCGAACGGTGCGATCCAGTTGAACGGGAACGTGCGCCGCAATGTGATTTACGGTTTCCGCAAAAGGCCGTGCGCGCAACCGAGCGTACTTACCTTTGTGAACGAACCAGCCGATTTGCAGTTGATTGCTGCGGCTGGCGAATGCAACGAACATCTGATCGCGCGCGATCCTGAGGTGTATTCTGTCCGGGAGAGTGCCGAGATTGAGCGCCGAGAACCACACGAGATCGAATGGCACCGGACTCTCTCGCACCCCGATTCCCGCCGCGCGCCGAATCGCCGAAAAGCGACCGTCGCATGCAACGACGAGCGGGGCGCGCACCATCATTTCTTCGCCGCTGTGCAGCTGCGCTCGAACGCCGCCCACGGAATTCGCGCCACGCAACAGCTCGCGGGCAAAACAACCCATGACGAGACGGAAAGTTGACTGCTTCGACGCTTCGGCAGCAAGCAGTTCGAGAAGCTTTTGCTGCGGAACGATCATGATGCCGTCGCCTCGTCTCGAGTCGAAGACTGGCGGCAGTTCGAAGCGGACGGTCTTACGGCCGTCCCGGATATCCATGCCTGAGGGGAAAACATAGCCCAGCGCTAGGATCCGCTCCCGCAGGCCCAAATCGCCGAATATCCTGTTTGCGCCCGGTTGAAGCAGTTCGCCGCGAAACTCGCGCGCGAACGTCGCGGCCTGCTCCAGAACCGTCACGCGTATCCCGCTTCGGCTGAGAAGCAATGCGAGCACCAGACCTGCCGGGCCGCCCCCGACGACGATCACCTGAGGGTCGCTCATGTTCCGGCCATTCTCACAGAGACGCGTTAAGGATCTCTAAAGCCGCGAGCTCCATCTCCTCAAAACGAGAATGCGCCTCCCGCGCTTCTTTTTTGTTCGCCGGGAGGCGCATACATTATTTCGCCGTTAGTGGCGCGTTATAGTGGTGGCTCTCCGACTGGAACCGGCCGCACCGGCGGGGCCGCGGCTGGCAGCGGTGGGGCCGCTGCTGGCTTTGGCGCGTGGCTGGCTGCGGAACCTCGGCCGGCATTACAACGGGCCGCGAAGCCGGCACTGGGATGGGCGCTGAAGCCGGCATTACTATGGGTCGCGAAGCCGGCATTACAATTGGCCGTGATGCGAGAAAGCCATTCGGCCGGGCCGCTGGAATCCCCGGATGCGACGCCGAACGAGTAAGGGGAGTTCGGTCAGCACCCTTGATTCAAGGAGGCTTTCTTACCAGTTGAGTTTCAAACCCACGGCCGCGGACGTCCGCTCCGAGCTCGTCGGCCGCGACCGCGAGGTCGGCTTTCTCGCGGAGCGTCGCCGAGAGGCCTCGGAAGGGCACGGAAGCGTAGTCTTGATCAGCGGCGAGGCCGGCGTCGGCAAATCGCGCCTGCTTCGTCATCTCGAGGCAAGCCTTGCGGGCGGCCGTTCCATCTTCGCTTTGGCCCGTTGCGTCGAATTCGTTCAAACACCACTCGGATCGTTGCGCGATTTGCTCCAGCAAGTGGAGCGGCGCGGATCGATGCCGCGAGATGCCTCCGTGCACGCGCTCGTTCAGCGGTTGACCTTTGAACGTAACGCAGAGCGGGGCGCCTTGCGGCCAAGCGGTTCGCTCTTCGAATCCATTGATGCGGCGTTTGCGCGATATGCGACGCGCGGCACCGCGATACTCCTGATCGAGGACATCCACTGGGCAGATCGTTCGACGCTCGGATTCTTGACATATCTGGCAGATCGCATCGATCGCCGACGAATGTTGGTCGTACTCACGTATCGCTCCGACGAAGTCGGCTCGGACCACCCACTCCTGGGCGACTTTGCGACGCTTCTTGCGAAGCGGTCGGTGTCGCACCTACGGCTGACGCCGCTAGACGAACGTTCGATCCACGCATTGATCGAGCGGGCCGTTCCCCATCGCGACGCACTCGATGCCGGTACCGTTGCCGGCATCGTGCGCCGCAGCCAAGGCAATGCATTTTTCGCTGAAGAGCTTGTGAAGGACGCGCTCGATGGTGGACCGGTCGACGACGAGCGCGGGCTGCCGCTGTCTATCCGCGGCGCAATTTTGGCGCGCGCCGCCCGGCTCTCGGAGGAGCAGCGAAAGATCCTATCGCTCGCGGCCGTACTCGGCGAACGCTTCTCGGTCGATCGCCTCGTTGCTCTGCAACGCGGGACTCGTGACGATGTGCTCGCGTCGCTCGAGCGTGCTCGTGCGTTGCAATTGCTCTACGATCGTCCGAGTGCTCCCGGCGAGCTGATCTTTCGCCATGCGTTGACGCAAGAGGTATTATACGGCGAGCTGCTGGCAGAACGAGTGCGCCCCCTCCATGAAGCGATTGCGCTCGAGCTGGAACGAAGTGCTCAAGAAAATGCTGCGACCGTCGAGCTGGCCCATCATTGGCGCCGTGCTGGTGATTTCAAACGTGCCGCAGCCTACGCCGAAACGGCCGGCGACCAGTCTTTCGCCATGGGCGCGATGGCTGACGCAATTGTCTACTACGAACGCGCTCTCGCGGAGCGAAAAGAGAGTGAGGCGGAGCTCGTCCACAAGATCGGCGTCTCCTTAGGATCGCTCAATCAGCTCAGCGCCGGCATCGAACGACTTCGGCGAGCGGGAGAACTCTATTGGGCGGCCGGTGACTTCGAGGGCTTTGCGAAAAACGCGTCGGCGCTGGGTGCGCAGCTCTACAATAGCGGTGACGCCGCCGCCGCCACGCATCTCTATCGTCAGACGCTCGATGCACTCGGCCCAAAGCTGCCGGCAGAAACCCTTAACCTCTTGCGGGCACGCACTGCCTACAACTGCGTGGCCGCGCTCGACTCCGATTCCGCTCTCTCGTTTCTCAACGAGCTTCACGAGCCAATTTTGGATCCCTTGACGGGAACGCACGCGTATCAGGCGCGATTTAAGGTCGCGGCAATGCGTGGCGACGTCGACAGGTGGCGCGCCAACAGCGACCTCGCGCTCGACGCGGCGCGACGGCTCGACGATCGGGAGGCCCGGTTGCGCCACACGCATTGCCAAATTGCGCTCGATGCCGTGGGTTTGGGCGAAATCGAGGGCGCTCGCGATCACTTTCGCGCCTCCATCCCGCCTGAGCGGGAAGCGTACCCTACGGCGCTCACGCTGGCATCGGCCGCTTCGGCGTTCGAACACACGCTACGCGGCGACTTTCCGACTGCGGCGGCGTTGCTGCGCAACGCGTCGGGCGCACCGGAGCAGAGCTACGCCATTCTCGTGCACGTCAAGAGCGCCAACTTCGTGCTCGGGATTTGTTCGGGCGACGAGGCGCGGCTCCGCCGGGACGATTCTGAGTCGTTTCTCCACTACGGCGTCGCGCACGGAATGAAGCTCGCGATCGGCCTGCTCGGAGGACCCTACGCTTGGGCGCTCGGCCTGCGCGGCGAAATCGCCGAGTCCGCCGCGTGGATCCACAGGATCGCAACCGTCGTACCCGGCCCCCATCGCTTTCTCTTTGCGTATCTCGCGGCGGCTCAATACGGAGCCGAGGGCGACGTCACGAGCCTCCGGCGACAACTGGTCGAAGCGGCGGCGCGCCCCCAAGACCGCGTCAATAAAGCGGCATTGGCGCTCTTCGACGCTTTCGCGTCTCAGCGCGACGTCCTCGATCTCGACGTTCGTGCGAGCGCGCTCGAAGCGGCAAGGGCGTTCGAGGCGATCGGCTGGCCGTGGCTCGCGGCGCGCGGCTACGAACTAGGTGGGGAGTCCAACCGCGCCTTGGAATCGTATCGCGCGCTGGGAGCGGCACGCGACCTGCGCCGCCTTGAGATCGACCGCCCCGACGCGACCGGCGCCCTCCTCTCGCCGCGCGAACGCGAGGTGGGCGAACTCGTGGCACAGGGCCATTCCAACGACGAAATCGCGCAAATATTGCACATCAGTTTGAGAACTGCTGAGAAGCACGTATCCTCGGCGTTGCGAAAACTAAATTTGCGATCGCGCGTTCAGCTCGGCCGATTGCTGGCGCGATCGCAAACTAACCTAGAAAGCTCGCTCAAGGGCTAAAGCTATTCGTCGGGCTCGAGCGGCAGACCGCCCGGCTGGACGTCCGGCGGACCGATGGGATCTCGCGGAGGCAGCGGCTGGGGCTCGTTCTCCAAGTACTCGGCTAGCTCGTCTTCGGCGTGATTCATGCTAACGTATCTCGCGCTGTTGACTCGCTAACCTCCTGGCCGCTCCGGCTTTCGCATTGCCTGCGGAAACATGGGCAACGTACACGCAATGTCTGAGGGAAGACGGAAGACGCAGCCAGTATTCTGGCGGTATGAGCAATAGAGAGTTTCAACAGGGCGAGACATTCCGGCTACCGATCTCTTTCGAGGCATCGCTGTTTCCGCTGGACCAGTTGTACGTCGAGTTGACCGGTCCAGATGATCGCGAAGGCCCTATCGTGCTAAAAAGCACGAGCTCGATCGCCAACTCGATGGAGCCAAACGCCTACATAATCGATGGTCCCACCGACCCTAACACCCCATGCGGATTCTACGAAATCACAAAACTGGAACGCTCGGATCGCGCTCGAAGTATGACGCAGGCAATAGAGCTTCCCGCCGGCTCGCACGGCATCCTGATAGTGCCCCCGAGATCGCACGAATTATTGCCGGCACCAAAGGTCAAAAGCGTCGGCTAGAGCGGACGGTCGGCGTCTTAGACCTGACGCGCTTGATTAGGCGCCACCGCAGTCGTGCTCGCTGTTCATCCCCGCGTATTGCGCGTGTTGACGATAATCGTAGACTCGAAACACACGTCCTCTGGCGTCTTGATCTGGATCGCAATATAGTGTTGGTGCGGGCCTTGATAGGAAACAGACCTGCGCCTTATCACCTGGACGCTCCCTCATCATAGCGTTGTTGCCGGCGGTGTTTTGGTAATGGGTGACGGCGGCTCGCATATTGGGATTCGCTGGATCCGATCCTAAGGTCGTGTTGAACTCTACGAACACACCGCTCTGTTGGAAATCACTTGCCGTGAAAGTCTTCTGGTCGTCGGAGGTTAGGCGGGGTTCGACCGACCTAACGGTGGTGTCTACGCAGGCGACAGAGCGATAGTGCCATACTCCTGGAGCATACTCTTCCTCTTGTGCCACGGCAGCAGGCATGTTTATCAGGGACACGAGTCCCAGGGTTGCGATTGTCCTGGCGCAGGTGACAAAGGCGATCCGAGGCTTGGCCATACGTTGGAGCCCTCCTGAACGCCGGATTCTTGCCACAAGGGTTCCCGCCTTTAGCAATAGAGCCAGAGCCCTAGCCCCAGGACGTATGGGCGATCTCGATGACGCGACCGTTCCTAATCGTAAAATCCAAATCGTTTTGTTCCGCGTCGCGGTCCTTGTCATCGCTATATTCGTAGCGTTCCATACCGCAGGCGTGAATGACGAGCGGCTTCCCAAGCGTCCGGACGACCAACTCCGCGCTCGCGCCGATCTTCAGACCGGACGTCGTGTGCGCGTCGCCCAGATCGATCTTGGAGAGCGACGTCGGCGGCGCGCCTTTGACGACCCGCAACGTCCAAACGACGCCGGAATCTCCGCCGACGTGACTGAGCGCGACGTTGGTCTTTGGATCGTACACGTACCACGGGACGGTCATACTGACTTTTTGCTTCAAAAGCACGGCTGTTGGTACGTCTAACACGAGGGTTTCCATGCCAGTCTTCACGTACGGCGGCTCCCGCTTGCTATAAAGGCCGTCGAGTGCGGGGCACGTCTGCGAACCGAACCACGCTGCTAGCGGGTCGCTCGCGGCTGCACTACTTCCCGCCGGCGATGCGACCACGGCCGCAAGAACGGGAGGCAGGAAACGAAGCAATCTCATATCTTGGATAAATTAGGGCGTTGCCGCAGGATCTCCGGAGGCGTCCTCGATTGTTGCGATCTGGTCCCCGCCATGGATGACTTCCCGAGCGGCGTGGCCGCCCTCGCGGATCGCATCGGAGACGATTGCGTAGTGCCGGTGACCATGCCCCGATTCATCGGAGGCGTGGAGAACTCCAGCGAGCACACGCCGGTCAGCTAATGTAACGCGTACGGCTTTGCCGACATAGGGTTTAATCTCTTGATCGGTCATGCTTGCGTAATCGCCTAAGGGTCGCCAGAGGTTGCGACCGGATACAGGAAGTGCGAGGGGTGCGCTTTTCCGCCTGCCGCGCTAATCTTCCATTCGGCGGCTTCGGCCGCGAACTTCGCCACCGCTCTCTTCGGTGACGATCGGGCCCCCGGATTCGGAGGCCGTTACCTGCAAGCCGGTATCGGGAAGGACGAGAGACTCGGCTTCGTCGGTGACTTCTTCGCCGTCAAGCAACAGCTCAACATCGCCGGCATACCCGGCAGGATACGAAGATCGGGCGCTCGCGGTCGCGCCGCTGCTTAGAATAACGGAATCACCTTTCGCAAGGGCTCGCGAAAGACCGGAGGTCTCTTCATTCATGAGGTCTCTTTACCCACGCGGCGGGTTTCGGTATCCCATCGCCCTCTGGAATCGCATTATTGCGTAGCACCCATTCGTGCGACAGCGGTGCCCGCGAGCGCCGCCGAACGCTACGTCGGCGGAACTAGGCCATTCTTTCCGATAAGCAGGAACCTGGCTGCGAGTGCGTCGCCGTTAGCAATGGCCGCTACGCGAACGTGGGCGCCGGATGTAAGCATAGCCGGCGTGCCGCGTTCGATGTAGACTACGGGGACGTTAGAGGGGATGACGATCGTCTTCGTGCCGCTGGGAAAGATCATCGTGATCGTCGTTCCGATTGCGGTCGAATGGACCGCTCGCACCGTGGAGTTTGCCATCATGTTGGGGACCGCGACCGTTCGAACGGTGGAGTTTGCCATCATACGCTTTCCGCTA
>Ga0182018_10000949_pt1 | contig 35250 bp, 26 predicted proteins | sample 812P2MmetaG_FD_120490 | JGI IMG/M metagenome (GOLD analysis project Ga0182018, IMG submission 120490) | Permafrost microbial communities from Stordalen Mire, Sweden - 812P2M metaG | ecosystem: Environmental > Terrestrial > Soil > Wetlands > Permafrost | place: Sweden: Stordalen | collected...
AAAACTGCTCTTCACCGCGTAATTCACATTCTCCGGCAACGCCCCGCTCGCGGCCAGCGCCACCGACGCATCCAGCTTGGCCGACACCACGCCCACCACGTTGCCATGCTCATCCACCAGCGCGCCGCCCGAATTGCCCGGCTGCACCGGCACGCTGATCTGGAAATACCGCGCATCATCACTCGCGCCGGAGAGCGACGCGATTTCCCCCCGCGCAAACTTCGGCGCGAACCCTTGCAAACCGATGTCGGGAAAACCCACCGTCACCACCGTGCCGCCCAATTTCACCGACCGGCTGGAGGCGATGGGCAGCGGGGCAAACCGCCCGTCCGCTTTCAACAAAGCCAGATCATTGGCCGCATCCACCTGAACCACCTTGGCGTCAATCAAACCTGCGCTCGTGACCAGACGAACTTTCGTCGCATCTTTGACGACGTGATAATTGGAAATCAAATAACCATCGTCCGTGATGAAAAAGCCTGTGCCGGTGGCTGTGGGATTGTCGGGTGAAGTAGAATTGTCAAAACCGGATTCTTTGCCTGGCTTGAACTCACGCGACAATTCCTGTGCCTCGGCAATCTGCTGATCCGTCATGACCGCCGCTTCGATGGCCCTTCCCTTCTTTGCATTTTCATTTCCTTGTGCCGCCGCGAGACTAAACCACTTGTATGCCTCGACATTATCTAAAGGCACTCCATTGCCTGTGCCGTAGCATTTGGCCAGGCCGTATTGAGCCGGGGCGAAATTTTGTTCGGCAGCTTTACGAAACCACTTCACAGCCTCGGTATAATTCTTCTCCACGCCTTGGCCAGTGTAGTAGCAGTCGCCCAGATTATTTTGAGCCAGGGCGACATTTTGTTCGGCAGCTTTACGATACCACTTCACTGCTTCTACCTTGTCCATTGCCACGCCAACGCCATCAGCAAAAAAGCCACCCAGAAAGGTTTCGGCCGGTGCACAATTCTGGTCAGCGGCTTTGCGAAACCATTTTACTGCTTGTGCGTAATCCTGCGGCACGCCTTGACCATTGCAATACATCAGACCGAGGCTGCATTGTGCTGCTACATCTCCTTTTTCTGCTTTCACCTTTAATGCTTCAATTGTGCCGGCATTGGCAATACTAGGCGAAGAATTGGTTTGTTGAGCACCAGCCACATTCAATGTCAAAAATAGAAGCAACCACATCAACCGATTCGCTTTCATGCCGGTAGGTTAGCTGGGTTAAGGCGTCCGGCAAGCTTCCCGTTTACACGCTTCAAGGAAGGCAATCGTGTTGTTGATCTTCGGGAGGACGTCAACACCAATGCGCTTGTTGTGAGCCCCGAACATGTCCAAGACGATTTGGCGTGAAATCCCTCGGCTTTCCTCTTCATCGCTGATAGCGTTCAGAATAAACATTCTTTGTTTCCCGCAGCCTTTGATGGGAACCTCATACTGGAAATAAAGGCTTTTCAGGGCAAGAAACCGCTCGGCAGACGGCGCGACAACGCAGCCGGCGAAATCAAGGCAATCCGCTAATTCATACGCCTCGACAATTGGCGCTCCTGCCAAGCAGATGCTGGCTTGCTTAACTTCAACATAGAATTCGCCCGAAGCCAAAGCACCCCTGACCGGATATCCCGCCCGAAAGAGGCCATTGACCAGACTGGTGCAAAACGACGTGAACAGCGTAGCCGAAGGATCACTCGTTGTGTTTGAATAGATAAGAATGGTGTCCGAGAAAATGACGTGTTCACAAAAGTGATTGCCGAAGAGATGCTCTATTCCCTCATTCAGTATTTTTGATGTTCGGCACACCCGCAAGATGTCTCTCACTTTTTGAGCGACTTCTTTGAGTTGGTTGTTCCGAATAAATTCTTTGTAACCAAGCAAATCGAAAAAGCCAATGAAACCAGTTTGGCTGCCGCCGTGCTGGTGTGCATTTGCTGACTCACTCATGGGTGTCAAGATGCGTTGCCGTTACCATCTTCACAAGCCGTTTCGCCCATCCCAAACTGATTTTGGCATGGCCGTTTTCCCCGCCCGGTGCGAGCGGAGTTGGTTTCACGCGCCACCTCACCCCGGCCCTCTCCCCCAACTCCCGTTTGCGGAGAGGGAGAATTGTCCGCCGTCAGCTTGAAAAATCGAGCGACCGGATTTGCCGGACGGTCATCCGCAAAACCAAAAGCGGCCAGCGGCTGTTTCCTCTCCTGGGGGAGAGGATTAAGGTGAGGGCGGACGTAAAGCACAAATCTCATCCGCACCGGCCATCCATCCAAAAATGAGGAAAAACGGCTGTTTTTGGCAAAAAGGGCGCAAATGAGGGTTGGGTTAATTGGCGTCTTTTAATGATTTATTGGCGTCTGGCAACGATTGATTGGCCTCACGCAGTGATTGATGGAGGCCAAGGAATCGTTGAATGAAGCCACGGAATGACTGATGGAACCCGCGCAATGGTTGATTGGCCTCCTTCAGCGGTTGAAGGAACTCCACCAGTCGTTGAAGGAACCCCTTCAATCGTCGAATGAGGCCACGCAATCGCCGGTGGAACTCCGGCAATGACTGGCGGAAGCTGGCGAATCGTTGCGTGAAGCCCCGCAGAGGCCAAAGGCCAGCCGCCTAATTCAACGGCACGCCGTGGCGGATGTAGGTCGGGATGTCGAGGTCTTCGCCCTTGTAAATCGTCGGCTCGCTTTTGTCGAAACGGCCCTTGGTCACAATCGCCAGCGGCAGTTGTGCCTGGAACATCTTTGAACCGGCCTTGCGTGAACGTCCGGCGTGCCGCGCCACCATTTCCTCGCGCTGGTAAAGCGAAAGCGCCGAGGCCGTCGGAACTTGATGCGTCGCCGCCGGTGTCTTGCCGCGCGAAACGGTTTCTTCCGTCGCCTCGCCCGCCGCGGGCGCTGCGGTTTTGGCGACGGGATTTTTCGCCGCGATGAGCGTCACGGACAGGTGGTTTTTCATTTCCGCGTCCACCGCCGCGCCCATGATGATCTGCGCGTGTTCGCAATGGCGGCTGATCTGTTCCATCACGCGGTTGACCTCACCCATCGTCAAATCTTTTCCGCCCATCAGGCTCACCAGCACAGCGTCGGCCTCGGCCAGCGCGCGGCCCTTGTCGAGCAGCGGATGCGCGAGCAGTTTTTCCATCGCCTCGTGCGAGCGCGCCGTGCCGCCGGCCTCGACAAACGCAAAGACGCTTTCGGAGTGGCGGTCGCGGACGAGCGCGCACAAATCGTCGAAGTGAATCTGAATCAATCCGGGCCGCGTGAGCAGCCGCCAGATGCCGCGCACACCCTCGATGAGCAGGCTGCCGGTGATGCGAAATGTGTCGAGCACGCTGGTATTCTCGTCAATGAGTTTGAACGTCTTTTGTCCCGGCAGGCAGATCACACCGTCGGCGACGGACTTGAGCAATTCCAGACCGTGATGCGCCTGATGCTGGCGGCGATTGCCTTCGCACGCGAACGGCAGCGTCACGAACGCGAGGACGAGCGCGCCGGTTTCCTTGGCCGCACGGGCGAGGACGGGACAAATGCCGCTGCCTGCGCCGCCGCCGAGGCCGGCGAGGATCAAAACGACGTTCACGCCTTCACAAGCGCCCTTGAGCGCAAGAAAATGTTCCTCGGCCAGCGCGCGACCGCGTTCGGGATCGCCGCCCGTGCCGAGGCCGCGCAGCAATTTCGTTTCAAGATGGATTTTCACCGGCGCGGACGACGCGGCGAGCGACGGTGCGTCGGTGTTGACGGCCACGAAATTTGCGCCGGCGAATTCCTCGCGGCTCAACCCGTCAATCAGGCTGACGCCCGCGCCGCCGACGCCGAAAATTTTCACGACGGGTTTGCCCGCCGGTTCGAGAACTGCCGCTGGAGTTTCAGTTTTGGTTTTCATGGCGAATCAATTTTATGACCGGCGCAAAAAACTGGTGATGCTTTTGAATCCCTGGGCAAAGGCGAACGATGTTTTGCTCTCGCGTTTGCGATTTTTGAACGAGCCGAATTTCACGAGGCCGATGGCGGCGGCGAATTCCGGCTGGTCGAGCGCGGACTTGAGGCCGCTGACAGAATTGGTCTGGCCGAGCGAAACAGGCATCTGCAAAACGCGCTCGGCCAGCCGCGCGACGTGCGGAATCCGCGCGCCGCCGCCGGTGATGAAAACGCCCGCGCGCAAATAATTGCACAGCCCCGCCGCCTCCAAATCCTGTTCGATCAACTGGAAAATTTCCTCGATGCGCAGCGACATGATGCGTTGCAGATGCCCGACGTTGACGGTCTTGAGCGGCATCCCGAGTTCGTTCGTGATGGTGAGGGTTTGTCCCTTGGTGCTTTCGTCCACAATCGCCGAGCCGTTTTCCTTTTTCAATTTTTCCGCGCGGCTCAACGGAACTTTCAAGCCGTAAGCCAGATCGTTGGAAACGTGGTCGCCGCCGACCGCGAGGACGCCGGTGTGCTTGATGACGCCGCCGACGTAAACGACGTAATCGGTCGTGCCGCCGCCAATGTCAATGACCAGCGCGCCCAATTCCTTCTGCTCGTTTGACAGCAGCGCGAGCGACGAGGCGAGGCCGTTGAAAACAATTTCGTCCACCTGCAACTGCAACCCGCGCACGAGCCGGATGGCGTTCTGCAAACGGTTCGTGTTGCCGTGAACGACGTGAACGTCCACTTCGAGCCGCGAGCCGAGCATCCCGACGGGATTCGTCACGCCGTGGTGACCGTCCACAAAAAAATGCTGGCGGATGGCGTGAACGACGTTGTTCTCCGTCGGCAGATTGATCGCCTTCGCGTTTTTGACGACGTCCTGAACGTCGTCCTCGGAAATTTCGCGGTCGGCGCTCACGACCGGATGCACGCCGCGATTGTTGAAGCCGCGAATGTGCGCGCCAGTGACGCCGAGATACACGTTGCGGATTTCCACGTCGGCCATCTGCTCGGCCTCGACGATGGCGTTGCGCACGTCGTCCTCGGCCGCCGCCGGGTCAACCACCTCGCCCTTGCGCGCGCCGCGCGAGCGCGACTGGCCGAGGCCGATGATGTTCAGCCCGCCGTCCGCGCTGTGTTCGCCGACGACAGCGCATACTTTTGACGTGCCGATTTCCAGACCGACAATGACGTTTGAATCATCAAACATTTTTCCTCCGGGGGTGTGCAGGGTTGATTATCTTGGGCGTCGCGCCCGGCGCGGCGCTGATTTCCATCCAGCGCACCGGCACGTTGTTCGCCACCGCCAGATCCGCCGATGCGATGTTTTTTTTCTGGCGCTGGCCCAGATCGTAAATCCCGCGCCAGCGCCGCAATTGTTGCTCCAAATTATCCAGACCGAAAGTGATTTCTCCGCCCTGCCCCGTCGTGACCACGACGACACCCGGCGCGGAAACGTCAATGCGCTGCAAATCCACCAGCCCGGCCATCGGCGAATGGTCGAAGGCGGCGACCAGTTGCAACGCCGCCAGCGCCTGCGGCAGCTCCACGCGCCGGCCAGGCTGCAACTGGAAAAGATTCAACCCGGCAATCACGGGCAACTGGGCGTTCAACTGCGACAACGGAACGGTGCAATACCTTGGATCGAGCGGCTGCATGACGACGCCGCCGGCATCCAGTTGAAAGACCGAAACCGTGATGCCGTTCGCGTCGTCGGCGTGCGGCACGTTCACCTGCGCGATGGGATCGCGCTCGGTCACGCGGATTTTCAGCGTGCGCGGCAGAACGCGCTCGACGGAAACGGAATCAATCGCCGGCACGAGTTCAAGATTCCGTTTCACCGCCGCCAGATCGAGCGCAATCAGGTTCGCGCCGGGTTTCACGCACGACCAGCGGCGCAATTGTTCCGGCGCGATCACGCCGTCGGTCTGCACCTCCACGCGCTCGATGGCGAAGTCGGAATTTTCATAGACAAATTTGTCGAGCGCCCACTCGCCCGTGCGCCAGAGCAGGTAAAGCCCGAAGACCGTGCCAAACAAAACACAGAAGGCCGCCGTCGCCAGCCTCATGCGCGTCGCGCGCACCTGATCGGAGCGCAGCTTCACGTCGAGCACATGACCGCGATTCAACCGCCGGTTTTTTGGTTCACGCTTAAACCACATTTAACAAATTGCGGCGGTCACCGCCGCCGTTCGTCGTCGTTTATTCAATTCCATTGCCGGTTTTCTTTTCAACGCCAGTTCAATCATCCGCTGGCACAGTTCCGCATAATTCAATCCCACCACCGCCGCCGCTTTCGGCAGCAAACTCGTTTCCGTCATGCCCGGCAGCGTGTTCACCTCAAGCACGACCGGTGAACCGTCCGCGCGCACCATCACGTCCACGCGCGCGTAGTCGCGTCCGCCAATCGCGTGAAATGCGCCGAGGGCGGCGGCCTGAATTTTTTTGGTTGTCGCGGAATCAAAATCTGCCGGGCAAAAATACTCCGTCGCCCCGGCGGTGTATTTGTTTTTGTAGTCGAGATTGCCGGTTTTCGGACGAACCTCGACCACCGGCAGCGCCTCGTCGCCCAAAATCCCGACGGTCGTTTCGCGCCCGGCAATTTTTTCCTCGACCAGAACTTCCGAGTCAAACTTCAGCGCTTCCGCGAGCGCCTTCGGCCAGTCTCCGGCGCGCTCGACGAATTGCAAGCCGACGCTCGAACCCTGCCGCACCGGCTTGACGACCAGCGGCAGTCGCAAATTTTTCGGCAGCGCGGTGGATTCCGTTTCCACGACCAGAAATTTCGCCGTCGGCACTCCGGCTTCGACGCACAGTTTCTTCGTCAGCACCTTGTCGAACGCGAGGCGGCTCGCCTCCGCGCCGCAGCCCGTGTAAGCCGCGCCCAGATTGTCCAACTGCCGCTGCACCGTGCCGTCCTCGCCGTAAGTTCCGTGCAACGCCAGAAAAACCGCGTCGGTTTCGTCCGGCAAATCGAACTGGCCGTCTTTCGGATCAACTTCCGTCACGGTGTGGCCCAGCGAACGCAACGCCTTGGCCACCGCCGCGCCGGAACGCAGCGACACTTCGCGCTCGGCGCTTGGACCGCCGAGCATGACAACGATGTTCAGTTTCTCCGGCATCTTAATCTTCGCCGATGATTTCCACTTCCGTGTGTAATTCGATTCCGCGCGCGACTTTCACTTTCGCCTTCAACATTGCCACCAGTTCCAAAACGTCGCGCGCCGTCGCGTTGCCGGCGTTCACGATGAAATTGCCGTGTTCCTGCGACACCATCGCGCCGCCGACGCGCGCGGTCTTCAAACCCAGCTCGTCAATCAGCCTGCCCGCCGGAATGGACGGCGGATTTTTGAACATGCAGCCGGCGCTCGGCGCGGCGGGCTGCGTCGTCCAACGCTTCTGGTTGAACGCGCTCATCCGCTGCGCGATGGATTCCGGTGAATCCGTCCGGCCTTTCAGCACCGCGCCCAGCGCGACGTGATTTTTCAACTCGGCGCAGCCACGATACTCGACCGTCATTTCCGCCGGCGCGAGTTCGCGCACGTTGCCGTCAAAATCCATCAGACGCACCGACTCGACGACATCGAACGTCGCGCTGTTCATCGCCCCGGCGTTCATGCGCAACGCGCCGCCAATGCTGCCCGGAATGCCTTCGAGAAATTCCATGCCGCTCAAACCGTTTCGCCGCGCCTCAATCGCGACGTTTTTCAACTTTGCGCCCGCGCCGCAGCGCAGACAATTGCCGTCAATTTCAATTTTGCTGAAATCCGCGTGCGTCAAATAAATGACCACGCCGCGAAAACCGCCGTCGCGCACGAGCAGATTCGAGCCGCGACCGAGAATGAAAAATTTCAATTCGCGTTCGGAGCAAAATTTCACGACGCCCGCCAAATCCTCCTCCGACGCCGGCTCGACGTAAATGTCCGCCGGCCCGCCGACGCGCAACGTCGTGTGCTTCGCCAGCGGTTCGTCGCGCCGGATGACCGTCGCGGGCGAAACGCGCGCGGCAATTTCACCGGCGATGTCTTTCTCGATTCGCATCGGATTTTCCAAAATGTCAGCGGTCGGAGTCATCGTTCAATGCGCGTGTTTTGCCCGGCCATGCGCGTGACCACAGCCGCAGGCTGTTGTCTTTGCTGGAGTCATTTTTTCCTGCCGCCGCGCCACCGCACTCAAAATATTTTCCGCAATCTGTTCCGCCGCCTTCGGCGCGTGCCACTGTGCGAGCGCGGATTGCATGTTTGATCGCACGGATTCGCTTTCGACGAGCTCGCTCAAAATCGCCGCCACCTTTTCCGGCGTGGAATTTTTCTGCTCGAGCAGCCGGGCCGCGCCGGTTTTCTCAAACACGCGGGCGTTGACGAACTGGTGATTGTCCGCCGCCGCCGGAAACGGCACGAGCAGAGGCGGCAGCCGCATCGCCGCAATTTCCGCCAGTGACGACGCGCCCGCCCGGCTCACGGCGACGGTCGCCGCGCCGAGCGCCAGATCCATCCCCGCCAGAAACGGTTTCACTACGGCTTTGATTCCGCGAGCGCCGTAGGCCGATTTGACTTTTTCAAAATCGTTCGCGCCGGTGAGATGCAGCCATTGCCAATTTTTCCCCGCCAGCAACGGCAATGCGGACAAAATCATTTCGTTCAGCCCGCTCGCGCCCTGGCTGCCACCGACGACCAGAACCGTCGGACGACTTGGCTCAAGTCCAAGAGCAGTTCGACAATCGGCTGTTTCGCGCGGCTGAAACTGCGGCCGCACCGGCGTGCCAGTTATCGTGACCTTGCGCGCTTTCAATCGCATGGCGGCTTCGGGAAAGCCGACGAACGCCTCGTCCACGAAACGCGCGAGATAACGGTTGGCGCGACCGGGAATCGTGTTGGATTCGTGCAGAAAAGTTTTTACGCCGAGATTCTTCGCGGCGAAAACCGGCGGCGCGCTGGTGAACCCGCCCATGGCGAGAACGGCGGCGGGCCTTCGTTTGCGGAAAAATTTCCGCGCGGCAAACAAGGATTTCACAAAGCTGCCGGCGAAGGCGAAATAATTCCGGTTTTGCAGCGCGACGGCGGGCAGCGTGAAAATTTCCATGCCGTGCGCGGATTTTACGGCCTGCTGGTCAACGTCCTTGGGCGAGATGAGCAGCGCGACGGCGCAGCCGCGCCGTTTCAACTGCTCCGCGACGGCGAGTCCGGGAAAAAGATGCCCGCCCGTCCCGCCACAGGCGATGGCGACGAAGGGCGATTTGGTTTCGGAAGCAATCATGCTGGTTTGGCGGCAAACGGATTTCCGTCCGCCATGATTTCCGACAGGGAAATTTTTTCGCGCTTGTGCGCCTGGCGCGCGACGCTGAACAAAATGCCGACGCACGCGAGCATGGCGATCAGGTTTGAGCCGCCGTAGCTGATGAACGGGAGCGGCAGCCCCTTGTTCGGCAGCGCGCTGGTGACAACGCCGATGTTGATGGCGGCCTGCAAGCCGATCAGCAGCGTGACGCCGGCGGCGAGCAAGGTGCCGAAGGTGTCGCGGGCGTTGAGCGCGATGTAAAAGCCGCAGAGGACAACGACGACAAACGCCACGATGACGAGCAGCGTGGCAATCAAACCGAGTTCCTCGCCGATGTTGGCGAAAATGAAGTCGGTGTGGATTTCCGGCAGCCAGCCGAATTTTTGCACGCCGTTGCCAAGGCCGACGCCGGTCCAGCCGCCCGCGCCCAAGCCATACATGGCCTGTTGCGCCTGAAGCGCCGCGCCGCCCGCGTGAGCATCCGGGTGCAGCCAGGCGGAAATTCGCCCCTGCCGCATCGAATCATGCAACAGGGAAAATGCGAGTCCCGCCGTGCCTGCCGCCGCAGGAATCAAGACGTGCAGCCAGCGCACGCCCGCCAGCAGCAACATCGCGCCGCTGACGGCGGCGAGCAGAATGGTCTGGCCGCGATCCGGTTCGACAAAAATCAGGCCGAGCACCATGACGATGAGCGCGCCGGGAAAAAGGATGCCGCGCTTGAAGGTGTTCATCTGCCTTTGAAAACGGTCGCAATAACCGGCCAGCGCGATGACCAATGCGACCTTGGCAAACTCGGACGGCTGAAAACTGAAGCCGGACTTTTGGATCCAACGATGCGCGCCGTGGCTGGCGTGGCCGATGTGCGGCACAAACACCAGACCGAGCAGAACCAGCGCGAAAAAATAAACCGGCCAGCCGGTTTTTTTTAGCCATTGATAATCCAAAACGGTCGCCGTCACGCATAACACCAGTCCCGCCGCGCACCAGACGAGCTGCATCATCAGGTCGTGCGCGCCGGCTTCCACCATGCTCGAGCTGTAAAGCATCACCAGCCCCAGCGCCAGCAGGGCGGCGACGCAAAACGCCAGTGTTGTGACGGCGACTCTCATTTCAATTTTTCAAAAATGCCAGCCGCGATTCAGCCGGCGTTATTGTCCGCTGGGCGTGGTCGCAGGTGCCGGAGCCGGAGCCGGCGGTGTCACGGGCGCAGGAGGCGCGGGCGCAACCGGAACCGGAGCGGCGGCTTCAACCTTCGCGGGAATTTTCAGCTTTTTTCCAACAATAATTTTGGTCGTGGTCAGATTGTTCTCTGTTTCAATCGCCTTGACGCTCACGCCAAAGTGCTTGGCGATGTGGTCCAAGGTGTCACCGGATTTGATGGTGTAAACCTGTTCGCCGCCAGCGTCGGCCATGCCGGCCGAAGTTGCCGTGGGTGCTGCCGTGGGTGCTGCCGTGCTGGTGGTCGCCGCCGGGATGACCAGCTTCTGGCCGATTTGCATCTTCGTCGGCTGGACGTTCGGGTTCGCCGCTTCGAGCGCCTTGAGTGACACGCCGTGCGCCTTCGCGATGGTGGCGAGCGTGTCGCCTTTGACGACGGCATATTCAGAGCTGGCGGCTTCAGGCACGGGCACCGGCACAGCGACCGGCGGCACCGTCACCGGCGGATTGGAAGCCTCGATGGGCGGCGGGTTTGTGTCCATCGCCGGCGGGTTTGTGTCCGCCGTCGCCACGGTGTTGTCCGGCGGGCTGGCTTCGGTTTCGCGTTTGCAGCCCTGGATGAGCATGGCCGTGAGGCTGGCGACGCTGATGGCGAGCACGCAGAACACGGCAAGTTTCATGCGCGAGCGGCGTTTGCTTTGCTCCAGCAGCGAGCCTTGGGGAACGAATGGATTCGGATTATTCATTATTTTTTGGCGCAGTTTGCGTCCTTTCTTCGAGGTTGGTTTGATTGGGTTGATATTGCCGCTGTGAAACTTTCCCTCGAAAAATTCCACGGCGGGTTAAATTCATTTTACTAACCGGTTTCGGTCTGAAGTCGCCGCTAAAAACCAAACCGGCGGGAAAAATCAAAAGCATCTCACCGGTCCTTGCGCGCCTTGCCGCTGCCAGCAAGATTTTTAGCAGCGCAACGCCGTTTGCGCAAGGAGCAAAACATATTTTATTCAATGTCCGCGACGCTTTCATCTTAGTTTCAAAGTCGCCAGCGCGACCACCGCGCACAGCACGCACAAAATGTAAAATCGCATCACCACCTGTGATTCATACCAGCCTTTTTTTTCAAAATGATGGTGCAGCGGCGCCATCAAAAAAATCCGCTGGCCGGTTCCGGTTCGCAGGCGCGTGAACTTGAACCAGCCCTTCTGCAAAATCACCGACAACGCCTCCAGCACGAATACGCCGCCGGCGATGACCAGCACGAACGGCTGGTGAATCAGCACCGCCACGACGCCGAAAGCGCCGCCGAGCGCAAGCGAACCCGTGTCACCCATGAACACCTGCGCCGGATGACAGTTGAACCACAAAAATCCCAGCCCCGCGCCGAGCAACGCCGCGCAGAACACGGTCAGTTCACCCGCGCCTTCGACGTGCGGAATCGCCAGATACGTCGCGGTCTTCACGTTGCCTGCGAGATAGGTGAAAACCAGAAATACGAACGCCACGATCAGCGAACAGCCGATGGCCAGGCCGTCGAGGCCGTCCGTCAAGTTGACCGCGTTCGACGTGCCGACAATGGCCAGCACCACGATCAGGATTCCGAGCCACGCCGCATGGGCCAGCACTGGATACTTGAAAAATGGAACCATGATTTGCGAAACCAGTTTTGTCGTCGAAGGCGTCATCCACAGATAAACGCCGATGAACACGCTCACCGCCGCCTGCGACCAAAGCTTCACGCTCGGTGGCGTGCCGCCGCCGCTTTGCCTGGAAATTTTCGCGTAGTCGTCGTAAAAACCCAGCCCCGCCAGCACGATGACCGAGAGCAACGTCAGTTCCACCAGCGCGTTCCACTGCGCCCACAGCATCGTCGAAAAAACCAGCACGGTGACGATCAACACGCCGCCCATCGTGGGTGTCCCTTTCTTGCTCAAAACGCGCGCCGCCAGTCCGCCGGCTTCCTCGGCCTTGTCGGAATACTCCTGGCCGAACTTCAAATGTTTCAGCCAGCGGATGATTTTCGGGCCGAGCCACCAGCTCAAAACCAGCGCCGTTACCGCCGCGCCCGCGCTCCGCACGGTGATGTAGCGAAAGAGCCGCAGCGCCGAAAGGTAATCCGCCTGCGGCGTTCCTTTCGACCAGCCCATCAACAATTGGCTCAAGTAATAGAGCATTTTAATTTTTCTCCGACTTCAAAGTCTCGGCGATGCGTTCCAAACGCGCCGCCCGCGACGCCTTCAATAAAACCACGTCGCCAGATTTCAAAAAATTCTTCACCGCATTCGCCGCCGCTTCAACGTTTTCAAATTCCATCACGCGCGTCAGTCCCGCATCGCGTGCGGCCTTTGTCGTAACCGCCGCCATTTTGCCAATCGCAAACAATTGCCCGATGCCAAGTTCCGCCGCGCGTTTTCCCACTTCCGCGTGCGCCGCCTCGCTATGCGCGCCGAGTTCGTTCATGTCGCCCAGCACCGCCACGCGCCGGCCTTGCAACGGCAACGCGCACAACGTTTCCAGCGCCGCGAGCATCGAATCCGCATTCGCATTGTAGGCGTCGTCTAAAACACGCACACCATTCGCTTCCCAAAATTGCAGCCGCATTTTTGCCGGCGGGCATTCGGCCAGACCTTGCTGGATTCCAGCAAGGCTCACGCCAAATTCCCCGCCAATTGCAATCGCAAACAGCGCATTTGTCACCTGATGGCGACCGAGCAAATTGATCCGGTATTCGCCGTTGAATCCGGCCTTCGGCGCTTCGATTTGGAACGTCACGCCATTTTTGTCCAAGCGAATTCCCTTCGCACGCCAGTCACTTTTCCCGTTCAGACCGGCACGGACAATTTTTGCCTTCGTCCGCGACGCAATTTTTTCCGACCACTCGTTGTCACCGTTCAAAAACAACGTTCCGTCCACCGGCAGCAATTCCGCCAGCCGGCCTTCTTCCTGCTCAACGCCCGCGACGTTGCCAAAAAATTCCAGATGCTCGCGCCCGATGTTCGTGATCACACCAAACTTCGGCTGAATCATGTTCACGAGCGGCGCGAGTTCGCCCGGATGATTCGTGCCCGCTTCCAGCACGGCGGCCTGATGCGATTTCTCCAGCCGCAACAGCGTCAGCGGCACGCCGATGTCGTTGTTGAAGCTCGCCTCGCTCCAAAGCGTCGAAAATTTCCGGCGCAAAACGGAGGCGAGCAATTCCTTCACCGTCGTTTTGCCGTTCGAGCCGGCGACGCAAACCACCGGCAGGGCAAAATCTTTCCGGTAAGCTGCCGCGAATTTCCCAAGCGCGACGCGGGCATCATCAACCACCAGCACGGCGCAGGCCGGCAATTTCGCCGGGACCTTTTTGCGCTCGATGACAACCGCCATGACGCCTTTGGCCGCGACGTCATTCAGAAAATCATGGCCGTCGAATCGTTCGCCCTTGATGGCAAAAAACACATCGCCGTCTTTGGCCTGCCGCGAATCGGTGCAGACATTTTTCACCTTCAATCTCGCCGCGCCGTTTTTGATTTCAACGGCGCAGGCGTCAGCGGCAAATTTCAAAGAGCGTTCTTCCACAAAAATTTCATTTCAACAACATCCCAAAAAGCTGCGGGCGCGGTTTGTTCATGGGCTGTGGATTTTTGGCGCGGCGGATTCCGCCACCGTCATCGGCGCGTTTGTGCGCATCAAATCCGGGTCCGCCGGAATGTTCAGGTAGCTGGCGCAGCGTTCGGCGATGTCCTTGAACACCGGGCCGCACACCTGGCCGCCGTAATAACCCTCTTTCGGCTCGTCCATCACGACGGAAATGCAAATCTGCGGATCGTCCGCCGGGAAAAAGCCGATGAACGACGCGAGATATTTGCCGGGGATGTAACCGCCGTTCCCCGCCTTTTGCGCCGTTCCGGTTTTGCCGGCGACAACATAATTTTTCATCGCCGCGCCCGGCGCGGTGCCCTCCGGCGACACGACGGTTTTCAACGCTTCAATCATCATCTTATCCGTGGCATCACTGATGACCTGCCGCACGCGCTGCGGTTCGTAACGCTGGACGACATTGCCCTCGCGGTCTTCGAGCCGGCTCACAAGCATCGGGCGCATCAGCCAACCGTCGTTCGCGATCGCGGCCATTGCCATCGCCATTTGCAGCCGCGTCACCGCCACGCCGTGGCCCATCGGAATTTGCGCGATGGACACTTTGCTCCATTGTTTCACCGGATGCAAAAGTCCGCGCGTCTCGCCCGGCAGCGGAATGCCCGTGCGCTGGCCGAAGCCATATTTCCACGCGTAATCATAAAGGCTTTGCGGGCCGAGCTTGATGCCGATTTTCGCGGCGCCGATGTTGGACGATTTCGTGATGATGCCCTCGGTCGTCAAAATGCCAAACGGCTCGTGGTCGTGCAGAATGTGGCCGGCAAAGGCGAAATGTCCCTGCTCGCAATCGAACCGGTCGTTCAGCCGCACAACGCCGTTGTTCAACGCGCCGGAGACGACGACGATTTTGAACGTCGAGCCCGGCTCGACGACATCGGTGATGACGCGGTTCCGGGCGTTGGTCGAAACCGTGTTCGGCTGGTTCGGGTCATAATTCGGCAGCGAGGCCATAGCCAGAATCTCGCCGGTGGCTGGACGCATCACGATGCCGGTGATGCTGCGCGGCGTGTGCTTCTGCATCGCGTCGGCCAGCGCGGTTTCGACGATGTGCTGCACCGCCGAGTCAATGGTGAGAACCACGTTCAAACCGTCACGCGCCTGGACATCCTCGTCGCGCAGCTCGACCAGTTCACGGTTCCGGCTGTCAACGCCCGTCACGCGCCAGCCCGCCACGCCGGCCAGTTTGGAATCGAAAGATCTTTCGATGCCGTCGGCGCCGAAAATGCCGGACGCGTGGTTCGTTTCTTCCTGTGTGCCAACAAATCCTATGACTTGCGACGCCAGTGAACCGTTCGGATAAACGCGCATCTGTTCCGCGTCGCTCCCAATCGCGGCCAAACACAAATTGGTCAGCGCCATGCGGTCGGATTTCCGCCACTGGCTGGTGTCCACCGTGGACGGAAGGCTGCTCTTCGCCATCTCGATCCGACGCCAGACTTCCTCCGGGACGTTGCGTTTGAGCACGACGTATTGGTTCGTGACCATTTCGCCGTTTTTATTCTGGTGAATCCGCGGCAGCATCTCTTGAAAAAGTTTCCCTTCGTCCATCTGCAACAGCGGCGCGAGCGCATGGGCAAAGGCCGCCTGCGGATTGCCAAGCAGATGCTGGCCGGCGAGCAAGGACGGGTTCGCCCAGACCGTTTTCACCGGAACGCTTGCCGCCAGCAAATTTCCATTCACATCAAGAATGTTTCCGCGCTTCGCCGGCTGCCACGAACCTTTCTCTGAATTGTCCTCCGCCAGCTTCGACAGCTCCTCGTGACGCAGCACCTGCAAGTCCACCAGCCGGGCCGCCAGCCCGGCAAACGCCAGGCCGAGAAAGACCAGCAACAGGAACGTGCGTCTGATTTGCAGTTTGTTTATCATCCTAAAAACGGCCAACCGCCCGTGGCGATCGGTTCCTCAACCAACGGCGTCACGAGCGGCGGCCAAATTGTCTGTTTACGGCGACAACGCCGCCATCGGCCGCTGAACGAATTGTCGCGACGGATCCCTGCCATCTGCCGGAGCCGGCGGTTCGTCGAGCCGCACCACCTGCGTTGGCTGCGCCGGCCCCAAACCAAGATTCAACTCATGCACGCGCTGATCGAGCATCACCGGCGAGTGCAAAATCGCAAGCTGGTCGGTGAGGCGCTTGTTGTCATTTTGCAACTGCGACAGTTGTTTTTCGCGTTCGAGAATCTGCTGTCCCAGCCGGCCAATCTCGCCCTTCTGCCAGACGTAGCCGATGGCCGAGCCGCAGATGAGCAGGCATAAAAACGACGCCTTCAACGCCGGGCCGAACCGGATTGCCGCCGCCAGATTTTTTCGGTTTTTTGCCATTTCAAATTTTCTCCAGCACCCGCAACTGCGCGCTGCGGGCGCGCGGATTTTCTTTCAACTCAACTTCGCCCGGCGTCATCGCCTTGCGACTCACCCATTTCAACTCGGGCGCGCGCGGTTCACGCAACTCCGGAACGTCCACTCCTCCGGTGAACGTGTAATCCCGTGCCCGCGCACGTCCGAAATCCTTCACCACCCGGTCTTCCAGCGAATGAAACGTGATGACCGCCAGCCGTCCGCCGGGTTTCAAAATTTTCACCGCCGCTGCCAGCCCGCGCTGCAAAGAGCCGATCTCGTCGTTCACCGCGATGCGCAGCGCCTGAAAAACTTTGGTCGCCGGATGCGACTTTCTTCCGGCGCGCGGCGAAATTCTTTCAATCAATTCCGCCAGTTGCCGCGTCGTCGCAAATTTCCGCGCCGCACGGTCGTGCACAATCGCCCTCGCAATCCGGCGCGACTCGCGTTCGCCGCCCAATTCCCAAAAAAATTTCGCGAGGGCTTCCGCACTTTCGCTGTTCACCAAATCCGCCGCCGTCAGCGGCTGCCGGTCGTCCATCCGCATGTCCAGCGGGCCGTCCTGCTGGAAGCTGAACCCGCGTTCTGCGCGATCCAGTTGCGGCGAACTCACGCCCAAGTCCAGCAGCACGCCATCGCAACTCGTCGCCGGAATCCATTCCGCCATTTCCGAAAAATTTCCGCGCCGCACCTCAAACCGTCCGGCGAATTGCTCCGCCAGCCGTGCGCGCGCCGCTTCAACCGCGCCGCCATCGCGATCGCACCCAGACAGCCATCCAGTCGGCGAACTCGCGGCCAAAATGGCCGCCGCGTGTCCAGCCCCACCGACCGTCCCGTCGGCGCAGCGACCGCCCGGCTGCGGCTTCAGCGCGTCCAGCACCTCCGCCGCCATCACCGGTCTGTGAACGAAATCTGGCACTTCGCATCGTTTCCTCAACTCGCTTTCAAAATCCGCCCGCCCAAATGGTGCCACGGTTTTTCCGCCGGCGGCGGAACGGGAACTTCCGAAGCCGCCGGGCGCGATTTGATCGGCACCACTTCCACATCAGCATCGCTCAAGTCGTTGTGAACCACTTTGACGCTGTCCAGCGAAAGTTCGACTTGAACCGCGCTCTCCTCGACAGCCGTGACCGGCGACGAACCGCGGAATGGATTCAACTTTTCCGTCCAGCTTGTTGCGCGCACCGGCCGGGCGGACAATTTCGGAAACTTTTTCGGTGCGGCGGCAACGGACGCACTGGGTTTCACGTCCGGGACGGCGGCATTTTGCGACGGCTCCTTGTCCGAAGTCGCAAACGGGTTTTTCGGCGACCCAAATTTCGGCAGATAGACGCTTTTGTTTTTGCGATAGGCCGCCGCGCCGCGCCCGCCCGCAAAACTTTTTCCCGCCGCCAATAATTTTCCAAAGCTCATAGTCAGCCTATTAGTTTGAAGGCATCAGACGCATGCACCGCATCCGCCGCCTTGACGTTCTTGTATCGCTCCGGACTCCAAATCTCGAAACGGTCGAGCAACCCGACAAACACCGCCTCGTCTGTGATGCCCGCCGCGCGCTTCATTTCGTCCGGCAGACAGATCCGCCCGGCCTTGTCCAAAGGCACCTGGACGGATTCACTGCCGATGAATCGCTTCAAAACGACCTTGTTCGGATCGCTGTTGGGCATCGCGTCAATGTCCGATTTCATCTTCGCCATTTCCGACGGCGGCAAAACCCGCAGGCACGCGCCCGCCTTGTGCTGCGGCCAGAGAATCACCGTCAACTCCGTGCCCGGTTTTTCCGGTCGCCACTTGGCCGGAATCTGAACGCGCCGCTTTTCATCCACGCCGTGCTGAAAGCATGAATTGTAATACGTCGGCTGCTGTTGTTCCGCTTTGCTCATTCTCTGCTCACTTATTCACAGACGTTCTCAAAATACCACTTTCACCCACAACGATGCACTCTTATCCCACTATACCCCACCACTGTCAATGATTTTTTTGGGGTATTTATTCAAAGGTTATTCACAATCCAAATATGGAATCGTGAATTGTGTTTTTCATCGTCCGCCTGCTAGGCTCACGGCGATGCAAACCGCTGATTTTCATTTCGATTTGCCGCCGGAGTTGATCGCGCAACACCCCGCGCCACGGCGCGATGAATCGCGGCTTTTGATTTTGCATCGTGACAACGGACGCGTCAGCCACCGGCGCTTCCCCGATTTGCCGGAGTTTCTCCAACCCGGCGACGTGCTCGTGCTGAACAATTCGCGCGTGATTCGGGCGCGCCTGCGCGGCAAGAACGCCAAAACCGGCGGTAAATTTGAAATCTTGCTGCTCGAAGAAAACGCCGTCAACGACTGGTGGGTGATGGTGCGCCCCGGCAAACGCGCGCAAATCGGCGCGCAAATCAAAATCCTCGACCGCAGCAATCAGCCGACGGAAATTCTTGCAACCGTGGCTGAAGTGAACGATGAAGGCCATCGCCGGCTGGATTTTTCCGGCACCCCCAATCTGCTTCAAGAACTGGACGCGTTCGGCGAAATGCCGCTGCCGCCTTACATTGAGCGCAACGGCATCTTGCCGGAAGACCAGGAACGTTACCAAACTGTTTTCGCGCAACCAAACGGTTCAGTGGCCGCGCCGACGGCGGGTTTGCATTTCACGCCGGAAATGCTGGAAAAAATCCGCGCGCTCGGCGTGCAAATCCGTTTTGTCACGCTGCACGTCGGCCTCGGCACGTTCGCGGGAGTGAAAACTAAAACGCCCGCCGCCCACAAGATGCACGAGGAGCGATTTGAAATCAGTGAAGAGACTGCACGCACCGTCAACGAAGCGAAAGCCGAAGGGCGCCGCGTCATCGCCGTGGGCACGACCACCGTGCGCGTGCTGGAAAGCGTCGCCGCGCAAAACAGCGGAAAGCCCAATGTTTATGCGGGCAGGACGCGCATCTTCATTTATCCGCCGTTCCGGTTTCAAATCGTGGACGCGCTGCTGACCAACTTTCACCTGCCCTGCTCCACCTTGCTGATGCTGGTCAGCGCGTTCGCCGCGCCGGGCGTGGAAAATGGCGGGCGCGAGCTGGTTTTATCCGCCTACGCCGACGCGATCCGCGAGCGTTACCGCTTTTTCAGCTATGGCGACGCGATGTTGATTTTGTGAAATCGAAACCAAAAAACAAAAATTCAAAACCGCCTTTCGTTTTTGTGAACATGGCGATGACGGCGGACGGAAAAATCGCGACGGCCAACCGCGCGGTCCACTCGTTCGGCAGCCCGCGCGATTTGGAGCATCTCTACGAACTGCGCGCCACGGCCGATGCCGTGATGTGCGGCGCGCGAACGGTTGAAATGTCCAAAACGATCCTGGGAACCGGCGGAGCAAAGTTTCGACGGCTGCGGCTCAAGCACGGACTGGCAGAATATAATCTACGCGTAATTGCAAGCGGCAGCGGCTCGATTGACCCGGACGCGGAGGTTTTTAAAAGACATTTTTCGCCAATCATCGTGCTGACGACCCGGCGCGCACCGGCAAAAAAATTGCGGCAATTGCGCAAACTGACGGATGAGGTGAAAGTTTTTGGCGCTACCGAAGTCAATTTTCGTCCGGCGCTGCGCTGGCTGCGCGCGAAATGGGGCGTGAATCGGCTGTTGTGCGAAGGCGGAGGCGAATTGAATGACGCCCTGTTCCGCGCCGGCCTGGTGGACGAAATTCACCTGACCATCTGCCCGAAAATCTTCGGCGGACGAACCGCACCGACGATTGCGGATGGACTTGGTTTTCAACGACTCACAAATGCGGCAAAATTTGAACTGACTTCAATCCGGCGCGAAAAGGCCGAGTTATTCACCGTCTTTTCCAAAGTTAATTCACGGCCCTAATGACAAGCTTTGGCTGAATTTGACGATCAAAACCGGCGGTTTCGGGCTTTGGTGTTTTCATTTCTCCATCCCGCCGGCAAAACCGGGTTTGATTCACCTTGATTCACCTTGATTCAGTTTGATCCGGGTTTATCCGTCGCGGTGGAACCGTCCAGAGGAGATTCATCCAGTTTTACGTCGCGCAACAACGATTCAGCATGTTGGGTTGCCATCAACTGCGAGGTGAGGTCCGGCTTTGCAAACGAATCCGTCATGAAGGAGCGCTTGAATTGACGACTCACTGGTTCCCATTCTCCCGCCCATTTCTTCTGATGCTCATCTTTTTCCTGCTCTTTGACCCGCTCACGCGCCCGGCGCTCCCGTTCAATGGCAAGCTGGCCCGCCAGATAATCCTGCCGGCGCACGCGGGCCAGGGTTTGGAGGTATTCCTGCTGCCTGACGCAGCGTTCCGCCGGATCCGTGATGGCCGCCAGCGCGTCGCGCGCGGAGGCGGCGAGTTCCGCCACCAGCACGGCGGACAAATGATTGCCAATCTCCACGCCGCCCGCGTCCGCGGCCAGTTCTTCCGCGTTTGCAGCCAGCTCGCGGACGTGGTTGCGGCGTTCCTGCTGTTTGAGCCAGTCCTGATAACCGCCCTTCCGCCAGTTGCTCAAATTCTGTTCGTTAGCATGGCCGCCGCCAAACTCCGCCGCCAGCACGGCCTGCACCGCCGGCAGTGCATTAAGCCAGGCGACGATGCGTCCTCCCGTTTCACCATTTTCCAGGCGGTGGTTCAATTCATCCCGGATGTTCCGGGGCAGCCGCGCGATTTTGCCATTGTGGGTCGTCATAAAATCAACTTTTGTTGCCAATGTGATTCAACCTCCCTTCCATCCGAAAAGCCAGCGTTGAGTTTGCGTCCGTTCGCCGCCGTGACGACGCAGAATCGGCGCGGATTTGCGTCGTCTGCACCGGCAAACGACGCAAGCCGATGCCTGCTTTGCGTCGGCGCGCGGGCATGACGGCGCAAATGAGGAGGCGATTTGCGCCGGTTCAACCGGCAAATGGCGGAGACCCGGGATTATGTCTTTGACAAACTTTTCGGGTGGTAGGGACGCCGCGCTGCGGTGTCCCCGTCCGGCAGGACGGAACGAACGTGGTAAAAGCTCCGTTTTTTCCGTCGCCTGACCTGCCGCGACGGGCGCGAGCACGGCGGGCGCTACGCCCGGCGACGGGGACAGCGCAGCGCGCCATCCCTACCTTGATAGTTTGTGAATGGCATCATCCACGGAGACCATTGAAAATTTTACGCCGGACGGGCGGGCCGCCAAAATGTGGCGGAGGTTGGAAGGCGGGGACAGACGGGAAATTCGACACCTCACCCTTGATCCCTCTCCCCAGTCGAGGCGGAGAGGGGTGTTTTACGCCGGACGGGCGAGCCGCCGCAAGGTGGCCGACACCGCCGCCAGCAGCCGGGATTTGAAGGTGGCCCGGCTCTTGACGCCGCGCTGCTTGGCGATACGCAGCAACGCCGGCTCATCGCAATTTTTCCAATCGCGGGCATCGGTGGCCATTATGACAGGCACGATGACTTTTTCCGTCCATTCAGTGGCCGTGGCCTTGGTGAGCGGCGGCAGTTGCGGCAAGGCGCGCAACGCTGCCACCACTTCATCATCGGGACGCTCGTCCTGCCCATCCCACCACCATTCGCGGAGGGATTCTCTTTCTTTCTCCTCGGATTCGTGAGTTGAGTATGAGGCCATGCGTTGGACGTAATGAATCCTGAAAATCAGCGGGACAAGATACCGCACCAGCGGCGTGTCGAGCCGAAACCGGGCACCCTCGCTGGCGTCGAGTGGATACTCCACGCCCAGTTCGAGACGTTCCGCAAGCTGTTGAAACCGGCGGCGATTGTTCGTGTGCCGGTGAACAAGCATCGGCCAGCCGTGCATTTGCCGCGCCTCGATTTGGATATAATCCGGAAATTCATCGACAAGCCGGTCCAAAGCCTCGACGCGCTGATACGTGTCCCGAGCAAATTGGCCCGGGAAACCTCCGTCAATGAGCGAACCATCGGTGCCGCGACAGTATTCGGGAAACTCCTTTTGCCAGCGCCGCACCAATTGCGGCGCATCCGAACTGCGGTTCATTCCACCAATCACTTCGCATAACAGATCGCTGCATTTGGTGGATTTGGCGCGAAACCGCACAAGCGAAGGCAACTGGCGCATGATGAGGGCCAGCGCAAAATCGAGCTGCCACAAAATCCTCTCATATTCCGCCCGTATCGCCGGGTCGTTGACTTTTTTCTGATAAAGCGGATGGTCGAAAACCTTTGCTGCTTCGTCAATCTGCTTGAGGATTGCCAAAACTGGCTTGGCCAATTCCCCTGCGAGCGCGTAGTCCGGCAGTTCCGCCAACTCCCGGCAATAGGTCAATGTATTGGGACCGGGCATCGCCTCCAACTGCTCTTCCTGGCCGGTTTGTTTCGCGGTGATGACCAGATGCAGGTGGGCGCGGAACTCCTTCAACAGGATTTCACGCTCCTTGTCCGCTTCAGATGGTTCGGATGGTTGGGGTTTCATGGGGTTAATTTAATTTCATTTTCAACCGGCTTATGTGGACGGATGGACAAAGGCCGTCCCAACGAATTATTTTCGCAGTTCCGCGCAGCCTCGGAGAGGCGGAAGAAAACAGCCCGCGGCGCAAGCCGTGGGTTTGCGGGCAAAATGTAAAAGCCCTGTCAAGGGCGAAAGAAATCGTCCATCTTGGTTCTGTCGCCCCTGCCGGGGCTTGGATGGTCTGGTGAACTTGCACCCACGGTTGAAACCGTGGGCTGCTATCGGGCGCTGCTCCGCAGCTTTCATTGCTTGCTCTCCAGGATTTTGATTTCGTTGTCTGTCTGGCCGTAAAGCTCCCGCCCCGGCGCGTCAATCGGATATCCAGCGTGGTTGGTTGCGGTTTCATGGAGTTTAAGACGCCTTTAACCGGGCGCGCTTGGATTTTGCGGCGGGCAGCAGCGGAGCGGTGAGTTTTTCGTAGAGGGCGAAAAGAAATTCGACACGCTGGCGGTCGGTGTCGAATTTTTCCGGGCGATAGCAGAGGTCAACGGCGCGGTCGAGGGCGGCGTGGGCTTGGGCAAGCGCGGGCGGCATGGCCAGCGGGTCGTAAAGGTCGGCGAGTGTGGCGGTTTTGGCAGGGAGCGCAACCGTCCCGGTTGCCCCGTCCGGCGTCGCGCCGGACGGAAGCGTGGGGCGGACGGGAGGTTTCGGCGTGACGCCGAGACCGGCACGCGGGACGCGTGCGCTCCCCGAATCCATAAATTGCGCGCGCGCGTCCAGCACGGCCTGCGCTTTGGCTTCCACGGCGGCGCGCTGCTTGGCCGTCGCGCTTTCCGGCCACGGGAAATTGTTATAGACCATGCTGCCGGAATACTGAAATCGGCTTTCTAATCTTCCCGCCATTTGCTTAATCCAAGCCATGTGGGTTGCAGATGATAAAACACCGAATAAAAAAAGATTTGAAGTGGGAATCAGATAAATTTTATTGCTGACAATAATTTTGGGTGGTAGAAATCCGATTGGAATATATTGGCGACGTTCCGACGATACTTCTGGGATTGCGATGAAGTGCGTTTCTGGCTGGGAAACGAAGAAAAATAATGCCGGTGTCTTGGCGGCTTTTCTTGTTGGCTCTGCCGTGCTTTTCAATCTGAATTCTTTGACACGCTCAATTCGTTCCATCACTTTTGGCATGGAGCGCAATTCGTCCGACGTTGCATCCTTCAGCCACAAACACCAGCGCATATTTCCATTGATGAATTCTTCAGAGCCGGTGAAGCGATACAAGAATTTTTTTGCGCCCGGCTCGTCTTTCAAAAACGCCGCCTTTTCCTCGTCAGTCAGAATCAAATTGCCGTCATCCGTCGGCTTGTTGCCGCAGCGCATTTCCGGCACGTCGCAAATCGGTTTGCTTTGCTTGGTCACAAATGAATCAGAACCGGGCGTGAGATATGGGCTGATATTGCTGGCATTTACGACAGTGGTTTTTTCAGTTTCGTAGTCGTAAATCTGCTTGCCCGTCACGTCAAACGCGCCAAAGCCGATAATGACAACATGAACGTGCGCTTTGCCGCGCGCCTCGCTTACCCAAGCGAACGTCCGATGCGCGAAATGAATTTTAATTTTGAAACGGTCAAATAGCAGTCCCCAAACCAGCGGCACTTGCTCGCCTTGCGTGATTGAATTCGTCGCCACCAAACCGACTTTTATTTGCGTTCCCTGAATATATTCCGCCGCACGATAAAACCACGACACGACGTAATCAATGTCGCCAATGTTTTTGAATTCACGGAACACTTGAACCATGTCGGCCTTTTGCCCGCTGTTCTGATAATGCTTGCCGACAAACGGCGGATTGCCGAGAACGTAGCTGCATTGCGCGGGCGGCAGGATTTTTTTCCAGTCCGCGCGCAAGGCGTTGGCGCAATGGATGTGCGGGGATTTTTTTAGTGGCAACCGCTGGTAAAGCTGGCCGAACGCTTCAGACACCTGCAAATTCATCTGGTGATCCATCAGCCAGAGCGCGACTTCGGCAATGCGCGCCGGCCATTCGCCAATTTCAATGCCGTAAAACTGGTCAACGTCCACCTGCGAAAGCCGGTTGACTTCATCCAGCGTGAGTTCCTTTTGCGAGCCGAGCAATTCCTTGAGTGTTTCCAGTTCAAGCTGGCGCAATTCGCGGTAGGTGATGACGAGGAAGTTACCGCAACCGCAAGCCGGGTCGAAAAATTTCAATTTGCAAATTTTGTCGTGAAATTCTTCAAGGCGTTTCGCGCGTCCGGTCGAGCGGTCATTTTTGCGCGCGTCAAATTCGGCGCGCAAACCGTCGAGAAAAAGCGAGCGGACAACTTTCAAAATGTCGCGCTCGCTGGTGTAGTGCGCGCCAATCTGCCGCCGTTCCTTCGGCTGCATGATGGATTGAAACAGCGAGCCGAAAATGGCGGGGGAAATCCGCGACCAGTCCCGCGCGCAGCACGCGAGCAGCGCGTTTCGCATATCGCGGTTGAAATCGGCAAAGCCAAGCTGCTCGCCGAACAGTTCGCCGTTGACGTAGGGAAAAGCCGTCAGGGTTTCATCAAGATTTTTCTGGCGCTTGTCCGGCGCGGTGTTGAGGACTTCAAACAGCCGCGCAAGGTGCAAGCCCAAATCCGAACCGTCCGCCGCCGTGCGGTTTTCAAGGTAGAGCCGGAACGATTCGCGCTCGAAAATGCCGGTGTCTTCGGCGAACAAGCAGAACAGGACGCGGACCAGAAAGCGTTCAAGGTTGTGTCCCGAATAGCCGCCCGCCTCCAGCGCGTCGTGCAACGTGCCGAGAATTTCGGCGGCTTCAATGTTGATCGGGTCCTGCTCCTCGAATTTGTGCTGCTTGTAACCGGGAATGAAAGCGAAGGCGTGGACGTATTTGTGAAATTCGGCGAGCGGAAATTGAATCGTGGCGACGCGGCGATTGTCGAATAGCGGCAACCCTTTTTGGTCTTCGGGTTCAAGGTCGTGCAAGGCGACGCGGTTGAAATCCGAAACGATGACGTAGCGGGGAATTTCCTTTTGCCGCCGTTCGCGCGCCAAGTCCTGAATGTATCGGAACGCCTGCGATTCGGCCCTGCCCAAATCCTTGCCGGCGGACTTGTGTTCAACGAGAACGATGCCCGGCCAGAAAAGGTCAATGTAGCCGTAGTCACCGGAAATCTTTTTCACCGGCTCCTCGAAGCTGGCCACCGCCCGGCGGGACACGCCGAAGACCTGGAAAAATTCATTCCAAAAAGTCTGCTTCTCCGCGCGCTCGCTTTTCGCGCCCGTCCAGTCGCGTGAAAACCGGATCGCGTTGTGGCGGATTTCGTTCCAGGAAACCGGCATGGGGCGGAGCGTAGCAAACGCACCGGGCGGCGGGCAAGCGCGGCAAAATCCGGGTCGTGTGATTGTTTTGCCGCTGAATCAGCGCCGGTTCACAAGGAAAATCATCGCAACAACCATTCCGACGGCGCCGGTTTCATATGTTTACAACCGGGAGCGACGCGGACTTGCAAGCCGTTTGAAAACAACTATTCTTGCCGCATAGCCACTCGCGTCTACATTGACTACATGAGGCCGCGCTGCGCCCAACTCGCCCGCGTCCTCAAAAAGACCGGCTGCTTTTATTACCACTATTACCACTGCGACTGGCACGTCGCCATTTGCTTCGCTTTTCGCCAAAATGTCACTTGTCCGTCGTTTGCAGCTCCATTAAAATCCGCATCAAGGTCGCGGTAACATTTATGAGAATAAAAATTATACTGTTTGCTGTAGCTGCTTATCCAAGCCTTTTTGGCATCTCTTATCACGCAAACTGTCAAAGCTGGATGCCGACGAGCGTGCCCAGCAACTCCTGGTCTGCCGTCGCCTCCTCGGCTGATGGAACCAAGCTAATAACGGTGGGCGGGTTCTCCAGCTTTCCAATCTATTACACTTCAACTAATTCAGGTGCCACCTGGTCACAGCACTCTTTTGGTCCTGAAATTTTTGACACTGTTGCTTCTTCAGCGGATGGAACTAAATTGCTGGTCAGTTACGAGAATTTCACAAGCGGCACATACCATGATGGTGTTTACTATTCCACAAACTCCGGAGACAGCTGGACACCGGCCTTTTCCGTTGCAGTTCCCGCCGGCGAACCTATTCCGGCGGTTGCCGTATCGGCGGATGGAAACACATTCGCCGCAAGCTCTCCGGCCGTCCAGGTGGGAGAATTCACCTACGAAAGCTCGGTGTATATTTCGACCAATTCAGGTTCATCATGGTCAACACATTTTCCTTTTGTTTCGCAAAATTTTGGCGGTGGTCCTCCTGGCGGTCCTTCATGGACCTCAGTCACGGTTTCAGCAAATGGAACCAAAGTGGCTGTGGCCGGTTTTACGCAGATTGGCACTTCGACCAATTCGGGAGCTACGACGTCAATTGTCCCCTTTAATGGCGCTGGTCTTGTTGCCTCCTCTGCGGACGGATCCAGACTCATCGTGGCGGATGTCTTTGGCGATGGTCTGATCAATATCTCGACAAATTGGGGTCTCACCTGGGCGCAAACCGGCGCGCCCAGCAACTTCTGGAATTCAGTTGCGGTTTCTGCGGATGGAAGCAAGCTGGCTGCCGTCGCTTTGCAAAGTTCGAGTTCGGGACTTTTGAACACACCGGTTTACACCTCGGCCGATTCCGGTGCAACATGGTCAACCAACGGCTCTCCTTCTGCCGCATGGTCTGGCATAGCCTCGTCTGCGGATGGAGGCACATTGGTTGCGGTGGCCGGATCCACAACCAACTCCAATGCTGGCGGCGGCGTTTACACATTGCAATCAGTCCCCGCCCCAGTGATGAACCTCACAACAACAGGCACCAATGTCGTGCTTTCGTGGGTCTTGCCTTCGACCAATTTCGTGCTGCAACAAAATCCGTCGTTATCCACAACCAACTGGTTGACGCTTACGAACATACCTGCGCTCGACTTTACCAATTTGCAGAATCAAGTGATTCTTCCAATGACCAACGGAAATGATTTCTACCGGCTCAAAGTCCTGTAAATTCCAAATAAGGAAGTTTGGACAAGCACATTGCAAAGAAATTAATATGACCATCAGCAACTTGATGTCGTCCAGAGTTAAAATCGAACATGAAGCGATAATGAAGCACAAATTCAAAAGCGGATTGTTTGTCGCAGCGCTGTTTGCGATGAACGCCCTTTTGCCCGCCAGCGCACAGCCTGCGTTCACGAATCTTTATTCTTTTTCGGCAAATCCCGGCGGCAACAGCGACGGAGCCAATCCGCAAGACGGGTTGATTTTATCAGGCAACACCCTGTATGGAACGGCAGTTAATGGCGGCACTTATGGCTGGGGCACGGTGTTCGCCATCAATACCGATGGCACAGGCTTTACGAACCTGCATAGTTTTAATCATAACGACGGATCCACGCCATTTACCAGTTTAGTTTTATCGGGCAACAGATTATATGGGGCGGCATCGTCAGGTGGCACTTACACCCATGGCACGGTGTTCGCCATCAATACCGACGGCTCAAGTTTTACCAATCTTTATGATTTTACTGGTGGGAACGACGGGGGGAATCTGCAAGGCGGTTTGATTTTATCTGGCAATACCCTCTATGGGACGGCAGAACAAGGCGGCACTAACAGCGTTGGCACGGTATTCAAGGTCAATACCGATGGGACTGAGTTTGCCGTCCTTTACACGTTTTCAAACTCTCCGGACGGAGCCGGTCCACAAGCTGGTTTGATTTTGGCGGGCAACACTCTGTATGGAACGACGGAGGGTGGTGGAGCATTGGGACCGGAGGGTTTTAATAGCGAAGGCACGGTATTTGCCATCAACACCGATGGCAGCGGTTACAGAATTCTACATAATTTCACCGATTTATTTGGCAGCGGCACCAGCGATGGACTGCAACCGTATGCCGGTCTGATTTTGTCGGGAGACACACTTTATGGAACGACACGTTATGGCGGCACAAACAGTCGAGGCACGGTGTTCGCCATCAATACCAATGGCAATGATTATGCCATTCTGTATAACTTCACAAAGGAAGACAACAACGTCAATAACAGCGACGGATCATCGCCGACTGCCGGTTTGATTTCGTCCGGCAATACACTTTATGGAACGGCAAGCGCAGGCGGAGTTTACGGCCAAGGCACAGTGTTTGCCATCAACACGGATGGCACAGGCTTTACCAACCTTTTTAATTTCGGCACAGAGAATAGCGGGAATAATCCGGTTGCTGGCGTGGCTTTATCGGGTGCCACTCTGTATGGAACGATGCCCACAGGCGGAGATGGCACAATATTCGCGTTGAGTTTGGTGCCGTCATTGGGAATCGTCTCTGCGGGCAATCAAGTTGTCCTTTCCTGGCCGATGTGGGCTCCAAACTTTGGATTGCAGACCACCGCCAACCTGTCCGCCGGAAGCTGGAGCAACATCACCAGTGGCATAAATATTGTCAGCGACAGTTATGTGTTCACCAACGTCGTCAATGGGCCAGCCGCTTTCTTTCGCCTCATGCAATAGTCGTGATCGTCACGACGACATACTATCTCCATCCGGCCTTCTTCCATTCGCCTTCGCTCCCGTCCAATCGCGGGAGAATTTGATCGCGTTGTGGCGGATTTCGTTCCAGGAAACCGGCATGGGGCGGAGCGTAGCAAACGCACCGGGCGGCGGGCGAGCGCGGCAAAAAATCCGGGCCGGGTGACTGGCTTGTGGCGAAATCAGCGCCGGTTCATCAGGAAAATCATCCCAACAACCATTCCGCCGGCGATCAGGGTTGCCACCAGGAGTAAAGCGAGAAAATTTATCCGCCGGGACTGCTGGTCCCGCGCCAGGCGTGGAAACAATAATTTGCCGATTTTCCGCATCATGCGAACGCCGGATTAAACCGGTTCCAAAGATTTTCATCAACCGTTCAATTGTTACAGTTTGGTTGCTTCGACCGGGATCATGCCGTTCACAAACTATCAAGGTAGGGACAGCGCGCTACGCTGTCCCGTCGCCGAGCGCAAGCGCCCGCCGTGCTCGCGCCCGTCGCGGCAGGTCAGGCGACCGGAAAAACGGAGCTTTGACCACGTTCGTTCCGTCCTGCCGGACGGGGACAGCGCAGCGCGCTGTCCCTACCACCAAACTGATAACACCATCAAAATCCGGGGCGAGAATCAATTTGGGCGAGGCTGCTGACGAGCCGGCTCGCGGGTACGCCCACCCCACCAAAAATCCGAACTGCGTCACCACAAAATATCGCCGGGGCGTGGCACTTGTAAAAACGGGCGGGTTTCGTTTGAAACCCGCCCGTTGCGTTTCTTTATCGAATTTTCCAGCGGAAACTTATGGCTGGCTAATGATATAGAAGAGTGAGGAATTGGTCGCCGGATTCGGATCGGTGAACTGGTAATGGCCCGAACCCGGCGGAGTTTCAACGGCGGTCCCGATGACCGGCCATGGCGGCGGCGCAGCGATGTTATTTGTCGCCCGAATCGAAAAGCTCAAGCCTGTGGCATTGGTGAAGGTGAAGGCAATTTTACCCGCACTGTTCGTAACTCCGCCCAATTTCGCCTGAATGGGCGCGGGGATGTTAAACGATGAGCTTGTCACCCCGGTCAATCCGCTGGAGGTAAAGGAAATTGTGGCACCAGCGACGGCATTGGCGCCGAAAGCAGTCAGACCGGTAAAGGCGGCTGTGCCACTCACTGCGGCCTTCGTGGTGGCGCCACCCAAGGTCCAAGTGCCTTGGACGGGTGTGGCTACGATGCTGGCCGCGCTGGCGACGGCATTGCCAAATGCGTCCTGCACCGCCAACACGGGTTGAGTGGCCAGGACACCACCATCGGCGGCCGGGGCTTTCGGCTGCGTCGTGATGGCCAGTTTCGCCGGAATCCCGGTGACGAGTTGTGTGATTGAGTTGGTGCTGTAACCGGTTGCGCTGATGACGATGGTTTTTAAGCCAGGACTTTGCAACAGCGGGTCTTGAGACGGGTCAAACACAATCATACCCGGTTGACTTGTGTTATAGGCAGCGGGCGACAGCGTGGAACCGTTCACCGTGATGCCAGTGATTGAAGCACGCCAGAGCGGATCGTCCGGAGTGTTCGTGATGCTGAACGGACTGTTGGTGGCCGCAAACGTCTGCGCCGTGAGGATCGGCGGCGGGACAAGCTCGGTGGCATAAGGAGCCAGCAGCGGCACAAACGTGATCCCTTCAATCGAGGCGCCGGCGGATGCAGTATACATCACGTTGGTGGAGGTGATGTTGAGCGGACCACCGAGGCTCTGGTCAGTCAGCCGGATAAGTTGGTTGCCCCCCTGCCCACCACTGCCGTTCGCGTAATAAAGATAAGCACCACCGTTGCCGTTGGTGGTGACAAACAGGGTGTCGCCATTGTCGGCGTTGGTCCATGAGCCAACGTCCGTCCAAGTAAATCCGTCACTGTTCAATGACCACTTGGTGATGACTCCGCTCGACCCGTTCGTTCCCGAACTTTGATCCAGGACATATAGAGTTCCATAAGTCCCGTTGGTGGCAATCATATAGAAATCCTGCGCAACGGGATCAGAGGGGGGGGTGAAAGTCTCGTTGATCACAGGTCCATTATCGCCAGGAGTTCCCCAGTCTATCGAGGATCCGCCCTCCGTTGCATTGGCGAATTGATAAAGTGACGCGGTGGCCGGGAATGCCACCTTTGCAGTTTCAACCCAGGCTGCGCCTCCAAACGACCTTGTGCTCAGGTTATTTTGCATGTAAACCAAGGCATTATTGACGTATAACCCGCCTTTATCACAAATGAGGAAGTTCTGATTATCCGGGCTGCACGCCGCACGGGCCTGACTGCCACCAAACGAGGTTGATACGTAGCCTATCGGCGAGGTAAATTTGTTGGTGTAATTCAGGGTACCAACCGCGCGGTTGAGGTTGAAGGTCTCGTCCGGAGTGGCAGAACTGTTATCCCGAAAGGCGTCAAAGACCAGGAATGTCCCGTCATCGCTCAACGCCAGTTTGCCACAACTGCCGGCGGAGGCAAGGCGCAGGGCGCCATTCGTTCCCGTGGCGCTGATGGGAACGATGTTGACGGCATTGGTCTGGCCGGCAGCGGAGGGCTTGAGTTCAATCACGCTGAAGGTTGTATTGTTGGACAGCGTATCAATCTGAAGGACCGCCAGATTGCCCGGGGTGAACGGAACGGGCGGCGCAGCAATGTTAAACGGACTTGAATAAAAGTTGGTGGTGGTGGTATGATTGGCCGTGTTGGTGTAACCGGTCACAATGAAGTTGATGGCCGCACCGGTGACAGCGGACGAACCGGTGACGGTGGCGGTCAGATCGGTAAAGACACAATAGCCGTTGACAATCGGCTGAACGGTGGAACCGCCCAAAGTCCAGGCCGCGGAGTTGCTGACGGTCGCAGTGACGGTCATGCTGGCATAGGGGTTCGTGGTGCCGTTGCCATATTGATCCGTAAGGCCCACAATGGGGTTGATGGTCAACGTGCCGCCACTGGCGGAGGGTCCGGCGGGCGGGCTGAAGGTCAGTTTTTTGGCCACACCGGTTCCAACAAACTGGCTGACTTTGTCACTGGTAAAACCGGTGGCAAAGATGACGATGTTATCGAGTCCGCTCGTCTGCAACACCGGAGCCTTGGACGGAGTGAATACGATATTGCTCGAAGTAACGGTGTAACCCGCACCATTAGTCACCAGAACGCCGTTCACATAAACGCCTTTAATCGCCGCAGCCCAAACTGAATTTGAGGCGAAAGTATTGGTGAACGGTCCATCCACCGTGGCCAGGGGCGAATTGGTGATGGTCGGCGCATATTGACCCTCAAACTGGCCGTTGACGGCCACGTTGTCCAGGCGACAGTTGCCGGAATTGTTGTTATAGGGCTGGCCCAGATAGTTCACGCAGTCAAAACTCGTGGCGGCATTCACAATACGGAAGGCAAAGTCGGGATTATTGGCCACTCCGGGAACGCCGGTGAAATCAATAATCATGTTGTTAAAGAAGATCGAACCATAATTATTGAACAAGTAAGTGCCCGTCACGGTATTAGCACTGTAAGACGGACTGGTGATGGAATTAGTCACGATAAACGTGGGATTGGCCCCGTAGGCGAGGTTGTTGGCAACATTCGTCGTCACCCAGCCGTCGGTCGTGTAAAGGACGCACATTTTCGCTTCGCCCTGGGTCGTAAAGTAAAGATCGAAGGAAACCATGATGTTGCTGTAATTGACCGTGCTGACATCAAACTCACCGCCCTGGCTGCCGATGGGCTGCGAGGAAAGCCAGCCGTTGCCCGGCTGCCCGCGCAGACGCCAGACAAATTGTCCGGCAGGGCCGGTTGAACTGTAGGGTGATCCGTTGGCGGTAATATCCGCGTCATTGGTGCTATTAGTTGGCGTAAAAGTGGAAGAAATCAAAGGGTTGGCGGGTGTGCCAAAACCAAAGCACGCGGCGGTCGCGGTGTTGTTGGAGATGGCGGGAACCGGATTGTTGGCCGGGCTGGCCTTGCCAATGTTGTCAAACGTCCAGTCCGCAACGGTGTCGAAGGAAACGCCTTGAATGACGACATTGTCAAAAGTCCAGTCGCCATTGGCGTTGCTATTGTTATAGGCGGCTCCCGTTGTGTCCAGACAGTTGGTTCCCGTGGAAGCGTTCACGATGCGAATGGCGAAAGCAGCGGCGTTATCAACGCCGGAAATGCCGCTCAAACTCACCGTGACCTGGTTATCCCAGGCGCCCGTCCCGTTGTTGGTCAGGATGATATAGCTGCCGACCACCAGGCTGTTGGTGGTAATGGTGTTCGTAGCGAGAACACCCGAGGTTCCGGCCGAGGTGATGTTGGCGTTATGCCAGATCGAGCCTTCCGTCGTGTATTGAACCTGAAGACTGGCTTCCGCGTTCGTGGCGGCATAGACGTCAAAAGAAACCTGAATCTGGTAATATCCGACCGTGGTGGCGGCAAACTGGACGCCTTGCGCGCCAATGGCGGCATTCGTGGACCAGCCGCCAACATGCCAGCTATTGGAACCTCCAGAGGAGCTTCCCGGCAACACCGTGACATCCGGAGTAATGACACCCAGGTAACCGGCCGTGCCGACACCGCTGGAAGGTTGGGGACTGGCGTTGGTTCCGGTTGCAAGGTTATCAAAGGTCCAGGCAGCGAGGGTGGTTTGAGCTTTGGCGCCTGACAGCGAAGCCAGCAGCAATGCCGCCATACATGCGATATTTTTAATTTTCATTTTACTTTTGGTTTTTGTTGTTCTTGGTATTTGAAACTTATGGCACTCCGTTTTGTGCTACGGGGATTATCCACCATCAGGTTACAGACAAACGACTCAAGGGTAACGATCAGGCAACATAACAATCGAATTAACCTGGCTGGCGATTGTCACACAGTCATAACATTTCAGACATCAAATCGTAACCAGCATTTGAAACAATGGGGTGATGAATGGAATTTATTTTTCAGGCAAAGCAACCAAGAGTTCCGGCGGATTTACGCTCATTGAACTGCTGGTGGTCATCGCCATCATTGCCATCCTGGCCGCCATGCTGCTTCCCACGCTGTCCAAGGCCAAGGCCAGGGCGCAGGAGGCTGTCTGTTTGGGCAATTTGAAGCAATGGGGTCTGGCCAACTTGATGTATCTGGACGATAACAGCCAAGTTTATCCCTACCCGAGATATCAATCCAATGCCAATCCGTCAGATCAAGACAATCCGGTATGGCTTGACATCGCCGCTTATCATTATAACACCACTCCAGTAGTAGGCGACGACGTCTGGTTCAATGCCCTGCCCCCGCTCGTCAGCAGCCAGCCCATGTATCAATGGGCCATTGGTGCAAACAAAGCACTGTTCAATTCCTCCGCCGCCACGAAAATTTTCACCTGTCCGACCGCCACCGCCCAGGGCATTGACCCCCTGGATGAACCGCAAACTCATGGATTCATGGAGATAGGCCAGCGTCCGCTGTTCGGCTACGGGATGAATTCAAAATCAATCGCCAACGAACAAGCCACCAACCCCAACCTCACCGTCTTGAAAACCGGGATGGTGGCCAACCCTTCCGCCTTTGTGATTTTTTCGGACACCCGCAACCGCTCTTTGGAAGCTCCTTATTACGCCTCCGGGGGGGACGTGTATCCCAATGGCAATTCGGTTGATCTCGCCACTCCGCAATCTTACACCACGCGCTTCTCCGCACGACACAATACGGGCGGCCAGATCACTTTTGGCGACGGCCATGCCGCCTACTACAAATACAACTATGTCGTATCCGACGGCACCGCCACCGCCTCATCCGGCCCGACGGCCGGCCAAACGGTCGTCCCCGGTCACGACCCCGGCCGCCCGGACATCAACTGGGATTGCCAGGGATACCCGGTCATCAATTGATTCGGGATTATGCACTTCACAAACTTTTCGGGTGGTAGGGACGCCGCGCTGCGGCGTCCCCGTCCGGCAGGACGGAACGAACGTGGTCAAAGCTCCGTTTTTCCGGTCGCCTGACCTGCCGC
>Ga0182018_10000950_pt1 | contig 35226 bp, 35 predicted proteins | sample 812P2MmetaG_FD_120490 | JGI IMG/M metagenome (GOLD analysis project Ga0182018, IMG submission 120490) | Permafrost microbial communities from Stordalen Mire, Sweden - 812P2M metaG | ecosystem: Environmental > Terrestrial > Soil > Wetlands > Permafrost | place: Sweden: Stordalen | collected...
AGACTCAGTATTTGCATAATCAACAAATGTTTCATTTTTATAAATACAGAGTTCACTGTTTTGCTTCCGTTTATCAACTTAGTGATTTGAATCATTGCCAGTCGTCTTTTCGAGGGGCTAGTATTCCGCTAGCTCAACCGGGTCCGCACATTATGGTCCGGCACCTCGCCAACTATGCAGTTTGTCCCAAACTCACAAAGCTCTACCAACGAGCGGCGCTTACCGGCGTACGCAATCGGAGTGTCTCGTCATGGCATGGTATGCCTACTGCATCGGTGAAAAACAAGCATTTCCAGAACTAGCCCGTCATCGCAAACCTGTTCCGATGGAGTCCGTCCTCGGAGTGAGCGGTAACCAGGTCTTTCTCTACCCAGCCAGCGACCTGGCCGTGATCGTGAGCGAACACAACCCTGCAGAAACCCTGAACCAGAAATCGGGCGTCGACCACGCCAGGGTGATCGCAGACTGCTTCCAGCATTCGACGGTGCTTCCCTTCCGGTTTGGAACCGTCTTCAACGACGACGAGAGCCTGCGGAAATCGATTCGCTCCAACCAACGGCAGTTTCTCTCCAACATCGACAAACTGCGCGGCAAGACTGAAATGCACCTGAAGATCTTTGTGGACGACTGTTGTGGGAAAGACACCGACAAGCACCTTCCAGCTGAAGGCGTTGGCCGCGAGTACTTGAGCAATCTTCGCGAAAGCGCCGCCCGCACCCGCGAGCGCCAGACCCGCGCTCGTGCGGTCAGCTTCCAGATGCACCGGCTCTTCATGCCCTTGGACGAGGAAGTCACCTGCCGTCTCACGGAAAGCGGCAAGATGATCCTCGACATAGCCCACCTCATCGACCGCAAGTGCGTGGCGCGCTACCACAACAAGTTTTCCACCACCAGCGCCATGATGCGTGAATGCCAGATGCAGGTCTCCGGCCCATGGCCTCCCTACCACTTCGTTCACCGGCTTACCCGCACCGGTCATGCGCAACCCGCCCAGGCGGTTGCCGCGCAGATGGCAGTGCCTGTCGGCCCAACAGCCATCAGCATGCCCGACGCGGTTCCGGCCCTGGCATAAACTACATGCGGCACCCAATAGAGCCCCGGCTTCCTCGCCGGGGCTTGCTGTTTGGTGCGAGCTATCTGTTTCCAATCGTTTTTCAATGCACATCGCAAGATTTCTCTTGCATCCGGTCACGAGCTGTGGAATAACTACGTCATGCGTAGTACGCGAAACGTAGTAAAGCGCGAACCAAATCCCGAATTGGGCCACTACTCTGACCCGCCTCTGCTGGTGCTGGCCAGCCTGTCCGGTGGACCGAAACACGGCCACGCCATGGTTGAAGATATCGCTCGACTCTGCGGCACGCGCCTCGGTCCCGGAACCCTGTACGGAGCTATCGCCCGGCTTGAAGGCCTGGGCTGGATAGAGCCGCTTGAGCCTGAAGACCGGCGCCGACCTTACCGCATTACCGGCGAAGGTCTGCGCATCTTCCGCGCCAAAATGGCTACCCTTCAGCAGTTCGTCAAAGCTGGTACCGAAAGGCTCGAGCCTTTATGAACACCATGTCAGCGCGCTTGCTCACCCGGCTCTATCCCCGCGCCTGGCGCCAGCGCTACGGCTCGGAATTCGAAGCGCTGTTGCTCGACGGTCAAGGCGGCCTCCAAGCTGGCGCCAACGTCGTCTGGTCGGCAATTCGCGAGCACATCTCCCCAACGCAAGGAGGCAGGATGAACCAGCCCAGCTACTCTTTCCTGAACCTCTTCAAGATCCCCAGCGCCTTCATCCCTGTAGCCATGTCGCTCTCCGCGCTGGCCCTGGTGCTTGTCCACATCGCGCTCTACGGCGTAGCCCGCGAGGCCGACGAGGGCGCCACCGCGCACCTCTGGCAACTGCTCATGGCCGGCCAGCTGCCGGTGCTGGCTTTCTTCGCCATCAAGTGGCTGCCCAAGGCTCCGCGACCCGCCCTTGGCGTGCTTGCAGTGCAGGCCTGCGCCGTGCTGGCCTCCATGGCCCCAGTGTTTTATTTCAATTGGTAGTGGGGAAATGCTCTACGGCGTGCTCGCGGACTTCCGCCGCGTCAGGACAAACGATTTCCTCTTGCGGCGGTCGTTTGAGGCGTGGTCAATCTGCTTCCAGAACCCCGCAAAGTAGTCGATTGCGGAGATGGCTGACACCAGCACAGTAAAGTAGATGGCCGCGATGGCGAACCAGCGGACGGGCAGGATCACAAACCCCAGTTGCCACTGATTCCAGTGATGGGCCAGAATGGCCGCAACCACTGACACGATCTGCGCCACCGTCTTCAGCTTGCCCAGGTCGCTTGCCTGAATGGTGAACCCTTCAGAAGATGCGATCGATCGAAGGCCGGAGATCAGGAACTCGCGGGCGATGATCACCACCACGATCCACACCTTCACCACCTGCGGATTGTAGGCCACCAGCGCGATCAGCGCGCCGGTAACCATGATCTTGTCGGCAATCGGGTCAAGCAGCATGCCGATGGTGGTGATCTGCTGGCGCTTGCGCGCCAGGTAGCCGTCCAGTCCATCGGTAATCGACGCAAGGATGAAAAGAACTGAAGCCGCCAATTCCTGTTCGCCATTGGACCCCATCCACACAAAGTGCGGCGACAGAATCCACAGCAGCAGCGGGATCATGACGATCCGGCTCATCGTGATGGAGTTGGGCAGGTTCATGCGGGTTGCGCAAAGCCGGGAGAGGCACCTCCGGGTAGCTCCATTATTGCACCGCTTTGACGGACCGGCGCGTTCCCTGTGAGTTTGCTCCCATTGTGGCCCGCCCGGAAGTAATCGTGTACGATTCCCTTGCCATGGTCCTGCTCGACACACAGCCCACCGCAGTCGACGTACTGCGGGCCTTTCGTTACGACGCGCCTTATCTGTTTCTGGGGGCTGCGTTTATCACAGTGGGCATGGTTGCCATCGGGTTTTGCGCATTGCGCCGGCGGTTTGATTCCCTGCTCGTGTGGCTGGGAGTCTTTGCGGGGCTGTATGGCCTTCGGATGTGGCTTCAGTCCAACATGGTTGGCGCGTCGCTGCACTCGAGCCTCGTTTTCGGCCGGTTCAGTGCAGCAATCGACTATCTCGTCCCGATTCCTGCGTTCATCTTCTTTCGCGCTGCTGGATTTTTAGGCCGCGACAAGAAGAGACCTTGGTTACTCGTGGCGACATGGGTGGTCTTCCTAAGCATGTTTGCGGCAACTCTTGCGGTTGGACCCACGCCGGTGGTTGCAGCAATCAACGGCGGCCTTGTGACCGCGCTGCTGTGGATACTGATTGCGCGATCCCTGGGCAACAACGTGAAGGATCGCGACTTTAAGGTTGTGCGCATCGGTGTGTTGTCGTTTGTGGTGTTCGCCCTGTGGGACAACATTGTGGCCCGCTATTGGATACCCTCCCACATTGAACCCTATGGATTCGCGATTTTGCTGGGCAGCCTTGGGTATGTGGCCGCGCGCCGCACGCTGGAGCGTGATGTGGAACTTGGTGAGATTCAGGGAGAGCTTGAGTTGGCGCGGCGCATTCAGCTTTCGATTCTTCCAAAGGCCTTTCCGGAGTCGGGCGACTTCCGCGTAGCCGCGCGTTATGTGCCCATGACAGCGGTAGCAGGCGACCTGTACGACTTTTTTGTCGCAGGCGACAGGCAGGCAGGTTTGTTCATCGCCGATGTTTCGGGACACGGCGTGCCGGCAGCAATGATTGCCTCCATGGTCAAGATGGCGGCCATCTCGCAACGCCCCCAAGCCGCTGAACCTGCGCAAGTGCTTTCCGGCATGAATGCGGCGCTGTGCGGCAACACCCAGGGACAATTTGTAACTGCCGCGTATGTGCATCTTGACGCCAGAGCGCGCGAGTTGCGCTATGCGGCCGCCGGCCACCCGCCCATGTTGATGCTTCGCGATGGAACCGTGACTGAAATTGCGGAGAATGGGCTCCTGCTGGCCGCGTCAAACCAGGCAACGTATTCCGACATGACCTTTCCGCTGGTCTCCGGAGATCGCCTGCTGTTGTACACCGATGGCCTTGTGGAAGCGCGCAACGCGCAAGGAGTGCTTTTTGGAGAAGACGCGCTGATGGCCTCGCTGCGCAGTACCGCGGGGCTCACGCCTGCGGACGCAGCCGACAAGCTGATTGCCGACGTCGAATCATGGGCCCACCTGCAGGACGACGATCTCACCTTGCTGGTCTGCGACTACGCGGGTGCGGGATGAGATGGGGCAATATTACAAGGCGGATGGACCAATGACACATCCCTCCCTGGTCAGTGTGAGGCTTTGGTGCCTGAATACCGGACCGTTGGCCGCTGCTGTTTTGTAGGGTGCGAAACGCTAAGTGGATATACAGAAATCAGGTACGCGCCCTGATCGCTGTCAATCAAGTCAAGCTCCAATAACTCAACCTCTCGCGACATCACCAGTCGCGTACGATAAAAATACACCTTCCCCGCCTGCGCGGTGAAGTGCGCAAACTCCGCGCGATTGTCGACGAGTGATGACTGCAAAGTGGCGCACACATGATGCTCCCCCGGTTCGACAGAAACAGAAAAATAAGAGTTACTGTGATCGGCGCCCACCCACGCGTCATCCACTGCAATCTTAGTCGTTGGGTACGCGAGAACAGCCGATGTACCCGCGTCATGGATAAAGTAAACCAGCGCCTTGCCCGGCTCGGGCTGCGCGGGTGCGTGCTCGATGTAGTCGAGCTTCACTTTGAACCTTACGTCCCCTGAGCCGCATACTACTGAACCACCAGCGAGAGGGTTCTGGGCAAATGCGGGCATAACAAGAAGCAACGCGACGAGAGCGGCTTTCATGACATTCCTCCGAAGGGGTTGGTCGCCCAGTATTGGAGACGGTGCCGAATAAGGTAAGTTGTACATCCTCAGAACGAAGAGCGGGACAGGCCTGAAGCCCATCCCGCTCTATTGTTGCCGCCGACTTCCTTTTGTGCCGGGAGATTTACGCGTAAATCCCTCGCTGCCGAATGGTGAACGACACGCGGTCGATGGCCAGCATGTATGCGGCGATGCGGTTGTTCACGTTGTGTGCTTCCGCAAAGCGAACCACGTCGTCGAAACTGTCGCGCAGGATGGTTTCCAATTGCTCGTTGACGATGGCTTCCTTCCAGAAGTATCCCTGGCGGTCCTGCACCCACTCAAAGTAGCTGGCCGTCACGCCGCCGGCGTTGGCCAGAATGTCAGGCACGATGAAGATCTTCTTCTCGGCGAGGATATCGTCGGCCACCGCGGTGGTGGGACCGTTCGCGCCTTCAACCACAATCTTGGCCTTGATTGCATCCGCATTGCGGCTGGTAATCACGTTCTCTGTTGCGGCGGGAATCAGGATTTCGCAGTCCATCACCAGCAGTTCATCGCTGGGAGTGGCCTCTGCGCCCCGGAAGCCAAGAGTGGTGCCGTTGCGGTACTTGTACTCGACCAGCTGGTGAATGTCGATTCCATTCGGATTGCAAAGGCCGCCATCCACCTCGGCCACCCCCACAATCCTGTAGCCTCGCTCCATCATCAGGCGAGCGGCGTTCGAGCCCACGTTGCCGAATCCCTGAACTACAACCCGACAGCCGTCGATGGGCATATTCAGGTAGCGCAGGCTCTCGTCGCAGGCCAGCATCACGCCGCGCCCGGTTGCCTCAATGCGCCCGCGTGAGCCGCCGATGTTCAGCGGCTTTCCGGTGACCACGCTGGTGACGGTGTGGCCCATGTGCATGGAGTAGGTGTCCATGATCCAGGCCATCGTTTGCTCGTTGGTGTTCATGTCGGGCGCGGGAACGTCCTTCTCAGGTCCGATGAAATCGATGAGCTCAGACGTATAGCGGCGGGTCATGCGCTCAAGCTCGCCCTGGCTCATGGACTTGGGGTCGCAGATGACACCGCCCTTGGCGCCGCCGAAGGGAATATTGACCACTGCGCACTTCCAAGTCATCCAGCTGGCCAGCGCGCGCACTTCGTCCAGCGTCACATCCGGCGAGTAGCGGATGCCCCCCTTGCAAGGACCGCGAGCGATAGAGTGCTGCACCCGGAAGCCCGTGAAAATTTCGATCTTACCCGTATCCATGGTCACCGGGAAGTGCACGATGACTTCGCGCGTGGGGGTGCGGAGCAGCTTCCACAAGCCTTCATCCAGATTGAGCTTGCGCGCCGCAAAATCGAATCGCGCGTTCTGTGCCTCCCAGGGGTTAATCTCCTGGTCCAACGTCATACTCGGGGTTACACCGGCCATAGACTTCTCCCATTCCCGCAATGATCGTATTGTACGCACCACGGCGCAGAAGGGGCCATATGCGCCGGTCCCCACCCAAGAACAATTACACTGGGCGAGTGAGTTCCTCATCCCAGCCCGTCCAGCCCAGCCGCAAACAGTTTCTTGCGCTCGCCAAAGAGCACACATTGGTACCGATCTGCCGTACCCTGGCCGCCGACCTGGAGACGCCGGTCTCAGCATTCCTGCGTGCTGCGTGGCCAGAGCGCGAGTGTTTCATGCTGGAGTCAGTAGAGAACGGCGAGCAGGTGGGCCGTTACACCTTCATCGGGCTGGCGCCGTTCAAGCGCATCGTTGCTCGCGGCCGCTCAATCACCATCACTGAAGGCAAGAAAGTTTTCCAGACTGAGGACGACATCTTTGCCGTGTTACGCCAGGCGCTGTCTGGCCACAAGCCGGCGCGGCTGCCCGGGTTGCCTCCGTTTACCGCAGGCGCGGTAGGCTTTTTGGCCTACGACGCTGTGCGCCAGATCGAACGATTGCCCGTGCAGGCCAAAGACGAATTGGGCATCCCTGACGCATGCCTGCTGTTCTTCGATGAGGTGCTGGCCTTCGACCACGTGCGCAAGGAGATTTGGCTGGTGGTCACGGCCGACGTCACAAAGCACAAGCCTGGTGAAGCATACGTGAACGCCGTCAAGCGCCTTGACCGGTTGGAGAAGCGGCTGGCCCAACCGTTGCCCAAGGTAGCCAAGAGGAAGCTGCAAGGAAAGCTCAAGGTGAAGCACCGGACGGCCAAGAAGGATTACCTGGCAGCCGTCCAGCGTACCAAGGAGTACATCGGCGCGGGCGACATCTTTCAGGCCGTCATCTCGCAGCGCTTCGACGTGGAGCCCGGCGCGGACAGCTTCCAGGTGTACCGCGCCCTGCGCACCGTGAACCCCAGCCCGTATATGTACTTCCTGCGGTTTGCCCCGGACGGTGTTCTCGGCGGACGGCCCGACAAGTCCAAATCCTCATCGAAGAAGTCAAAAGCGCCCACGACGACGCTCGAGCTGGCTGGGTCGTCGCCGGAGCTGCTGGTGCGCGTCCACCAGGGCAAGGTGGAGTACCGGCCCATTGCCGGAACCCGCCCGCGCGGCGCCAGCGAAGCAGAAGACGAAGCATTGGCCGACGAGATGCTCCACGATGAGAAGGAGTGTGCCGAGCACGTCATGCTGGTCGACCTGGGCCGCAACGATGTTGGCCGCGTCAGCGAATTCGGATCCGTCAAAGTGGACCGTCTCATGTTCGTCGAGCGCTATTCCCATGTCATGCACATTGTCAGCACCATTGAGGGCCGACTCCGTCCGGAGCTAACCGCCGTCGAAGCTCTCCGCGCCTGCTTCCCTGCCGGCACGCTCAGTGGAGCGCCCAAGGTGCGGGCCATGGCGATTATTGAAGAACTTGAACCGGCTCGCCGCGGAACCTACGGCGGCGCTGTGCTCTACGCCGACTTTTCGGGCAATCTGGACTCCTGCATCGCCATCCGTTCCATGCTTGCCATCGGCGGCAACGGCTACGTGCAATCCGGCGCTGGCATCGTAGCCGATTCCGTCCCTGAGCTTGAACACCAGGAGTCGATTAACAAAGCACAAGCGGTGATTCGGGCGATCGAGCGGGCACGAGAGATGTAGGACAGCAGTTAGTGGCTTGCTATCCCCTCCAGAATTCGACATTCCAGAACGGATAGCCGATCAGCCGATTCGCAGCGATCAAGAAGACAACACCGAAGACCAGCACGCCCGGCGCAACCGCCCATCGTCCCTCCGCAACGTCCATGCAGACGTCGAGCAGCTGAATGAATCCGACAAGGACCATAAGGTTGGCCAGAGCGCGCCTGGCCCCGACAAGCAGAAGCGCGATCAGCATGATCGCCAGTGCGAGATTGCGCGCCGCCAGGTATCCCGCAAAGATGCGCACCGCTCCATTGATCTCATCGTGCGGTGAAACCAGCATCGCCGGGTGAACCAGGGCAATCACCGCGCCTATGGCCGTGAGCAAAGCGCCAACAATGACAAGAATCCGCATCCACCAGGCGATCGGCCGAAACTGCGCTAGCGGAGACGGTCCTATTGACCTCGAGCGTGGGTCGCTCTTGATTTCAGACATTGCGCGGCTCCCTTGGCGCCGAGGGCCTCAGGCGCATGCAGAAGGGATACGGTGCGGCCAGTGCCAATGTTCCGAGTATGTGTGTCCCTGCGTCTTCACTCCGCTCCGAATAGACGCCGGAAGAACTTGCCCACCCCCGCGAAGAAGCCGGGCTTTTTCTTAGGCGCAGGGGCCGACGGTGCAGCAGCCGGTTGCGCGTCGGGAACGGGCGTGGGCGCGTGGTCCGCGGCGTTGTACACCAAAGGCGGCACCGGCGCAGGCTGCGCATCTCCATTCCTGGCAACGCCTGGTGTGGCGGCAGGCAGCGGCGCCAGGCCCTCGCTCACTGCCAGCGGGAAATCGTTGCCCTTCGGCTCACTGGGCGGACAGCCGCAGGGCTCCTTTTCCTGGTCGACAACTTCTTTCAGACTGCCGTGCTGGAACATTACCCGCTGCCCCGGCTGCACACGATACGCTCCGCCATCAAAAACGCTGGAGACCAGTACGTACGGTGCATTCACCCCGGCGTTATCCACGCACGTGTCGCCGTGATCGCCCAGGCGAACCTTCATATCCACCGCACCCGGGCCGCCAATGAGAATGCGAAAGTCCGGCGTCAGCAGGATGTCAGAGTTGCGCCCCGTGGCAAAGCTCGCCTCGATTGCGCCATGGTCCATCGCCATCATCAGCCCCGGAACCTCGGTGGACGGGGCGCTGGAGTCGGAGGCCAGCTTCACGGTCGTCGAAGCGCACACCCGTAACACTCCGCGATAAGGCAGTTCAACTTTAGTGGTCTCCGCACCTGAGGTGATGCTCCCGCTGCCGACAATGACAGCCGAGCCCTGCGACACTTCCAGCGCCCCCGTCACTTTGGCTGCCTGGTCAGGGTTTTTACGGTCCAGCGAGACAATCGCAATCGGCCGTGCGGCCGTCTCCGGAGCCGGCGCCAGTGCGGGAGCTGCCGCCGCGGGCGTCTCCTGCGCGCATGTCATCTGCGCAATGAGAATGAACGCCGCTAGCGGAAGACACGCTGAAAGACGTACGCGGCAAATCGGACTTAAGCGGCGCATCGTTCTCATGCCCTCTACATGCTCAGGAAGTTGCGAATCATCTGGTGGCCGCCGTCAGTCAACACGCTCTCCGGATGGAACTGCACGCCCTCAATGGGCAATGTCCGATGCCGCAACCCCATGATCACTGACCCGCCTGCCTTGCTTGCGCCGTTGGCCTCAGGTGTGCGCGCGGTAATCTCGAGGTCCTCGGGCAGCGACTTCTGCTCCACAATCAGCGAGTGGTAGCGCGTGCAGGTCAGCGGCGTGGGCAGGCCTGCGAAGATGCCCTTGCCGTCGTGCGTCACCTGGCTGGTCTTGCCATGCATCAGTTGGTGCGCCCGCACTACCTTGCCGCCAAATGCCTCGCCGATGGCCTGGTGGCCCAGACAGACTCCAAGAATCGGCGCTTTCCCAGCCATGTGCCGGATCAGCGGAACAAGAATCCCTGCCTCATGCGGCGTGCAGGGTCCGGGCGACAGCAGAATCCGATCTGGGTGCAACGCCTCCACCTGTTCCACCGTAAGCTCGTCATTGCGGTAGACCTCGACCTCCGCGCCCAGCTCTCCCAGGTATTGGACAAGGTTGTACGTAAATGAGTCGTAGTTGTCGAGAACAAAGACCATGCTCTCCAGTCTAGCCGAAATCCGGCGGAGCGCGAGACGGCATCGCTCCGGCCCGTTTCCCGGCCCTCCGAATCGCGGTATATTGGGTCTGTCACCCAGTGGAGGTACCCGTGAGACGCCTTACCGGAACCCTTCTTCTTGCCCTCCTGGTGTCCGCAATTTGGGCGCAGGAAGCGCAGCAGCCCACCGTGGAAATGCGCGACGGTGGCACCTCTGTCCAGCAGATCAAGAAGGGTGTAGTCGCCGAGGTGCTTGAGAGCATCTACATTCCCGCTCTCACCGGCGCGCCTTTCACAGCCACCGTTCACACAGAATGGATGCGTTTCACGCCAGACGGCGGAAGCTTCACGCTCGTCAATCAGCGGCCGATCGCCCGCGACCACGACGGTCGCATCTATGAAGAGCGCTGGACCCTGGTGCCCAAAGAAGGCAACTACAAGTCACAGAAGACGACGATCCAGATCGGCGACCCCACCGCCCATACGCTCTACAACTGCTTCATGTTCAACAAGCCTCGCAACTGTTTTCTTGGATCCTTCAACGAGACCACCACGGCGGTTTACAAGCCGGCCATTGCAAAAAGCGGGCCGATTCCCAACACGGACGCCTTCACCACACATGAGGATCTGGGAGTCGACAGCATCGACGGCATTGAAGTCGTCGGCACCCGCGACACCATCACCTATAACAAGGGCGCCATCGGCAACGACCGTCCCATCAGCGTGAAGCGCGAGTTCTGGTACGCCCCCAGCCTGGGTATCAACCTGCGCTCCGAGGTGAACGATCCGTCGTTCGGGAAGCAGATCTTTACCGTCACCGATATCAACCTGTCCGAGCCTGACCCAAGGCTCTACGAACTGCCTGCGGGATTCCCGGTAATCGATCATAGAAAGCCTCCCGACGCAGCCGAGTGATTGAATCCGACAGATACCCGCGCTAAGGCCGCCTTTCTCCGCATGCCGGCATTGGAGCGCGGGCCTCTGATGGGCGCGCTCGAGAGAACCACCGCAGAGGAGCGGGACTCGATGGGCCGCGCCTTGCGGCGCTTGTGCGAACTGCTCGACGAACCCTAGGGCACTGCCCTGACCGTCTCGGGTTGCGTCGCGAACGCCAATCTGCAAAACTGGCCTTGGATGCAGACCATGGTTCTTCATTTCCTGATTCAAGGCCGAGTGCAGGGTGTGGGCTTCCGGTGGTATGTCCACCGCGAAGCCAGTGAACTCGACCTGCGCGGATGGGTCCGCAACACCGAAGACGGCGAGGTTGAAGTGGTGGCGTCTGGCAATGACAAAGACCTGGCCGAGTTACGTGCCAGCCTGCGCCGCGGACCCCGTGGCAGCCGCGTCGACCGCCTGGTGGAACACTACCTCGACGACGCCGAAGCGGCGAATCTTGATTCCTTCAGGATTGAAGGCGCGTGGTGAAAGCAGGGGTCAGGGTTCAGGGATCAGAGAACAGCTGCTAGCAGCTAGCTTCCATCTTTCCCCTGTTTGTTTTGCGCCGTAATGCAGAGATGCCAATTCAACCTGATAGTTCCTGCCAGGTCTTAGTCCCTGACCGCTGCCTTTATAATCTGTAGGGAAGCCGAACCGCACAATCGCCTGTTCTCTTCCTGCCAAACCCAGCAAAGCCCCAGTCAGGAAGGAATCGACGAATGTCTGAAGAAGCAAACGCCATCAGTGCCGCCAAACCCATCAATGTAGATGCACTTAAGCTGCTGGTGCGGACCGTGCCCGACTTCCCAAAGCCCGGGATTCTCTTCTACGACATCACCACTCTGCTGAAAGACAAGACCGGCTTCGCCCAGATGATTGACGCGCTGGCGGCGCATTACATTCCGCGCAAAGTGGACCTGGTGCTGGGCATTGAGGCGCGCGGTTTCATCTTTGGGCCAGCCCTGGCCTATCGGTTAAACGCAGGCTTTGTGCCCGTGCGGAAGCCGCGCAAGTTGCCCGCTCCCGTCGCGCGCGTCACCTACGACCTGGAGTACGGCTCCGATAGCCTGGAGATTCATCTGGATGCAATTCAACGCGGCCAGAGTGTCGTGCTCGTCGACGATCTGCTGGCCACCGGAGGCACCATGGAGGCCACCATCAAGCTGGTAAGGCAGCTGGGCGGCGAGATTGCCGGACTGGCTTTTGCCGTGGAACTTGACTTCCTGAAGGGCCGCGAACGGTTCAAAGACTACGACGTCTTCAGCCTGCTACATTACGACGAGTAGAACAGCCCTCAGTGCGGCTCAGATAGGCTCAATCCATCAGGATGCGTCTTCGGGCGCGGCCACCAAAGTGGCGGCGTCCGATTCGGCGTCACCGCTCTCCTCCTGGAACGACTGGGCGTCGGCAAACCGGTATCCCACGTAGACGTCCGTCAGAAGGTAAACAGGGTTGGACGGGTCATCTTCAATCTTCTTGCGCAGCTGTCGTACAAAGGTGCGCAGATACTCCACCTCTTCACGGCAGTCCGCTCCCCACACCGCTGCCAGCAGTTTGGCATAGGTCACCACCCGACCGGCGCGGCTCATCAGGCAATGCAGGATGTCGAACTCCTTGCGCGTCAAGTGCAGTGCCTGACCGCCTTTTGTGACAACCCGCTTTTGCGGCTCGAGCCGAATCTCACCGATCTCGATGGGCGCATCCTCATTGCGGATGGGAGCCTTGACCCTGCGAACCGCGGCTCGAATGCGCGCAATCAGTTCGCGCGTACTGAACGGCTTGGTAACGTAATCGTCGGCGCCGAGATCGAGCGCCATCACCTTCTCCTCTTCCTGGTCGCGGACCGTAAGCATCAGAATGGGCAGCCTGAGAGCGAACGCACGAATCCGGCGAAGCGTCTCGACGCCGCCAATGCCCGGCATATTCACGTCCAGTAGCACGGCATCGTAGACAGCGTTGCGGAGCATCTGCAGCGCCTCCTCGCCTCGAGAGGCCTCAGCAACCTGAAAGCCGAGTTCGAGCAGCGGCGCCCGCAGTGCGCGGCGGATGGCTGGTTCGTCGTCGACCACAAGAATCCGAATTGCAGGCAGGTTCATCAAGAGCTCCTCTTGGGCATGGGTGCCGGAATGGCTGCGTAAAATGTCGTCCCTTCATTCTCTTCGCTGGTAACCCAAACGTAGCCGCCATGGATCAGTGCGGCGCGCTTGGCCACTGAAAGACCGATTCCGGTGCCCGAGGCGCGGTTGGATTGAGTGGAGGAACGATAGTATCGGTTGAAGATGCGCTCACGGTCTTCCATGGGAATCACGGGGCCGTAGCTATGGACTGAAAATATGGCCTCAGCGTTGACGTGAACCACGCGAATGGTAATCATGGTGCCGAAAATCGAGTATTTGCAGGCATTGTCAATGTACTGGGTCAACAGCATCACCATCAGCTGCCGATCGCAGCACACCACCAGGTTATCGTCCTTCAGGTCCACGCAAACCTTCATGCTGGCCAAGCGGTCCCTCAGGCTGTCCACAACCTCTTCGATCAGCGACCCGACTCCCACCGGCGTGGCGTGGATGGTCACCTCGCCCGCATCCAAGCGAGCAGTGGTCAGCAGGCGGTTGGTCAGGTCGTTCAGCAGCCCGGTCTGTTCATCTATCAGGGCAACCAGGTCCGCTTGCCCCGCTGACAAATGTCCCATCTCGCCCAGCCCCGTGCTTGCTGCGCGGATAGCCGTCAGCGGTGTCTTGTATGCGTGGGCCAGGCTATCCAGCACTGTCGCGCGCAGCTGCTCGGTGCGTCGTTCAGTCTCGATGCGGCTCTCATTCGCAAAGGCTCGATAGCGGTCGAAGGTAATGGCAATCAGCGACGCAATGGCGTTGTTTGTCAGCGGTGTGGTCTCACCACGCACAAGCAGGCTGCCCACCGGCACCGTGCCTAGCCGGACGACGCGTCGCCCCAGCCCGGTCTGCGGATCGTCGTCTGAAGTCTCGAAATAATAGACGTTCTGCGCCGTCTCCTGCGGATCAGTGCTCCAGTACCCGGCCTGATACACATCGTGCAGGTCAGCATCGAAAACAGCCACCGCCTCCAGCGCAAAGATTTCGTGAACCAATTCCACCAACTGAGGACCCGGCTCGACGTGAAGGTTCATTTGCAGGGTGCGCCGCGTGAACTCATACAGGTCGTGCATCTGCCCGCCCCTGGACTCTGCCTCACGCGCATGGCCCGTAACCCTTGCGGAGAGCCGGCTGACCAGCAACGCCACCAGCACAAACACAATCAGCGTGACGGAGTTGGCCGGATCGGCCGCCGGATTGAACTGCGGCTCATGAACGCTCAGGTATCCGTGTGCCAGGACCGCTGAAAATGAGACGATGACCGCCTGCCAGAATCCGCAAAGCAGCGCCGTGGGAACAACGATCAGCAGGTAGAGCAAGACCTCTACCGGGAGCAGCCATCCGGACCAGTGTGCAAAGGCCGAAACAAGAATGACGGCCACAACCCCCAGCGCACACTCCAGCGTGAACAACAGCGCGCGCAGTCCCGACCCGCGGGAACGCATGGCGCCTAAGGCGGAACGCACGGGGATATAAGTTCCAGACAACCAGCCACCCACCTCTCGATTCCGACGGGCTTTGGGGAAAACCCGCGGCCGGGACACATCGATCTACCAAGACGGACGCTTAAGCCGGGCAAACTTCGGGCTGTGCGCCTAAATTGCGGTGCATGACGCCATATTGTGGGTCAGCGCTCCCGTTTTGAACGGCCGAGGGGCTCAGAACGGGGATGTTTAGACAAATTTTAGCAGGCCTCTGATGGACATTTCACAGGGTCTTCTATATGGGGCCCCCTGGCCAGGCTTAAACCGGGCTTGTCCCAGATCGAGCTCTTCATCTTCGCACCTCATTTAAGATTCCTCATTTCATCTTTATTACACTGGTTTTAGCATTCAGAAGACTCAACGGGACCCTGCATGCGTCCGGTGGAAGACACTTCAACGGGCGAATCTTATCCATTCAGATTCAATGATCCAGATCGTCAAAATCCAGGAGCAAGTTGATGGCGGATCGAAGAGCACCACAGTTGCTGGCCGCCATGGGCCTCACCGCACTCATCGGCAGCGCGATGGCGCTGACCGCCCTCACGCCATCTACCGGATTCGCGATGTGCACCCAGGTCGGTGTCATGTCGCCTGCCCTGTGCCTGGCAATTCTCGGCACAATCGGCTGCCTCGGCACATCTGGAACAAAGGGAAAGTTTGTCCGGCTCCCACTAAAATAGGCGGCGGCTAGCGATGGGCGGAGTGTGTTCTCAACCGAATGAAGGGAGGCGCAGAACCATCCATTCGTGTTTTCGTGAGCGATGTTAAACAATCTTTAAATAGGGCATCTTCTTCGCGCAAAAGCGGCTGATGCTTGAGGCGGCGGCGCCCATGCTGGAAGTGCAGTTCAGTCAAGCGAGCGATTTCGGAAAAGTCCGTACCAATAATGAAGACGCCATGGGATCCTTTATCCCGGCCTCGCGTCAACAGGCCCGAACGCATGGCTACTTGTTTGCGGTTGCCGACGGTGTGGGCGGCATGGATCTGGGCGAGGTTGCCTCGGCAAAGGCAATTTCGGTCATCACTGAAGAGTTCGAAAAGGCGCAAGCCGGTACCATGCTCATCAGCCTATTGCCCCGCCTCATTCAGCACGCCAACGCTGCGGTCCACGATTGCACCCTCGCCCCTGAGTACCGAGGCAAAAAGATGGCGACAACCCTGGTGGCCTGCGCCCTCCGGTACGACCAGGCCATCGTTTCTCATATCGGCGACTCCCGCTGTTACCTCGTCCGCAACGGAAAGGCGAAACAGATCACCCAGGATCACACCTGGGTCAACGAACAGCGAAAGATGGGCCTGATCTCCGCCAGCGAGGCCGCTGAATCCGAGTCTCGCCACGTTCTCATCCGCTCCCTTGGACCGGAGATGTTTGTCTCGCCAGACACCACCGCCGTTACCTTGCTGGCAGGCGATGCCCTGGTTCTCTGCTCTGACGGCGTTCACGACGAACTGAAGGAAACCGAATTGTCAGTGATCGTCTCTCAGAACAAAAACATCGACGAGATCGCCCGCGAACTGGTAGCCCGTGCCGTCGAGATCGACGGCAATGACAACACAACCGCGCAGGTCATCCGCATCCGCTCGGTAGAGCAGATAGGCATGTACCGCGGCCGCCCGTACCGGCTCCCTACCTAGCGTACTTTGGCCAAATTCCGCGCGGCCTTGCAGAATCCTTACTGTCAGGCAGCCTTAACCCGATAAAGTAAAACAAGTCGCATTGATGGAGAATGCTGCACGATGGGTTACCACAACACCTTAGAAGCCGGTGCGCAAATCGATTCCTACCGCATTGAGGCGCCCGTCGCCCGAAGCGGCATGGCTTCGATCTACCGCGCCACCGACCTGCGCGATGACCGCATCGTTGCCCTCAAGATTCCTCATCCGGACCTGGAAGCGGACCCCATCCTCTTCGACCGATTCAAGCGCGAGTCAGGTATTGGCGAAAAGCTCAACCACCCCAAGGTGATGCGCGTCTTTCGCGACGAAAAGCGTTCCCGCATGTACATGGTCATGGAATGGTGCGAAGGCCGCCTTCTGCGCGATATTCTCGATGAGGGAAGGGTTCCCCAGGACCGCGCCATCCGCATCGCCATCGGCATTCTCGACGCCCTGGAATACATTCATGCCAACGGCGTTGTTCATCGCGACCTCAAGCCGGAAAACATCATGGTCGATGACCAGGACAATATCAAGCTGATCGATTTCGGCATCGCCAGCGACTCCGCGGCTCGGCGTCTGACCTACGCCAACTTCACCGCCACTCTCGGCACCCCGAACTACATCTCTCCTGAGCAGGTCAAAGGTAAACGCGGCGATGGCCGGTCCGACATCTTCTCCGTCGGAGTCATCTTGTATGAAATGCTCACCGGCAAGCTGCCGTTTTCCGGGCCGTCTCCCCTTGCGGCCATGAACGACCGCTTGTTAAACCATCCCACTCCGCCGCGCGTCGCCGATCCTTCCATCTCTCCGCAATTGCAGGAGATTCTGTATCGAGCTTTGGAGAGAGATCCCGCGAACCGGTATCCCAAAGCCAGTGCTTTTATCTGGGATCTCGAGCACCCGGATCTGGTCGGAGTTGAAGACCGAGAAGAGTTGCGCAACTGGCAAAAACGGAAGTCCCATTTGTCTCGCAAAATACTGTATTATGGCGGTCTGGCCCTCATCCCAGTGGTGATTCTGCTGCTGATGATGCTGGTCGCCCATCATCGATAATCCCGAGCTTCTCCGCATCCAGACTTCGAAATCTTCATGGAATCCTTATGAATCAGGCCCTAGGATTTCGTTGAATCCACCCACTTATTTCCCGCCAAAAGGAGACCCATGACAAAGTACAAACTCGAATACATCTGGCTTGACGGCAAAACGCCCGTTCCTGAGCTGCGCGGCAAGAGTCTGCTTAAGTCGTTTGAGAAGCCGCCAACCCTTGCCGATCTACCTCTTTGGGGATTTGACGGCAGTTCCACCATGCAGGCTGAGGGCAGCAAGTCTGACTGCGTTCTAAAACCAGTGGCTCTTTATCCCGATCCAAGCCGCAACAACGCCTATATCGTTCTGAGTGAAGTCATGCACCCCGATGGCACTCCGCATTCCACCAATATGCGCGCCACCATCGAGGATGATCCTGACCTGTGGGTTGGTCTTGAGCAGGAGTACTTCCTTTACAAGGATGGAGCTCCTCTCGGCTGGCCGAAGGGCGGCTTCCCGCTGGTTCCCCAGGGCCCGTATTACTGCGGTGTTGGCTATAAATACATGGGCAGCGTGGCCCGCACCATCGTAGAAGAGCACTGGGAAGCCTGTCTCGCCGCCGGCATCAATCATGAAGGCATCAACGCTGAAGTTGCCAAAGGCCAGTGGGAGTTCCAGATCTTCGCCAAAGGCTCCGCCAAAGCCGCCGATGATACCTGGACCGCTCGCTACTTGATGATGCGCCTCTGCGAGAAATACGAAGTGGATATGGTGCTGCATTGCAAGCCCCTCAAGGGTGACTGGAATGGATCGGGCATGCACTGCAACTTCTCCACCAAGTACATTCGCGAAGTGGGCGGCAAAGAATATTTTGAAGCGCTGATGAAGGCCTTCCAGGCTCACATCCCCGAACACATCGCCGTGTATGGACCCGATAACCATATGCGTCTGACCGGCCTGCACGAAACGCAAGCGATTGACAAGTTCAGCTACGGTCTCTCCGATCGCGGCGCGTCAATCCGCATGCCTGTCAACTTCGTCAAGAACAGCTACAAGGGCTATCTGGAAGATCGCCGACCGAACTCCGAAGGCGACCCCTACCAGATCATCGCGCGCATTCTCAAGACGATCAACAGCGTGCCCAAGCCCTAGGGCGGAACCAGGCAAGCTACTCCATTTGGAGTTTGTTCAGGGTCGCCGCTCGCTGATGGTCGCGTCGACTTGAGCGATTTGGCTTCGGGTTGCACCATCCCTGGTTCCGCTGTTGTCCAACATCTTGCTCGCTCATCCCAAGCCGAGGTTTGGGATGAGCGGCAGGACAAAGATCGTAGCTTGCGCGGTCTGCTGCACGCAGTGGGTTATTCGTTTCACGAGACAGTTGGTTCACAATCCCGCCGCTGTCCGGGGGGTGTGAGGAATTGGGAAGCGCTTCCTGCCTTCCAACTCTTCATGCCCCTTCTTAATTTCTGGCTGTTCCGCTCTGGGCGCTCTTGGTTTATTCTGTTGAATACCCGCACCCTTTCCCCTCCAAAAGGAGTTCCATGTCGACTGAATATCGCAATTTCCTGGCTCTCACTTATGAGGAGTTGGAAGAGCTGAACCTTGCTGCCAAAGCCGATCGCGTGAACCGCGTTGCTGTCGACGAAATCCGTGAAAAGCGGATCAAGTACCTGACCGGCGAAAAGCGGATCAAGGCCGTGACCGTGCTCTTCAGCGATCTTGAAGGCCGTCTTCACCTGCTCGACTACGACAAGAAGTTTTTGCTCAATTCCTTTGAAAATCTGACTTTCGACGGTTCCTCGATTCGCGGGTTCACCGCGCAGCATGAGAGCGATCTGCGCCTGGGCATCGATTGGGGAGCATTCTACTGGGTGCCCGCGGACGTCTTCGGCACCGGCAAGGTGCTGGTCTTCGGCACGGTGATTGACAAGGACGGCAGCGCGTATTCGGGCGATATGCGCGGTGTGCTCAAGCAATACGCCGAGAAGCTGTACTCGGAAAAGGGCTATACCCTGAATGCCGCCAACGAGATCGAAGGCTTTCTATTCGCGGGTCGGGACGCGGAACAGAAGTACGCTGAGACAGGCAAATTCGAATTCATCAACACCGGCGGCTATTACCACGTGTTGCCGCTGGATCCCCTGCGCCAGTTCATCGACACCGCCGCCGAGGTCCAGCGAGCGATGGGCTTTCAGAATGAGAAAGATCATCCCGAGGTTGCGCCCAGCCAGTTCGAAATCAACTATGGATACGGCGAAGTGGTTGCGGCTGCCGACCAGATTCAGCTCTACAAGCTGCTCACCCGCCAGGTGGCCGCCAACATGGGCTACACGGCATGCTACCTGCCCAAGCCCGTCGTTGGCGTCAATGGCAGCGGCATGCATACCAACATGTCCATCTCGCAGGGCAAGACCAACCTTTTCTGGGATCCGGCGGGGCAAGAAAAACTGTCCGCCTTCGGTTGGGATTTCATCGACCACGTTCTCACCTACGCCCTGGACCTTTGCCTCATCATGAACCCCAGCGTAAACGCATATCGCCGGCTCGATCCGCACTTTGAGGCGCCCAACCAGATCAAGGCATCCGCGACGGATCGTGGCTCCATGGTGCGCGTTCCCATCGGCAATTCGAAGTCCATGCGCGTCGAGGTGCGCGCCGTAGCCCCGGACGCCAATCCTTACCTGGCTCTTTACTCCATCTTCAGGACCGGCATCGACGGCACCACCGCGGAGATCGACAACCTGCGCCAGGCCCAGCGCTACCTGCCCGACCACATCCAGGAAGCGATTGAAGACTTCAAGGCCTCAAGCTGGATCACTGAGATCCTGGGCGCCGACGTGCAGGGCCGCTTCGCCGACTTGAAACAGGCCGCCGCCGATCGCTCGCCCAAAGAGCTGGGAACCTACGTCAAGGGCTCAGAAGTGCAGTTCCACCATGAGGTATACAACCAGTCGCTCTGGAATAACTTCTAGCGCCTGCTTTCGAAACTTCGTTCGACCAGATGTTCCAACGACATGGCGGCGCTATCTTCTAAGGAGCGCCCCCTTCCCTTGTCCGTTCAAGCATCGTGCTTGACACGCCTTCCTGGCTGTCTGCTTCACCGTTTCTCGACCACACGCGGATTCAAATCATCCCTTGCAGCCTGAGTGATAGGATGTTTTGAAGCAACGGCACCGGGAGAGGCAATCCATGAGCGAAGTTCCCCAGTTGGACGAACTTACATCGGAGCAGATCAGCGCAATCACACGCCAGACGAACTATGGCACTTGGCGATTTCAGAAGACCTGGAAGCCGCTGCACATCGCCGACGCAGAAGGATGCTGGTTCATCGATGGGGCGGGCAAGCGCTACCTCGACTTTTCGTCGCAATTGATGTGCGTGAACCTGGGCCACAAGAATCCGCGGGTAATCGAGGCGATTGCGGAACAGGCTCGGGAACTGGCCTATGTGGCTCCCGGACACGCGACCCGCGCGCGTGCCCGCCTCAGCACCAAGCTGCTGGAAGTGCTGCCTGCGGGTCTGACCAAATTTTTCTTCGCCACCAGCGGGACCGAGGCCAACGAGGCTGCCTTCAAGATCGCCCGCATGTACACCGGCAAGACCAAGATCATCTCACGCTACCGTTCGTATCATGGGTCCACCATCGGCTCCATCGCGGCCACGGGCGATCCGCGGCGCTGGGCCATGGAACCAGGCGGCAAAAGCGCGGGCTTTGTGTTTGCACCGGAGACCAACTGCTACGACTGCCCCATCAAGCACACCTATCCCTCCTGCAACATCGCTTGCGCCGACTACATCGAGCACATGATCCGCAATGAGAGCGACGTTGCGGCCATCATTCTTGAACCGGTCGTGGGCACCAACGGCGTGCTGATTCCTCCGCCGGAGTACTTCCCGCGGCTGCGCAAAATCTGTGATCAATATGGCGTCTTGATGATCGCCGATGAAGTCATGGCCGGTTGGGGCCGCACCGGCAAGTGGTTCGCTGTGGACAACTGGAACGTGAAGCCTGACATTCTTGTCACCGCAAAGGGCATCACGTCAGCCTATGTGCCGCTTGGCCTGTGCGCCACCTCAACAAAGATCGCCGACCACTTTGAGGATCACTATTTTTCCCACGGGCACACGTATGAAGCGCACCCCCTCACGCTCGGCCCTGCGGTGGCCACCATCGAAGAGATGCAGCGACTCAAGCTGGTTGAACGCGCCGCTGAACTCGAGCCGTACGTCCGCGAAAAGCTCGAGGCCATCAAGGCCAAGCATCCATCTGTCGGCGATGTCCGCGGCCTGGGCCTCTTTTTTGCCGTGGAGATTGTGAAGAACCGCACCACCAAGCAGCCTTTCAACACCATGAGCGACAAGGTGGAAGGCAAGTCGTTGGTGGTCGATCAAATCGCAGCCAAGATGATGGCGCAGGGAGTCTCAATCCAGGCCTGGATCAGCCATTTCGTCATTGCTCCGCCGCTGATTGTCACCAAGGAAGAGCTCGACCTGGGAATTGCCGCGCTGGATGAACACCTGTCCATCGCTGACGCACTGGTCGAATAGCCGATCGATCGTCAGTATTTGATCTTGTTCTCTGAAGCTATCCATGCAGCAAAGCTGCCCCACGCTTCGTCGCTGAGCAATTGTTTGGCAGGCAAAGCGCGCGCTGTCGGCGCTTTGCGAAATTCCTCGTACAGAAATGCATCGTCGAAACCGGCGCGCGCGGCATCCGCAGCATCCGCGCCGTAGTAGATGGCATCCAGTCGCGCCCAGTAGCAGGCCGCCAGGCACATCGGGCACGGTTGGCAACTTGTGTAAAGTTCACAACCCGCCAGAGAAAAAGTGCCCAGCGCTTTGCACGCCGCTCGAATGGCGTTCACTTCGCCGTGAGCCGTGGGGTCGTGGCGCGTAGTTACAGTGTTCACGCCCTCACCCGCAATTTGACCATTGCGCACGACGACAGCAGCGAACGGCCCGCCAGCGCCCACAATCACATTCTGAGTGGCCAGTGCGATTGCGTGGCGCATAAACTCGGGATTGGGTTGCGAAGGCATCGTCAGCTTGCCTTTCCCCTCCTGTAAGAGCGAAAGTAAAGACAGTATGGCACAAGCGTTCCGTTCAACACGCGTTCTTACGCAGGAGGGACTCGCTCCGGCAACCCTGCTGGTTGAGGACGAGCGGATCGCCAAGGTGTGTGCCTGGGGCGACGTGCCGCAAGCCGCGCAGCTTCACGATTTTGGCGAATATATCCTGCTTCCCGGCCTGGTGGACTCGCACGTTCATATCAATGATCCCGGCAGAACCGAGTGGGAGGGTTTTTCGACGGCCACGCGAGCCGCGGCATTCGGCGGAGTCACAACGCTTGTGGATATGCCCCTGAACTGTGTGCCCGAGACCACCGACGCGTGGGCTCTGCACGCCAAGCGCGCCGCGGCCAGAGGACGTGCCTGGGTGGATTGGGCGGCTTGGGGTGGAGTGGTGCGCGGCAACGCCGCCGCTCTGTTGCCCCTCGCTGCTGCCGGTGTTCCTGGCTTCAAGTGCTTCCTCATTCATTCCGGCATCGACGGCTTCGCCTGGGTAGACGAGCCTGAATTGCGTTTAGCTCTCGCCAAATTGCGCGGAATGGGTTTGCCGTTGCTGGTCCATGCTGAAGTTGCTGGCCCGGTCGATACGGCCACCCAGTCCCTGCGCGCCGCAGGCGCGGATTGGCGCCAATATTCCACCTACCTCGCTTCGCGACCCGACGCCGCGGAAGTTGACGCAATAGCCCTGCTCATTCGTCTCGCCGAGGAATTCGACACGCCCATCCACATCGTCCATCTGGCCAGCGCAAAAGCTTTGCCACTGCTCACGGTTGCGCGCGGCAAGGGCCTACCCATCACCGTCGAAACTTGCGTCCAGTACCTGTGGTTTGCCGCTGAAGACATCCCCGATGGCGCAACGGAGTACAAATGTGCTCCGCCCATTCGCGGGCAGGTCAATCGCGATGCGTTGTGGAAAGCGCTTGAGTCCGGGCTGATCGATATGGTCACCACCGATCACTCCCCTTGTCCGCCGGAGATGAAGCGCCCCGGTTCAGGCGAAGAAGAAGGCCGCTTTGACCTTGCCTGGGGCGGCATCGCCAGCCTGGGATTGGCACTGCCGGTGATGGCCACGGCGATGAGGAAACGCAAGATGAGTGTGACCAAGGCCATGCAATTGTTGGGCACATGGATGGGCGCGGCACCCGCGCGCCTTGCCGGCCTTGAAGGACAAAAAGGAGTGCTGGCCGAAGGAGCCGACGCGGATCTCGTTGTTTTCGATCCCGATGCCGCATGGACGGTTGCGGCGGAGCATCTGTACTTTCGCCACCCGCTCTCGCCCTACCTCGGCGCGCAATTGCAAGGGCGCGTCTTGCAAACCTGGCTCCGCGGAAAACAAGTTTTCAACGCAAGTCGAAGCCAGTACACCTTGCGCGGCTTCAATGGCTTGCCATCCGGCAAAGAGTTGGTGTGGCAATGAGGGAACGCGCACTGAGAGCCATCGCAGAATGCAGGCGGATCGCCACCATGACCGAGGAGCCGGGGCGCATCACGCGCCGATTCCTTACGCCGCCCGTGCGCGAGGTCCACGCCCACCTGCGCACCCGCATGGAAGCGCTGGGCATGACCACCTTCGTCGACGCGGCAGGCAACCTGCGCGGGCAGCTGCGATCCACCGGAGAAAGCGTCAGGCGCCTGATCCTCGGTTCGCACATTGACACTGTGCCCGATGCCGGCGCTTTCGATGGCGTACTCGGTGTGGCATTGGCCCTCGAATGGGTGGGAATTGCGCAGGAGATCGAATTTCCGCTTGCCATTGAGATCATTGCCTTTTCCGATGAAGAAGGTGTGCGCTTCGGCGTGCCCTTCCTCGGTAGTCGCGCCGTTGCAGGTTCTTTTGACCCTTCCCTCTTCGCAATCAAGGATGCAGATGGCGTCACAATGGAGGCTGCCATCCGCGAGTTCGGCCTCGATCCCGGTTGGATTGGCGATGCGGTGCTTGGTAAGGACGCGATCGGCTTCGTTGAGATTCACATTGAGCAGGGACCAGTTCTCGAAGCAAGCAGTTGCAGTGTCGCCGCGGTCTCGGCGATTGTGGGCCAAACCCGCATCAACCTTGTATTTGGCGGCCACGCCAATCATGCGGGAACCACGCCAATGCGCCTGCGCCACGATGCCCTGGCCGCCGCAGCGGAGTGGATTGTTGCCGTGGAGGCGCTCGCCCGCCGCACCGAGGGCCTGGTTGCAACCGTAGGCAAGATCGGCATTGAACCTAACGTCGGCAACGTAGTCCCCGGAGTTGCGCAGGTGAGCCTCGAGGTCCGCAACGCCGACGACACCGTACGCGCCGCAGCTGTCGGCGAACTGCTCGCAAGCGCCACCTCAATCGCCAATCGACGCGGCATCACCGTCGAACGCAAAAACCAACTGGAGCACCCAGCTGTACCCATGGATGAGCGCCTTACATCCCTATTGGCCGATGCGATCGAGGCCGCCGGACTTCCCCGCAGGACCATGATCAGCGGCGCAGGCCACGATGCCATGGTGATGGCAGCACGGGTGCCGACGGCGATGCTCTTCCTGCGCTCCCCCGGGGGCATCAGTCACCACCACGCGGAATCGGTGCTCGAAGAGGACGTCGAGGCGTCATTGCGCGTGGGTCGCGAGTTTCTACTGCGCCTGGCCAAACAAATTGGATAGCCAGTTTCACCAATGCAGTTGTCTAAGCTCGTGCCCTCCGTTCGAAGTGTGCATCATGGGGAACAACCGTGAACCCTCATAGGGACTACACAGCATTCCTAAAAATGCTCTAGAATGCTCGAACGAGGTCATCGATTGCACCATCTTGGATTAACTCGAAGCAGTTTGAAGCCGGATCACCTTTTGCAAACGCCAAACACCTTCATTCGCACGCCTCTGCCCGGCGCGGAAGGCGTGGAGTTTGTGGTCCACGTTGCGCCGCAATTGGGCGCCCGCTTCACCCAGATGACCGCGGAGTTTGCAGCCGGAGGCACACTCGGGCCCGCGCCGGCACAGCGTTTCATCTATCTCCTCGAAGGCGCACTGCAACTCACCGTCAACGGCAAAGACCACACCCTTGCTCCGGGCGGATTTGCTTTCCTGCCGCAAGGCCCGCCGCATACCGTGCGTGCGCTTGCTTCCTCACGCGCCGCTGTGATTGAGAAGCCGTATGAGCCGCTTCCCTCCGAAGCCAATCAATCCCTATCCATCTGCGTGGGCGCCGAGGCTTCCATCGCGTCCACTCCACTGATGGGTGACGACGCGCTCCAGGTTCGCTCGCTCATGCCCGACGGCCCCGCCTACGACTTTGCCGTAAACACCATGACCTACCAACCGGGCGCGGCCCTCAGCATGGTAGAGATTCACGTCATGGAGCACGGCCTTCTGATGCTTGAAGGCGGCGGCATCTACAAACTCGGTGACTCCTGGTATCCCGTGCAGGCCGGTGACTTCATCTGGATGGCCCCGTACTGCCCGCAGTGGTTCGGCGCGCTCGGCAAGCAGCCCGCAAAATACCTGATCTACAAAGACTGGCGCAGGCATCCGCTCGGATCGTGGGGCTGACGATGAGCGCAACACCCAAGCTTTCCATCGACGGACTCATGGCCGAACTGGCGGCTCTGGCGCAAATCTCCGCAGCCGAGCCTCCGGTGGTCACGCGCGTGGTCTTCAGCGAAGCGGACATGCGCGCACGCGGCTATGTCAAAGGCCTTTGCACCGCTGCGGGGCTCACGGTCTGCGAAGATGCCATCGGCAACACCTTCGCCCGTTGGCAAGGCAGCGACCCGGATCTCGCGCCCATCGGCACCGGATCGCACATCGACGCCATTCCCAACGCCGGCTCGTATGACGGGGTCGTGGGCGTGCTCGGCGGCCTCGAAGCAATGCGCGTCTTGAAGCAGCTCGGATTCACTCCTCGCCGGTCGATTGAACTCGTCGTCTTTACAGCCGAAGAGCCGACCCGCTTCGGTATCGGTTGCCTGGGTAGCCGCATGATGGGCCATGTGCTCAGTCCCGCGCAGGCGCTTGCCCTTCGCGACAAGGAAGATCGCGGCCTCGACGAATTGCGCACACAGGCCGGCTTCTGGGGGCCGCTTGAGTCTGTCGCCCTGCCTCCAGGACGCTTCCACCAGTTCATTGAGTTGCATATTGAGCAAGGACCGCTGCTTGAGCAGGAAGGCATTGATCTCGGCATAGTCACGCATATCGCCGCGCCGGCAAGTTTGCGAATCAAAATTGAAGGTGAAGGCGGACACGCCGGCGGCAAGCTGATGCCGGGCCGCAAAGACGCGCTGGCAGCGGCTGCGGAGCTGATTCTTGCGCTTGAATCGGCAGCCAAATCGACCGGGGTCATCGATACCGTGGGCACTGTGGGCGTTTGCGAGGTCTTTCCCGGCGCGGTCAACAGCATTCCCTCGCTGGTTCGACTTGAAACCGACATTCGCGACACAGACGGAGCGCGGCGCGACCGCGTTCTCGACGCCTTGCGCGCCGCATGCGCGGATACCGCCGCACGACGCGGTGTATCCATCACAACGGAACTGGTCAACGCCGACCCTCCCGCCACCTGCGACCCCGCAATTCTCGCGGCCATGGAAGAATCCGCAAATGCAGCTGGCAAGACATGGAAGAGAATGGTCAGCCGCGCCTACCATGACTCGCTCTTCATGGCGCGCATCGCACCCGTGGCCATGCTTTTCATTCCTTGCCGCGGCGGCGTGAGCCATCGCCCTGACGAATACGCGTCGCCGCAATGGATCGGCAGCGGCGTTCACGTCTTGTCGCGCACATTGGCCCAGTTGGCAAGTTGATCCGCGCGTTTTGAAACTTCGCCGTTTCGTTGTATGCTATGCCTCAACCCGTACGGCGAATCCGGCTAGCGAAATCATGACCACGCATGCGAAAACCCGCATCGTAGGCACCTCAGTCCCCCGCAAGGAAGGGGCGGACAAAATAATGGGGCGCGCGCTTTATGTGGACGACATCGAACGCGAGGGCATGTGGCACGGCGCAACTGTTCGCAGTTCCATCCCACGAGGCCTCATCCGCTCCATCCTCTATGATCGCAGCATCGATTGGACCGAGTTCACCGTCGTCACCGCCGACGACATCCCCGGCCAGAATATCATTCAGCTGATCGTTGCCGATCAGCCCTGCCTGGCCGACGGCAAGGTGAACCACTGCGACGAAGCGATTCTTCTGCTGGCGCATCCTGACAAGCACAAACTGCGCGAGGCCGTAGATGCTGTGCGCATCGAATACGATCCGCTCCCACCAGTCTTCACCATCGAGGAAAGTGAGCGCCGCAACCCAATCGTCTGGGGTACGGACAACCTCTTCAAAAGCTTCCTGCTTGAAAAGGGCGACGTCGATTCGGTATGGGATACTGCCGCGCACATTGTCGAAGGTGAGTACAGAACCAGCGCACAGGAGCACCTCTACATTGAGAACAACGGCGTCATCGCCGAATGGAATATCGAAACCGGCGTCACCGTTTGGGGCTCGCTGCAGTGCCCCTTCTATGTGCACAAGTCGCTCCTTTCCGTCCTCGATCTACCTGAAGATAAGGTACGCGTCATTCAGACTGAGACTGGCGGAGCCTTCGGCGGCAAGGAGGATTATCCCTCCGTCCTCGCTGCCCATGCGGCTTTGCTCGCCCGCAAATCTGGGCACCCGGTGAAGATGGTCTACGACCGAATGGAAGATCTGGCCGCAACGACCAAGCGCCATCCATCGCGCATTCGCCATCGCACAGCGCTTGACTTGGACGGAAAACTCCTGGCGATGGCCATCGATCTCGCCACCGATGGCGGAGCCTATTCCACTTTGTCATCCACAGTGCTCTCGCGCGCTACGCTGCATTCGCCGGGACCCTACGTCTGCCCCAACGTTCGCGTGCGCTCGCACTCCTGGGCCACGAACACCGTTCCCTATGGCGCGTTTCGCGGATTTGGCGCGCCGCAGGCCATATTTGCCGTAGAACGCCACATGGATGAGATTGCCGCCGCCATCGGCATCGATCCGATTGAACTACGGCGCAGAAACTTTCTGCACGACGGCGACACCACGGCCACCGAGCAGCTGATGCGCGACCCGGTCATTCTCGATCAGTTGCTCGACCGCGCTTTGGCTGAAAGCGATTACGACGCCAAACGCGCCCGGTTTGCCCGCGAAAACCCGAACAGCCCAGTCAAGCGCGGCATGGGCATCTCCGCCTTCTACCATGGCTCGGGATTCACCGGCTCAGGCGAACGGAACCTGAATTCGCTTGCGGGATTGGATGTCACCCCGGAAGGCAAAGTGCGCGTACTTGTATCGAGCACCGAATTCGGCCAGGGCACAAACACGATACTCACCCAGATTGCGGCAGAGTCCATCGGCATCGACTATGACGATATCGCCATGGCTCCCGCAGACACCGGCATCGTTCCCAACAGCGGACCAACCGTTGCCTCGCGCACATCAATGGTCGTGGGCCGTCTGATTGAACGTGCGGGTTTGCAACTCGTCAACCTGCTACGCGAGCATGCCGCGCTCGGCAAACACTTTACTCGAGATGAGTTCTTTGCCGCCTGTGAGCGCTATCGCGCTCTAAATGGCAAGGTGGAATCGCTCTGCCGCTACGAGGCTCCGCCAGACATATTCTGGGACGACCAGAAGTATCGCGGAGAGGCTTATCCGGCCTTCGGCTGGTCGATCCAGGTAGCGCAGGTAGCTGTGGATACACTCACATACTCTGCTGAAGTGGAGGAATTCTGGGCTGTCCAGGAAGTTGGTCGAGTGCTCAATCCCGCGCTGGCAGGCGGTCAAATCGAAGGCGGCGTCGCGCAGGGCATCGGTTACGCGCTCTACGAAAAGGTGCTCTTGCAAAACGGCCACATGGCCAACAACCAGATGACCAACTACATCATGCCCACCGCCGAGGATGTGCCGCCCATTCACGTTTTCTTTGAGCAGATTCCTTTTCAGCATGGCGCCTATGGGGCAAAGGGAATCGGCGAATTGCCGCATGATGGCCCCGCCCCCGCAATCCTGAATGCCATCAGGGACGCCACGGGCATTGGCTTCCGCGCCATTCCGCTGTTGCCTGAAGACCTGTTTGCTGAACTTGCCGCTCAGCTTCCGGCCGAGGAGCCATCCGCCGTATGAGCGCGCCATGGGCCACCATCCGCTTCATTCTCAACGGCGAGCCATGTGCCGTGCATGCGCCACCCATGAAGCGGTTGCTCGACGTGCTGCGTGAAGACCTGCGGCTCACCGGCACCAAGGAAGGCTGCGGCGAAGGCGAGTGCGGCTCGTGCTCCGTGCGCATGAATGGCGAATTGGTCAACAGCTGCCTGGTCCCCGTAATTCAAGCCGAGGGCGCAACGGTCCAGACTATTGAAGGGCTCGCAACCAACGGAGAGTTGCATCCTTTGCAAAAGGCATTTCTTGCCTGCGGAGGCGCACAATGCGGCATCTGCACCCCGGGCATGTTGATGGCCGCTGCACAATTGCTTGACGTGAATCCCCATCCCAACATCGCCGAAATCCGCGAGGGCCTTGCGGGCAATCTCTGTCGCTGCACGGGATTCATGCGCATCTTTGAGTCGGTGGTCAAGGCGGCGGCAAACGAATCGACCTCCACTGAAGAGCAGGCAGCTCATGCGCGGTAACGCTGAGGCCCACCAGATGATCGCGCCGGGCAGCCTTGCAGCGGTGCTCGATCTTATGTCCAGCGCACCCGGCGAGTGGACCCCGATCGCCGGCGGAACTGAAATCATGGTGGCTCACGCGGCAGGCAAGCCCGTTGCAGAAAAGCTTGTGAGCCTCTGGGGCATCCCCGAGCTGCGTTTCATTGAGGACAGGACAGAGAGCATTGCCATCGGCGCAGCCGCCACGTTCCGCGACCTTCGCGCACATGCGGCGATCAATGCGGATTGGCCGCTTGTGTCCAGAGCCTCAAGCTGGATCGGCTCCATCGCCAATCAGAGCCGCGCTACGGTTGGCGGCAATCTTGTCAACGGATCACCAGCCGCGGATTCCTCGCCCGCTTTTCTTGTATACGACGCGGAGATCGAGCTCGTGTCTTCGCGCGGTAGCCGCCGTATTCCCTATGCAGCTTTCCACACCGGCTACAAGCAGAATGCGATGGCTCCTGACGAACTGCTCTACGCCATTCATCTGCCTCGGCGATTCGCGCAGCACCGGCAGTATTTGCGCAAAGTTGGAACGCGGCGCGCCATGGCCGTTGCAAAAGTTGCGCTCGCCGTGACGGCGCTCCTCAAAGAAGGCCAGATGAGCGAAATTCGGGTGGCAGCGGCCAGCCTCGCGCCCTTTCCGGTACGCCTGGTGCAGGTTGAAACTGCTCTTTTGGGCCAGCCGATCAACTCAATCACCATTCAGCCTGCGCGGGCCGCTTTGCTGGCGGAGGCCACGCCGATAGATGACATCCGATCCACTGCCACGTACCGGCGGCAGGTGGGCGCCAATCTCCTTGAGGAATTTTTGATAAAGTTGCGGACAGGGGATGCGTCAAAGTGAACTCCACCCTGCACGCCTGGAATACCGCAAACCCGGGCACGGCGCTGGCAGCGATGATTGCCTGCTGCGGCGCACGCCGTTGGGCCACGGCCATGATCGCAATGCGTCCTATGCGCAATATCGCTGAACTGAGCGCTGCGGCCGATGAAGTCTGGAGCCGCATGGAAGAGGAGGACTGGCTTGAAGCATTCGCCTGTCACCCGCGCATCGGTGGAGAAAGATCTGCGCATGCCTCGCCGCAGTCCTCCGCATGGTCCAGCCAGGAGCAGGCTTCCACGAGGGCAGCAACGGCAGCAGTGCTTGCCGAACTGGCTGCGGCCAATGCCCAATATGAGAAGCGCCTCGGATTCAGCTTTATTGTTTGCGCGACCGGCAAGAGCGCTGAAGAGATGCTTGAGATTCTCAAACACCGTCTGGTTGCCGATCGAGCCAGCGAGTTGCTTGAGGCCGCGGAACAGCAGCGTCAAATTACCCAATTACGCCTTGGAAAGTGGCTCCTCGGATGAGTACCATCACGACACACGTATTGGACGCCGTACTTGGCAAGCCAGCCGTGGGCATTTCGGTCCGTTTAGACCGGCGAGACGGGGACGCATGGACCGCTGTTGACGCGGGCGCTTCGGATGCCGACGGGCGTTGCCGGCATCTCGCGCAGGACGCGCAGTTCGGAATCTATCGCCTGACATTTGATACCGGTGCGTACCTTAGGCACGCTGGGCGCAGCACAATTTATCCTGAAATTACCGTCGTCTTCCACTGCGATGGTGAGGCGCACTATCACCTGCCGCTGCTCCTGAGCGACAACAGCTACACAACCTATCGAGGAAGCTGAGACGATGGCAAAACTGGGTGAGAATCGCTACGGAAAATCGCGCGTGCGGCTGTCACGGATTACGCGGCATGGCGATCGTCACGACTTCAATGAGTGGACCGTGCAGGTACTGCTCGAAGGTGATTTCGAGACCAGCTTCACTGAGGCCGACAACAGCAAACTGCTGCCCACAGACACGATGAAGAACACCGTTTATTCGCTGGCACGTGCCTCAAACGCAGAAACCATCGAAGCATTTGCCATGGAACTCGGCGATTATCTGCTGGCCAACAATCCGCAGGTCAGCGGGGCCTGCGTCGAAGTTGAAGAAAAGGCCTGGGAGCGAATGATCGTGGATGGCGCGCCTGAAGCAACCACCTTCAAGCTTGGCGGTCCTGAAGTCCAAACCGCTCATGCCGTGCGCGACCAGGGCCGCGAGTGGTCCGTCAGATCCGGCGTGGATGGCCTCGTGATTCTCAAGACCACCAAGTCCGCGTTTACCGGCTACATCAAAGACAAGCTCACCACGCTCAAACCCGCCACAGATCGCATCTTCGGCACCCGCGCCACGGCCACTTGGGATTACGCCGCCAGCGCGCCAGACTACGCGCAAGTGAGGTCGCGGATCGTTGCTGCCATGCTCAAGGAGTTTGCGGCGCATCACAGCATGAGCGTGCAGCACACGCTATTCGATATGGGAAAGGTAGCCCTGACGGCAGCGCCGGAGATTTCGCGCATCAAGCTCACCATGCCCAATCTTCACCATCTTCTGGCTGACTTGAGCCCGTTTGGTCAGGACAACCCCAACCACATCTTCGTCCCCATCGATGAGCCACATGGCTACATTGAAGCTACGATCGAGCGCTAGGGCCTACTTCAACTGCGCCAGGTCGCCGGGCTGGTCAATGTCCACTTCACCGCCCTCAAGCGGCAATGCGACCACCGGCCATTGCGGCACAGCCAGCAGCGACCGCGCCCCCTGGTCGCCTCGCAACGCAAGCAGATTCCCAAATGCTCCGCGTGGAAACACGGCGGGCACTCCATGAACTCCGGCATAAGCTGAGGCCACAATGGTGGGCTCATTGTGCACGGTAAACTCCTGAATCAATGCCCGCAGATGACCGGCAGTGAGGCGTGGCTGGTCGCAGCTTAGGATCAGCACCCCTGACGCCTCGCGAGCGATAGCATCGAGCGCATCAATGCCCGCACGAATTGAGCTGGCGATTCCCTGCTCCCATTCGTCATTGAGGATATGGATCGCGCCCTCAAGTGCAACGGCCGCGCGGATCGCCTGATAATGAGCGCCCAAGACAGCGATGACCGGCGCCGCGCCGGCCTCATTAGCCAGGCGAACCGCTCGCTCAACCAAGGTCTCGCCATCCAGTTTCAGTAATTGCTTCGGCTGGCCCAGCCTCCGGCTCGCCCCCGCGGCAAGAACTATCGCTGGAATCGAAGCACTCATGGCTGCCCTTCGACGTCTGGGTGCAATACGAACAGCAGCACGATCCCAACGACCGTAAACATGCGGAACGCTGCCGACTGGCCGTTCCACTGCGCTGATTGCCACATAAGAAACCATTCCTCGCCTACTGCAAGAAAGGCAACCAGCCACATCAACAATGAGAGAGTCAGCGCTGCCACAGGCACGCCCTTGGCAGCGTTGAAAGCAACTGCTGGCAGCCGCAACGCTCGCAGCAGCCGTACACTTCCCCACCACAGCAGAATCGCCGTCAATATCTCCCACGCAATGATTGACAGGTAGAAAACAAGTTGAATTGCAGGCGAATGCAACGAGCGCCACATCCCATTGTTCCCGGGAAACGTCGTATCCATCGTCAGCGTGTGGCGAACAAATACGTAATTCGAATTGAAATCGGTCAGGTTGTTGAAGGCGACCAGCGAACAGTAGAAAGCGACCCCTGCAACCAGCAGCATCTTCGCGGCACGCGTAATCATGGCTCATGCTATCTTGGCCGCGCCGAACGGCTCAAGCGGAATCCTTCCGTGCGGGCTCCCCCGATCCAGTCCGCGCCGAGGGCTTGTTTTCGTCCCAAGCTGGCCACGGTTGCCAGGTTTACCGATTTACCTTCCCGAAACGGAGATCTCCCCCCAAACGCTCGCCGAGGCAATCCGTCGGAGAAGAGAGCCTTCTGCCAGTTGCGCTGTCCGGGGAATCCCCAGACTGCGCTGATAGCTCAGGCCGCGCGGTTGCCGCACCGACCAATCTCGGGGTTCCCGTGTCTTCTTTGCCCGAACGATACCGGCCGGGATTTCCAAACCAAAACTACCAAAAACTTAGATGATCCTTATGGACTAATCGATATCCTGTCTGCACTTTGTAGTCAAGATCGACCAAGATAAAACAAAAACAAGAGCGCCGGCCGTCCAGGCGCCGATTTTTGATCTTTTCATATCCCCAGGGACCTTTCGGGGAAATCCCAATTTCTGAGGCCAATCCAAGTGACGTCTTCGCTGCGTAGCTTCCCTTCTCTGCTTCCGCGACTGCTTGCCATGTTGGCAGCCGCTGCGCTGTGCTGCTCCTCCTTGTTCGCACAGCAAACGCTTGGCGGCATCACCGGTGAGGTGACCGACCCCTCGGGTGGTGTGATCCCCAATGCCACGGTAACGGTTGTGGATGAGCAGACCTCGCTTACGCGCTCGACGAAGACGAATGGCACTGGCGGCTACACTTTTGTGAACCTGCCCATCGACACCTATACCCTCACCTACACGGCGGAGGGTTTTGATGTGCAAAGAACACAGCACATCGCCGTGCAAGCCGATCGTACGGCCACGGTGAATGCCACGCTCAAAATCGGGCAAACCACGACCACAGTTGAAGTGGAAGCCGCGCCGCTGATGAACGCCGTGGACACCACCAATGGCTACGTGCTTGATACGGCGCAAATTGAAGCCGTACCCCTGGCGACGGGCAGCTTTACCGGCCTTGCCACGCAATCCACCGGCGTCAGCGCGGAACTTGGGGGCGGAACCGGCGCAAACTCCGGCTTGGGCAACTCGCCCATCTGGGCCAACGGCCAGCGCGATACTTCAAACAGCTTCCTGCTGAATGGCGTGGATGCCAGCAACCTGTTCAACGGCAAGAGCACCAGCCAGGTGTCCTCGGCGCGCGTGATCAACTCAACCGGCGCCCAGACCAGCCCCGGCGGCGGTGGCGGCGCAATTCTGTCCGTCGCCTCCATTTATCTCACCATCGGCAACGCCATACCCACGCCGGCGCCCGAAACCATTTCGGAAGTGCGCGTCAACGCCTCGATGTATGACGCGGAGCAGGGATCGACTTCCGGCGCGCACATCGATCTCAGCACCGCTTCAGGCACCAATACCTGGCACGGCACGGTCTACGCGCACCGCGGCACCAGCTGGATCAACGCCGCTCCATTCTTCTTCAACCAGGATCCGGACGTTCCGGCGAATGACAAGGTGCCGGGATTGAACCGTTACGTCCTCGGCGGCACCGTTGGCGGCCCCCTTATCAAGGACAAGCTGTTTGGGTTCGTCTCTTTTCAACACCTGCATGTGGCGGATCAGGAGATCGGCGACTCCTTCATGGACGTTCCCATAGGCCTCACGGACGACCGTTCTGCAAAC
>Ga0182018_10000951_pt1 | contig 35225 bp, 32 predicted proteins | sample 812P2MmetaG_FD_120490 | JGI IMG/M metagenome (GOLD analysis project Ga0182018, IMG submission 120490) | Permafrost microbial communities from Stordalen Mire, Sweden - 812P2M metaG | ecosystem: Environmental > Terrestrial > Soil > Wetlands > Permafrost | place: Sweden: Stordalen | collected...
GAGCGCAAGGTGTGGACCGAGATGCGGTCGTGGAAGAAGAAGAATTATTCGCGGTTCAACCATTTCCAGGAAAAGATTGCGAACGGCGAGCCGAATGACTGGCGTTGCCGCGCGGGTTCGCGGTTTTTGTATATCTGCGAAAACGGGCTGGTGCATTACTGCTCGCAGCAGCGTGGTTATCCTGGGGTGCCGCTGGCCGAGTACACGAAGGATGATCTGAAGCGGGAGTTTTTGACCGAAAAGGGTTGCGCGCCTAACTGCACGGTTAGTTGCGTGCATCAGATTTCGTTTATTGATTACTGGCGGGCGCCACAGCGGCCGAGTCCGCCACCGGCTGCTAATGCTGAGGGGCTGGTTAATATCCGGCTGTAATTGCCCCGGCCTTCGCTCCACCGGTGCGAGCGTTCACTGAGAACGGAACATCGCCAGCGGACGCAGGATCGTACCCGTATCCCTTGATCACGTCGCAATTCACGGTTGTGATGTGCAGTCCATCAAACCCAAGCTGAGTTTCCCATACGATTCCACTTTTTCCCCAAGCCGCCAGGCGACCGAAGTCAGCGAACAATATAAAGCCGCATTCGGGAACGGGGCGAGCGTCTGTGATGGGCAGTATGGGAATGTTGGCCCAGTCCGCCGGATTGCCGGCCCTCACTATGTATCCCCTTCCACCGGAAATCACGCACACGCGTTCTGAATCGGGCGTGCTGAGGACTTTGGAGATGCCAGGTTCACCATACCCAACACCCCGAGCCACGGTGAATGGCCCGGTGGATGAACCTCGACCCAGAGGCCATCGTGTTCCGGCCTCCCGCTCGGGGTCGGGAAATAATACACCGGAACCTTCATTGGCCCAGTGCCTGGTACTTCGGGGCACTCTCTAATGTCGTAATCGTGAGCAAAGTCTAACTCGTGCGCAACCATATTCTTGCCTGCGGTGATGTGGGTCTCAAACCATATTAACGGACGGGTACGTGTCGCCGGAAGCGTCATAAAAAGCCTGGGAGGATTAGAACTGGGCTTCATATTTACTGCAGCGGCTTTGGCGGGGTACATGAGTCCCGCTTCGACGGCGTCTAACGCGCGGCATTTCGGCCAGCCTTGACTTGTGCATCACATGCAAATATGCCTTGAGCATGGCAAAGATGATCCAGGTTCGAAATGTTCCGGAGGTTCTTCACCGCCGTCTGAAAGCCAGGGCCGCGACCGCGGGCATGTCGCTATCCGATTATCTGCTCGGGGAGCTGCGAGAGATTGCGGAGCGGCCTACTCTGGCCGAGTTCCGCGAGCGCCTGCACACCCGCAGGCCCTTCGCGGCGGCACTGGACACATCTGGTCTGGTGCGCCGGGAGCGTGCGGGGCGGGACGCGGAAACCCTCCGATGATTGTGCTCGATGCCTCCCCGGCCATCGATTGGCTGCTTCAAACTCCGGCGGGACTGGTCAGGCCTCGGCAATGGCCGCGATGGATACTTTCATGCCGGGGATTCGAACCGGTAATTTCGCGCCTTGCCGCGCAGGCGGGTTCGCCGGAAACCACTTCATCCACTCTTCATTCATTCCGGCGAAGTCTGTTTCCTCAAGAAGGATGACGGTGGCGCTCACGACCCGTTCGAGAGAAGTGCCTGCGGCTTTGAGGATGGCAGATACATTCTCGAGGCACTGCCGGGTCTGCTCCTGGATCGTGTCCCCGACAATCTTGCCGGTTACTGGATCGAGCGGCCCAGTGCCTGAGACGAACACAAGACCCGCTGCCCGCACCGCCTGGCTGTATGTTGGCGGCGGAGACGGGGCGTTCGGCGTTCGAATGATGTCTCTTGCCATGAGTTTCTCCTGTGCGGACCTGACGGCAATACAGAGAATACTGCGCCTGCTATTTCCCTACCACGCCAATCGTCTTTAGCCATGTCGTGGCTAACTCGGGCCAGTGGGTTACGGGCAAATCTGTCGAGCGCAGGCCGTAGCCGTGGCCGCCTTTGGTGTAGACGTGGAGTTCTGCCGGGACGCCGGCTTTTTTCAGCTCCGTGAAGTACTGGATCACGTTCTCGACGTGGACTGGATCGTTCTCTGCCTGGACCAGGAAGGTTGGGGGCGTGGCGGCGGTGACTGGAATGTCGGGGTTGAATTCGAAATTCTTGTCGGCGATGGCGAGATAGCCGGGGTAGATAACGATGGCGAAGTCCGGCTTGCAACTCTGCTGGTCGGCTGCATCGACGAGCGGATAGAGACGCTGGTCGTAGTTGGTGCTGATGGCGGCTGCGAGATGGCCTCCGGCGGAAAAGCCCAGGACACCGATGCGCTTCGGGTCGATGCCCCACTCGGAGGCGTGCTGGCGCGCTATCCCCATGGCTCGCTGCGCATCCTGCAGAGCGGCTGACGATTTGGGATACGGACCGCTGCCCGGGACTCGATACTTGAGCAGCAGGCAGTTGACGGCGATCGAGTTCAGCCAGTCGCATACCTCTGTGCCTTCGAGGTCGATGGCCAAGATGGAATAGCCTCCGCCGGGAAAGACTACGACTGCGGCGCCGGTGTTGCCGGCTTTCGGCGCGAGGTAGAGGGTGAGCGTGGGGGTGGTGACGTTGCCCAGGCGTATCAGCGGCCGTCCCGCGATCAGATTGTCCTTCGCGGTGGTCGTGTCGTGCTCGGGCCCCAAAGGCGGCGCAGGCGTGGCGCTCGGTCCCGTCGTTGCGGCTGTTGTCGGCGCAGGCGCGCCGTTGGGCCATAGCGTCACGGTGGCGTGAGAAGGGCCGGGGGGCCAGCCGTAAGGTTCCGTATTTTGCGCGGCAATTGAAGCGGCAATCAGAATGACAGAGCTCAACGTGGGAACAAAAATGCGCATTGCGGGGAAATCCTCCCCGGCCATGATAGAGCGGGCGGAAGGCGGACGGGTGGTTATCGCTGGTTCGGAGGTGGGTTCGTGGACTGGGTCTGGCTCGTTCCGCTCTGCGAATTCGAATTAGTCCCCGAAGTCGATCCGGAGCCGGAACTGCTCTGAGACTGCGAACTCTGTCCACTGCCCGATGACGGCTGCGGCTGTCCTGAAGAAGCGCCTGATGCGGGAGTGCCCGCCGCTGGCTGCTGCGCGCTGCTCTGCTGGCCCGAACCAGAACCCTGAGCCGGCTGCTGGGCTGAAACCGTGGGGGTGTAGCCCGGGTCGCCGGGTCTCTGCTGATCCTTGGGGAAGTTGACCGGGGCCATTACCGGGGTCGGATTGTTCTTGTCATTGTTGCTGGGCGGCGGCTGCTCGCCCGGCTTGCGGAGGGTGGGCGCCGAGCGCGGAGCATTTTCCTCGGACCTGTCAGCATCGGTGGCGTCGCCCAGTTTCACCTGGTGCTGGTTGGCCGCGACCACCGGCTGATTGCCCCAGTAATCGCCCATCTCGTTTTCTGTGCGGACCTCCATGGGCTCGCCGACTTTTGCCAGTTGCACGCGGGTTACGAAGCTTCCCTCAAAGCGGACGAATTCGACTGGTTGCGGAGATTCACCGTAGACCCAGATCTCGAACTGCTTGCCACCGGGTTCCTGCTCGCGAACCTTTCGGACCGGCTGGCCTTTGGAATAGACCACCATGTCCCGATTCATGCCGACGAGCACGCGATGATCGAGCACCGCCTTGCGCAGAAAGTCCGGCAGCGACTCGGCATAGGCTTCTGCCGGGGACTTGACGCCGAAGTCGATCATGGGCTTGAGCAACGCTTCCAGCTGCTCTCCGCTCAGGTCCGGAACCCGCTCTTCAAACAGCAGGGTCACCCGCGATCCAGTGGGGGGCGCGCCGTTGTCCTGGGCCAGAGGCGCCTCCGCCACGCCCATGCCGATCGTAATGTGCCGCAGATATTTGTGCTTGTGTTCCGGGCCGCCGTTCAGGTCCAGCATCACCTTGTCGCCTTCGAACTTGATATCGGTCACGACCACGCGATCGCCGGGCTTTACCGAGATGCCTTTGGCGTGCAGCTGGTCGACGTATTTGTCGCCGGTCGGATCCATGTGGCCGTTAGCGTGGAGCGTGAGGTTCGCTATGGGCAGCGGGCGCATCGCGAAACCCTGCTCCCCCTGCATGAAACGGATAAGCTGCTCGCGGCCGAGCGTGGTCATGGGGTCCGTCGAGTACCGCACGTGGGTGGGGGGGAACTCGGTGTAGTGCTTCTCGACGTGCTCGGCTTCGACCGTGAATACCTGGGCGTGGAGGGGGACAGCCGCAAGGAGCAAGGGAAGCGCACAGAACGCCGCCAGGGTGGGGGGGCAAGCGGGACGTGAGGACCTGGGCATAAGGCCGCCTATTCGAGCTGGAGCCGGACTCCAACAGCATGGCCCCGTTTCAAGGAAAATACAAGGGGATCGGCAGTTCCATAGCCACTTGCGGCCCGGGAAACCATCCCCTGCATGACCTGTTTGGAGACAATTGGAGGCGACTCCGTTGCCAGAGCGACATATTGCTGGCGCGGATTGTCGTGGCAAAACCCGGCCTGCAGATAAAGCAGGATGCTTCTTAACCTGAGTGTGCTGCCAGCTCGTGCGGCCGCTCAGCGGATTCGTGGCCCTGCTCTTCGATAATCTCCAGGGTGTAGCGATGGCGGTGCTTCATGCTGACCGCGCCGAGGATCGTCCTGATGGAGCGCGCGGTGCGGCCCTGCTTGCCGATCACCTTGCCCACCTCCGTGGGCGCCACTCGCAACCGCAGCGTTGTGCTCTCGTCTTTCTCCGCCGCTTCTACTGTGACTTCATCGGGAATGTCGACCAGCGCTCGCCCAATCTGCATCACGAGTTCCCGCATGTCATCGGGTCTATCCGGCATCTGTTAAATTCTCCAAAGTCACCAGCGCACCGGCACCCGGAAACAGCCGACCACCGGGGCAACTTGAAAGTTAACCTGGACAATATACGTCTGAATGTGACAAAGGTCACAGGACCAAAGTGTGCACCAAAATGCAACGGCTGTATACAAGTGGTTAATAGTCGGCGCCTCCGACGTCTGCAGGCTGTCCCTTTGGTGGCCTCGTTCCTGCCGAGGCGAAAAGACCCAGGAGCCAGGCGCCCAGGTCCCCTGGTTCCCTTCTCTCCGGCGTTTCCATTTGATTCCGCACCCCTTCTGCGCCTACATTGCTCTCTATGATTCCGAGCGACCGTCGCACCTTCCTCAAGCGGACAGCCACCCTCGCGGGCGCATTTTCCGTCAACAGCCTCTTCCGCCAGGCCCACGCCGCTGACTTTGGGGCCGCCTCCCGCGCCGTCCGCGACCTCGCCCCCGCTGAGGTCGCGCAGAATGAGGACTACTGGAGCGTCATCCAGCGGGCCTACTCCGTCAACCCGGACATCATCAACCTGAACAACGGCGGCGTTTCGCCTGCGCCCATCGTTGTGCAGGAGGCGGTCGAGCGGTACAACCAGCTGTCAAACGAAGGGCCGTCGTATTACATGTGGCAGATTCTCGACCAGGGCCGCGAGCCGTTGCGGGAGAAGCTCGCCAATCTGGCGGGCGCCAAGGCCGGCGAGATTGCCATCGACCGCAACTCCACCGAGGCGCTGAACACTATCATTTACGGCTTGCCGCTCAAGGCTGGCGACGAGGTCATCGGCACAAAGCAGGACTACCCCAACATGATCCAGGCCTACCGGCAGCGCGCCGAGCGCGACGGCATCGTCTACAAGCAGATCAGCTTCGATTTTCCCATCGAGGACGACGCGGTCATCGTCAAGGCGTACGAAGAGGCCATCACGCCTCGCACACGGATCATTCACGTCACGCACATGGTCAACTGGGTTGGGCAGACTATGCCGGTGGCAAAGATTGCCGATATGGCACACGCGCACGGCATCGAAGTGGTCGCCGACGGCGCTCATTCCTTCGGCCTGCTGGACTTCAAAGTCCCTGACCTGCACTGCGACTACTTCGGAACGAGCCTGCACAAGTTCCTGTCGGCGCCCATCGGCACCGGCATGATGTGGGTCAGCGAGGAGAAGATCGAGAAACTCTGGCCGCTCACTTGTAACTCGACGCCGCATTCGGCCGACATTCGTAAGTTTGAGACGCTGGGAACTCGCAGCTTTCCCCTCGAGCAGGGCATCGGCGAGGCTATCAACTTCCACGAAGGGATTGGAAGCAAGCGCAAGGAGCAGCGCATCGGATACCTGAAGAACTACTGGGCTACGCGGGTCCAGTCCAATCCGAAGGTCAAGCTGCACACCTCTTTGAATCTGAATTACTCGTGCGCCATTTGCGGCGTCTCGATCGACGGCATGACGCCCGCGCAGCTTGCCAGCGCTCTCTTCGATAAGTACAAGATCCACACCGTGGGCATCGTCTGGGAGAACATCAGTTGCGTGCGAGTAACTCCGCATGTCTACACTACGATTCCGGATCTGGACAAGATGGTTCGCGCGATCGGCGAGTTATCGCAGGCCTAAGCGGGCGCGATGAGAGGGAAGCGTCCACTTACTGTCACAATTGTTGCCCTGATCTTTATTGCAGTCGGTATTGCCAGTCTTGCGTTCCAGGTGCACGCCTTCCGGATTTACTCCTTTCACTTGGAGGACATCTGGATCACGCTCGTGCATCTGCTGGCGATCGTGGCCGGAGCGTTTATGCTTCGCGGCGACGACTGGGCGCGCTGGCTGGCTGTCGCCTGGATCGCGTTCCATGTGGGGATCAGCTTTTTCAATGCGTGGCGCGGCGTGGTGGTACACGCAATCATCGCGGCGGGGATTATCTGGCTTCTGTTTCAGGCCGAGGCGCGGGCGTGGTTTCGCGGGAAGCAACCAGCGTCTGAAGCCTGAGTAATTCGCTATGAGCAGTTACCAGGAATTTCTGGACACTTCGGGAAGCGAGGCTGTTCGCGGATTCGTTCACCCCGCGGCGGTTGCCGGCGCTACTGGTTCGGATAGCCTCATCCTGACCCACGGTGCGGGGGCGAACTGCCAGGCGCCGCTGCTTGTCGCTCTGGCCGATGCCTTCAGCGCATCGGGACTGAACGTGCTCCGCTGCGATCTGCCGTTCCGCCAGGAGCGCCCGCATGGCCCGCCCATACGTACTGCCGAGCGAGATCAGGCCGGACTCCGTGCCGCGGTTGAAATCATGGGCCGCCAGGCTGGTGGCACCGGCCGGACCTTTCTTGGCGGCCATTCCTATGGAGGGCGTCAGGCCTCGATGCTCGCCGCAGCTGAACCTGGCCTCGTCGATGGGCTTCTGCTGCTCTCCTACCCGCTTCATCCTCCGAAGCGGCCTCAGCAAATGCGCACGCAGCACTTCGCGAACCTCGAAACGCCCGCATTGTTCGTCTCGGGAGTGCGCGATGGATTTGGCACGATCCCGGAAATGGAAGCCGCGCTGCGGCTGATCCCGGCGCGGACGGAGCTGTTGCCGATTCAGGCCGCTGGACATGAACTCCTGACGAAACGCAATGGTGAGGAATTGGTCCGCCTTGTAGTGGAGGAATTTCGAGAATTCACCGGCATTTGAACGGAACGGGCTGGATGAAAACGGGGCCGAATGAAAAACGCCACCACAGGGGAATGTGGCGGCGTTTCAGGATGACGGAATAGACAGCCAACTGCTTGATTACTACTTTACTATAGCCGGGCTGTGGAAAAACGTCAACTGTCGGCGCACGGAATTCTTCGATGCGGCAGCAGTGGTGATATCGGTCACCGCCCGGCCTGCCCTTCCACGGCAGAATAAGCGCTATCCTGAACGCTTGCGGTAAGGAGCTGGTACACAGATGAATGCCGTCGATTTAATGGAGAAGCTGCTGGAAATTGAACGGACCATAGGAAACGGCCACCCCACCCAGGTTCGCGCACTGGTGATAGCCGCCGAGGAAAGCGTTTTTCTGATCCAGGAGGAGATGATCGAAACCCTGCGGGAGAACGAACTCCTGCGGCAGTGCGCGGATACCTTTCGCCGGGCTTCCCTTGCGGCCCTGGCTGACAACCGCAGCACCGAGAAATGCCTGGTCCAGTGATCGGGGAGTAACCCGCACCCGGCGAGAACCTGCAGGCCGAGGCACGGGCATCGCGGGTGGGTGGTTGGCCGCATTTCACGCTCGTGCCCGAAGCATGCGCCTGATTGTTTCAGGTTCTCCACGAGGTGGAGTATTGTCTAACTATAGCTAAGTCTGCCTGGGAGGACCTGTGTTAGGCCAGGGCCTCCCGGAAGCGAGAGGCGCACCGACCAGGAAGTCGACAACTATTCAGCAATCCATGCGCGAGAAGGACAAACGGACATGGCTCGACAGGCCACGCCGCCTGCCTTCTGCTATTGGGCAGAGTGTTTACCTAGTTGCGGCCGCCGCGCTGTGACGGCCGATACGCCTGTGCGGGAGCGGTTCGAATTGGGCAGTACTGAAGTGCCTAACGTCATGCAGAAATGCGGTCGACGAATATCTCGGCACTTACAGGCGGCGCCCAATGGCACAGTTACCCCCGACGGGAAGCAGCAAACTCCACCCCAGCGGGCACGATGATATACGGGAATTAGTGACCAGCATCGTCCGCGCTCTGGTGGATATTCCCGATGAGGTGAGCATCGAGGCGATAGAGAGCGAGGCCGCGACGAGATTTCTTGTCCGGACCGCTCCCACCGACCGGGGAAAGGTGATCGGGAAGCAGGGGCGCACAGCGCTGGCGATCAGGACGCTGCTGGGCGCTGTGAGCGTGAAGCTGGGCCATCGATATACGCTGCAAATTGTCGAAGAGGAAGGCCCGGGAGCGGGCGAGCGCATATCGCAGAGGCGATAACCGCAACAGTTACCCTGCGGTAACTGGTTACGAAATAGCTAACACCCATTTGGGAGGGTAACGCCACCTTTCAGCGATAGGCCGCCGACGCCTGAGGCGGGTACTCTGTGGCTTGCCGGTTTGCGTACTGAATACCCCGGGGGTTGCAATGGTCTGGATGGTGGCGGCAGCGGTTGCGATAGGTCTCGGTCTGTGGGCGGCGGCTCGCAGGTACAGGAGTTCGAGAGGCATCTGGGAATAGAACTGGTCCATATAGTGCAACGACTCTGGCGGGCTACATGAGCCCCGCTTCGATGGCGGGTCTCATACGTGCTCTCACTGGTCGTCTGAGATTTATCAGACCAGTTCTAACGGCTCTTGTAGTCGACAAAGAGCTCGGGGAATTGTTGTTTTAGAGCCTCGATCTTTGGGCGGTCACAAACGAGGATGTAGGGATTGTCGGGGTTGTGAAGCGCGTAATCCTGGTGGTAATCCTCGGCGCGGTAGAACCCTTCCAGCGGCGTAACCTCGGTGACAATTGGTTTGGGGAAGACTTTGGCGGCGTCGAGCTGCGCGATGTAGGCCTTCGCAATCCGCTTCTGGTCGTTGTTGACGTAGAAGATGACGGAGCGATACGAGGTGCCGACATCGGGACCCTGGCGGTTGAGCTGCGTAGGGTCGTGGGCGACGGAAAAGAAGATGCGCAGCAGCTTGCCGTAAGTGATCTTCGAAGGATCGTAGATGACCTCGACGGACTCGGCATGGCCGGTGGTTTCGGTGGTGACCTGATCGTAGGTTGCTGTCTCGGCAGAGCCGCCGGAGTAGCCGACGGTTGTAGAGAGAACGCCCTTCACGCGTTCGAAGACAGTCTGGGTTCCCCAGAAGCAGCCTCCGGCGAAGACCGCTTTCTGCTTGCCAGGCGTTGCGGCGAGGGCCAGGTCGGCGTTGGCGGGAGGAATGGGCGCACGGCCCGCGGCGCTGGCCGAGCAGGCCGCCAAAGAGAGCAGACATCCGACAGCCAAAGAGCTACGCAGCAAACGCGCGAGCATAGGGGTCCTCCAATCCAGCTTCTCATGAGACGCGATTCCCGAAGAAATGGATAGGAGCTTGGGGATGGATTACATCGGCCGCCAGGTGGCGTCGACAGTTACGGGGATTTCGTTGCGGATCGGCACGGTCAGGAACGATGGCCGGTCGATTTTGAAATCGGAGCAGGTAGCGGGAACGGTGCCGGTGATTTCGATGGCGGTGCCTTTGGTGATGCGCTGTAACGGCACGCGACTGTAATGGACGGTCTGTCCGGCGAACTGAATTTCGAGATCGGCGTCGATCGTCGGTGAGCCGATGGCGGACTGCGGCAGGTGCGTACGCACGATCACCATGGGAAATTGCGCACCGCGGACGGTCTGAAGCATGTGCAGGTCGCGATTGCTGTCGCCGGAGTTAAAGGTGTTGACGGGGACGGCGATGAGGAAATCGCAGCCGTCCGCAGTGCAGTTGCCTTTGCCCTTTGCGTCGTGGCTGGCGCCATCGACTTCATGCATGGGATGGGTGATGTGCCAGGTGAGAGTCGACTTCACCAGGACCCACTGATTTTGCGCGGGAGCAGCAAGGGGGGAGACCGCAAGCAAGAGGGCAACAGCGAACTTCATTTCTTGTCCCAGAATTTGAGATGGATGGGCCACGAAACGGCGACGATGGAAGCGCCGTAGGCTCCGACCGTGGTCCAGGCGACATATTGGTGCGCGGAGGCGATGCCGTGGACTTTCTCGCCCGCGTTTTCCTGGCTGAGCGCCAGGCCGCCGAGAATCGGTGTGAGGATCATGCCGGGCGCATGGATCCAGACCAGGTCGCGGTGAAGCCGGATGGCGCCTTTCGGTTTGACGCCGGGGATTCTGGGCGCGCGGATGGCATAGTACGCGGTGAAGCCGTAGAGGGTAGCGGTGGCGGCGCCGAGTGCTGCGTGGAGATCGACGGCCTCTGAGCCTGGCTCGATGGGCGGAGCCGTGGGATCGGCCTTGTTGCGTTTGCTTTTCGCGCCACCGGCGACAATGACGGCCGCGCACAGCGGAACGACGGTGACCAGGCCCAGAGTCTGATGGACCTTCAGGTCATGCGTCCGCTGATTCAGCTTCCTCTGCATATCGGCATTGGCCAACGTCTGCGATGGGGTGAAACCGAGGTCCCCGAGAGTTGGGCCGTTGGCCGGCTTCGGCGGCGTCTGGGTTTGATTTGGAGGCTGAGTTGGGGTTTGGTTCTGGTTCTGAGATTGTGGAGCGGTGTTTTGGGCGTCGCTGGGGACGGGGGCATCAGGGAGATCTGCCAGACTGGTCGAAACAACAGGCGACGTGGAAGACGAGGGGTCGGGGGTACTGCCGGCGATGACTGGAGAATTACCGGAAGCTTGCGCCAATGTCGTCAAGGGAAACAGGAGAAGACAGGAATATGCGACTGCGGCTCTTCGTGGAGCGGTTCTTCTCAACTGGTGTCTGCCTTCCCCGTAGGCGCGCGTTACCGAATCGATAGTACGACCAAACAACAATGGCGATCAAGGCGCGCGGACTATTAACTTATCGTTTTCTGGCCGTCACGTGGGCGACTTTCTTTGGGGGTGTTGTCTGTCCGCGCTTGCCGTTATCCTCGGCTCTGCTCCTTCGATGCCCGTCGGACTCATCGCCGGGTTACGATCGACGATCGTCAACACGACTCCGTCGATTCGATTGTCAAGGGTGCGATAGGGCGTGATGCGCATGCTGAACCAATTGCCCTGATCATCCTGTACCTGCTGATGGCGGGGCTGCACCTCCTGCATCACATCGAGCATACTCTGCTCCAGCACGCGGGTATCGACCCTGAGCCGGAGACGAGGGATCGGCCGCCCGATGTCGCTCGGCATCAATCCGAGAACGGCGGTGGCCTGGGGCGTGAAGCGGCGCACGCTGAGGTCGGCGCCGACCATCAGCATAGGCAGGTTGACGGTGTTTAGCAGATTGGTGAGGTCGTTGTTGAGCTGGTTGAGGAGATCGTTGCGGTGCTGCATCTCCTCGTTGACAGTGTGCAGTTCCTCGTTGGGGGACTCGAGTTCTTCCCTGGGAGTTTGCAGTTCTTCGTTGGTGGCCTCCTGCATTTCGATGATGGACTGCATGTACTCCCTGGTCGCGGTGGGTTTTGGCTGGAAAGGCGCTTTGGCTGCCGGAACGCGACCAGGCGGGCCGACCGCGTTAGGCTGTCTGGCATGCGGCTCTTCATTGGAATTGCGCTGATGCCGGAGGTTGAGGATGCGCTGCGGGGTGTGCGGGAGAAGTTCGCGGCCGGGGCGGCGGAGCTGCGGTGGTCCGCGCCGGAGAGTTGGCACGTGACGTTGCAGTTCCTGGGTGCGGCAAGCGACGAACAGGCGGCTTGCGTTGTGCAGAGACTGGCTGGGGTTCGTGCTGCACCGGTACCGGTGCGGATAGCCGGGCTGGGATTCTTTGAGCGCGCTGGAGTTTTTTGGGCGGCCGTGGCGTTGAGTACGGAACTGCTGGCGCTTCAGCAGTCCGTTGTGGCGGCGACCCGGGGCTGCGGGTTCGCGGCGGAGGCGCGGGCGTACAGCCCGCACATCACGTTAGCCCGGGCGAAGGGACGGAGCGGAGGCAAGGCGCTGGGGCCGCTGAGGAAGGCTGTAGAAAAGAGCCGAGTGGATTTGAGTGCGGAGTTCACGGCAGAGGAATTTGTGCTGTACGAGTCGTTGCCGGGGCCGGAGGGATCTCGGTACGAGGTGCGGGGGCGGTTTTCGCTGACCAGGCTCAGTGAATGGTGACTAGTGGCTTGTTGCAGAGGCTTCGTTACCGATCGGAGTTTCGCCAACCCACGTCTCAACAGCGAGACCCATTCGACTCGCTTCGCGCCGCTCGCGTTCGCTCAGGGCAGGCTGTGGGGCAGCCATTTTCGCGGCGGTGCTAACGAAATCCTTGCGACAGGCCACTAGGCAGGTTCGGGAATGACGCGCAGCTTGCCGAGGCCAAGGACATAGCCGGCGATGCCCACGGCCAGCACGATGGCGGCGATCAGGAAGGACGCGCGGAAGTTGCCCCTGCCGGCGAAGTAGCCGGTGACGATGGGCGCGGAGATGGCGGCGAGCTGGGTGGCGAAATTCATGATGCCCCCGACGCGGCCGACGCTTTCGCGCGGCGCGATGAGCGAGGGGATGGACCAGCCAACGGGCGCCATCGCGCCGAGGCCGGCCATGGCAATGCTGATCCAGATGAGAGCGTGGGCAGCGGTGTGGGCGAAGCTTGCGCCGTAGAGGGCGGCGCCAAAGGCTAGTCCGCCGACCAGGACGGATTGGCGGACCAGCCAGGGACGGCCATTTCGCCGGAGAAGGCTGCGGCTGACGAGCGCATCGACCATCCAGCCGCCGATGAGGAGGTCGGTGACGGTGGCGACCATCCACGGGATGCTGGTGTCGAGCGCGGAGTGAAGCAGGTTGACGTGCAGGCTCATCGATAGATAGCTGGGCAGCCAGGTGAGCACCAGGTAGAAAACGTAGTTATAGGAGGCGAAGCCGATGGTTGCGCCGATGACCTGGGGCTGGCGGAGCAAGTAGAGGAGCGGCGCGCCGTGAATATGCGCTGCGGGCGCGGATTCCGGCTGGGCGTTGCCCTCGGCCATCAGGCGGCGCTCGGCGGGGCTGAGACGCGGGTCTTCACTAGGATTGCGATAGACGCGCCAGAAGAGCAGGAAATAGAGAAAGCTGATGAAGCCGGTAAAGATGAAGCTCCAGCGCCAGCCGAAGCCGATGAGCAGCAGGCCGAGGATGGGCACGCCGATGGCGGAGGCGAATTTGGCGGCCGCGTCATTGATGGAGGTGGCGAAGCTCCGCTCGCGGTCGGGAAACCAGTACCCGATGGCTTTGGCGTTGGCGGGGAAGGTTGGCGCTTCGCCCACTCCCAGGAGAAGCCGCGCGGCAAAGAAGCTGCGCAGGCCGGGCGCAAGGCCAGAGGCGAAGGAGGCGAGGCTCCAAATCAACGTGGCGATGCGGCCGACGCGGCGCACTCCCCAGCGGTCGAGCATGACGCCGATGGGGATCTGCAGGGCGCCGTAGGTCCAGTTATAGGAGCTCGAGAGCACGCCGAAGGTGAGCGCGGAGATGCCCCAGGCCTGGCGGAGTGCATCATGCGCGACGGAGATGTTAACGCGGTCGAAGAAGTTGACGAGGACGCCGATGCCGAGGAGCACGGCGATGCGCCAGCGGCGATGCGGGGCGTGCGCTGAAGACGAGAGGGCGGAGGCGGGCATTGGCTTCCCGCATTGTAGTTGGGTGGAGCGCAGAACCTCCGCAGGCGAGGGCGTGGCCGCCCAATATGTCGCCCCCTGCGTGATAGAGTGAGGCGCAGCCATCGCGCTTGCGAGACGTCTCCGGCGCGTTTAGGGATCGAATCGTGGCGAATTTGAAGAAAATCCTCTCCCTGCTGAGACGCCAGTACGGGCCTCCGGTCCTGCCTCCGGCAAAGGGTCCGTTCGAATTGGTGTTGTGGGAGAACGCCTGTTATCTCTTGCCCGACGATCGCAGGCGAGAGGTACTGGAAGGCCTGCGCAAGGAAGTCGGGCTGACTCCCCAGGCGATACTCGAAGCCGATAGGGACGTTCTCTTATTCTGGGCTACCAGGGGAGGCATGCGGCCTGAGGTGCGAGTATTCCGCTGGCTCGAGATTGCGAGGATTTGCCGCGATCAGTTTGGCGGCGATTTGGAGCGCATCCTCTCGCAGCCGTACGCGCAGGCGAAAAGAGCTCTCAAGCAGTTTCCCAACATTGGAGACCCGGGAGCGGAGAAAATCCTGATGTACTGCGGCGCCGCGCCGGGTCTTCCCCTGGAATGGAATGGTCTGCGCGTTCTGACCCGCGTGGGCTATGGACGCGAGCATGTAAGGAATTATGGGCAGACTTACAAATCCGTGCAGGATTCACTGGCTTCCGAAATCCCCACGAATCCCGCGAGATTGGCGCAGGCTCATCTGCTGCTCAGACAGCACGGTAAGGAAGTGTGCCGCAATAACCGACCCCTCTGCGACGCGTGTTCCATCTCAGCGCTTTGCAATTATCCGGCGAAGAGGTAAAGAGCCGCTCGTTGTCTTTAGAAGGTGAAGCCTATGCCAGGCTCCGAAAAACTTGTGCGCGGAGCTATTCGACGGCCTGAACCATGCCTCGCCCAAGCAAGAGCTCGGCCTTGTCGATGAAGGCGCGATCGGCGGCGACGGTGATACCCTCCGGCTCCATGACGACGCAGTATTGGCCGCGTTGTTCGACGTTGAGCATCACGCGCGCCGGGCCTGGAGCGGAGACGACGAGGTCGTGCAGCTCGACGAGCGTGGTTTCACTGACGCGGTCGAGCGGAATGCGGATGCGGATGTTATTCGGCAGGCGCACCTTCACGTCTTCAAGAGCCTGGATGGCGGAGACGCAGAGCTTGGGCGCGGCGTCTTCGTCGGCGCGCAGCTGACCGCGGATGAGCACTGGAACTTCGATGCGGAGTTGTTGCGCGAGGCGCTCGTAATCTTTGGGGAAGCAGATCAGTTCGATCTTGCCGCTGGCGTCTTCGAGCGCGGCCTGCGCGTAAAGTTCGCCGGAGCGTTTGGACTTGGCAACCTTGAGTCCTAGAATGACGCCGGCGATGGAGATTTCGTTTTCGTGGGCTTGACCGCGACGGCCGTTCGAAGGCGGCGGCTTCATTTCAAGCGCAGCCGCGACGTCGACGACGCCGGGAAGGTTGCGCAGCTTCTCGGCATACTTGTCGAGCGGATGGCCGGAGACGAAGAAGCCGAGGACTTCCTTCTCCGCGGCGAGGCGCTGGCTCTCCTCCATGTCGGGAACGTTGGGCAGGTCGTCGTGCTTGTGGCCGTTCGCCGGAGTATCGAAGATGCCGAAGAGTCCGGACTGCCCGGCTTCGATGTCGCGCTGCGCTTTTTGCGCGCGCTCCATGGTTTTGTCGACGGCCGCGAGGAGCTGAGCGCGGCGGCCGAAGGAATCGAGAGCGCCGGCTTTGATGAGCGACTCGATGACGCGCTTGTTCAGCAGGCGCAGCTCGATCTTCTCGCAGAATTCCTGGAAGGAGGCGAAGCTCTTCCCTTCCGCGGCCAGTTCCGCGCGCACCGCGAGGATGGAGTCGATGGCGTTGCGTCCGACGTTCTTGATGGCGGTGAGGCCGAAGCGAATCGCGTCGCCGTGAGGCGTGAAGTCGGCGTCGCTGTGACGGACATCGGGAGGCTCGACGGCGATTTCCATCTCGCGGCACTCCTTGATGTACTTGACGACGTTCTCGGGCTTGGAGATTTCGGAGGTGAGCAGCGCCGACATAAACTCCACCGGATAGTGCGTCTTGAGATAGGCCGTCTGATAGGCGAGCAGCGCGTAGGCAGCGGAGTGCGACTTGTTGAAGCCGTATCCGGAAAACTTTGCCATCAGATCGAAGATCTCACCGACAACGGCTTTCGGATGTCCCAGCGCCGCGGCGCCGCTCATAAAGCGCTCGCGCTGTTCGGCCATCGCCTCGGCGTTCTTCTTTCCCATCGCGCGGCGCAGCAGATCGGCCTCGCCCAGGCTGTAGCTGGCCAGCACGTTGGCGATGCGCATGACCTGTTCCTGATAGACGATGACGCCGAGGGAATCCTTCAGAATCCCCTCGAGATCCGGCAGCAGAAACTCCACCTTGCGGCGTCCCCACTTGCGCTCGATGAAGTCGTCGATCATGTCCATCGGGCCGGGCCGGAAGAGCGCATTCAGCGCCGTCAGCTCCTCCACCGTATCCGGCTTGTACCGCCGCAGGACATCGCGCATGCCCGACGATTCAAACTGAAACACGCCTGATGTCAGCGCGGTGTGGAACACTTTCTTGAAGGTCTCGGGATCATCGAGGGGAACCGTTTCGATGTCCAGCTTCTCGCCGCGCGTCTGTTCAATCAGCTTCACGCAGTCGGTGATCACGGTGAGAGTCGCCAGGCCGAGGAAGTCCATCTTCAACAGGCCCATCTTCTCAACCGCCTTCATATCGTAGGCAGTCACGATTTCGTCGTTCTTGGTCCTGTTGAGCGGCACCAGCTCGGTCAGCGGACGCGGCGCAATCACCACGGCGGAGGCGTGAACTCCGGCGCCGCGCACCAGGCCCTCGAGCTTCTTTGCTGTGTCGATGAGCTCGCGAATCTGCGGATTGCTGTCGTAAGCTTCCTGGAGCGGCGGTGAATCTTTGAGCGCGCGGTCGATGGTGACGCCAATGGTTGTGGGGACGAGCTTGGCGATGCGGTCCACATCGCCGTAAGGCATGTCGAGCGCGCGGCCCACGTCTTTTATCGCTGCCTTCGCGGCCATGGTGTTGAAGGTGATGATCTGCGCGACCTGCTCGCGACCGTACTTGCGCGTCACATACTCGATCACCTCGCCGCGCCGGTTCTGGCAAAAGTCCACGTCGATGTCGGGCATGGTGACGCGTTCCGGGTTCAGGAAGCGTTCAAAGAGCAGCACGTTCTGCATCGGATCGATGTTGGTGATCTCCATTGCGTAGGCGACGAGGGAGCCGGTTGCCGATCCGCGCCCGGGACCCACGGGAATGCCATGGTCCCGCGCGTACTTGATGAAGTCCCACACGATCAGGAAGTATCCCGAGTACTTCATCTGCTTGATGATGCCGATTTCGAAGTCCAGCCGCGACTGATACTCATGCACCGGCGTACGCAGCACTCCACGCAGCTCCAGCTGGCGCACTGCGGTTTCGAGCCGCTTCCTCAGGCCCTCCCGGCATACCTGCTCAAAGTAGCTGTCGATCGTATGGCCCGCGGGAACCGCGAATTCCGGAAAGGGATTGTCGACTTCGCTCAGCTTGAGATGGCAGCGCTCGGCGAACTGCATGGTGCGGCTGACGACCTGGGGCGCGTGCGCGAAGAGGCGCTCCATCTCGGCGGCGGATTTGACGAAGAACTGGTCGGAGTCGAACTTGAAGCGCTTTGGGTCGTTGATGGAGGCGAGGGTCTGCACGCAGAGCAGCACCTCGTGCGCGTGCGCGTCATCTTCGCAGAGATAGTGGCTGTCGTTGGTAGCAACCAGCGGGATGTCGAGGTCTTTTTCCAAACGGAAGAGATCAGCGTGAATCTTCTTTTCGAGTTCGAGGCCCTGATCCTGAATTTCGAGGAAGAAGTTGCCGCGTCCGAAGATGTCCTGATACTGGCTGGCTGTGGCACGGGCTGCGTCGTACTTGCCCGCCATGAGGTTTTCGCATAACTCGCCGGCGAGGCAGCCGGAGAAACCGATCAGCCCCTTCGCGTGCTCGGCCAAATACTTCTTGCTGACGCGCGGCTTCTTGTAGAAGCCGTGCAGCGAGGCTTCCGAAGTGATGCGGACGAGATTGCGGTAGCCCTCTTCGTTTTCGGCAAGGACGAGCAGGTGGTTGTAGTCGTCGCCCTGCGGGTCGGCGCGATGGTCGTCTTTCTGGCAGACGTAGAGCTCGCAACCGAGGATGGGATGGATGCCGTGGTGCTTTGCCGCGTCGAAAAAATGCACGGCGCCATAAATATTGCCGTGGTCGGTAATGGCGACGGACTTCTGTCCGATGCTGGCGACGTGCTTGACGAGCTTTTCAACGTCGCAGGCGCCGTCCAGAAGGGAGTAATCGGTGTGGAGATGAAGATGGGTGAATTCCGCCATGGGTGCTGTTTCTATTTTAGGTCGCGGTGCCGGGAGGGGCCAGGAGGATCGCAGCGGCGCAATGAGGAAAAGGCGGGACGTAATGCGCTGGTGGCCGAGAGGATTCGTTTTCTGTTGAATGGCGATCGCGTACTATGGGCAATCGCGGAGGTTTTCCATGGATAGTGTCGTGACATTCCTGATGACGCAAAAGCCGGATGAGGCCATTGCTTTCTATCGCGACAAGCTTGGTTTCAATTTTCTGCGCGACGACGGTTTTGCGCTGGTCTTCGATATGCGGGGAGTGATGCTTCGGATCGGCAAGACGCAGTCATTCGCTGCGGCGCAGAACACGGTGCTGGGTTGGGAGGCGAACGACATCGGTTCCGCCATGAAGGAGCTCGAACAGAAGGGCGTGACGTTCGAGCGCTATCCGAACATGAGCCAGGATGCGCAGGGCATCTGCACGTTTCCGACGGGCGACAAGGTTGCGTGGTTCAAGGATCCCGATGGCAATGTGCTGTCGGTCTCCCAGCATGCTGCCAAATGAGCTGAAGACTCGGCGCGGCGTTTAGTGGGGCATGTCGCGATGCGCGGTCTTGACCCGGTAGCCGTGCCGTTCGATGCGCCGGGCTATCTCCTCGGCGATCATGACGGAGCGGTGCTGGCCACCGGTGCAGCCGAACGCGAGGGTGAGATAGCTCTTGCCTTCGCTGATGTAGTGCGGAAGCAGAAAGAGCAGCAGCTCCGTAACCCGATCGAGAAACTCGCGGGTCTGCGGAAAGCCGATGATGTAGTTCTCGACCTTCGGATCTTTGCCCGTAAGGTCGCGAAATTCCGGCACGAAGTGCGGGTTGGGCAGGAAGCGCACATCGAAGACGAGATCGGCGTCGAGCGGCACACCGTGTTTGTATCCGAAACTGACCGACGAGATGTGCAGACTTTTGCCGTCGCTCTCGCGCACGAATTTGCTCTGGATGTAGGCGCGGAGCTCATGGACGTTGAATTTGGTGGTGTCGATGACGACGTCGGCAACTTTGCGGATGGGCTCGAGCAGGCGCCGTTCTTCATGAAGAGCGCCACTGACGCGCGCCTGGCGACCGAGCGGATGCGGGCGGCGCGTTTCAGAATAGCGAGCGAGCAGCGCGGCCCTCGAAGCCTCGAGGAAGAGCACGGTGGTGGGCAGAATGCTGCGGATCTCCTGCAGGATGGCGGGGAATTGCTCGAGACTCTGGCCTTCTCGCACATCCACAACCAGCGCGGCGCGGCGAATGTCGCGGGAATGCGCCACCAGTTCTGCAAAATGCGTGGTGAGCGACACGGGCATGTTGTCGACGGCGTAGAAGCCGAGGTCTTCGAAGGCTTTGAGCGCGGAGGCTTTGCCCGAACCGGAGAGGCCGGTGAGGATCACGAGATCGCGAGGACTAGTGGATGGTTTGGAACGCGATTTTGCTGGAGCGGCAGTGCGCTGCCGGACCGCTTTCTTGCGGCTGGGGGACATACGCCCCCATCGTAGCATCCACCTGCAAAAATGCGGATGGCTAGTCGGGGGCAGAGCATGATGGCAGAGACTACGATTTACCGCGTGAAGCAAATCGCAGCACTGAGCAGACGCGATCGATTTGCTCGCCGGTGATACGGTTGAAAAACGGCAGCGCCAGGGTTCGCGCGGCCACGGATTCCGTGATCGGCAAATGAGCGGATTCGCGCCAGGTTGCGTACGCGGGCTGCAGATGGATGGGCGCAAAGTAACGGCCTGTGGCAATGCCCGCTGCAGCCAGATCGTGGCTGATGCGGTCGCGATCCGCCCGGGCGAGCGACGACGCAAGACGAACCACAAAAACGAACCAGCTGAGGCGCTGGCCCGGAATGTCCACGGCGGGCAGAAGCAAATCCGGATCGTCGCACAGCAAATCGCAATAGCGGCGGGCGATGGCTTCGCGGCGGGCGAGGATGTCGTCGATCCTGGCAAGCTGCGCAAGGCCCAGCGCGCACTGCATCTCCGAGAGACGGTAGTTGTAGCCCAGCTCGACATGATCGAACCAGGCGTGGTCGAGCCAGGTGTTTGCGGGCTGGGCGGGTGCCTGAGATCCGGATTCGTAACGGCCATGGTTACGAAAAGCGGCGATGCGTTGCGCGGTTTCGGCCTGGCGCGTGACCACCATGCCTCCCTCGCCGGTGGTGATCTGCTTATTGGGATAAAACGCGAAGACTCCGGCGTCGCCGAATGAGCCCACCCGACGCCCGCCAACCTCGGCGCCGATGGCCTCGCAGACGTCTTCAATGACGCGCAGGTTGTGGCGATTCGCAATATCCAACAGGGCGACGATGTCGGCGGGGCGGCCGAAGGTATGCACGGCGATGAGCGCGCGTGTGCGCGGCGTGATGGCGGCCTCGACGCTGCTGGGCGAGAGGTTCAGAGTTTCGGGATCGATGTCGGCGAAGACAGGCAGCGCGCCGACGTAGCGGACGGCGTTGGCGACGGCGATGAAGGTGAAGGAGGGGACGATGACCTCGTCGCCAGAGCTGATGCCGAGGGCCAGCAACGCGAGGTGCAGGCCTGCGGTTCCTGAGCTGACCGCGACAGCGTGGGGAACGCCAATGTAGGCGGCCATGGCGGCCTCGAATTGCTCGATTTGGGGGCCGAGGCTCAGACGCGGAGTACGCAGAACGGAGACCACCGCGTCAATCTCAGCATCCGTGATGTCGGGTGCGGAGAGCGGGATGTCGGGCGCTGAAAGCGGAATGTCGGGCGCGGTCATGTCGCGTCCCTGCCAGGGATGGGCATGGCACGCTTGATGAGCAGCTGCTGGCCGAGGGGAACGCTGGTCAGGACTTCGACGATGCGCTCGGCGGCGTGACCATCGCCGTACGGATTGGTCATTCCCTCGAGAGAGGCTCGGAATGCGGGGCTGCGTGCTTCGGTGACGCGGGCGAGGATGGCTGCTGCATCCGGCTCGGCGTCGAGAACGTTGCGGGCGCGTTCGCGGCCCTTTTGACGCAGGCCGACGTTGACGGTGGGCACCGCGAAGGACGCAGTTTCCATGATGCTGCTCGAGGAGTTGCCGACCATCAGTTCGACACAGCGCAGCAGGCTCCAGTAGGTCACGGCATCGAGATTGACGAAGAGCCGGTCGGACGCGTGGCGCGTGAGGAAGGCTTGGGTGCGTGAGATGAGCGCGCGGCTGCCGGCGTCGGCGTTGGGGTGGCAGAAGAGGATCTGCATCGACTTCTGGGCGGCGATTTGTTCGAGCGCGTCGAGCAGCGCGGTGGCTTCTGCGGTCGTGTCGTGCTCCAGGGTGACGGGGTGGTAGGCGACGAGCATAGCGGGGATGCGCAGGTCTAGCTTGCAGGCGGATTCGACTTCTTCTCGAGAGAGCAGCTGGCTGCGGCGCAGATGATCGAGCGAAGGAGCGCCCGCGCGATGCACCCGCCACGGCTCTTCCCCCATCGCGATGACGCGCTCGCGCGCGGCTTCCGTCGAGGTGAAATGGATGTGGCTCATTTTTGTGAGCGCATTGCGCACCGCGTCGTCGATGGCTCCTTCGCTGATTTCGCCGCCTTCGATGTGAGCGATGGGGATGCGCAGTGAAAGCGCGACCGATGCGGGGGCGAGCATCTCGTAGCGGTCGGCGATGAGGAGCAGCAGGTCAGGGCGCATTTCGCCCAGCGTGTCCGCGAGCGAAAGCACAGCGACGCCGATACTCTTCGCCATGCCGACGTCGGTGTCGGAGCTGAGCAGCGATTCGATGCGCGCGGCGATGGGAAAGCCGTCGTTCTCGATTTCGCGGATCGTCGAGCCAAATTCGGGCGAGAGATGCGAGGCCATCGCGATCAGGCGCAGGTCGACGCCGGGATGTTCTGAGAGGAGTTTGAGCGGCCAGTACAGATGGCTGTAGTCGGCGCGCGAAGTGGTAACGACAGCGATGCGGCGGTTCATCGCGATGCAAATTCGGCGACTGTATCGCGCAGGAGCGGGCTCGGCTGATAGTCGGGCACGAGACGCTCGACAAGCTCGAGCAGGAGCGCGAGGTCGCGGGCTGCGACGGCGGACTCGAGGGCGCGGATGGCGTCGTCGAGACTGGGAATTGTGGGGCTGACCACGCGGCGAAGATCGGGCGTCGAGGCTCCGGCGTAATGTTCGCTCGGGGAAAAGAGGGACTCGTCGAGTTTGTCGCCGGGACGCGGTTCGGTGAAGACGATGGGGATGTTGCGAGATTGTGTTTCCCTGCGGGCGCTGAGGGCGATCATGCGACGAGCGAGGTCTCTGATGCGGATCGGGTCGCCGGGATCGGGAACCAGGATGCCGTGAGGCGAATCGCCGATGGCCTGCGCGAGGAGCGCGACGACCTCGTCGAGCGTCACGAAAAAACGGCTGGCGGCAGGGTGCGTGACGGTGACGGGACCGCCGCAGGCGATTTGTGCAGCGAACAGCGGCGCCACACTGCCGGGCGAACCGATGACGTTGACAAGTCGAACCGTGGCGAAATGAGGATGCGCGAGCATCGCCAGTTCGGCGATGCGTTTGGAGGCGCCCATGATGCTGTGCGGCGCGACGGCCTTATCCGTGGAGATGAGGATCATCTGGCGGGCGCGATGCTCGGCGGCGATCTGCGCGAGGAGCCATGTACCGATGCTGTTGGCTGCGACCGCGGCAAACGGATTGCGTTCCATGAGCGGCACGTGTTTGAGCGCGGCGGCGTGAATGACCAGCTCGGGGTGGTGTTCGTCAAAGACGGCGGTTAAAAGCGCGCGATCGCAGACGCTGCCGAGGATCGGGATGCAGCGGTCTGCATGACCACGCTGGCTCAGTTCGTTGAAGATTGCGAAGAGTTGCTGCTCGGCGATTTCGAGGAGGATGATTTGCAGCGCGCCGGACGCGGCGAGAACGCGCACCATCGCCGACCCGATGAAGCCTCCGGCGCCGGTGACCAAGACGCGCTGGCCAGCGACGCTGGGGATGAGAATCGGATCGGACGTTGCCGGTTCGCGTCCAACAACTTCAGCCCAGGAAAACGGCGATGCGGGGTTTTGAGCGGGGTACGGCGCGTGGAACGAATCAGTCTGCACTCTCGAAAAATTATAATTGGCGTCGATTCCATTCATGCCCGTCACACTTCTCCCCGCTACGGAACAGCTGTCGTTGTTGCGGCGCCGCGCGATCACGCCCCTGGAGCTGGCGGAGGAGCATATCGCGCAGATTCGGCGGCTCAATCCGCTACTCAACGCGCTGGTGGATTTCGACGCGGAGCGAGTGCGCGCACAGGCGGCACGGGTGCGGCTGGGTTCGAAGTCGGGACCACTGTCTGGATTGCCGGTGACGGTGAAGTCGTCGATTTCTGTCGCAGGGTATCGATGCGAGATTGGCAGCCTGCTCAACAAATGGCCAAAGCCGGAATCGATTCCTGGGAAAAACGCCCTCGTTGTGGAGCGGCTGATCGGGGCGGGCGCGGTGGTGCTGGGAACGACGAATTGTCCTGAGTTCCTGATGGCCTACGAAACGGAAAATCTGCTGTATGGGAGCACGCGGAATCCGTGGAACCTCGAACACACGGCGGGGGGATCGAGCGGAGGCGAGGCTGCGGCGATTGCGGCGGGAATGTCGGCCGGGGGGCTGGGCAGCGACAGCGGCGGATCGGTGCGCGAGCCCGCACACTTCACGGGCATCTGCGCGCTGAAGCCAACGGCGGGACGATTTCCGGCGGCGGGACATTTGCCGCCATGCCTGGGACCATTTTCGTTTCTGGGCTCGATTGGGCCGATGGCACGCACCGTCGGCGATCTGGCGCTGTTGTTTGAGACGCTCTCGGGCCAGGATGACGCGGATCCGAGCAGCGCACCGGTGGCGCATCATGTGGTTTCGCTCGAAGAGGCAAAGAGGATTCCGATTGGGTGGTTCGAGGACGATGGCCTTGTTCCCGTAACGGCGGAGACGCGAGCCGCAGTGCAGCAAGCGGCGCGGGCTCTCGAGCGGCGGGGGTTCACGGTGAAGCGGTTTCGACCAGAGTCGCTGGAGGCGGCGCGAAAATTGTGGTGGATCTTTTTTGTGCAGTGCGGAGCGATGTTGTACGAGCCGACGATTCGAGGGCACGAAGACGAGTTGAGTCCCACGTTTCGCGACTTCCTGGCCATTGCGCGGGCCGAAGCGCCGCTCACGGCCGATTCCCTGGCCGAGTCCGTGCTTGGGGCCTGGGTTGAATCGGACAAAGTACGCGGGCGGCTGCTGGAGGAGATGCGGCGGTTTCCGATTCTGCTTTGCCCGGTGTGCTCGATTCCGGCGTTTCGGCCCTTCGAGCGCAGCTGGACGGTCGAAGGAAAGACGGTCGCGTATCTCGATGCGATGCGCTACACGCAGTGGTTCAATCTGCTGGGCGGACCGGCGGCGGTGGTCCCGGTGAGCCAGTCGGACAGCAAGTCCGGGGAAGGGCTGCCGATTGGCGTGCAGATCGCGGGAAGGCCGTTCGCCGATGAGTTGGTGCTGGCGGTGGCTGCGGCTGTCGAGAACGAGTTTGGCTATCGGCCGCCATCCATGGCGATGTGAGAGCAGGTTAGTGGCGGCGAACGAGATGTCCGCGCAGAGCGGACCTTGTTTGCGTGATCTGAAGAATGCTACGGCTTGAGGCGCGAGAAGAGGTTCAGCTTGGAAACGTCATTGACCATGATGAAGGCGAAGAAAAGGATCAGCATGACGAAAGCGACCTGATACATCCGCTCCTTGAATTCCTGCTTGAGATCGCGCCGCAACAGACCCTCAATGCAGAGAAGGAGAATCATGCCTCCATCGAGGATGGGGATGGGCAGGAGGTTCATGATGCCGAGGTTGAGGCTGATGAGGGCGGTGAGTCCGATGATCGGCTCCCAGCCACGCATCTCGGCGGCTTCGCCGGTCATGCGCGCCATGCCGATGGGACCGCTGAGCTGCTGCATGACCGCGCCGTGGCGGGTAAACATGCGGTGCAGGATGTCGAGAATCAAACCGGAGTAGTGCAGGTTGTAGCTCACGGAGCGGCGTACCGCCTGGGGCAGCGGCAACTGCTCAACGTGGAATGGTGGCAACGCAGGAGTGAGGCCGAGGCGGTAGCCTGGTTCGCCGGCGCCGTTGTCGGCCCAGATGGGCTGGATGGTTACGCTGAATTGTTTGCCATCCCTCTGGATCACCAGATTCGCCGGCTTGTTGCCGGCCTCATCGAGAACCGCGATGACGGCGCGCACTCCGTGAACCACCTGGCCATTCACCGACACAACGCCATCGCCTGCTTTAAGGCCGGCCTTGATGGCAGGGTAGCCGGGTGTGACATCCTCGATGATCATGGGACCGTCCTGCTCCTTGGGGAGCAGTCCGAGAGACTCGATTTCAAAATCCTGGCCCTTGGTGGGGTCGGCCAGCAGAAGCTCGGTGCTGAACTGTTTGGTTTGTCCGTTGACGGCGCGCTCGACGGTGATGGGGACGGTGCTGTTGGCATCCAGCGAAGCGCGTTCGTCCAGCCTTTCCCAGGTGGGATTCCTGTCTTCATCGAGGCGGATGATGCGGTCGCCGGTCTGGAGGCCGGCGCGGCCGGCAGGCGAATTTGGGGGGACCACATCGAGGACGGCCGGAGAATCGAGGTATTGCTCGACCTCGTTGTGCATCATGTAGAGGCCGGCCATCAGCACGAATGCCAGGATGAAGTTCGAAACTGGTCCGGCTACGGCGATGAGAACCCGCTGCCAGCGTGGGTGCGAACTGAATTCGCCGGGATCGCCCGTGGTTTCGGAGCCGGGTGTCTCGCCGGACATTTTGACGTAGCCGCCGAGCGGCAAGGCGCTCACGCGATAGTCGGTATCGCCCACTTTTACGCCAAAGAGGCGGGTGCCGAAGCCGAGGGAGAAAACCTCAACGCGGACACCGCAAAGCTTGGCGACGGCGAAATGGCCAAACTCGTGCACGAGCACCATAACGCCGAGCACAAGAAGGAAGGAAACGGTTGCGATGACGGCAAAGGGCATATTCAATACTTCGGCGAAACCTCGTGCAAACTTCGGCAGAATACCGGAGAAACCGCGGGCTCAGCAACGATAATGCGCTTCGCGTCCCGCCAAGACTTCCCGGGCCAGCTCGCGAGCCTGACGATCTGCCGCAAGCACTTCTTTTATGGTCGCCGGATGCGTCTCCGGGGTTGTCTCGAGTACCTGTTCTATTGTAGCGGGAATCCCGGTAAAAGGAATGGCCCGTTTGAGGAAGGCTTCGACGGCGATTTCGTCGGCGGCATTGAGCGCAATGGGATGGGCACCTCCCTTCTCGGCGGCCTCATACGCGAGACGGAGACAGGGAAAGCGTTCGAGGTCGGGCGGCTCGAAGTGCAGGTCGGAGAGAGCGGTCATATCGAATCGCAGATCGGACGGGATGCGCTCGGGATAGCTGAGGGCGTAGAGGATGGGCAGGCGCATATCGGTAACAGAAATTTGCGCGAGCAGGCTGCCGTCGACGTATTCGACCAGCGAGTGCACGGTGGACTGCGGATGCACTATGACCTTGATCGCCGAGGGCGGCAGATCGAAGAGGCGGCAGGCTTCGATGATCTCAAGGCCCTTGTTGAGCAGGGTTGCCGAGTCGATAGTGATGCGCTGGCCCATCACCCAGGTGGGATGGTGGAGGGCCTCTTCGACCGTGATGCTGTCGAATTTCTCGATGGGCAGCGTGCGGAAGGGGCCCCCGGAAGCGGTAAGCCAGATCTGGCGAACCTCGTTGCGCTGCCCGGCCCGCATGCACTGGTGGATGGCGTTGTGCTCGGAGTCGATGGGGAGCAGGGCGACGTTCTTCTCGCGCGCAGCGGCGGTCAGGATTTCTCCCGCCGCAACCATGGCTTCTTTGTTGGCGAGGCCGATGGTCTTGCCCGCCTGGACGGCGGCGTAAGTAGCCTCGAGCCCGGCGACGCCGACAATGGCGGAGACAACGAAGTCCACTTCAGGCAGCGTTGCGACGCAGACTGTGCCTTCGCTTCCCCAAACAACCTCGGTGGTGGTGAGGCCGTCCTGGCGAAGCCGCCGCCGGAGGTCAGCGGCCAGCTCTTCGGTAGCCATTGAGACGACATGTGGCCGCCAGCGGAGGCACTGCTGGTGGGCTGTGTCGACATTGCGCCCGGCGGCAAGGGAGGCGACAGCGAAGCGCTCGGGATAGCTCTCGACGATGCTCAGAGTGCTCCGGCCAATGGAGCCGGTCGATCCCAGAATGGCGAGGTGCTTCAAAGTGGTCCTTCGACGTGGTCAGTGTAACAACAAGCTTGCGAATCCCCCGGCTAGTGCTTGTCGCAGAGACTTCTTCACCGATCGGAGTTTTCGCCAACCCACGTCTCAACAGCGAGACCCATTCGACTCGCTTCGCGCCGCTCGCGTTCGCTCAGGGCAGGCTGTGGGGCAGCCATTTTCGTGGCGGTGCTAACGAAATCCTTGCGACAGGCCACTAGAACGACTGCTGTGCAAGCTGCGCGTACCACAGCACCGGCGCGGCCAGCAGCAGCGCGTCGATACGGTCCAGCACGCCTCCGTGGCCTGGCATCAAATGCCCGGAATCTTTGACGCCGGCGCCTCGTTTGATGGCAGACTCGACCAGGTCCCCGACCTGCGCGGCAATATTCAGCAGCACCGCGAGTTCGATCCAGTGGAGCCAGGCGCCGGGATAGGAGAGCCACTCGATGGCGTGCGAGGTGAGGATTCCGCCAATCCACGCCAGCAGTACCGCGATCAGCACGCTGCCGGCGACCGAAGCGATCGACCCTTCCCAGGTTTTGTTGGGGCTGAGGGTGGGCGCCAGCCTCCAGCGGCCAAACGCGCGGCCGACGTAGAGTGCGGCAATGTCGCCGGACCACACGACCAGAAACAGGAAGAGGAGCAGCGAAGGCCCGTTGTCCTGCGACGACAACAGATAGAGCGTCGACATGGACAGGCCAACGTAAATCAGTCCGAAGACGGAGAAGGCGGTGTCGGCCAGAACACGGTTGACCGGCGAACGGAAGGTGCAGAGGATGAGCAGCGCCAGGGAAAGGCAGCCGATGACGGGAGCCATCCAATCGGGGCGGCGAAAGATGGCCGCGTACAGAATCGCCAGGCATACGATGACCACGATGCGGGGGGTCTTTGCACCCATCGCGGCGGCGAGACCGAGGTATTCCCACAGCGCAAGCGCCGCAAAGACGAAGATGAAGCCCATAAGCAGGAGCGGCCATCGCGGAGACACGAAGATCACCACGAGGACGATGGGAATCAGAACCACGGCGGTCAGAATGCGCTGCATGCCAAGGGAAGAATACACGTCGAGATCATCATGAGGAGATTTCGAATTGGGATGAGCGGCTCGGGAGTAACTGTGGTCACGCAGCGCCGAAAAACCGTGAGCGGGCGGCGGCTGCGGTTTTTACTTCGCATCGGGAATGCGAGTGGCCGGCATATTTCGCAGGATGGCCAGGTCTTCCTGCACCTTCTGCCACTGGCGGGCATGCTTCTTCGTCTCGATAGGCGCGTTGGGATCGGAGTAGAAGGCGAGGATATTCTGCCGCAGCCCAACCGGAGGCATCGCGTTAACGGAGGTGACGCGGTGGAGCAGAGTGGCGTACGTCTTATCGGTCAGGTGGTAGGTTCCAGGGCGGGTTGCGTAGCCGGTGTCGAGGTCGAGATCGGTGACGGCAAAGCCGTCGTGACTCTTTTCCGCGAGCTCGCCGAGAAGCTGGAGATAGCGGTCGGTGGAGCGGTTGACGCCCTCAATGTATTTCTCTTCTGAGTCGCGATTGGGGCCGCGGATGGCGAGGTCGGAAAGGACCCCGACCTTGGGCGTAATCGCAATGAGCACCGCGAACACGCGCGTGGTGAAGCTGGGCTTGTGCTTGCGAAAGGACTCCCATCCGCTGCGGGCGGACGTTTCTTTCAGCCGCTGCTCGAACTCGGGAAGGCCGGGAAGGTCCGCGTCGGGCGGAAAGCTCTTGCGGTGCAGCAGCACTTCAGCATAGGCAACGCGGGGCAGAAACTGGCGAACAGACCAGTCGTAGCTGCCGATGGCGTGCGATTCATTCCCGATGATGGTGTTGAGGCGCAGGCCATAGGTCACGTAGAAGGCGCGCTCCAGAAGGTCGCGGGGGACCTTGAAGCCGACGTGGCGAAGATAGGCAGCGGGCGCAAAGCGGGAGTGACTGAGCTGATCGACATCGAAGGCGAACTCCGTGCGGACGTGGGCGTAGGGCGACTGCTCGTAGGTGACAACCGGGCCGTATTTCTTAGCGAGATTCGGAAACTCGACGGCGACCGATGGATTGACCGCTTCCATATGGCCCATCGTGTCGCCGATGTAATGGGAGAGAGCGCCCAGAGCGAAGGCCAGCTCGTTGACATCTTTGGCCTCGTGAATGAGGTTGGTGACGAAGTCGCCGGTGCGCACGTAGTGGGTGAGGTTGCTGAAAGACGGGCTCCCCAGGGGATAATAGCCGGCATCCTGAATGACCGAGCCGCCGTAGGCATAGGCGTGGGCGGTGCGCAGCTGCTCCGGAGTGGTGTCAGGATATTGCTTGAGCAGCACCGGCTTGATGCCGGACTCCCAGGCCATGTCGATGATGGTTTCGTGGGTAAGAAAGGACCAGGCGAAACAGAGGGGCGCAGCCAGCAGGAACCCGAGAGCGGCGAATGCGACGTTCCATTTCATTCTTGCGAGCACTCCTGGCTAGTTGCGGGGGCCGATAACGTAATGCGGTTCTACTCATAGCGCAGCGCCTCGGCGGGCAGCACCCGCGCCGCCGAAGTGGATGGATAGACAGTCGCCAGGAGAGAGACACCGAGCGACAAGGCCGTAACAATCACGCCATGTAGGATGCGCGGCGCGAAGGGGAGATAGTCCAGAGAATAGACATCGGCGGAAAGATGGATGAAGCGATAGTGTGCCCCGAGCCATGCCAGCGTGTAGCCAAGGACGAGGCCAAAGAGCGTACCGATGACGCTGATCAGCAGTCCCTGGAACAGAAAGATGCGGCGAACCTGGCCGGGCTGGACGCCCATGGACATGAGCACCGCGATGTCTTTGGTCTTCCCCATGACCATCATGGTGAGGGCGATGAGGATGTTCAATGCCGCGACGCAGACGATGAGGCCGATCACAATGAAGGTGACGATTTGCTCGAGCTTGAGGGCGCGGAAGAGCTCGCGGTTCTGCTCCATCCAGTTCGTAGTCATGAAGCCGGGACCAGCGGCCTTCTCGATTTCGTCGCCGATGACGTTGGCACGGTAAAGGTCGTCGACGCGGAAAGAGATGATCGAGACCAGGTCCGGTTCGCCGAAGAGCCGCTGCGCATCGGCCAGGCGGATGAAGCCATAGCTCGAGTCGTATTGATAGAAGCCGGAGTGAAAGATGCCGACAATCTGGAAGCGCTGGTATTTGGGAACGATGCCGTAGGGAGTGAGGTCGCCCTGAGGGCTGGTGACCATAACGACGTCGTTCAGGCTTGCGCCGATGGTGTCTGCCAGGTCAGTGCCGATGACGATGGGGGGCGTGGGCGAGCCGTACTGGTCCTGGGCGTTGGCGGTTTCGCTCAGGGGTGCGACGCTGCCCTCCTTGAGGTTCGTCAGCATCTCGGAGACGGTTCGCTGATCGGCGGGAATGATGCCGTTGAGCATGGCGCCGCCGGCCCGCGCACCGTTGCGGGAGATCAGGACCGGCTCGTAGAGTCCTGGCGCCGCACCGACAACATGGGGCATATGCCGCAGGCGCTCCAGGAGCGGGCGCCAGTCGCGGATGCCGTCACTCATGGTGCGCATCAGGTCAACGTGCGAAGTGGAGCTGAGAAGACGATCCTGCAGATCGCGACGCATGCCGTTGGTGATGGCGAGCGCAAGGATCAGCGACGCGACGCCGACTGCGACGCCCACAATCGAAATCCAGGTGATGACGCCGATGACGGCCTGGCGGCGTTTGGCTCGCAGGTAGCGAGCAGCGACGAAAAGTTCAAAGCGCATAACTTTAGCCTTTAGCTCTTAGCCATCAGCTCTTAGCTAACAGCTAAAAGCTAATGGCTGGCGGCTGCTCTACCGCACCACAGCCTTTACCGTGACTGCATTGTCGTAGCGGTCGAAGACGCGGATGGCGATGACGTGCTCGCCGGAGTCGACGGGAACATCCGCATCGGGGCGCGGATGCGGCAGCGGCGCGTCGAACTCGAAGCGTTCGGTGAGCGCATCGGCGATCTTGCCCACCGGCGCGATGTATTGCCAGCGGCCGCCATCGATGGAGTACTCGGCATGCGAAACAGGCGAAGTGGCGTCAGTCGCGGTCAGCGAGGCGTGAATCTTGCCGTCGGCCAGGTGCGCTTCAAGTCCGGAGACAACCGGCGGGGTGGTATCGATGACGAATTCGTCGCTGACGCGGTCAGCGGAGAGCGCTTCGCCAGGATTGTGAGAGCGCGCATCGCTGGCGACGACTTTGACGCGGTAATGGCCGTCGGGCAACTGCGACGAGTCGAACGAATAGAAGCGCTCGGTGACGTGGTCGCGCAGGAACTGCCAGTTGCGCTCGCCTTCACCGCGGTAGTAAATGGCGAAGGTCAGCTCGTCGCCATTGTCATCGTGCGCAGCCCAGCGGACGGTGACCGCGGTGCGGTCCTTGATGGCCGACAGCGGTTCCCTGCCCGGCTCCTGTCCGAAGCTGATTCCCTGATTCTGCGTCGGGAAATTGATGGTGATCTGCTGCGGCTGGCCTGGCTGCTGCTGATTGAAATTAGCGCGTGCGCCGGGTGCAACGACGATTTCGTCCACTGCCGGCGGCATATTCACGGGCAGGTAGTTGATGGCGACGGCGCCCACGATGCTTCCCGGATGCTCGACGAGCTTCCACTGCATGAACCGCGACGGGTCGATGCCGATCTCGCCGGTGTTGGGCGTGAACAGCTTCCAGTCGCCCCAGGCCCGCTGGGGATTTTCGATATTGCCGGCGCGCGCGAACATTCGGACCGCGGGCGACTGCGGCGTCGGCCCAAGTTCCACCTCCGCTCGGCCCCATTGCGCAAAGACACCGGCGTCAAAGACCTCGCTGAGGTAGGTTCCTTCAGGAGCTTCGCCGTGGCTCAGCAGGAAAAGCTTGCCCGCATTGGCAGTGCTGACGTAGAGACCCTTCGTTGAGTCGGCGAAACCAGTCACCTGCGCTGCTTCGAGATGAGCGACGTCCGCCCACGTGCCATCGTCGTGAATGCGGTAGATGCGCCCGCGATTGCCGGTGGCGGCGAGCACGCCGTCGGCCGTCCAGGCTAGCGAATAGAGGATGTCGTCGTGACCGCCCCATATTTTGCGCGGCGGACCGTCGCCGTGGGGGATTTCGTAGAGCTCAGAGCCCTCGGGGATGAGCGTGTTGCCATTGAAGGCCTGCACGGAACCTGGTGTGATGATGGTAATTGTCGCAGTGACGGTGGCTTGTCCGGTGACGGGCAGCGGGGGAAGGTTGTTTCTCCCTTTCTCGCCCACGCCGGCGGCGTAGATGCTGCCGTCGGGAGCGACTATGACGGAGGTGATTTCGCGCTTCGGCGCGTCGTAGAGGACGAACGCCTTGCCTTCGGGATCGATGCGATAGATGAGCCCGGTGCCGTCGGAGCCAGCGATGAGATTGCCGGACTTATCGAATGCGAGGCAGCGGATGTGCTCCTCGTCGCTTTTGAAGAGGAGGCTGGGTTTGTTGGGAGTCTCGGGCGAGCCCGCGCGCTGGGGCGACCCCGCGCCGCCGCTGGCCACGCTGACGCCGCCAGCCACGCGATAGATGGCCGCTGGAGCGCCAGTGGCGATGTGGAGCTGGCCCCGCGCATCGAAGGCGAGGTCCCAGACATATTTCGGCTTTTCCTGGGTTCCGGCAGGATCGAAGACGACGGTCGCAGTGTCGTCGGTTTTGTTCTCGGCGTGCGGATCGAGCTTGTAGACCTTGCCCGAGGGCAACGTGGCCGCGTAAACGGCGCCATCGGGGCCGACGCGCACCACCTGCACGCTCATGTCGCGGCTGGTGAAGATCGTCGTTGATTTTCCATCGGGAGTGACGCGCAGCACCGTCGCCGGTGTGCCGGTGGCCAGGTACGCGTTGCCATCGTGATCCGCCGCAACCGACCAAACATAGGTGGAAGGCGTAGTCAGGATCGCTTTGCTCTCGGGCCCCGGAATGAGATGGCCGTCGCTGGTAATGGCAACCCCATTGGGGGTGCCGCGCTCCAGATCCTCAAAGCGCGATTCGGTCCAGAGGCGAGTGCCCTGCGCCTGCGCGAGCGATGCGAATTGCGGAAGGATGCAGGATGCGAAAAACAGTAACGCGACAAGGGGAGCAGGCGATACGAAGCGGCGAATCCGGGGTGAATACATGCTGAATTTCAGTCTACAGAAAGCATTTCGTCGCGGCATTGGCGCCATCGAAACCGCGAGGCAAATCGTTTGAGACAAATGGCTCTTCGTCGCCTACACTGGGGTTTCGCTCGCTCCTCCCAATTGCAATCCCGCAACCGAGAATCGTGCCGTCATGCTGAAACGCTGGAGAACCCGGATCCTGCTCTTCCTCGCCGTGCTCGGTCCGGGGTTCATCACGGCCAATGTCGACAACGATCCCAATGGGATCTTCACCTACTCCCAGGCCGGCGCGCAGTTCGGCTACACCATGCTGTGGACCATGATTCCGGTGACGCTGGCGCTCATCGTGGTTCAGGAAATGTGCGCGCGCATGGGAGCGGTGACCGGCAAAGGGCTGAGCGATCTCATCCGCGAAGAATTTGGGCTGCGGCTCACGGTCATCGTGATGTTCCTGCTGGTGCTGGTGAATTTCGGCAACGTCATCGGCGAATTCAGCGGCATCGCGGGCAGCCTGCAGCTGTTTCATGTTTCAAAATACATTTCGATTCCAATCTGCAGCGCACTGGTGTGGCTGCTGGCGGTGCGTGGCGACTACAAGAGCGTCGAGAAAATCTTCCTGGTCGCGTCAACCTTCTATTTCACGTACATCATCGCGGGGGTGCTGGCGCATCCCGGCTGGCACGAGGCGTGGCTGGCGACCATCAAGTTGCCGCGCATGGCGGTTCTGCGCGATCCCAGCTACGTCTTCATGGTGGTGAGCGTTATCGGCACGACCATCGCGCCGTGGATGCAGTTTTATCTACAGTCGTCGATTGTGGAGAAGGGTGTGACGGTGAAGACCTACGCCGGCTCGCGGCTGGACGTGATCGTTGGCTCGATCTTCACCGACGTCGTGGCGTGGTTCATCATCGTGGCCTGCGCCGCCACGCTTTACGTGCATGGGATCACCAACATCCAGGATGCCTCAAACGCGGCGGAAGCTATGAAGCCGCTGGCCGGATCCTATGCCTTCCTGCTCTTCGCCTTCGGATTGTTCAATGCCGGTTTCTTCGCCGCGTCCGTGCTGCCGATTTCAACGGCCTATGTCGTCTGCGAGGGGCTGGGCGTGGAATCGGGCGTCGACAAGCGCTTCCACGAGGCGCCGTTCTTCTACGGCCTCTATACGCTGCTGATTGTCGGTGGAGGAGCAGCCGTGATGCTGATTCCCAATGCCAGGCTGATGCAGTGGTACCTCGAATCGCAGGCGTTCAACGGAATTCTGCTGCCGGTGGTGATTGTGCTCATGCTGCTGCTCATCAACCGAAAAGATCTGATGGGCGAGCACGTCAATCCGCAATGGTTCAACGGAGCGGCATGGCTAACGGCGATCATCGTCAGCATTCTTTCCGTGGTTCTGATGGTCCAGCAGTTCTGGCCGGGCCACCACTAGCAGGGTGCTGAAAAAGTCACTTCAATTCCACAGCATGATTGGTTAAGAAAGGATTATGCGAGGAATCGATCATCAGCAAGCGGATATGTTCAGTTACTTGTCGCCGGAGCAGC